>Ga0154020_10005842_pt1 | contig 14461 bp, 12 predicted proteins | sample Klosneuvirus_201_FD_109709 | JGI IMG/M metagenome (GOLD analysis project Ga0154020, IMG submission 109709) | Active sludge microbial communities from wastewater, Klosterneuburg, Austria - Klosneuvirus_20160825_MG | ecosystem: Engineered > WWTP > Aerobic digester > Activated sludge | place...
CTACTCTAGCTACACTCCTATCCATTGTAGTTTCCACCGGCTTCGCCTATTTTGTAAATAATTTTGGGCAGTATAATAAGATCTATGGATCTATTGGTACACTTATCGTAATTATGCTTTGGATCTATTTTAACTCGGTCATTCTGATCCTTGGATTTGAGCTTAACGCGAGTATAGAGAATGCGAAGCTTAAGGTGAGGAGGGAGTTTTAGCTTGTATAAAAAGATCCGCTCCGGTGGTTACCGAAGCGGATCTAAATGCAGCGCGATTTTATTTTCAAAGGACTAATTTATTCCTTCACAAAACGACTATCAAGAACTTCACCTTTGATAGTAATTAATTCAATAAAATAAATTCCATTTGACAAGAATGAAACATCGAAAGACCTATCCACTCTGTTTATACTTTTTTCTACAACAAATTTTCCTGTTACATCATATATTCTCAATGATTCAAACTCTTTTCCGCGCAATGAATTATCAAACGAAATGGTTTGAGATGCAGGATTTGGGAAAATTATAAAATCAGAATAAGTATCAGGATTTTCAACCCTTAAGGTTAAACCATTGCTAAGTTTCCAGAAATCAGTTAACATCGAAGCTGCTGAACCATCATTTGCCTGACCCCCTGCCCCGATATATATATCATTACTAAGAGCGAAACCACCGGCATAGCCCCTTGGAAGACCGCTGAATGTACCTGACAATGTCCAGGCATCATTAGTCTGATTGTATTTGTATAACATGTTTAAGGGATTATGGGTGATGCCGGAATACTGATAGTAATATCCGCATAGAGCGTAACAATCACTAGACCCGGAATACGCATTAGGAGCAACTACATAAGGTAATGGAAAATCTGTTCTTTGTGTCCAGATGTCAGTTTGCGGATTGTATTCATAGAAATCCTTAAAATTACTTGTTGAGTTTGTATTATTTCCCATCCCTACGTAGGCAAGAGAACCAATTGTAAATGCAGAGGCTCCACTACGTGTTGGTCCCGGAAAGCTGGAGATGGCTGTCCACATATCCGTTACAGGATCGTATTTATAAAAATCATTATAGGTAGTATTAGCACTGTAACCGGTCCCAACATAGCCTATATTATCAATAGCAAAAGCAACAGCATTTTGTCTGACCGGTCCCGGTACATTAGCTTTCTGCGTCCAGGTATCAGCGATAGCATCGTACTCCCAGGTTTGACTAATTAAACCACCTGTCATGGCACCGCTACAAACGTAGCCTTTGTCGCCAATGGTAAAGACTGCAGAACTCCACCTCCCTGAAGCCGGAAAAGACGCTTTCTGAGTCCATGTGTTTGAAGCAGGATTGTATTCAAACCAATCAGTACATCCCTGGCTTGAGGTACTAAGACCGAGGCCCATATATCCTTTTCCATTCAAAGCCATCGATGCGGTACCTGGTTTCCCACATCCAGGAAAATCAGTTAGACGAATCCAGCTTAATTGAGAAAAGCTTGTATTGAATATGAACAATAAAAATGAAAGGCTAATAATTTTTTTCATTGGCATAATTTTTAAAGTTAAAGGCGATGACAAATATAGCGATTAAAAAATCTCACACAAATTAAATTCAAATCACAGAAATACTATAAAAATCGAAGTTTTAACCTATGGACTCCTACTCCTTTCTCCAATTTGACACACTCAGGTATTTATGAAACTCAGGGACTATCTTTAGGTAGAATATCAACCCCCCATAGATCAGTCCGATCAAAAAAGTACGGAATGCAATATCGAGGATACGCAAATCAAGATGAGGCAACCAATAAATACACACAAACCCAATTCCAACTGAAAATAATACTTTGATATTTTTATTGTCAAATGGTTGCAATGAGAAAAACTTCCAAACAGAAATTAGGGTCAGCGAATTATAAACAAATGCAGCAAGAGAAGTTGCAAGCGCGGCACCGGCGATTCCGAACATTGGGATGAGAATCATTTGAAGAACAAAAACAACTATTGCCAGAATAATAAGAAAAAGTGCACCATAACGATACTTGTCTGAATTAAATAAGACGGGTGAATTCAGTCCTGTTGCCATATTGTATAATGTTCCAAAACTGATTATTAAAACTACCCATTCCCCTTGCTGGTAGCCATCAGGAAGAAAAGTAAGCATTGTGTGAATATTTAAATTAATTACCAAAAACAAAAATCCACCCATTAAAAACAAATACAAGGAAGATTTCTTATAAATCTCTCGAATTTGTTCCTGATCGTTTGACGCCCAGGCAAAGGCAATTTTGGGGCCGGCAATTCTTTCAAGTGCATTTATTGGGGCGTCGATCACGGTAGGAATAAATGAAGCAACTGTATAAATACCTACGAATGCCAAGGGCATAAACTTAGCAAGCATGATCGTGTCAAAATACTTAAGTCCTAAAGCAGCAATACCAGCAAACCAAAGTATCATCCCATACTGAATAACGTCTTTCATTTTTTTCTCCCGGATCATCTTCCAATCAATTTTAAAACCCGGACGATCGAAGATGAAAATGTAAGCAAACAATACGCACATTTGGAAGGCATATATTCCGGTAAAGCAGAAAATAAGCTGATCTAAACTTAACCACTTAAGAAAGTAGATTGAAATTAAAATAATAGTTAAAATCCTTACAACAACATCATTTAAAAAACTTGGAATTGTAGTTTTAAAATTGACGTTACAATAGGTACCTAAAACCGAGATGAATGAAATAAAAAATATTAACGGAAAAACATAATCAAAGTATTCAAGGAATAATGGCGACTCCGTCCTATATTGATTTAGGATAAAATCCTTAGTGATCCACAAAGTAACACCTGCAACTAGAAAACCAACAAGAGGAAAAAGATTCATGAAACCAAAAAAGCCATGATGTTTACGATCAGGGTCTTTAAATACAGGAAAATATTTTATCGTTGCATTACTAATTCCCATTGGCACAAACAAGGCTACTAAAAGAGAAAAAGAATACAATAAACGAGTCAGCCCTAATTCTTCTTTTGTTAGAAAATGCGTTTGGATTAATGTTAAATTCACGAATCCGATGGCCATACCGAGATAGCCGGTGATCATGTTTTTAATACTTTGCCTTTTTATTACACCCATAATTTCTCTACCCGAACAACGATTGTAATGATAATTAATTTTATCCCCTGATTTTAAAAAAAATCAATAGTTATTCAGTCATCTATCGTTCAAAACTTTGTTCCTTTAGAGGCAAGCAACATACAATCTAATAAGCCTGTATTCAGTCCGCTATGAAATTTAGCCGGCATTTGCTGATGATAGTGACTTGTTCTTGTTTTTCAATTTGAGTTTTGAGCTTTTAAACCCCGGTTTTCAAATAATCCCAAGAGACACATATTCACCTATACAAAGAAATTACCGCTAACAAAAGGAGAAAATGACTATAGGAAATGTAAAGATAGATCTTGCTTTCCGGCAAAGATAAAAAAGAAACGATCACTATATTTTTTTGTTCCTGTCGAAAATATTGACCTTATCTAGGCAGTACATTTTTGCATCTAAAATAACGTGAATAATATAGGCATGAGTTGTTTCGACAAAGCCGTAAGCTTCGGCTGCTACATAAAAATTGATTGCACCTTTGCTTTTAAGATTATTCTCAGGAGAAAATCCTGAAAAAGTAATCACATCTATCCCTTTCCGGTTAGCTGAGACAGCGGCATTTACAATGTTTTGAGAATTGCCTGATGAGCTGATAGCCATGAGCGCGTCACCCATATCAGCAAACTTTTCGACAGATTTTGAAAACACTTCTTCATACGAATAATCATTCGCTAAAGCTGTCAACAAGGATGTATCATTAAATGCAGTGGCTTTTACATTGGCATTTTTCCAAAAATCAAGTGCCATATGGCTCGCGATAGCTGCGCTCCCACCATTGCCAACAAGCATGAGTTTTTTACCTTGCTTTTCGATAGTTAACAAAAGCTCTACCGAACGGCTTATTCCATCGCTGAAGGGCATTTCTACGCCTTCGTTGTCATAGACTTTTACGTTTTCGATGCATTCGATAAAACGCTTTTGATAAGTAGTTACAAAATCCGGAATAAGCATAACAGCAGGATAAATTATTTGATAAAATGAGCAATAAATTTAGTCAAATCTTTTTTATAAACAGGATGCTCATTGCCGAGAATGTTTACGGCCAAAGAGCCTACACAGTTACCTACAAACGACACTAGCTCCGGCGCCATGCCATTGAAAGCACAAAGCGAAGTAACTGAAAGCACCGCATCGCCGGCCCCTACGCTATCTTTTACAGAAGCAGCAAAAGCGGGTGTAAAATAGAATTTTCCATCTTTATAAACCATCGAGCCTTTTGCGCCTAACGTGATTTGAATATAGCCACAGTGATTGATTTCATGGAGTTTGAGAATCAAGGATTCGATACTGCCATACGCATCGCCAAATGGAAGCCTGAGCTCTTTTTCGTCTATCGAAATAAAATCAGCCTTGGCGTACTTGGTGATATAATTGAACCCATAATTATTAGAATTTGTCTGTGCGTTCACAGCTAAATACTTCCCGCTTTTTTCCAAAAAGTCAATAATATTAGGCGTGATGAATCCATGCCCAAAATCGGCTATCACCACCATGTCGTAGTCGGCTATTGTTTCACTCAGGTAGCTTATCACCTCTTGTTCTATGGGCGTTTCGAGATGGCGATCGTTCATAAAAGTAACCTCAAACAATTTGAGATTAAGATATGTGTCGATGTATCTGCGCTTGGTAGGTGTAGGCGCATCGGGGCGGTAGAAATATTTTCGAGAAATAGCACTCGACAGTTTTTCATCTATCAACTCCTGCTTAGAATTCTCTTTACCCAAAAGTGTAACGATATGCACTTCTTTAGCATACTGATCGAGATGATTGGCAATAGCTAAGGTACCTCCCGCATACGATACCCCGGAGCGAAAAATGGTAGATATCGTGGGCGATTTAGACGATTTGCCTATAGGTGTGCAAGTGTGATATTCATCAATGATAGTATCGCCTATCACGAGTATTTTTAGCTTATTTAAATCCTCCAGCTGACTATTAATACTTTCAGGTGTGTGCTTCGCTTTTAGCTCTTCAAGATACTTCTGCACGGTATCGCTAAGTTGCGAAAAATGCGAATTGATAAGCTGTGATGATGACATCGTTTCATCATCGGTGATGTACATCACTCCTCCTACCGCTTCTACGGCCTGCTCTTCGAGTCCTATATTGTTGCTGAGGTCTTTAGAGTGGTCTTTATAGTCTGGCCCTTTTACATAAAAATCAGGCTTCAACAGCCGGATAGTTTCAATGGCTGTAGGCCATTGATTGATGGCTACAAAATCGACACAAGCCAATGCAGCTATGGTTTCTGCACGCACTTGCTCAGCATACACCGGCCGACCCGGACCTTTGTTTACAAATTTATCTTGTGTGAGCGTGACCACCAACACATCAGCCACTTTAGCAGCTGATTGAAAATGGCGAATATGCCCCGGGTGCATCAAATCAAAACAACCGTGACAATGGGCTATTTTCTTACCCTCCGCCTTTAGTTTTGCGAGGATGATGGATAGTTCTTGAAGTGTTTGAATTTTAGACATACGCATTTATTTTCCTAAATATTTAAACCAACCTTCGGTGGCTTTAGCAATCGAAGTAGGTTCCCAAACCGGCGCATCACGCCAATAATCGATATGCTCTAAAATCTTGGACACACCTTGCTCTAATGATACCTTAGGCATCCAACCTATCGTATTTTTGATTTTAGTAATATCTGCAAAAGTACAGTCCGGTTCACCCGGTCGCTTAGGAATATATATTTTTTCACCTTCCAATAAATCAATTAATTTATTAATGGCATAGGTGCTTCCACTGCCTACATTAAATACTTGACCGCCTACATCTTCTCTCAAAGCCACAGTATAACACGCATCGGCTATATCAGTTACATAGGTAAAATCTCTTGTTTGTGTACCATCACCAACAATAGTGTAAGGTTTTTTGTTTAGTTTTTGCGCTAAAAAAACGCCAAACACAGCGCCATAGGTACCCGAAGTACGAGAACGTGTGCCATACACATTAAAGAAGCGAGTAGCCGTTACATTGATTCCATATACTTGATGCCAATGCATACAAAGTTGCTCACCCATATTTTTAGTCAATGCGTACGGATATTGCGAACGGATAGGTGCAGACTCCGGTGTAGGAAAGACATCCGGCAAGCCATAGCAAGAAGATGAGGCGGCATAAATCATACGTTTTACACCTGCTTTGCGCACACATTCCAGCACGTTGAAAGTACCATCTACATTCGATCTAAAATACTGCTGTGGCATTTCGATAGAAGGCACTATATCGGCCAATGCAGCGATGTGATACACCACATCTACTCCTTCATAAAATGGAAAGGTTTTCTCTACATCGTTAATATCAGCTTCCACGATAGTCAATTTTTCATTAGCAGATTGATGATTGAGATTGAGCCTGCGACCGGTACTCATATTGTCTATCACCGTGACAGTATAGCCTTCGTCTAAAAGCCTATCCGTGATATGACTCCCTATAAATCCACAACCTCCTGTTACAATCGCTTTCATTTTCTATTTATGATTTATGTTTAATTACAAATACAGTTCCCGCATTGTCTGCTATGGGAATTAAATCTACTTTTTTGTTTTTAAAAAACTCATCAGTAGCTATTTTGGAGCCTGCATAGGAAGCGTTATAATCGTGTATCATCAATATACCTCCTTCCACTATCGCATCCCAAAACTTTTCGAGTCCTGCTTTTTGCGGTCCATAGAGATCTGCATCGAGCAACACAAAGCGCCATTTATTGCTTTCTAAACCTTCAAAGGTAGCAGGAAAATAGCCTTTGCGAAGAACGAGTGTATCACTTCCTTTTGGATTGCAATGTGTGATATAGTTGGCGACCTCTTCTAAAGTCGTATCCGAAAAAAAGCCGGACTTTACCACATCGCCCGACACGGCCGTTTCCTTCTCTACATCTTGTGTATTAAATCCTTCAAAAGTATCGAAGCAGTATAGCTTTGCGTTGTTGTGTTTGTACTTATAGATAAGCCGAGCAAAAGAACCACGATATGTACCTAACTCTGCATAGTCTCCTGTATCGAGCCGGGCCACCATTTCAAACAAATACTTAGCCGTAAAAATTCGATTTGTATCGTACTGAGCGTAAGGCCATGCTTTTTCGTAGGTCTTCAAATCTTGTCGAAAATCGGTGTACTGATCCAACACATAATTTGGCACTTTGGCTACAACATAGCTCTTTGGTAACAAAAAATTGATACATGCGAGGTAGCATTTTTCAGCAAAATAAAGCAATGCTCTACCTTTATGAAAAACAAACTTGGCTAATCCAAATAAGGCCGTATTTGCCAGGTTTTTCGCTAAAAATTCTTTCATGTTTTTTGTTTTCACCGTTATTAAATAGGAAGCGACAATATCGGACAAATCATCCTATTTTTTAGCAAGAATATCGTTATAAAATTGACTGAGTCGATGAATATTTTTGCTCAAGGCTAGTTTGTTTCGTTGTTCAATCAAATTAGCGATCATTTTTGGATAGTCTAGGTCTTGAAACAGTTGACTCAAGTTGCTCAAATCTTTCTTGTCAACTCCAATACCTGCGCCATAGCGAGTCGCTATCCAATGCTGAAAGCTTATTTCTTTAGATACAATAATTGGAATACCCGCTTCTATAAAATTGAATAATTTCAATGAAGTAGAATAATGGTTTTTATCATCAGAAAGATTGCTATTCTCCTTAAAGAAAGGAATGATACCAAAATGATATTTTGATAGCTCGCTCGATAGCTGAGTTTGAGGAACAGATTGATGAATATGAAAATAGGGATTGACCTTTGCGACTGCTTCGTACTCATGTCCAAACATAATGTAGCTCGAAGGTACAGGGTAAATATGAAAGTGAATTTTCTGAGCAGACAATGTTTCTATCAATTCAAAAAACTGCACATTGCCAAACTGTTTTTTATCCCGGCTAGCTCCTTGTATTTCACCGGCATACACTATCGAAATATTGTCCAACGCCCAATCTTTAGGCCTATTTTGAAAAACATCATCATCACAAAAAAGAGGAAAAAACAATCGTTTATTTTCCGGCTTGAAATCATATATTTTAGTAGCGGGTATCGGCTCCAATCCATGCGAAACCAAGCCGTCACTCAGTTGCAGACAGTTTTTTTCGTGCGGAAATTCCTTTTGATACCAAGGTATCGCTACATCTTTGCCGTAGTATATCACAAGCACATCTTGCATATCGTAGATAAACTTGGTACAAGGTAAAAACTGTCGCGCTACATCCGGATAAAAGGACTTAGGGCCAAAGGCATGTATCAACTCAAGGTTGTCAAACGATTTTAAGATACGTTTAAGATGCCAATCATTTCGATACAAAATGACTTCATCAATGGTATCGTTAGCAAACTGCTTTGTAAAACCACTTTCATGGCATATCAAGATAGCTGTAAAATCAGCTTCACGCTTGAGCCATTTGATCATTCGAGGAATACGTGGCGGTAAATTTTCACCCAAATAAAGTCGTACTTTCTTTGATTGAAAAGTAGAACGAACTTTTACATTCAACTTAAACAAACAATAGTCAAGAACTCCGCTCAACTTTAGCTTGAGTTCACGTTTAATCTTTTGAAAAAGGATGATAATATCAGCGGTAGTCAAAGTATAGCTTGTTGTTATGCAAAGATAGATGGATTCAAAGTGGATATTCGATTTTTTGAAATACAGACTACATTGTCATGGAATGGAAGTTGGTCTGTAGTCGTAATTTTTTGCAGTTTAGAAATCCTATCCTTGCCATTGTTGAAAATAAAGAACTCGTATTGATTGAAAGAGGAGAGATAATTAAAAATATCCACGGGCGAACCCACTCCATTTACTCTATCAAGACAACATTCCCAAATAATAGAAGGGAAATTTTGCATTTGCAAAAACTGCTTAGCCCCCTTCAACACATTTAACTCCCAACCTTCCACATCTATTTTCAAGAGTGAAATAGGCAACTCGATTTTAACATCATCTAGTTTCTTTACATCGATTTCGATATATCGCCCTCCCTGATTAACAGAGCCATCGAGCGATGCTGCTCCACGATTTTGATCAATGGTTTCCGGAAAAATCTTGAGTCTTTCAGTTTCTAAACCTAGTCCAAATGGAAAAACCTGAATATTATTAAACGAATTGATGTTGATGTTTTCTTCGAGCAGTGGTACAGTTTCGGGATTAGCTTCAAATGAAAAAACACGACCATTCGGACCGACCAACGTAGAGGCGTACAATGAAATGAAACCTACATTGGCACCTATGTCCAGCATATTTTCATTCTTTGCAAGTAACTGCTTCACAAGGCTTAATGTTCCTTTTTCGTAAGTGCCTTTGTAATAAATCTCATGCTCTACACCCGCCCTGTCTTGTGCCGGATGTATTGTCATCACAAAGTCGTGGAGTGTTTTTACGGTTATTTTTTTCTTTGGTTTTTGAATCAAAAAATATAGCAAATACTTTGCAAATTTTCGAGTACCAAAGGCATTTAAGTCAATGATGCTATCGGCTATTTTTTGAACAAACGTATTATCTACCATGTTGCGAAAATAATTAATTTGAATTATTGATTTTGTTTCAAAATTGGTAATCTCACACTATTGAAGTAATTATGTAAGTGTAAGCTTCCCCTTATCTGTAATAAGTCCAACTAGTAATCGTTTTAAGAAAGGGATCGGATGTTGCCAACAGAGAATTTAAAACAAATAGGAGTAAGCAAATTAAGACTAAAAGATCTTCATCTTTTTAGGAATACAATTATTAAATAAGTATTTTAAAAAATTATACATACCCTTTGATGATATGGTGTCGGTCGGGATTATTAAGCTACTTTCCTATCAGTTTGCAAAGTTTGCAACCATTTTAGTTACCAACTACAAACCTTCGAATACCTCGGAAACCCACATGAACTATTCCATGTGTTGGGCATAGTTTTATAATCTTTCGGCAACTACTTTTAATGCAAACCTCTTATTAGGGTAGCTTGGGAAACGTGTATAAATAGTTGGAATATTTAAATCTTCAATATATACAGCACACATCGTATTTGAAACATGATATAGGTTTTTATGGTTATTTTTTGGTATTCCATCCAAAATTGCTTTTAATGTACTATACCTAACACCTTCAGGATCAAAGCCATAGTCATGCCAAACTATTATTGATTTTCCGTTTTTCCGAAGCGGAAATACTTTTTGAGTATCATTAAGAATTCCTTCATAGGAGTGGTCTCCATCAATAAATATTAAATCAAATTTTTTATTAAGTTGAGTAAAATCAAATGTCTGAGAGTTATGTTCAATTTTCTTCATTGTTTTTATGTGGTTAGAAAATATGCCATGTACTTTTATAAATTCGTTACTAAAGTTTAAAGCTTTCATTTCAGCTTCGGATAGTGTTAAAGATGTGCAGTCATCGGTAACATCACATATATTTACTAAACTTTCGCCTCTCCAGCTACCAATTTCCAAATAGGCACAATTTTGAAACTTCTTAGCAAATGATTTAAGTAAAATTAAATCAGTAATTAAAGAAGTCCCCGCCAAAAAACTATATGTATCAATATTTTCATTTAAGTTTTGGAATAAGTCAAGAAGGTCAACTGTAGGAAACTGTTCTATATTATATTCTCTAATTGCCTTTTTTTTAAAATATTCTTGTTGACGAACTCTTACACCTTCCATAATAACTGCAAAAGGATTTTGAATTAAAACTTTTAATCCTAATTTTTTATTCATAATGAAGTTATTAAATTGTTAATATATAATTCCAAATATTTTCTTAATCAGTTGAATAACACTTGTTTACAGCAATTGAAAATTAGATAAATTTCAGTATAATTTCCTCATATGAAGATAAGAGATAAACCGATTACTGTTGGGTAAATATTCCAAACGTAACGGCTAGAAGCTGTGGTGGTTCCAACAGCTATCGGAATCGAAGGTACAACTTTCTTTGGCGGCGCGCACCATAATTTTCAAGCGCGATAGCTTACCCTAATTTAATTGGCCGAATTTTAGGGGAGTTTACAAAATCACTATCTCGTCAAATAAGCTACACCCTTCCTCACTCCGTTTTCACTTTTGAGGAGATAGACATAAACACCTTCTTCAGCCATTTGGCCGTTAACTGTTCCGTCCCAGATAGCTTCTTCTGCATCTTCTGCTTCGAAGATCATTTGTCCCCAACGATTGAAAACGCTTATAGAATATCGCTCACAAGGACGAAAAAACGAAATTTTAAACACATCATTTAGCCCATCACCATTGGGAGTAAATGCACTTGGAACAAAAAGTAATTCTCCAAGAGGCCCTTCAAATATTGCAGGCAGGCTAACTGTATCTCTACATGAAGATTCCGGATTAGTCGTCAGAAAGACCTTATAGGTTCCATTACTTGAATAAGCATGAACAGGCGAAAGCGCCTCGCTTCTTGTTCCATCACCAAAATCCCATAGATATTCTGTTGCATTTTGAGGTACTCCAACAAAATGCACAAGACCCGAACAGGAATCTACATAGCTTGAAAAGGCTGCTTTTTTCCTGCTTACAAAAAAGATATCTTGAACGATAGTGTCCGGACAGGAATTAGAAGAAGTACTTATTAGTGTTACAGGGATGGTACCTGAGAGCGAATAGGTGTGAACGGGAGAGAACATAGTTGATTCTTCTTCATCGCCAAAATTCCATGTGTAGGATACTGCTCGCTGTGACAGGTTTGAAAACTTAACTACTGAATCACAATCGGCAACTTCATATTGAAATGCTGCTTCTGCCAAAGGAGGAACAGACACCAGCTGACTACTGCTATCTCTGCACGCCGAATCTGATAGTGCAATAAGCTGGATCCTGAATACCCCGGCAAAATTGTATTGATGTGACGGCTGATCATCAGGTCCGACCCAACCATCATTAAAATTCCAAAGACTAAGTGCCGTGTTAGTCGATAAATTAATTGTTGAAACGGATTGTGAACAGGTATCGAGTTCAAAACTAAAATCTGCCTGAGGAGGCTCCAAAACAGAAATGGTTGTTTCGACAGTATCCAAACAGGAAGAGTCAGATGAACTAACCAGTCTCACGTCATACAAACCACCTTGGCTATAGGTGTGGGAGATATTTGTATCGGATGAAACGGTACCGTCACCCAGATTCCATTCCCAATAATCAGCATGCTTTCCAATGGCAATAGAGGCATCACGGAAAGTAAAATCAGGAGTGCATCGGATATTATCTATTTCAAGAGCAGCATAAAAAGCCGGATGAACCCTCACCTCTCCAACTGTTGTATCATTACAGCCGGCATTAGTACCTGAATAAGCTATTAGGGTTGCCATATACACACCTGTATCCGGATAGATCCAAGATGGATTTTTTAGTGATGATGAATCTATCAATGTTGATAGGTCGCCAAAGTCCCAGGTGTAGGCGGCGGCATTATACGACTGATTAACGAAATCAGCCTGAAGACTTCCACAAGCAATCGTAGGAGAGAAAATTGATGCTACAGTAATCATCGGGCAGGGCACAACATTAACCTGAAAGTCTCTTTTTGTCTCGCCCAGATAAACACCGTTTCTATATTCTTTGGCACAAACACCATAAACATACTGACCTGTAGCAGCAGGCGTGGCTGTGAGCCTCCCTGTAACCGGATCAATGGTTAATGGAACTCCTCCGAATGGATTGTTCTGCGAATATGGAAATTGCCAGGTGATGGGATTATATGGAGGAGGATTTGGCGGAGCGGGTTGCGGGCTACTCTGGTTTGCTCCCAACAAAGGAGTACAGATCTCGTATACTACGGAATCACCATCAATATCAGTGGCGGAATGATCAAAAGAAAAAGGTGCGCCCTCGCAAATGAAAGTTGGTGGCAGAAAATTAAACTCCGGATTACTGTTAACCCGGCAAAGAATAGTATCAGGAATGGTTGCAATGTAAGTTGCACCGGGAAGCGGAGAAAGATCTATATTGAGAATTGAATAGTTCCTACAGCAGCGCTGATAAACCAATTGATAACCTCCCGGTATTGGAGGGAGGGTCATGTTCAATATATATACACCTACCTCATAGCAAATATTAGTTGGAGGTGTGAGGCAAGGTGAGTTAATGACATTAGGAAGATGATTAATAGTATTAACATACACATTGTAAGTAGCCCTAAAACTCCTACAGTTTAAAAGTAGACAAAAATGTCTAACTTTAAATTTGTAGAAAATGAAAAAATCAAAATTCACTGAAAGCCAAATAGCCGGAGCTCTGAAGGAGCATGAGGCTGGCAAGAGTATCTTGGATATTTGCCGGGAGCTAGGGATTAACAAGCAAACTTTTTACAATTGGAAGAAGAAGTATTCGGGAATGGATTCCGAACTTCTAAGAAAATTTAAAGAGTTAGAGCGAGAGAACTCCGAACTCAAACGCATGTACGCCGATTTAAGTTTGGATCATCGGATCTTAAAAAATGTCATCGAAAAAAAGCTTTAGGGCTCTGTCAGAAGAAGGAAATTGCCAGGGAGATTAAAACGGAGGAGCACATTTCAATTGCCAGAGCCTGTAAGATAATTGAGCTAGATCGCTCGATGTATTATTATGATTCGGTTAAGGATGACTCTGAAGTTGAAGCAAAATTGCGTTGGTACGCTGAGTTTCATCCTACACGCGGTTTTCCGGAGTACTTTAAACGTATCCGGAAAGAAGGATTAATATGGAATCACAAAAGAGTAAAACGGGTTTATAAAAAGCTTGGAATGAGCAGACGGAGAAAAATAAAACGGCGGATACCAAATCCGGAGAAGACGGCATTACTCCAACCAATCCGTGCAAATCTAACTTGGAGCCTTGACTTTATGCATGACACTCTTGAGAGCGGAAGAAAGTTCAGGACATTAAATATTATCGATGACTTTAATCGTGAAGCCTTGGCAATAGAAGTTGATTATTCATTCCCGGCTGAAAAGGTTGTAGAGATGGTAAATCGTGTAATTGAATGGCGAGGAAAGCCAGAGGAGATACGAAGTGACAATGGCACTGAGTTTCTTGCAAAAGCTTTTGAAGGCTTTTGCCGAAACTCAGGCATTACTCATGTACGAATTCAAAAAGGAAAACCCAATCAGAATGGGTTCGTAGAACGATTTAACAGAACATTTAGAGAAGATGTGCTGGATGCAAATATCTTTGAAAGAATAGGCCAGGTAAGGGATTTAACCAATGAATGGATGGAAGACTATAACTACAATCACCCGCATGCAAGTCTTGGAAATATGAGCCCTATTGAATTTATGAAGAAGAAAACTAAAAGAAATCTGTCTACTTTAGCCTTGTAGGATAAAGGGGGTACTTACA
>Ga0154020_10005843_pt1 | contig 14461 bp, 9 predicted proteins | sample Klosneuvirus_201_FD_109709 | JGI IMG/M metagenome (GOLD analysis project Ga0154020, IMG submission 109709) | Active sludge microbial communities from wastewater, Klosterneuburg, Austria - Klosneuvirus_20160825_MG | ecosystem: Engineered > WWTP > Aerobic digester > Activated sludge | place...
CTGGCCCGGCCGTGGGGATTCCTGCTGGAGAGCGGCGCGCGGTCCTACACCGCCGCGGGGAGTTTTCTGCGTTTTGTGGGTCAGCGCCACGGCGGAAAAACGCTGGGCGGCATCTACTCCACCGGGTCCCTGGGACGCGTGGGTCTGGACGTGCTCAAGGTGGAAGGTGAATGGCACGCGCACCTGGACGGCGTGGAAGCGCCGCCGGAAGGTGTGGATGCGCAGGCGCAGCGGGTGTTCAAGCGCAAGAGCGTGGTGGAGGGACGCTGCGTGGATGATGTGCCCCAGCGCTGGAGTGAGCTGCACCAGCAGGCCAGCGCCGGGGCGTGGGACGGCGCGGAGGAGCAAGCGCGTGCGTTGCTCCAGCTGGAGCCCAGTGACGACGAGCCGCTGTTGCAGCTGATGGACCGCCAGTGGCGCGCGGGAGAACACGACCGTGCCGGCAAGCTGGAAAAGGAGCTGGGCGAACGTGGCGTGGATGCCGCGGCCATGGGGCGGTTGCAGCTGATGCGCGCCGAGGCGTTGTTCCGCGCGGGGGAGCCGGGTGCGGCAGCGGGAGATGCCAGCGCGGCGGTGACCCAATTGACGGGGACAGCGGATGAACGTGGCGCGCGGGTGCAGGCGTTTGCGCTGGCGGTGTTGAGCGCGCCGCTGGAAGAAGGAGACGTGTGCGGTGAGGCGGCCGCGGCCATCATGCGTTTCCTGGCCGGGGAAGGCCCGGAGAAGGCGCGCCACCGGTCTGACCTGCTGGCGCTGGAACGGGCCGCGGTGGCCGCGCCCACCACCGCCGAGGCGTGTGGCGAGGTGGGGCCTCAGCTGCGCGCGGTGTTGCGCTACCTGCAAGGTCGCCAGCTGGCGGCCGAAGACCCCACCCGCGCCGAGGCCGCGCTGGCGGAGGCCAATGAACTGGGGCTCCCGTTTGCGTTGTTGTCCCGCGAGGCCGCGCGCCAACGCGGCGAGGCCGCGGAGCACCAGGGGCGCTTTGAGATTGCGTTCCTGCATTTTGCCACGGTGGGAACGTTGTCCACCACGGCCGCGGAAAAGAACGAGGCGGCGGTGCTGCAGAAGCGCGCGCGTTTTGGCAAGGAGTTCCTCAAGAAGCTCAACCCGCCGCCGCCCAAGAAGCCTTGAGCCACACGCCGCACAATCCGCTCGGGGCGCGCGGTCAACCCACAGGCTCGGGCAGGGCCTCCCTGGCATAACGCTCCACCAGCGCGCCAAACTCTTCTTCCCTCCGCTGCAGCCGTTCCCGGTCATTGGTGGATGAAAGCAGCACGCCCGGCGAGCCGCTGAGCACCACATCCAATTCCACACCCCGGCGTTTGACCGGCTGCGCCAGCTTGCGGTGCGGCGACAACACCGCGGCCTCCACGGTGGCAGGCAGCCGCGCGCGCAGCCACGCCAGCTGCTCCATGGAAAAGAGGCTGCGGGGGAAATCCAGGCTGGTGAGCCCCTGGAGGGACGCCAAGGGCCCAAGGCGGCCGTCTCCAACGCTTGCAGCACTGAACGCCAGGGTGCGCAGGTTGGCCCCCAGCGCGGCCAACGGCTCCAGCGTCTCCACGGCAAAGGTGTCCCAGACGGCGTTGCCAAAGACCAACGTGTCCAGGCTTGTGGCCGCGGCCAATGCGTCCAGGCGCCGCAGCTTCCTGAAGTCATCAAAGTGCAGCCCGCGCAGCGCAGGGGTGCGTTTGAAGTCCCACAAATGCTGGGCACGTTGGTTCCAATAGAACGCCACGTAGCGCAGCTGTGGCATGTCCTGCAGCGGGGAGAGGTCCTCCAGACGCGGGCACTTCCAGAAGTGCACCGCGGTGAACTGGGGACCAAAACGGCGCACCAGGTGTTCCAGCGTCCGGTTTTCCAGCCCGCTGACGGTCAGCGCGGTGGCCTGGGGCTGCTGCGCAAGGGTGTCCAGTTGCGCGGCGGTGGTCTTTCCGCCGTTGAGTTCAAGCTGCACCAGGTGGGCACGCCACGGTGGACGTTGCGCCAGGGGCCAGTGGCGGCGGAGCTCCAGCAGGTCCTGGGCGTGGTGAGGCGCGGTCACGGTCACTGCGGCTTCAGCGTTCCTGGACCATGATGCCGCGCCCGCCTGACGCGGTGATGCGCCCGTCTGCGCCGCAGTGGACGGCCCACAACGCTTCCCGCGTTCCCGTGTTGATGTTGGCCCAGCGGTCCTCGGTCAACGTCCACAATGCAAACCATGGCGCCGAAGGTTTACCCGCGGTCACCGCGCGCCCGTCCGGGAACACGCACAGGTCGGTGAAGCGGCCCTCCAGCCCCAGGGACTCCAGCGGCGTGCGCGTGCCGGTCACCGGCACCACCACAATCCCGTCCTCGGTGAGCACAAAAAAACGTTCGGCGGTGGCGGCCACGCGCAACGCGCCGGGAACACCAAGGTCCGGCTGGCGTTCCCAGCTCTGCGCACCGCGGCGGAACAAGGTGTCCTGGCCATTGGCGCCGTCACCCGCCCACAACGTTCCGTCGGTGCCGCGGCACAGCCAGCTCACCTGCGCGTTGGTCATGTCTGCAAAGGGCGCCTTGCGGAAGCCGGTGCTGTCACCTTCAAACAGCGCGCCCACCGGGCGTGTGGCCTCGCCCACGCGGGACGCCACAAAGATGGTGTCACCGTCCACCATGACCGCGGTGGGTTGCCAGGCACGCAACAACGGCCGGTTGTCCACGCCCAACGGGATGGCCACCGCGGCAAGGCTGGCGCCGGTGCCATGCCAGAGATTCTCCTCGGTCCACGCGTAGAGGTCCTGGACGGGGCCGGTCACCATCCCCACCACCGGAGACGTGCGCGGTTCTCCGTCGTCACCCAGGATGCTGAAGACATCCGCCGCGTCTGCCCCATCACCAAGCCGCAGCACCGCGCCCGCGCTGGTCCCCGCCCACCACATGGAGCCTTGCCGCGTGAGGGCCACCAGGTCCCGCTGCGTGGTGCCGGTCTCCAACAACGTCCACGGCTGTTCACAACCGCACAGCGCAGCCACTGCGACGAGGACAAAAAGCGCGCGCATCAATACGGGTTCTCCTGCGCGGGAATGGTGACGTCCGGCGCGTCTTGTTTTGGGACAATTGCCGCAGGCGCATCTGCCGGCGGCGGAGCATCATCATCCACCGGCGGGGCCACAGGCCGCGGCTCCCAGCCCGCGGTGGGCACAAACGGCAGCGGCGTGTCCCGTTTTCCGGCGGGGATGACCGCGCCTTCGGCCAACAACCGCTCCCAGGGCGGCGCCAGGGCCACGCCCAACGCCACCACCGCCAGGCCCAGCACAACCACCGGGACCGCCGTCACGCCACCCAACGCCAGCGCCGGAATCCACGCGCGGCGGTGCAACACATCCAACAACCCGCCCAACGCCCAGCCGCCCAACACCGCACCAAGCGGAATGCCTGCCGCCAACGCCACGCCCACCAACGTCACCAGTCCACCCACCACCAGCGCGCCTACGCCCAGCCCATGCAGGCCCGGCAGCACGTTGGAGCTGCCCCCGTAGAAACGCACCTGGCGGTAGCCACCTTCCGGCGCGTCCCAGGTGTCCTGCAGCACGTTGCCCAGTTCATCTTTGGCCTGCACCACGTGGATGCCCGGCGTGAGCACCACGTGCCCGCTCAGTTTCTGCTGTGCGTGGCCATCAATGTAGACCGTGGTGACGCCGGTGTGCTCCAGGGACAACAGCGCGCCCGGGGGCGGAAGGTCCACGCTGCCCAGGTTGAGGATCTTGCGGTCCTCCACCACCACCTGCTTGCGCATGCGTGCGCCGCCGGGAAAACGCACGCTCACAACGTGCGTGCCGGGCACCACCGGCGCGTCCAGCAGCGGCGTGTGACCCAAAAACGTCCCGTCCACCCAGACCTGGCCACCCGGCGGGGAACTGGCCACGCGCAACAGGCCGCCCAGCTTGCGCAAAAACGGGCTGACCGACGTGGCCTCGCCCGCGCGGACCACCACGGTCTGTTCGGAGGTTTCATGGTGTTTGGCGGTGAGCTTGATGCGGTAGGACCCCGGTCCCATGCAGTCCAACGTCAACGGGGCCTTCCCCAAAGGCGCACCGTCCATGGACACCAGGGCACCTGGCGGCGTGGCATTGACCTCCAGCGTGCCCACCGGTTGCCCGCCGCCCACCGTCACATTGCGCAACGGCTCCAGGCTGGTGAGGTCCGGGCGCAACACGCCGCACACGTTGGCGCCACGCTTGAGGCGCAGGGTGACCTTGTCACCGGGCTTGTAGCGCAGCGTCAGGGGCAACGCTGTTTCTGCAATGAGCTCACTGGCGGCGGTGAGGCCCGTCCCGCTGATGACCAGCGCGCGCGGCGGGAAGAGGTCCTTGGAGCGCACCATGAAGTCCAATGCGTCTTCAATGCGCAGGGCACGCGTGCCGCCAAAGTTTCCCTCGGCGGGGCCCTGCAGCAGGCCCACCACGCGGCCCTGGGCGTCAAACACCGGCCCGCCCGCGCTGATGCCGCTCCACGTGCTGCGCACCAGCAACGGTTGCTGCAGGTTGGACGCACGGCTGTTGAGCGGCGCCACTGCGCCCAACGGCGCCACCGCCATGGTGAACGCACCGCCTTGTTCGTCCAGGATGGCCACGGGGTCATCCATCTTGAGCGCAAGCGTGCTTCCCAAAGGCGCCACGCGAAAAGACTGCCCATCCAGCTGCAGGATGGTGAACCAGTCATCCCGCGCCACCACGCGCGCGGGGACCGGCAACGGCTCCTCGCCGGGGCCGGCGTACAACGTGGCGCTGATGTCCCGCCCGCGCGCCACGCTGCGCGTGCTGGTAAGCACCAAACCATCACTGCTGATGATGACGCCCGCGCCACGGGATTGTTCGCTCTGCAGGTACACCACGCTGCGCAGCGGGACGGACAGTTGCTGCTGCCCCAGGACGGGCGCCGCAACACAGCTCAACACAATGGTCCAGGCCAGGGAGGCGCGCATTTGCAGCAGCAGCGTTACCGCACCGACGTGGCGGTGGCCAACCCCCCAAAGGTGCCGGTCAACCCTTGAGCGGAAGGGCCTTGGGCATCACCGCGCGCTGGACCTCCACCATGGCGCTGGGGCCCTCGGTGACGTCCTGGACCCGCAACATCACGGTGCGCACCACCTTCTCCCCGCCCGCTTCCACCACCGCCTCATCCTGCCCGTCTGCGTTCTGGACCTGGAAGCGCACACTGCGGATGACGCCGGAATGGACACACTGCACATCCTTGGGGCACGGCTGGTTGATGTAGGTCACCATCAACACGCGCACCGTGGCGCCGTCCAGAAGCAGCTCTTCACCGCCTTTCACCGTCGCACGGGCAAGCTGCGGCAGCTGGCCCGCCGTCTGCTTGGACGGTTCAGCAGCGGGCGCTGCGGGTTCCGCTTTTTTGTTGGCCTTGTCTCCCGCACACCCGCACCACAGGAAGGCCAGCAACAACACGGCCGTGCGCACCTTCATGACCGCCTCCCGCGCCGCCGCAGCAACAACACCGCGGGCAGCAACACCATGATGGCCAGCGGCCGCCCGCCCTTGGGTGGCGCGGAACAGCTGCAATCCGTGTTTTCCAGGCATTCTCCGCCGTCACCCATGCCACCGTCACAGGTTGGCGCGGTGCCGTCTGCCACGCACTGGTCTGCTTCCACCACAAAGCCCACATTGCACAGGCACGCGTCCTGGGCGTCATTGAGGTGCGCGTTGGCGGGGCAGGGGTAGCAATAGTTGAGCGTGCTGCCCTGGTACTCAAACTGCTGGCAGGACACGCTGCCGCAGTCCACTTCCTTGAGGACACCGTTGTCACAGTACCGGGCCACGTTGCCCGCGCATTGGCCCTCACTGGGCACGCCCTGGCAGTTGTCCTGCGCCACCACGCAGTCATAGCCGCCCTGCGCGTCAGACCCGCACACCCGCCCGCTGTTGTTGAGGTCACATTGCAGAGGATTGACGTACTGGTTGGCCGGGTCCTGGTTGTTGCAATAGATGAGCAGGTTGCCCACGCAACGGCCCGCCCAGGTTTCATTGCCGCAGTCCCCCACAATGGCGGCGCCGCACGCGGGGGTGGCCGGCATGGTGCCGCCACAATCCGCCGAATCAAAATCGCAGTCCCCCAGGCAGTCACACGTGCCGTCATTGGCCCAGCCGCACGGATCTCCCGGCGTACAACACACACTGCCGGACACCGTCTGCCCGTTGATGGTCACGCGGTAGTCCCGGGCGCGCGCGCTGCACACCTGGCCCACGCCGGAAATACACTGGCAGCTGCCGCTGGAGCCGTCCTGCAGCGGGTCATCACACTGCGCGCAGGATGGTTCCGGCACACAGCCCTGGCCGTTCCCGTTGGGGTTGCCCTGGTAACACGCGTCGCACACGCAGGTTCCTGCCTCGCGGTGGCTGTTGGCGGAACATTCGGAATTTTCACCCACGCAGCCGGTTCCGGCGTCATTGGGCACAAAACCCACGTCACAATAACAATCCCCATCCTGTGCATGGCTGTTGGCTGGGCATTGGACGGTGGTGACGGCGTCGCACCCGTTGCCTGCGCTGTTGGGCAGAAAGCCCTCGTCACAAAAACAGCTGCCGTCCTGGGCGTGGCTGTTGGCGGGACACGCACCGTTGTTGGTGGCGCTGGCCAGGCCCACGTCCACCCACGCGTTGGCAATGGCCCCGCACGTCCCGCCGGGCTGGCTGGTTTCTCCGCATGCCGCCGCGGTGGCAGCCACCATGTCCTGGAACGTGGACGTGGGACCCAGGTGGTTGCGAAGTGCCTGGAACCACACCGCACCCACCGCGCTGGCGCTGGAGTTGTTGCGGGCCACACACGCCGCGCGGTTGGGAATGCCGGAGTTGGCGTGAACCCCGCCGTGGTCACCGTCTTCGGTGTTGGGGAGGTCCCGGAACTCACGCATGTTGCCAGGTTGGGGTTGCGCCACATTCGCCGGGTTGCACATGTCCCGCAGTGCAGGCTGCAGCTGCGGGCCCACACAATCTTCACCAATGAGGTCATCTTCCTGGTCCATGAGCCAGCCAAACACGTCAGCAAAGTGCTCATTGAGGGCGCCTGACTGGATTTGGTAGACCAGCCCCGCGGTGCCGGCCACCACGCCGTGACCAAGCTCATGGGCCGCAATGTCAAAACAGCGCGCGGTGTTGATGAAGACCGTCCCGTCACCGTCTCCAAAATTCAAGCTGCCCCAGACCTGGCCATTGTTGGTGAAGGTGGTGAAAAACGCGTTGTTGAGCTGGGTGCCCTGGTGGCCCACGCCCAGGAGGTTTCCGCCGCTGCCGGCGGGCCGGGTGGCAAAGTCCCAGTTGGACCATCCAAAGCTGCTGGCAAAATTGTCATGGATGCGTTTGACGTTGTCATGCACGCTCACGCCGGTGCGGTCCGGGATGGGGGTGGACGTGCTGGCCACCACGTACCCGTTGTTGTTGTTGGATCCGTCCACCGTCAAAATCTGCCCGCTGGGAAACGTGGCGGTATCCTGCAACAGCACGCCATCCGAATATTGCGTGACCTGCAGGGTGACCGCGCGGCCATACAAATCCGTGCTGCCCATGCTGGTGGGGGTGCCGGTGTAGACGCGCGGCAGCTTGTGGAGCACGCGCCCGGTCACGGCATCCACGTAGACGTCATAGACAAACGGAACCTTGTTGCGCCGGGCAAACGCCACATGGACCCGCCACGCCAGCCGCGGTGCGGGGTCACCCAGGAGGCGCCCCAACCAGACCAGCGTGGCGTCGGTGGGGTGCAACAGCGTCCCGGTGTACCCGTCCCGCGCCAGTTCCACCGCGCGCGCCGGCAGGATGCGTGGCGTCAGGCTGGGCCACCGCGCGGCGTTGGAGAGTTCGGCCTCCAGGGAGGTGACGTCACCCTGGGCGTTGAGATGCACGCGAATTTCTTCGAGTTCCACCAGAAACGTATTGCGGAACCGCGCAAAACGCAGGTGGTGCTTTCCGGATGGGTCCACGCTTTGCGCGGTGGGCTTCAGGACGTCCTGGGGGCCAAGCCCCAGCGCGGGGGAGAACGTACGCAGCCAGCCCTCCACGGTGGCTGCAGTGGGGTTGGCAATGTGGCCCAGGTGGCCGCGCGCACTCCGCAACGTGCCGTCCGGGTTGTTGACGGTGGTGGACACGCCTTGCGGTGTCACCGAGAGACGGGAGGCGGGCGTGACCGGCAACACCGGCGTGGCCGCGGCCAGCACCAACGGAATGAAAAACAGATTCATGGCAAATCCCCCTGAGAGTGGTTCTGCCCCGCAAAAGCAATTTCCGGATATTTCTGAATGCTACGGTCAGGATGGTGGTGGCTGTAAAGTGCCTGGCGGATGTGGTGTGTGACATGGCCGGATTGCCGCACGTGTTGAACTGTGCGCAGGCCGGCCGGTAAGGGGACGCGCACCACCGCTGGCGGATGTTCCGTCCACGCCTTTGCCCTGAAGTGACCCCATGATTTCAGCCTTGACCCAAGCCGTTGCCCAGCTGGACGCCAACGACGCCACCGGTGCGGCGGAAACCCTGGAGGCGGCCGCGGTGGGCGCCGTCACGGTGCCAGATGACGCCGTGGATGCGGTGTGGCGTCTGCTGCCGCGTCTGGGAAAGGCGCTGGGCGCGGACTGGCGCAAGACCATGGAAAAGGCCGGCAAGAAGCCGCTGGACCACGTGGTGGCGCTCAAGGTGGGCGGTGACCTCATGGACGAGGGGCGTTTTGGCCTGGCCAGCGTGTTGTTGCGCGCGGCCCACCAGCAACGCCCACGCAACCCGGAAATCCTGGGTGAGCTGGTGATGTGCCTGGAGGAGCTGGGCCGCAACCGGGAGGCGCGCACGGTGCTGGAACAGGCGGACCCGGCGCTGTTGGCCGAAAGTTTTGAGCTGCGTTACCTGCTGGCGTTCAACACGCTCATGACGGCGGACCTGGAGGGCGCTGGCGAGCGGCTGCAGGCGCTGGAAGACGAAGGTGACCCGGACCTGGATGCGCTGGCCCAGGAGCTGGAAGCCATGCTGGAGCGCGCCGAAGCGCTGGACGGTGTGTCACCGCTGGATGTGCATGACCTCCGGGGCTGGCACCTGGTGGTGAATGCCGCGGTGCTCCTCCACGTGGACACCGCCGAGCCGCGCCTCAAGGGACGGCTGGGCAAAGGCCAGGACAGCGTGGAGCTGTGGCGCGCGGGGCTTGCCGGCGTGAAAGCCGCGTTGACCGCGTGGGGGATGGACCCGCCCAAGGTGTTTCACGCCCCGGATGCGCAGAGCGCGCTGTTGGGGCGCGCGGCAGGCGCGGTGTTGCAGCGCCCGGTGGCGGTGTTGCCGGAACACGGCACGTTGGAACCGGGCCTGGTGGTGGTGTGTGACGTGGAGACCCTGCCGGACGCCACAGCGGATGCGCTGCAATGGCACCGTGCCGGACAGGTGTTGTGGGTCCACGCCAGCCCCTGGACGCGCGAACCCGGTTGGACGCCGGACCTGGTGAGCGTGTTGCATCACAGCATTGCGCCGCTTTTGGCCGCGCCCGACGCCGTGATGGACGCGGTGACCAAGACGCCACTTCCCGCGGTTCCCGCGGCGCTGGGGGCGCTCCTGGAGGCAGCAGGCAAGGTGCGCACGCCGGCGGGTGTAGGTGCGTTCCAGACCAAGGGGCCGCGTCGCCGCCAGCGCGTGGACACCCCGGTGGCGGCAGACAAAACCTGAGGCAACGCGGATACTGCGGTCCACATGCGCGCCCTGGTTGCACAAAACTGGATGACGCTGGTGGTTGCGGCGGTGGCGCTGGCAACAGGCGGCTGCCCCGTGTCCGGCACGTATGAGTGCGCCGGCCCGGGGGATTGTGCGTCCACGCACGCCTGCGTGGACGGACAGTGTCTTCCGTCGTGTGGGGACCCGGCGGACTGTGCCGCACCCACGTCATGCGTGGACGGTGTGTGCCGCGTGGCGGGAAACACCAGCAGCGGCGGGGTGGAGGGCAGCTCGGTGTGGTCCACCAGCTCAAACACCAGCAGCGCTTTGGCCACATCCGCGGTGGGGTCTTCCTCAACCGGGCGGTCCAGCACCGGCACGTCATCCACCGGATCGTCCGCGGTGTCGTCGTCAGAAGTGCCGTCATCCGCGCAACCGTCCTCCGCGCAACCGTCCTCCACGCAGGCTTCCTCCAGTGCGGTTGAGTCCTCCAGTGTGGCGGGGAACTCCAGCAGTGACCCGGGTGCAACTTCCGCGGTGACGTCACAGGGTGCGTCCAGTTCTTCCAGCTTGGGTCCATCCAGCAGCGTTCCGTCGTCATCCAGCGCCGCTCCGTCCAGTTCTGCGGCGCCGTCCAGCTCGGCGCTTCCCAGTTGCCAACTGGTGGACGGCTGTGACTGCTGGCGCATGGATGGCTACGCGGGCGCGTTCACCACGCGCATGGACATCAACCTTGCCGCGGGTGTGTCCACCCAGGCGTTGGTGCCCCTGGACCCCGCCGCGTTGGGGGCCAGCGCGCGGGCAGACCGGACGGACATCCAGGTGGCCACGTGCGACCAGGGCGTCTGGACGCAGGTGCCCCGCCGCATTGTGAACAGCAGCGCCACCACCACCAGCCAGGAGCTGGCCGTGACGTTCTGGGTTCCCACCGGTCCAGGGACGCTGGCGTTGCTGGTGGGAGCCATGAACCCGCCGTTGGTCCTGGATGACCCCACACAGTCCTTGCCCCGCCCCACGGGGACACCGGGAGATACCGTGGCGTTCTGGCCACTGGCGGGCTCCACGTTGATGACAGGCGGTGAAGCCGTGGCGTCCACCCCAGGGACCGCGTCTCTGTTTTGGGCCGGCGGCGCAACGGTGCCGCAGAACCTCTTTGTGGGCGGGGTGGAGGCCGGTGCCATCCGCGGGGTCACCGGGCGGGGTCTGAGCGGCTCCTTGTTCACCACCGGCGCGCCCGCCGTTTTGCCGGCGGGCGGCGGCACACCCATCCACGTCTCGCTGTGGGTCCACCGCGCGGGTGGTTCACCCAACCAGATCATTGCCCGCACCATTGGCGGCCTCAACGGCACCACCGTGGGCTGGCAGTTGTGGTGGGAAGAAAATTTCGGCCGCATCTCCTTCACCGTTTTTGATCAGCGGGTCAGCAGTTGCGGCGGTGAGAACACGCAGTCCTGTACCGCGCGCGTCAACGCCAACAACCTGGGTGGCAACACCGACTTCCACTTTGTGGAGGTCAGCTGGTCCCCCAACAACGGTCCCATGTGCATCTATGTGGATGGCGCGCGCCGGGAAAACCGCACCGGGCCGTCAGACATACGCCAGGTGGCGGCGTCAAACCGGTTCCACGTGGCGCATCTGGGAAACCTGACCCAATCCTTTGATGGCAACCTGGGCAACCTGCAGGTGGATACCGCCGGCCTCAACTGCACCCAGAGCACGCGGTCCGTTCCGCCACGGTTGCCGCGGGCCGGCACGTTGCAGGCCCCCAGCCCCTGACGCGCGTCCCCACGCCGTCCTGGGCGCTTTGCACCGCGCCGCCGCGGCGGTACATGCGCCGGCATGGACCTGACCCTTCCAGAAGACGTGGCGTTGTTGCGGGACACCGTGAGGGCGTTTGCGCGTGACGTGGTGGCCCCCAGCGCCGCGGCGCGGGACCGCAGTGGTGCGTTCCCGCTGGAGATTCTCAAGCAGGCCGCCCAGCTGGGTCTCTACGGCATCAAGGTCCCCGAGGAATTTGGCGGCACCAATGCCAGCATGCTGGCCTACGTCACGGTCATGGAAGAGCTGGCGGCCGCGTGTGCCTCCACCGCCGTCACCTTGGCGGTGATCAACCTGGCGGCGGATTGTGTGGACCGCTTTGGAACAGACGCGCAGAAGCAGCGTTTCCTGGTCCCGCTGTGCCGCGGGGATTTCACCGCTGCGGCGTTCTGCCTGTCTGAGCCGCACTGTGGCAGCGACGCGGGCGCGCTCAAGACCAGCGCGCGCCGGGATGGGGACCATTGGGTCCTCAACGGCACCAAGCAGTGGATCACCAACGGTGGATATGCCGGATACAACGTGGTGTTTGCCCGCACCAGCGACGGAAACGGCGCCAAGGGCATCAGCGCGTTTGTGGTCCCCAAGGACAGCCCGGGCCTGCGCATTGGACCGGAGGAACACAAGATGGGGCTCAAGAGCTCCAACACCGTGCAACTGTTGCTGGAGGACTGCCGCATCCCATTGGACTGTTTGCTGGGCCGCGAAGGGCAGGGCTTTGAGGTGGCCATGGCCGGACTGGACGGCGGGCGCCTGGGCATTGCCGCGCAGGCGCTGGGGTTGGGCCGGGCGGCCATGCAGGCTGGCGTGGCGTACGCCAAGGAGCGCAAGGCCTTTGGGAAGCCCATCTCAGATTTGGGCGCCATCCAGGACTTCCTGGCCAACACCTCCATGGAACTGGATGCCGCCCGCCTGCTCATCTGGCGTGGTGCCACCGCGCTGGACCGCGGGGAACGGGTGACGCGTGAGGCGTCCATGGCCAAGGTCTTCTCCACCGAGGCCGCCGGCCGCGCGGCGGACCGCATGCTGCAGGTGCACGGTGGCTACGGCTACGTGACGGATTTTCCCATTGAGCGCATCTACCGGGATGTGCGCGTCACCCGCATCTATGAAGGCGCCAGCGAGGTCCAGCGCGTGGTCATTGCCCGCGCGGTGCTGGCGTAACGCGTCTCACGCGTCCAGGCCCTGGCAGCGGGGAAACAACACCTCATCCTCCAGTGCCATGTGCTCCACCAGGGACATTTCCAGGTTGCGCAGCCCCTCCACCACCGTCTGGATGGGCGGCGGAACGTTGCCCGTCACGTCGGAAGATGCCAGCAGCGCGCCCAGCCGCTCCAACAGCGCGTGCGTTTGCGCATGGTCCGCATGAAAACCCTGCAGCACCCGCCCGTCGGTGATGCGTTGGCCTTCACGCAACAGCGGAAACAACAGTTCCTCTTCCCGTCCCAGATGGTGCTCCAGGTCATTGCGCAGGTGCTGAAAATTTTCGGCCACCGCCGTGAGCCACCCGCCGTGGGTGCCGCCGTGCAGCGTTTTCACCCGGCGCAACAGCTGGTCCATGTGCAGCAAACCGCGCCGGGTTGGCAGGTGGTATTCCTCCAGCAGGTGTTCCACCAGCTCGGGCAGCGGCGCGTCCCGCCAGTCCTCCACCACCGTATGCGCGGTCATGGGCCCACCCTTGACGTCGTTCAGTTGGGACGTCCCACCACGGCACTTTGCACGCCGGGTTGGGCAAAGGCCCGGGGACCTTCCCACGCCACCTCACCGTGCTGGCTCTGGTCCAGACCTTCTTCTTCTTCCTCGCGGGTGACGCGCAACGGCACCAGCAGGTTGGTGATTTTGTAGAGGACAAAAGACCCGCCCAGCGAGAACACCGTCACCACGCCAAGGCCCATGAGGTGGTGCACCAACAAATCCGTCTTGCCGGTGATGAGCCCACCGTCCCGCGCAAACACCGCCGTGAGCAACATCCCGGTGATGCCGCCCACGCCGTGGCAGGGGAACACATCCAACGTGTCATCCAGTTCGGTCCTGGCGCGCCAGTGGACCACCATGTTGGAGACCACGCTGGCAATGGTGCCAATGGCCATGCTGGCCCCCACGCTCACAAAGCCCGCTGCCGGGGTGATGGCCACCAGTCCAACCACCGCCCCAATACACGCGCCCACGGCGGACGCCTTGTTGCCCCGCACGCGTTCCAGAAAGATCCACGCCAGCATGGCCGCGGCGGACGCGGTGTTGGTGGTGGCAAACGCCAACGCGGCACTTTCATTGGCCGCCAAGGCACTGCCCGCGTTGAAGCCAAACCAGCCAAACCACAACATCCCCGTCCCCAGGATGACAAACGGGACATTGGACGGTGGATGTGCGGTGTGCGGCGCGTAGCTGGTGCGCTGGCCCAGCAACAACGCACCCATCAACGCCGCCAGCCCCGCGCTCATGTGCACCACGGTGCCACCCGCGTAGTCCAGCACGCCAAGCTGCCGCAAAAAGCCCTGGGGGTGCCAGGTCCAATGGGCCAGCGGCGCGTAGATGAACAACGCAAAGAGGCACATGAAGATGAGGTAGCTGGAGAAACGCACGCGTTCGGCAAAGCTGCCGGTGATGAGGGCCGGGGTGATGATGGCAAACTTGAGCTGGAAGAGCGCAAAGAGGATGAGCGGGATGGTGGGGGACAGGTCTGGATGGGTAGCCCCGCCCACGCCGGAGAAGAACGCAAACGTCAACGGGTTGCCAATAAACCCGCCCAGGCTGTCACCAAACGCCAGGGAAAAGCCCACCACCACCCAGAGGATGCTCACCACACCCATGGCAATGAAGCTTTGCAGCATGGTGGAGATGATGTTCTTCATGCGGACCATGCCGCCGTAGAAGAAGCTCAGCCCCGGCGTCATGAGCAGCACCAGGCCGGTGGCCGTGAGCATCCACGCCACATCCGCCGGGTTGATGGGACCACCACTTTTGTGCGGCGCCCCTTCCGGCCACAACGCGCCCGC
>Ga0154020_10005844_pt1 | contig 14460 bp, 9 predicted proteins | sample Klosneuvirus_201_FD_109709 | JGI IMG/M metagenome (GOLD analysis project Ga0154020, IMG submission 109709) | Active sludge microbial communities from wastewater, Klosterneuburg, Austria - Klosneuvirus_20160825_MG | ecosystem: Engineered > WWTP > Aerobic digester > Activated sludge | place...
AGATATGAGATTGTTGTACGCTGGTTTGGATTTATGATGTTAGGCATTGCAATCTGGGCTCTAAGTTATGGATTAGAACTTTCAAGTACCAGTCTTGAGCAGATGTTATTCTGGATCAATGTTGAATATCTTGGAATAGCCTTCATTCCGGCTTTCTGGTTATTGTTCCTGTTAAAGTTTACCGGCAAAGATAAGTGGCTGCATCCGAAGTATTTTTATGCATTCATGCTGCTGCCTTTGATTACCTTACTGATGGTATGGACCAATACCTATCATCATCTCCATTATAAAAGTGTGGGCCTTGATAATTCCGGACCGTTTCCTTTGTTAAGTCTTGAAACCGGTCCATGGTATATCGTTCATACTATTTATTTCTATACACTTTTGGTTTGGGGAGTAATCCTGCTTGTGAATAAGTACAGGAAGTCTGATCAGGTTTTCAGAAAGCAGAACCTAACCATTCTTATCGCAGTATTTATTCCATGGGTTGCTAATGTTCTGTACCTGTTTGGTTACCGGCCAATGGGGCATATAGATAGTACACCATTTGCATTTGTCATTACGATGCTGTTTCTCAGTATCGGACTTGTTCGTTTCAGATTGCTGGATATCATCCCTATTGCGCGCGAGAAAGTTATTGAAGCGATGAACGAAGGCTTGATAGTTACAGATAATCAGGATAGGGTGGTAGATTTGAATCAGGAAATCAGGAAGATTCTTAAGATTGAAGAAAAAAAGATCATTGGTAAGCGACTTGAATTAATTCTGCCGGAGCAGGCTGAACTATATGAATTGATTAAGGCCAGAAAGGGTGGGCAATTACAATTGAAGCTTTTGAACTCAGAACTTTTCCTGGAAGCTAGTCTTACTCCTTTGTTTGAGAATCAGCATGCATACAGTGGTTTGATCATCCTGATCAGGGATATTACCGAACGTGTTGAAATTCAAAATAAGGTTCGATTGCAATCGGAGCAGCTTTTAGGCATGAACAAGCTGAAAGACCGGTTGTTCTCGATCATAGCACACGATCTAAGGGGGCCGCTGATTAATCTAAATGACATTATCAAAATGCTTAATGAGGGTATGATTACGGAAGAAGAGTTCAAATCATTTGTACCCCAATTATCAAAGAATATTGGGTATACCACAGGTTTGCTGGAGAATCTTTTATTCTGGTCTAAGAGTCAGTTGCAGGGTGAGGTGGTAAAGCCCGTTTATTTTAATCTGAAAGAGATTAGCGTTAATATACTCCATCTTTTTGAGAACACAATTCACGAGAAGGATATCTTAATAGAAAACAATATTCAATTGAGCTGTAAGGTTTATGCTGACAAGGACATGATTCAGTTGGTAGTCAGGAATCTGATATCCAATGCTGTAAAATTCTCAAAGCGTGGTGGAAGTATTAAGCTAACAACCAGAACTGAGGAAAATTATACAAACCTTTGCGTGACAGATACCGGAGTTGGAATCTCTGAAACGGACCAGAAAAAATTTTTTGAGCAGGAGACCTTTACTACCCGGGGGACTGATAATGAGCAGGGTACAGGACTTGGTCTACTTTTATGCAAAGATTTCATTGAAAAGAATGGCGGTTCAATCTGGGTGGAAAGTGAAATTGGAAAGGGTAGCAAGTTCTGTGTCCGCATTCCAAATTCTAACTGGTAAATCCCGGTCTTTTCCGGGGAAGCAGAAACTCTAATTCCTGCTATCCTGTGTACTAAGCTGAATGAACAGTTCAATGATATTAAAAATTAAGATGAGGCTGCTTCAAATACTTTTATTAATCTGTATTCCGTTTTTCAGCAGTGCTGTCAGCGCTCAAACAATTATACCGCGATTTAAGGTGTTGGCCATAGGAGAGAACGGCGGGCACCATCTTCAGTACACTCAGGCAGCGAAGATCTGGCTGAACAAACTTGCTGCCGACAGTAATTTTACCATTGATTATTATACCAATACCAAGCCCATTACTAAGGAGTTCCTCGGGCAGTATCAACTATTTATTCAGATCGATTATCCCCCTTATTCCTGGAGTAAAGAATCCGAGGATGCGTTTATTGAATATATCGAACAGGGAAATGGAGGCTGGATTGGTTTTCATCATGCCACCCTTCTTGGAACTTTCGATGGTTTCCCATTATGGCAGTGGTTTTCCAACTTTATGGGCGGTATTCAATTCAGAAAATACATCCCGGATTTTGCAGCGGCTACAGTGAATGTGGAGATTAAGAGACATCCTGTTATGGCAGGTGTACCGGCTTCCTTTCCTATCGTCAGAGAAGAATGGTATACCTATGATAAAAGTCCTCGATTGAATAAAAATATACAGGTTCTGGCCACAGTAGATGAAAATACCTATATCCCGGTAAGGGATGTTAAGATGGGTGATCATCCCGTTATCTGGACAAATACAAAAATGAAAGCCAGAAATCTCTACATTTTTATGGGGCATGGCCCTGAACTATTCGAAAATCCATCTTATACTACCCTGTACAAGAATGCCATATTCTGGGCGGCTTCAAAATTGAAATAATCAGGGTTTTATTGAAGAAATTCTGAAGACTTTGTTTGCTTATTTCTATCAATATTTTGTTATCTAAAGATTTATTTGCTAATCTTTAGATATAATAAATCAGTTTTTCGGATAATTAATTTATCGTTATGGCCTTACTCATTGTACTCTTCGGACTTCTGCTTCTGCTTGTTCTTATTGTCAAAAAAATAAGTCCAATGCTGGCCTTATTGATCGTATCCATTATCACCGGTTTGTTGCTTGGAATGTCGCCGGGGAAGGTAATGACGACCATTGCAAGCGGTATAGGCAGTACACTCGGAAGTATGGTGATGGTATTAGCTCTGGGTGCAATGTTGGGTAAATTGATTGAAGAAAGTGGTTCTTCCAAAAAAATTGTATTCATCCTGATCCGTCTTTTCGGGATTAAAAATATTCAATGGGCTATATTATTAACGGGTTTGCTGGTAGGTATTCCACTATTTTATAATGCGGGATTTGTGGTTCTGGTTCCCCTGATATTTGCCATTGCCTCTACAACGCGTTTGCCCTTATTATACCTGGCTTTGCCAATGGCTGCTTCATTGTCAGTTACTCATGGTTTTCTCCCTCCTCATCCCGGTCCATTGGCCATAGCATCTATATTTAAAGCCGATGTGGGCATTATTCTTATCTATGGTTTAATATTAACTATTCCTGTTGCAATCGCCGGAGGAATAATTTTACCCCGTATCATCCTGAAGAATAATTTGTCTGCTGTCAGTCCTCTTGAATTCTTACCAGAAGAGGAGAAACTACTACCATCAGGCTTCAGGAGCTTTATCGCAGCATTATTGCCGGTATTTTTAATAATTGCGGGTACTGCAGGCACTTTTTTCATTCGTTCGGAAGCTATTCAACCCCTGTTTGTGTTTATGGCAGACCCTACAATTGCCTTACTGACAGCGGTATTGCTTAGCATCATTGTTCTCAAAATCCCAATTGCTAAGGCAATGGATTACAGTGCCGAGGGACTTAAAGGTGTTGCGATGATTATTCTGATTATTGCTGCAGGTGGTGCATTTAAGCAGGTTCTTATTGACAGCGGGGTAGGAGATACAGTCAAAGAGTTTTCCGCAAGGTTTGATCTGTCACCTTTATTTCTTGGCTGGCTTATCGCCGCTTTAATCAGGGTTACCCTGGGTTCGGCTACGGTTGCCGGACTTACAGCAGCAGGTATTGTTCTGCCATTGGTTGGGAGTGGCGTATCTGCAGAGTTAATGGTGCTTTCTATAGGTGCCGGTAGCCTGATGTTTTCTCATGTGAACGATGCCGGATTTTGGATGTTTAAGGAATATTTTAACCTGAGTTTGAAACAGACTTTCGGCACCTGGACTATAATGGAGAGTTTGGTATCGGTGCTTGGCTTGCTTGGAGTGCTATTGATCAATCAATTTTTGTAAGATGCTTTGATGTCCGAAATGGACATTAGGGCAGAGTCTTGTCTTTTAGTTTTGCAGGTAGGTGTTTGGGCTCCAAAACCCTCTTAAACATCACCCGTTTATCAAATTCGAATAATTCCTAAATTCTATTTTAGAATCCCAAAGCATTTCCGTAAAATTGCAACGTTCTCCGCCATAGCTTAAAGCGAAGGCAGACGGAAATAAATTTGACTTTGTTAAGGCTAGGAGGGACAAAACCCGACTACAGTAAAGCTAAGTCGGACGATACACCTTCGCTAAAGCTAAGGTGTACAATGAGCGCCCATAGCTCAGTTGGTTAGAGTAGAAGACTCATAATCTTTTGGTCCCTGGTTCGAGCCCAGGTGGGCGCACAAAAGCTCCGCGAAGGCGGGGCTTTTTTTTTGCGCCAGCCTGGGCGAGAAGCCTGTCCCGACGATAGGAGGGAACTGCAGGTGGGCGCACTAAAAATGAAACCTCAGTGTGATCTGGGGTTTTCTTTTTTATGCCTTTTTGAGTATTCTAAGCTGTATTTGTGAGCAATTTTGTAGGGGGATTATCAGAGCATCATTGAAGCAGCCGGGTTTATAATTCTGTTAATTTATGAATATTGGGGATTGATTTTGCTTATTTGTTTATTCCATCCATGCGGAGAATAAGTTAGTTATTCTCCGCATGGTTTGCGTAAAATATTCTGACTTTTGCGGAGAATATATACTATATTTGACGCATAACTTGCGGAGAATAGGGCTATGTACATATATCAACTTTCAAAATGGCCTGCATTTACCTGGGATAATGATGCTCTGGCTGAGGTTTTAGTAGAGGTTCGTCATCGTCAAGGACGACTACTGGGTAAGATGGAGGGTATAGGCTTTTCTCTTCGGGAAGAAGCAACTCTGCAAACGTTAACACAGGACGTCGTAAAATCGAGTGAAATTGAAGGAGAAATTCTGAATCCAGACCAAGTACGGTCATCTATTGCCAGGCGACTTGGAATGGAAGTTGCCGGTCTTGTGCCCTCTGACAGGAATGTGGATGGGGTTGTTGAAATGATGTTAGACGCTTCTCAAGGCTATACAGAGGAACTTACTGACGATCGTTTATTTGGATGGCACGCTGCATTATTCCCCACCGGTCGGAGTGGTATGGCTAAGATCGTTGTAGGAGCCTGGCGTGATAACAGGAAAGATGATCCAATGCAAGTTGTTTCTGGACCCATGGGTCATGGGAAAGTGCATTACCAAGCTCCGGATTCAGAAATCCTAAATCATGAAATGCGCCAGTTCATAGCTTGGTTTAATACTAATATGAGCATTGACCCCGTGTTAAAAGCAGGTATAGCACATTTATGGTTTGTTACCATTCACCCATTTGAAGATGGGAATGGTCGCATAGGGCGTGCTATAACCGATATGCAACTCGCGCGCGCTGATGGTAATACTCAACGGTTCTATAGCATGTCGGCCCAAATCCAGGCAGAAAGAAACTCGTATTATGAAATCTTAGAAAATACCCAGAAAGACTCACTGAATATAACTGAATGGTTGCTATGGTTCCTTTTATGCTTTGGACGGGCATTAAGTAACACAGACGAAACTTTAGCTGTAGTTATGCGAAAAGCGAAACTTTGGGAAAATCCGGCTACCCGTAATTTGAATGATAGGCAAAAATATATGTTGAATAAGTTGTTCGACGGATTCTTTGGTGTCCTTAATTCATCTAAATGGGCTAAAATGGCCAAATGCTCACAAGATACGGCTACACGTGATATTCAAGATCTAATAGAGCGGGGAATATTGGTTAAAGAAGCTGCTGGCGGCAGAAGTACCAGTTATACATTTAGCGAATCAGTAGTTTCCAGTGGATAAGGAGAGATTAATGTGCAGACTTAAAAATGATAATTCAAGTATTGGCTTTAAGTATTGTGCTCTATCTGGTTCCTTATAGATTTAAGTATCCTGAGCAAAAGCCCTGACTCGATATTAACGCGCAGAGCCCCGTCACAGAAATGATCGCTCCTGTTTAATGCAATAAGCACTTTGCATTTTGTTGGGACGTCTACGCTATTAAAGTCAAACCGGGGATCGGACACCATTCTGCGCCCTTCTTCCCAGGCCGGCCAGTCAAAGCTAAATACAATAGGAATTTCTTCGATGGTGTTTTGAAATTTGATTTGCGCACGGAATAACTGCTCATCATATGTTAGGTCTCGGGAAAGTGGGTTGATTTCATCTAATATCGCTTCCAGTTCCGGTATGAGGCTAAATAGAGGCTGCCATTGATTCTTTGGATAGGAATTTATAAAGTATTCGTGATTTTCTTCGGTTAAATACATTTCAGTCGATGCGAGGTATAACTAAAGTAAAGCCAGGGGTTCTTATGTCTATTTCGTTTTCATATACTTTTCCACTCGAAATATTAAAATACCTGTTGAAATATTCCATCGGTTTTTCCAGTACCATTTCCTTTTTTTCTTCCTCCAGTAAATCCATTATCTCGTTAAAATGCTGCTCGGAGAAATCATAATCATATAAAAAATCCATCAGCAGATCTGGAGGGCTTCCCCAATCAATCAGATTGAATTTGAATAGTCAAGAGCCTTGCCTACTCTAAATATCGAAAATAATATTTTGGAATCAGAATTCCTCCTGTTCACTAACGATGTGTATGTTTGCAGCGAAAAATAATACAAACCAGAACCCTGCGAATACTCCGATTATAAAATAATGAACACCATAAATTTACCTCCAAAACATCTTCTACTGGTTCTAACCATCGTGTTGATATGGGGCGTCAATTTCGTTGCAGTTTATATTGGCCTCAAGACTTTCCCACCTTTTCTGTTGAGTGCGCTTCGATTTGGCCTTTCGGCCCTGCCATGGGTCTTTTTCATCCCGAGGCCCAAAGGCTCAGTGAAGTTAATTGTATATTATGGCCTATTTAATTTCGCCCTGCAGTTCGGGTTTATCTTTACCGGAATCCATCTCGGGATATCTCCGGGGCTTGCTTCACTCGTTCTCCAGATTCAGGTATTCTTTTCAATGGGTCTTGCTTTTTTATTCTTTCACGACCGGCCGAGTCCTTTCAAAATTGCCGGCTCCCTGATTTCTTTCATTGGAATCGGAATTGTGGGATATCATGTTGATGGAGGGAGCACCTTTCTGGGACTGATTCTGATGCTTCTTGCTGCCTTTTCATGGGCTGCCGGGAATATGTTCACCAAGAAAATCCATTCTGATTCACCCCTTGCACTGGTGGTTTGGGGCAATCTGGCAGCCTTCCCGGTGATGGTTCTGGTCTCATACTTTTTTGAAGGGCCACTTGTCATTCAGAGTTCACTGCAAAATATGTCATGGCCTGCAATTGCCTCAGTATGTTATATTGTTTACTTCTCAACCCATATTGGTTATGGTGCATGGGGATTTTTGATGAAGTCTTATTCCACGTCAGTAGTTGTTCCTTTTACGTTATTGGTACCGGTAGTAGGATTCATGAGCTCGGCAATATATTTAGGTGAAGAAATACAATCATGGAAGATTTTAGCCTCTTTATTCATCTTGGGTGGATTGGTCTTTGGTTTGCTTGAGAAGCAGGTAAGGGGAATTATTTCGGGTTTTCGGTCGGGAGTCTAGAGGTTCCTTTGATGAGATCTGCCCAAAAAACTGGCCTAAACAAAAATCGTATCTTTGACATTCAAGCCTTCCCAAACATAATTGATGTCTTAGGGCTGCGGGGAAACATATAGTAATTGGCGCCACATTTTTTAAGAATACCTTATCTGCAATCTGATTAAAATGGACAAAGAAGTAAAGAATGAAGATCTAAAAATCGAGTTAAGAACCCTTACTAAGGATGATTACCTCGGTTTAAAATCATCCATGGTTGAAGCCTATTCTGACTGGGATGGTGCGTCGTTCTGGAAAGAATCCCACATTAATAAGCTCATTAAAATATTCCCTGAAGGTCAGATTTGTATCCTTGTAAACGGTGCAATAGCGGGATGTGCCCTTTCTTTAATTGTAGACTATGATCAGTTTGGGGATAATCATACTTATACCCAAATTACAGGAAATTCTACTTTTTCTACTCATAATCCCAAAGGTGATGTACTGTATGGTATCGACTTTTTTGTGCATCCGAATTTTCGGGGTATGCGCATCGGAAGAAGGCTTTACGATGCCCGCAAAGAAATCTGTGAACGTCATAATCTTCGGGCCATTATTGCAGGTGGACGAATTCCAAATTATAAAAATTTCGCCGGCACATTAAATCCAAAGGAATATATTGAGAAAGTTAAGGGCAAAGAAATACATGATCCCACTTTGTCCTTTCAACTCGCCAATGATTTTCACGTCCTGAAGATCTTAAAAGGTTATCTGCCAGGAGATACTGAATCCCTTGAATTCGCTTCTTTACTCGAATGGAATAACATTTATTACCAGGAAGAGGACGTTCATATCAATTCTAAAAAATCTGTCGTTCGCCTTGGCTTAGTCCAATGGCAAATGAGGCCTTTCCCTAATATGGAATCCTTATGTGAGCAGATCGAGTTTTTTGTAGATGTAGTGAGTGATTATCAAAGCGACTTTATTATGTTCCCGGAACTATTTAATGCGCCTTTGATGACCGCCTATAATCATTTAAGCGGGGCAGAAGCAATGAGGGAGATAGCCAAGAGCACCATTCCTTTGCGCGATAAGTTTTTGGAATATGCCATCAGCTATAATATTAATATTATTACCGGAAGCATGCCTTATCTAAAAGATGGAGTTCTGCAAAATGTAGGATTTTTATGCCGCAGGGATGGTTCTTATGAGATGTACCAGAAAATACACCTCACCCCGGCAGAAAAGAGTGCATGGGGAATGGTAGGCGGGGATTCGCTTGTAGCGTATGATACAGACTGTGGTAAGATTGGCATTCTGATTTGCTATGATGTGGAGTTTCCTGAGCTACCCCGTTTATTGGCCGATCAGGGCATGCAGATCTTATTTGTGCCCTTTATGACGGACACCCAAAACGGCTATACCCGGGTACGCAGCTGCGCCCAGGCACGCGCTATTGAAAATGAATGTTATGTTGCCATTGCAGGAAGTGTAGGCAATCTTCCTAAAGTACATAACATGGATATCCAGTATGCACAGTCGGCAGTTTTTACTCCATCTGATTTTTCTTTCCCAAGTAATGGCATTAAGGCAGAGGCTACTCCAAATGCTGAGATGACGCTGATTGCGGATGTGGACGTCGATTTATTGAAAGAGCTTCATAGTTTTGGAGCAGTTAGAAACTTGCAGGATAGGCGGCATGATATTTATAAAATAATCAATACAACTGGGAAGTGAAATTGTTAGAGCTCTAATTTGCTCATTAGTAAAATTTATGATCACGCAATGAAGATGCGCTTTCAGTATCATTATTTACAATTGGGGAGGTTCCAGCCTGGAATGACAAATCGATTTTAATAAAACAGGAGATTCCGGCTCAAAGACCGGAATGTGTTTCTTCGCACAAACTGATAAATTATTCTATTTGCTAATTCTCACCAATAGCTATCGGGGTACTAATTTCTTCAAATAGACAAATTGACAAATCAGCAAATTAGTCCATTTGCTCATTTGCTAATTTCCTCACCCGATAGCTATCGGGTTGCTAATTTCCAGTCACCTCCTTAATCACCCTCAGCCAGTTCAAGCCCAGAATCTTCCTGATCCTCATCTCACTATATCCCAGCCTTTGCATCGCCATGGTCATCTGCGGATAGTCGCTGATGTCTTTAATTTCGCGGGGTAATTCAGGTCCGCCATCCAAATCAGAGCCCAGAGCCATGTGGTCTTCGCCGACTAATTGTACACCATAGTCGATCACTTTAGCCAACTGATCTACATGCATCCAATACTCTTCAGGGATGGTTCCTCTGAAACTCAATGGCACCTCTTTAAGTACTTCCTTGTCAACTTCTTCGATGGTTTTTAGTGGAGCTGCCTGTACTGTGCCCGGCTTTGTCTCGTTGGATTTTTTCTGCCCCTGCTGCCATTTCCAGTATATAGGATTGTTAAATAGACTACCGAAATGAATCCCAATCACGCCGCCTTTTGCTGCGAGAGCTTTTGCTGCTTCGTCGGTAATACAGCGTGGATGTGGTACGATGCCGTAGAATCCTCCATGACTGTAGATCAGGGGATGCTTACTGGCTTCCACACTTTGCAGAATTGCATCATTTGAGGCATGGGCGATGTTGATTACCATTCCGAGATCATTCATTTCACGAATGATTTTTCTACCCAGATCGTTTATGCCACCCCAGCGACTTACATCGTTGCAGGTATCAATAAAAGCATTGGTAGTATTGTGTGCCGGAAGCTGGATCGATCTTAGTCCTAAGCGGTGCAAGGCACGGAGCAGGTTTATATCCCCATCCATATCCCATGGGCCTTCCAGATCGAGGAAAGCAGCCATTTTGCCCTTCTTATTGATGCGCTGGATATCGCTGGCATTAAGCGCCAGTTCGATTTGCGAATGATTCTTTTTGATCTGGTCCAATGCCAGGTTTACTACCCGAAAAGTATTTTTTGTCTCAAACCTTCCCGGATAATAGTGTTCAGGAGTATAGACCGAAAAGAACATCGCGTCAACGCCACCTTCTTTTGCCCTTGGCAGATCGACATTCCCATCGGTATAACGCTGACCGATATCAGTTCCCATTAACAGCTCGCGGGTCATCACATGCGTATGCCCATCCATCACAAATGCTTTGCGATGCAGATCAGGCATTGGTTTATTCTGCATCGCCGTCGGCAAGCCTGTGGCGGTCGATGGCAAATTGAATGGCATATTATTTCCGGTCACAGGAGCGGCAAAAATGGAATCTATTGGAAAACTCCCGGCTAGCGGAAGAAGTGTTAATGTCTTTATCAGGTCTCTTCTTTTCATGTGTTTAATGTCTGTTGTATGGGGTCTGATGTCGGAAGTCTGAAGTCGGAAGTTTCCTACTTCAGACCTCAGACCTCCTGACTCTTATTGGTCGAATCCCCGAATATAAGGCCTTGCCGGCGGCCGCTCACCTTTATTAAATTGTGCTCCACGTGCTGGTCGATAAGTCATATTCAGGAAAGGAGTCTCTATGCGGCGTCCGACGGGAGAGTATTTACTGCCTTCCCAGTTTGACTCCATATAATGGTTTGTAATCCCGGTTGTTAAAAGTAAGCGTTCGGCATTAAATGGTTCTTTTTTGCTTAGCATCATCTCAACAATCCAATGCGGTTGGGCGTTTGATGCGTGAAACTGGTCGAATGGCCCCGGGAAGCCAAGTAAAGAGACGATTGTCGGCTCAGTACGTCCTTCTATCTCACCGGCATACGTCCATCCGGATAAGGCAACGCCAATGATCGCTGCCTTTGTTCCATCATTGTATTCAATTACACAAATATTGGTTCTTGGATTTGCCTGATAGTTCTCCGGCTTTAATTCCAGTCTTTTGGCTACCGCTTCCAGTAGATTAGCTGCCCAGGTGTTGCGTTCCACCCACTTCCATGATTCAGGTCCGCGGATGGATTGAATAGACTTCACACCTGTCTCACCGCCTTTTCGGCGCTCTACGAATGCATGAAGTAACTCTATACAATGGAATATAGCACCCTCATCCGGAGCAGCACCAACCACGATGGAGTGCTTTATTGGTGTATCGTTTTCCAGTTCTATCTCGGGCTTGCGGTAGTAGACTGGAAGTAATGATCCACCGGTCAATGGAAAGCCCAGTTCACGGGATTTGTCAAACATCCACTTCGCATCATCCCAATTGTATGAGAAGTGCTTATCGTTAAACACCGGTACGGAGCGCTTACTCTGTTCAAATACTCGGATAACCTGATTATACATCCACCAGCGTGGCAATAGCCAGCGTCCCTTCATATCGGTGATATAGTTGCCATGTTCTCCAACGATGACTACGCCATCCACTGCAAGTTCCTTGCCGCCAAGTGTCAAAGCTTCAGCAACCGATTTGAAGACAGGAAAACCTTTTGCCTTAGCGACCTTCTGTCCGAGCAAACTGGTGTCATGCTGATGCAGGTATAAGGATACCACTTCAATACGGGAAGGATGATACGCACCCTGCCACCAATAGCCATCGATGAGCTTGTTTACCAGCCAGTCGGCATGTGATCTTGTAGCACCCCAAAAGGTAGCAAGAACAGCAATCCGGGGTTTTCTCTCCTGACTCTGTCCAACAGCATCACTTGAGATGCCCGTTAGAGCGGCCAAACCCGCAATACCACCTATCCCAAGCATTTCACGTCTGCTGAAAATTGGGTTTGACTCTATAATTTCATTAATTGGGAATGAATCTGGCTCCATGACTGCAATTTTATTTGTTATATTTTATTTATTCCATTTGTCTGAGGTCTGAGGTCAGAAGTCTGAGGTCTGAAACATCCTACCTCAGACTTCAGACCTCCTATCTCAGACCTCAATCTCCTACTGATCAAACCCCCTGATATACGGCCTAGCCGGTGGTCTTTCCCCTTTGCTGAACTGTGCACCTCTTGTAGACCGATACTTGATATTCAGTGCCGGTGTTTCAAGACGTCTTCCGACTGCCGAGTACTTGCTACCTTCCCAGTTTGATTCCATATAGTGGTTTGTAATACCAGTAGATAGAAGCAAACGCTCGGCATTGAATGGTTCCTTTTTAGTCACCATCATCTCTGTAATCCAGTGCGGTTGAGCGTTAGAAGCATGATATTGATCGTACGGACCAGCCCAGCCAAGCATAGAGATGATCGTTGGTTCAGTTTTACCCTGGATTTCGCCAGCGTAAGTCCATCCCACACCCCGGCCACCAATTACAGCCGCTTTTGTTCCGTCATTATAGTCGATGACACAGATATTTGTTTGCGGGCTCTCCTGGAAATATCCGGGTTTGAATTCAAATCTTTTTGCGACTGAATCGAGCAGTTTTCCGGCCCATGGATTACGTTCGACCCATTTCCATGCTTCCGGTCCGCGAATAGATTGTATCGACTTAACGCCAGATTCACCCCCTTTACGACGTTCTACAAAGCATTGAAGTACATCAATCGCATGGAAAATGCCACCTTCATCTCCGGCACCTCCAATTACGATTGAGTTTTTTATAGGAGTATCAATATCGATTTCGATTTCAGGCTTACGATAATAGACTGGTATGGAGGAACCTCCTGTTAATGGGAAGTTCAGCTCACGTGATTTGTCGAACATCCACTTTGCCTCATCCCAATTATAGGAGAGATGTTTGTCATTAAAGACCGGAACAGAGCGTTTACTTTGTTCAAAGACCCGCACAACCTGCTGGTAGATCCACCAGCGCGGCAGAAGCCAGTGCCCTCTGAGGTCGGTTGCATATTCCCCGTGTTCTGCTACGATGACAACCCCATCTACTGCAAGTTCCTTGCCGCCAAGTGTAACCGCTTCTGCTACTGTTTTATATACCGGAATACCTTTTGCCTTAGCTACCTTCTGACCCAATAAGCTTTCGTCATGCTGGTGTATATAAATCGAAACTACATCTACCCGCGAAGGAGTGTAGGCGCCATTCCACCAATAACCGTCAATTAACTTGTTTACAATCCAGTCGGCATGCGATCTTGTAAAAGCCCAATAGCTGGCCAGAACGGCGATGCGGGGCCTTGCCTGAGCTGTCTTCCCAAAAGTTGTGTTTGAAAGGCCGGTCAGAGCCGTTATACCTGCCAAACCCGTTATTCCGAGCATTTGACGACGGGTGAAATAAGGGTTTGCCTCTATGATTTCAGTCATTTGGAAGGAATCTGCAGCCCCTGTTGCAATTTCCGCTTTTTTCTTTGCCATAAGGTTTTATTTCTTGTTTAGGAGTGAATATTATGCCCTGTCATTTAATCTATATCCGGAAACTAAATTAACAATACTTTGAATGATTAGGAATGATTATGCAGCCAGTCATGTAACAAATATGGTTCATGGAAATTGTAGATTTCGTCTTTGTCTTTTTTCCCTGCATACCGATAGGTTTGCTCCTTGTTTTTTGGTCTATTGATCAAAACCCCGGATGTAGGGTAAGTTAGGCGGTCGTTCGCCTTTGTTAAAGAGTGGTCCACGAGTAGAGCGGTAGGAAATGTTCAGGAATGGCGTCTCGATACGTCGTCCTACAGCAGAGTAACGGCTGTTCTCCCAATTTGATTCATTGAATTGATTTGTAATTCCGGTCGACAGAAGCAGCCTTTCAGCGTTAAATGGCTCCTTTTTAGTGAGCATCATCTCGGTAATCCAATGCGGCAGGTCATTGGCGGCGTGGTACTGCCCGAAAGGACCTGGCATTCCAAGCATCGAAACGATCACCGGTTCTTTGCGCCCTTCGATTTCGCCGGCGTAAGTCCAGCCTACATTCCGGCCCGAAATGATAGCCGCGTTTGTTCCATCATTATACTCCACGATGAGGACGCCTGGTCTGGTATTCTCCTGAAAGTAACCCGGCTTCAGATCAAAGCTTATCCG
>Ga0154020_10005847_pt1 | contig 14457 bp, 15 predicted proteins | sample Klosneuvirus_201_FD_109709 | JGI IMG/M metagenome (GOLD analysis project Ga0154020, IMG submission 109709) | Active sludge microbial communities from wastewater, Klosterneuburg, Austria - Klosneuvirus_20160825_MG | ecosystem: Engineered > WWTP > Aerobic digester > Activated sludge | place...
ACGGTGTGGAACCGCAACCCGGCGCGGGCGGCGGCGCTGAGCGCGCTGGGGGCCACGGTGGCGGCGTCACCCGCCGAGGCGGCGCGCGGGGCTGACGCGGTGGCGCTGTGTCTGGCCGATCCGCCCGCGGTCGAGGCCACCGCGCTGGTGGCGGGTGGCGTGGTGGACACGCTGGCGCCGGGGGCGCTGCTGGTCGACTTCTCGACCGGGTCGCCCGCGCTGGCGCAGCGCCTGGAGGCGGCCTGTGTGGCGCGCGGGGCGCGCTTCCTGGAGTCGCCGGTGACCGGGTCCAAGGTCGGCGCCGAGCAGGGCACCCTGGTCCTGATGTGTGGCGGCAGCGCCGAGACCCTGGAGGCGGCGCGCCCGCTGCTGCAGGCGGTGGCGACCAAGATCATCCATGTCGGCCCGGTCGGCAGCGCGACCCGGGTCAAGCTGATCGGCAACACCATGATCGCGCTGATGCTGGAGGCGCTGTGCGAGGGGCTGGCGACCTGCCAGGCCGCGGGTGTCGATGCCGCCAAGCTGCTCGAGGTGGTGCAGGCCTCGGGCTACCAGTCGCCGTACTGGAACTTCAAGGGCAAGGCCATCCTGGCCGGCGACTTCGAGACCCACTTCTCGATCGACCTGATGCACAAGGATCTGACCCTGGCGCTGGAGGCCGCGGGCAGCCTGGGTGTGCCGGCGCCCGGGCTGGCCATGGTGCGCGAGCAGTTCCAGGCCGCGCGCGCGCAGGGCCATGGCGGGGCCGACATCGCGGCGCTGGCGCGGCTGTGGCCGCGGGTCGGCGGCTAGCGCGCCTCAGCCCGTGCGCCAGGGTAGCAGCGCGATCCGGCTGGCCAGGGTGCGCACCTCGGCGTGGTAGCGCGCCTCGGCGGCCTGGCGCTGCAGCAGCACGGGGTCGCTGACGGCCAGCGGGGCCAGGCTCTGGTTGATGATCCAGGCGAATGGGGTGATGCCGGCCCGGATGAGCTCGCGCTGCAGCTGGGCGGCCTCGTGCACCGGGGTCGCCTCGGGCAGCGTGACCACCAGGACGCGGGTGAAGGCGGCGTCACGCAGGCGCGGCAGCAGGCTGCGCACCTCGTCGGGGACCTGGCTGGTGGTGCGCAGCACGTCGCGGTGGTAGGCCTCGGCGGCGTCGAGCAGCAGGATGGTGTGGCCGGTGGGCGCGGTGTCGATGACCACGAAGCCGCGCTGGCCCTCGGCGATGACGCGCGCGAAGGCGCGGAAGACGGCGATCTCCTCGGTGCACGGCGAGCGCAGATCCTCGTCGAGCAGGGCACGCCCGGCGGCGTCGAGGCCGGCGCCGGTGCTGGCCATGATCTCGTCACGGTAGGCGCGCGTCTCGCCCAGCGGGTCGATGCGGCTGACGCGGAGGTGGCCCGCGGCGGCGCCCGCGCTGCCGGCGGCGTCGGCGACGCGCTCGAGGTCGGCAGCGGGGTCGGTGGTGGTCAGGTGCACCGGGTGGCCGCGGCGCGCCAGCTCGAGCGCGACCGCGACGGCGACGCTGGTCTTGCCGACACCGCCCTTGCCGACGGTCATGATGACGCCGTGGCCGGTGGCCTCGAGCTCGGGCAGCAGGTCGCCGAGGCTGGCCACGGCGACGGCAGGCGAGGCCGAGGCGGGCGCCGGCGCCGGCGCGGGCACCGGCGGCGCGGGCACCGGTGTCGGTGCCGGCCCGGGCGGCGACAGCAGGCGGCGCAGCGCGTCGGGGCCGACCAGGCCGAACGGCAGCAGGGGCAGGTCGGTGCGTGGCAGCGTGCGCAGCCCATCGGGCAGCGCGTCGAGCGCCTGCTGGCAGCGTGCGGCCATCGCGGTCGCGATGGCGTCGCCGGTGCCCGCGGCCGTGAAGATGCCGTTGACCACCAGCGCCTGCGGGGTCACGCCCAGCGCGGCCAGCTCGCCGCGGGTGCGCTCGGCCTCCAGCAACGCCGAGCGCTCGGCGCGGGTCACCAGCACCACCGCGGTACGGCTGGCATCGATCAGCGCACGCCGGGTGGCGTCATACAGCGACTGCTGCTGCGCCAGGCCAGCCAGCGGGCCCAGGCACGAGGTGCCGCCCGGGTTGTCGGTGATGAAGCCGGTCCACGCCGCGGGCAGCGCCAGCAGGCGCAGGGTGTGGCCGGTCGGCGCGGTGTCGAACACGACATGGTCGAAGTCCGCGGTCGCCGCGTCGTCGCCGAGCAGGCGCGAGAACTCGTCGAAGGCGGCGATCTCGACCGTGCATGCGCCCGACAGCTGCTCCTCGATGCTGCGCAGCGCGGCGGCCGGCAGCAGGCCGCGCACCGGGCCCAGCACGCGCTCGCGATAGGCCCGCGCCGCGGCCTCGGGGTCGATGTCGAGCGCGCTGAGGCCCGGCACGTCGGGGATCGCCGTCGGGCTCGCGCCCAGCGGGGTGCCCAGCACCTCGCCCAGGTTCGAGGCCGGGTCGGTGCTGACCAGCAGCACGCGCCGGCCGCGCTCGGCCAGCGTGAGCGCGCTGGCGCAGGCCACGCTGGTCTTGCCGACGCCGCCCTTGCCGGTGAAGAACAGGTGGCGTGGCGCGTGGTCGAGGAGCTGCATCAGCAGCAGCCCGGCTTGACGCAGGCCTTGGCGGCCGGCACCGTGGCCAGCTTGTGCACCACCACGCCAGCCAGCGCGGCCAGCGTCTCGCGCGACGGATAGCTGCCCTCGGTGGCGATGCGATCATCGACCATGACCAGGGGCAGCACCTCGACCCCGCGCTCCAGCGCCGCCTTGACGGCCGGCGTGCTGGCGAAGACGGCGGGCGTGGTGGCCAGGTTGAAGCGCTCGACCTTGGCGCCGTGCTGCTCCAGCCAGGCCACGTCGGCGGCGAAGCGCGCCAGCTCGGGATCGACCGCGGGTCCACACACACCGGTGGAGCAGCACATGGCGGGATCGAAGACGCGGATGGTGGCAGCGGACATGATGGACTCCTCGGGCTCGTTCAGCGTGGACTGTGCAGCTTCGGGCCGCGGCTGGCAATCACTCGTGGCGCAGCGCGGTGATGGGGTCGAGGTGGGCCGCCTTGCGCGCCGGCACCCAGCCGAACAGCACCCCGATGACCATGGCGAAGGCGAACGCCAGCAGCACCATCGGGTTCTGCCACTCGAAGGGCAGCCCCAGCTTGCGCGTGGCCAGCAGCGAGGCGCCGAGGCCCACGCCGATGCCGGCCAGGCCGCCGACCATCGACAGCACGACGGACTCGACCAGGAACTGCACCATGACCTCGCGGGCGCGCGCGCCGATGGCCAGGCGGATGCCGATCTCGCGGGTGCGCTCGGTGACCGCGACCAGCATGATGTTCATGATGCCGATGCCGCCGACCAGCAGGCTGACCGAGGCGATGGCGGCCAGCAGCGAGGTCAGCACGCCGGTGATGCTGCCGACCATCTTGGCGACCTCCTTCATGTCGCGCACGTTGAAGTCGGGGTCCTCGCCGGGGTGGATGTGGCGGCGCTCGCGCATCAGCGCCTCGGTGTGCGCCTTGATGCGCTCGGTGCTGGCACCCTCGACGGCGGACAGGAAGATGACCGCGACGTCCTCGGTACCAGCGATCCTGCGCTGGAAGGTGCGCAGCGGCAGCAGCACGAAGTTGTCCTGATCCTGGCCAAACGTCGAGGTGCCCTTGGGCGACAGCGCGCCGATGACGCGGCACGACACCGTCCCCAGGCGGAGCCAGACCCCGCGCACGTCCTGGGACGGGAACAGCTCGCGTCGGACGCGATCGCCGAGCAGACAGACCGCGGCGCCGGCGCGCAGCTCGCCCAGGTTGAAGGCGCGCCCGTGCGCCAGCTGCCACGACAGGGCGGTGAGGTAGCCGTTGTCGGTGCCCGACACGCTGGTGACCCAGCGCCCGCTGCCGGCCACCGCGACCATGCTGCGGCTGGCCACCGGGACCACCACCGCCAGGTCGGGCACGTTGCGCTCGATGGCGCGGGCGTCCTCGACCCGGAAGGTGCGCGCGCCGCCCGCGCCGGGGCCGCCGGGGCCATGCGCGGGCGAGCCCGGCATCACGAAGAGCAGGTTCTTGCCCATGCCCGACAGGTCCGACGCGATGCGGTCCTGGGCGCCGCGGCCCAGCATCACCATCGCGATCACCGCGGCCACGCCGATGAGGATGCCCAGCGTGGTCAGGAGCGAGCGCATCGGGTTGCGGCGCAGCTGGCGCAGCGCCATCACCACGGCGTTGGCGATCATGACGCCACCGCCTGCGTGACCGGGTGATCGTCGGCGATCCGCCCGTCCAGGAAGCGCACCACGCGGTGGGCGTAGGCGGCCATGTCGGGCTCGTGGGTGACCATCACGATGGTCAGCCCGCGCGAGCGGTTGAGCGCGCCGAGCAGGCGCATCAGCTCGTGGCTGCGCGCCGAGTCGAGGTTGCCGGTGGGCTCGTCGGCCAGCAGCACCGCGGGGCGGGTGACCAGCGCGCGTGCGATGGCGACGCGCTGCTGCTGCCCGCCCGAGAGCTGGCTGGGCAGGTGGCGCTCGCGGCCCTCGAGGCCGACCTCGGCCATGACCTGGCGGGTCAGGGCGCGGCGCTCGGCGGCAGGCACGCCGCGGTAGATCAGCGGCAGCTCGACGTTCTCGCGCGCGCTGGTGCGGGCCACCAGGTTGTAGCCCTGGAACACGAAGCCGAGGTAGTGGCGGCGCAGCAGCGCCAGCTGATCGCGGGTCAGGTGGGTGGTGTCGACGCCGCGGAACAGGTAGTGCCCGCTGCTCGGCGCGTCGAGGCAGCCGACGATGTTGAGGCAGGTCGACTTGCCCGAGCCGCTGGGCCCCATCAGGGCGACGAACTCGCCGGGTTCGATGCGGAGATCAACGTGATCGAGGGCGACCACGGCGGCGTCGCCCTGGCCGTAGATCTTGCTGACCTGCTCGAGCTCGATGACGGGGGCGGACATCAGTCGCCGCCCTTGCTGTCGATGATGACGCGGGCGCCCACCGGGACCGGGCCGGTGATCACGGTGCGGGTGCCGTCGCTGGCGCCGGCGCGCACCGCGACCGCGCGCGGCTGCTCGGCCTCGAGCAGGTAGACGTGGGCGGTCGCCGCCGACGTGCTGGTGCTGGTGGCGGTGGTGGCGGTGTCGGCCTCGCCGGCGGGGCGGTAGCGCAGCGCGGCCTCGGGCACGGTGACCGCGCCGGGGTGCGACTCGGTGATGAGCTGGGCGGTCGCGGTCATGCCCGGGCGCAGCGCGCCGTCACGGTTGTCGACCTCGAGCACGGCCTGGTAGGTGACCACGCTGTCGCGGATGCGCGCCGAGTTGCGCACCGAGGTCACGGTGGCCGGGAAGCTGCGCTCGGCGTAGGCCGCCACCGTGAAGCTGGCGCGCTGGCCGGCGCGCACGGCGCCGATGTCGGCCTCGTCGATGTCGACCACCAGCTGCATGCGGTCGAGATCGCGCGCCAGCTCGAAGAACACGGGCGCCTGCAGGGCGGCGACCACGGCCTGGCCCTCCTCGACCGAGCGCGCCAGCACGACGCCGGCGATGGGGGCGCGGATGGTGGCCTTGCCCAGGCTGGTGTGGACCACGGCGGCGGCGGCGCGCGAGGCGCGCACCTGGGCTGCGGCGGCAGCCTCGGCGGCGGCGGCCTTGACCATGGCGCTGCGCTCGGCGTCGAGCTGCGCCGCGGCGATGACGCCGCGCTCGCCCAGAGGCTGGTCGCGGGCGACCACACGCCGGGCCTCGGCCAGCGCCTCGGCGGCCTGGCGCTGGTTGGCCTGCGCCAGCGCGACCTGGGCGTCGGCCTGCGCGGCCTGCGCCGAGAGCAGCTCGGTGTCGAGCACGACCAGGATCTGGCCGGCCTCGACATGGTCGTTGTAGTCGGCCAGCACGCGCAGCACGCGGCCCGAGATCTCGGGGCCGACATCGACCGAGGTCGCCGGCTCCAGGGTGCCGGTGGCGGTCACGCTGACGCTGAGGTCGGCGCGCTCGACCACGGCGGTCTGGTAGCGCACTGGGGCAATCTGGTGTGCACGTCGCCACAACATGACGGCCCCGGCGGCCACCACCAGCGCGAGACCCAGGTAGATCCCACGCTTGATCCAGCGTTTGCGCCGGGCATGACGACCCAGCCCCAGGGTGCGAAGAACCTCTGCGTCGATGGTCTGGCTGGCCATGCCCCCACAGGCTGCATCGGGCGCGCCAACCATGCGTGAAGGCTCTCGCCGAACAGCAGCGGCGACGATCGCAGTTCTTGCGCGCTTGCTGTACCGCGGCGCAGCGGCTGCGGGTCAGACCTGGGGGCGAAACGGGGCGGGCTGGGTCAGCCGGCGGCGCGCACGGCGTCCTCGGCCCAGACCGAGGTCAGGAAGGCGTCGAGGGCGTCGTCGAGGCGGCGCGGCATGACGCGCCACTCGGCGATGGAGTGCGCGGTGACCAGCTCGGCCCCGGGCAGCTCGCGCGACAGCAGGTCGGCGTCGCTGAAGGGGTGGATGGGGTCGCGCTTGTGGCCGATGACCAGGGTGCGCTGCGTGATCTTGCGACGCAGCGCGCGCTCGGGGGCGACGCGGCCGAACACGATGCCGTCGAGCACCGCCAGCGAGGCGCGCGGATCGCGGCGTACGAAGTCGAGCATCATGTCGACCAGCAGGTGTGTGCGCGGCACCTTGCGCATCACCGCGGCCAGCGCGCGCATCAGGGTGATGCTGCCGCGCAGCGCCAGCGCCAGCGGCACGAAGGTCGCCGCCGCCGCGGGCAGCGCGTTCTCCAGCACCGGCATCTCGATGACCAGCGCGCGCACGCGCTCGGGCGCACCGACCGCGACCTCCAGCGTGGTGTTGGCGCCCAGCGAGGTGCCGCCGATGACCGCCTGCGCGATCCCCAGGTGATCCAGCAGCGCCACCACCTGGCGGCCGAACTCGGGCATCGAGTAGGCCGTCATGTCATAGGGCTGGTCGGAGGCGCCGTGGCCGAGCACGTCGAGGGTCAGCACGCGATGGCCGCGCGCCGCCAGCGCCGGGGCCAGGCGGCCGAACATGCGCTGATCCATCAAGAGGCCGTGCGTCAGCACCAGCACGCGCGGCCCCTCGCCGTGGTCACAGTAGGCGATGCGCCGGCCCTGATATTCGAAGCTGCCAGGTGTCACGCGGGACCTCCTGGACCTGCATGGTACGTGATCGACTCGCGCTGGTCGCGCTGTTGTGACGCGGCGCGAGAATGGGATTCAGCGCGCGGCACTCGCCGGACGGTCACACCAGGAAGTCGAGCATCTGGACCTGGGTCAGGTAGGTCTCGAGCAGGCCGGCATAGTCGTCGAACAAGAGGTCGAGCTCGACGTCGACGCGGCGGTCGCGCGTGCGCAGCACCTTGCCGCTGACCGGCAGCTCGCCGCCGGGCAGCGTCAGCACCGCGGTCAGCAGCGTGCCGGGCGCCGGCAGCTCGCCGCTGGGGCGCTCGAAGGCCAGGTGGGTGCGCGAGATCTCGCGCACCGGGCCGCGCGCGCCGTCGTCGCCTGCCACCGTGGCGGCCAGCGCGGGGGGCGGCTCGACCCGGTAGTTGACGCGCCGGTTCTGGCGGATGAGGCCCTCCAGACAGTCGTGCACCGCGGCGCTGACCACGGTGTCGTCGCTCTCGAGGACGTAGTCGCGCAGCTTCTTCATCTCCTTCTGGGTGCGCACCAGGTTCCTGCGCATCTCCTCCAGGCGCAGCTGATCGCGCTGGATCTTGTCGGCCGCGATCTCGAGCAGCTCGTGCTGGAAGCGCAGCCCCAGCACCGGGTGCTCGGCCAGCAGTCGCTCCAGCGCGGCGGGCGCGACCGCGACCAGCTCGGCGCCCTCGCCGACGATGGCGCGACACTTGCGGCGCAGGCCGGCGATCCCTCCCAGCTCCCCGATCAAGGTCGGCGCGCGCAGCTTGTACAGGTGCTCGCCCTCCTGCTCCAGGCTGACGGTGCCTGCGAGCAAGAGGTAGATCTGGGTCGCGGGTTCGCCAGCGCTGAAGAGGACGCTGCCGGTGGCCGCGGTGACCGGCTGGAACAGCGCCAGCAGCGGCGTCAGCTCGCTGTCGGGGAGGCCACGGAACAGCGGGATGCCACGGAAGCGGTCGAGGTCGAGCGTCATGGCGGGGAGGGTACACCCACCGGCGCCACTGCGCTCAGGTCATGACCGGCGGCTCGACCATGATCGGGGGCGACTTCACCTTCACCTTCCTGGGCAGCGTGACCTTGCCGGTGGCGACCGAGGTCGCGTCATCCCGGCCAGCCACGCGCAGCGTCACCCGCACCACGAAGGTGCGCCCGGCGGCGGCGTCGCGGCTGCCACCCAGGCGCGACCAGTCGGGCGCGCTGAGATCCCACGTCGTCTTCAGCATGGCGCCGGGCGCGATGGCGCCGTCCCAGGCGTCATACTGGCTGCCGGTCCAGTGCCGCGGGTTGCGCGCGGTCAGATCACCGAGCGGGGCCTGGCCATCGGCGTCGAGCAGCTCGACACGGGCGATCTCGACGGTGCCGCGCGCGCCGGTGCTGCCGGCGGTGAGCGTGACCTGCATCGAGGTCTGCTGACAGGCGCGCCGGGTCTGGCTGCGCGCCGGCGCCTGCCGGGTGCTGCGCGGTGCGGACACGCCAGCGCCCGCGGTGGTCGACGCCAGGGTGAAGCCAGGCTGCGACGCCGGCGCCGCGGTGTGCGTGGCGCAGTCGTCGGCCAGCGAGACCGAGGCCACCACCGCGCTGACCTGCAGCGGCTCCGGCTCGGGCGGCGCCTTGGACGGCGACGGCGACGGTGTGGGCGACTCGACCACAGGCGCGGGGTTGCGCTTGTGCTGCTCGCAGCCCAGCGTCGTCAGGAGCGCACTCACCAGCACAAAGCTCGGGAACCTCATCCGTCGTGACCTCCGTGGCTGATGGTTACGCACCAGCCGCTCACAGGGCCTGCTGCCAGCGCACCGCGCCGTCGTCCAGGGCGATGGCCATCAGCACGTGACCACGGCCTTTTCTCGCCAGCACGCGCAGCTCGCCGGCGGGAAGATCCAGCCAGGCCGAGCCGTCGACCTCGCCAGGCAGGTCGCGGGTCCAGCGCGCCGGCCCCTGGCAGGGCAGCAGGCTGAGCTGCAGCTTGCGGCTGGACAGGCTGATCCGGTGCACGACCAGCAGGCTGTCGCCGCCCGCGCCCGCGTGGGCCGGGGTCACCCGCTCCCCATCGCCCAGGTGGAGGAGCCTGGGCAGCAGCACCGTCTCGGTGGACGCCACGCCGCCGCAGCGCAGCGCCGCGCGCTCGGCGTCCGTGAAGCGCACCGGGGTGCCGTCGGGCAGCACGGCGCGCGACATCGGCTCCTCGTCGGTGGTCGACCTCAGCGCACCGGTGCGCTGCCGGCGCTCCAGCGCGGGCGCCTCACGGGTCTGGAGCGTCTCGGGATCGAGGTAGTGGTAGCGCCCGTCGTCGCTGCGCAGCGGGAAGGCAGCGGCGTCTTCGTGCAGCACCCCGCCGAGGTAGACCACCCGGCCGAGGGCCGGGCTCTTCGCGCGCCAGGCTGCCTCGGTCAGCGTGACCGCCAGGGTGTGGCGGTCACGGCGGTGCAGCCCGCCGGTGCTGCGGTTGTCGGCTTCGGCGGCGAACCACAGCCCGCCGGGGGTGATGCCGACCAGGCGGTAGTCGCGGCCAATGTCGATGCGTGCGCTGCGCTGTCCAGTCCGGCCATCACGCAGCTCGAGGCGCCGCGCCATGGTGGCGCTGTTGTCGCCGCGCTTCCGCGAGGCCTCGATGACCAGCAGCAGCTCGGGGCCGGCCTCGCCCTGCAGCCAGTGCGCGGCCCTGACCTCGCCCGCGCTCAGGGTGATGCGGAGCGAGTACCAGAGGTAGAGCACCAGGGCGCCCAGCACCAGGGCGGCCACACCGATGGTCTTGGCCACCGCCCAGGTGCCGGGTCGCTGTCGGGGGCCGGGCGGCCTCGCCGCGGGCACGTCGCGCGGTCTGGTCGCGTCCTCGTCGTCAACCTTGTCCTTGCCCTTGGCCTTGGCGGCCTGCTCGGCGCGCTCGGCCTTGCCGCGGGCCTGCTCGAGCTGGCGCTCCAGCTCGGCGATGCGCTGCTCCGCCTTGGCCGGCATGCGGTCGCGCTCGCGCTCCAGCTCGGCGATCTTGGCCTCCAGGGCTGCGATGCGCGCGTTGGCGGCGCCGAGGTCGTCGCGGAACACGCCTCGATGGTACGCCAGTCCCGGTCAGCGCGTGAACGACTCGGCGGGGTGGTACTCGGCCTTGCGGTCGCCCATGTGGCGGGTGAACCAGCGCGCCCGCTCGCGGCGCGCGGCCCGGTCGGCCACCGCGTCGAGCCCCGGGAGGTGCCGGCGCAGGGTCTCGGCCGCGAAGATGAAGGGCGCCTGCGCCAGGGGATGCAGCGCCCACAGGCCGGCACCCGGCAGCTGGTTGTGGCGGTAGGCGCCGCGCGACAGGAAGAAGCGCGTGTAGCCGAGGTGGAGCCGGTGCGTCAGCGCCGCGCGCAGCCGCGCCGGCAGCGGCGCCGCGGCGTCGGGGGCGAACAGGTCGGCGTAGGACTGGCACAGCCTCTGGCCGTCGGCGCCGGCCTGGCGCGCGCCCTTGAGGCTGGCCATGAAGGCCAGCTGGCAGGCCTCGGTCAGCGAGGTCGGATACCAGCTCGGGCGCACGCCCATCAGGTGGCCGACCCAGCGCCAGAAGTGCATGGTGGCCTCGATGTCACGCCGCGACGGCCGATAGCCCATGGCCTGCATCGCGATCCCGGGCGCGAAGCTGCCGCCCATCAGGGTCAGCAGGGCGTCGGCCTGGCTGATGGGGACGCCCCAGGCGGCGAGGTCCCACTCCGGGTGCGCCAGCAGCCGCTTGCGCACGAAGACGTGCATGATGCGCACGCGCAGCGCCGAGGCGCGCCCGGCCGCGCCGGGGTCGAGGCCGCCCGGCTCGGACACCGCGATCCAGAACGCCACCGTCTCGAGGAAGCGCTTCCTGGTGCTGGCGCCGGCATAGGCGCCGGTCAGCGCCAGCGGCTTGGCCACCGAGGACTCGGCGTAGGCCTCCAGCGTGATGGCGCCGGCGAACTCGAACACCCGCGAGCCCCAGCGCCGGAACACCCGGGCGCCGTGCTCGACCAGCGCCGGGTCGAGCCAGGCCGGGCGGAGCTCGATGTCCTCGAACAGGCGGCGCAGCGAGGCCGGCGCGTCGGGCACCGAGTCTGTGCCGCCGGCCAGGGCCTGCTCCAGCATGGCGCGTCCGACCTGGGCGCCGCGGCCGAAGTAGATCTCCTCGACGAAGGCCTCGGCGAGTGGATCGGCGTCGTAGTACATGGCCGCGAAGCGCTGCGCCACCTCGTCGGGCGGCGCCGGATCGAAGCCCAGCGTGGCGCGCACCAGCTTGCGCAGCAGCTTGATACCAGGCCGCTCGGCGCGCCCGAAGTAGCGGAACTCGGTGGGCTGACGGAGCTCGCTCATGCCGCGATGGTACACGAGCGCGCGGGTGCCACGGCGGTGTCGCCGCGCGGTATGCTGCACCTGATGGGCAAACCACGACTGCAGCGCTGCCCGGCCGGGCAGTGGACGGTGCTGATCTCCAACTTCGGCTCGGGCTATGCGCGCACATTCGAGGTCCGGCTGCGCTGCGAGGCCGGTGGCACGGTGTCGGGTCAGTACCAGGAGAAGCGCGCGACCTGGATCTTCCCCAACGCCCCGGTGACTGGCGCGCTGGCGCCCGCGCTGTCGTTCCATCGCAAGTGGATCAACGCCATCTACAAGGTGTCGATCCGGCCCGACCAGGACGTCGTGGCCGAGGTGCGGTGATGGCGGGCGCGGCCGGGTTCACGCTCGACTATGCTGACGGCAGCGCCAACCAGTATCGCGTGGCGTGCTCCGAGGCCAGCGCCGACGCCGACGCCGAGGTCAGCTACACGCCGGTGACACCACGCCAGAGCTCGAGCGGCAGCTACAGCGGCGGCGCGCCGTGGCGTGCGCGGCTGGCGGCGGCGGATCCCCGCCTGGCCGCGCTGCTCGAGCAGGTGGCGGCGCTCGAGGCTGACGTCGCGCTGCATGCCGAGGCTCGCAGCAAGGGCACCGGCGCCGTCACGCTGACCACGGCGGCCGGCACGCGCAGCTTCCTGGTCGCGCCGGGCGCCGCGTTGCGCGCGCTCGACGCCGCGCTGGCGGCGCTGCGCTGATCAACCTGGCAGCGGCTCGACGCGCGCGGTCAGGGTGACGCCGCGGCGGGCATACTCGGTCAGGAAGTCATCGACCAGCCCGGGCTGCCCGGCCAGCAGCTCGGGCGTCCACACCCCGGGCTCGCTCCAGGCCGCGCGCGCCAGCAGGGTGACCATGCTGGTGGCGGCGTAGGCGGTGGTGCGCGACATGCTGCGCACGTCCTCGCGCGCGTCGTGGCGGTCGAGCAGATCCCAGGTCATGCGCACGCGGCGCCCGTGCTGCAGCCCGTCGGCGAGCACGCGCATGACCGTGAAGTCGGCCTCGCCGGGCGCGAAGGTCCACTTGGGGAACAGCAGCGCCGAGGTGACCTCGAGCGGGACCACGCGCTGTCCGCTGACCTCGATGGGCGTGCGTGAGAACAGTCCGAGCTCGCGCAGCACGCGCATCAGCTCGATGTGGCCCGGGTAGCGCAGCGTCTTCTCCTTCATGGCGGGCACCTTCAGGGTGTACGCCAGGCTGCGCAGGCCGTCGGTGTTGAAGGCCTCCAGCGTGCCCACGCCGGGGAACTCGATCAGCTCGGGCTCGCTGAGCGCGGGCTTGACCACGATGGCGCCATGCTCGACCAGGCGCGCCGGGCGGGTGTACTCCTCGATGACGTCGCCGGGCGCGAAGCCGGCCTTGTACTCGAACGGCCAGTGTCGCGCCACCGGCAGGCCGCCGACATAGATCTCGAGGTTGTCACACGGATCGAGCTGCAGCGCGGCGTGGCCGGCCAGCAGGTTGGAGACCCCGGGGGCGACGCCACAGTCGGTCACCGCGCACACCCCGCGTTCGCGCGCCAGGTCGTGCAGCTCGCGGGCGTCCTCGGGCATGAAGCTGATGTCGCAGTAGGTCTTGCCGGCGTCGATCATGGCGCGCAGCGTCTGCAGGCCGAGCGCGCTGGGCAGCGCGCCCAGCACCACGTCGGCGTCGGCAACCACCTGGGTGGTGGCGGCCGGGCTCGACAGGTCGGCGCACAGCGTGGCCACCCCGCGCGCCTGGGCGCGCTCCAGCACGGCCTGGCGCGAATCGACCAGGGTGACCTCGAGCGCGCCGATGCGCGCCAGATCCATCGCACAAGTCCAGCCCACCATGCCGCCGCCGAGGACGGTGACCCGTTTCATGGAGGCAGCCTAGACCATCGCCGGCCCGCTCAGGGCGGAATGGTGTCGCACGCCGCGGCCGTGGTGTCGCAGCGCAGGAAGCCCTGGGCCTGGCACTCGCGGTCGGCGCTGCAGCGCGGCACACAGGCGCCATAGGGCGCGCAGGTCAGACCGGGGCTGACGGCGGTGCAGTAGGCGTCGCCGTCACACTGCTGGGTGCAGTAGGCGCCGCCGGCGGGCAGGAACAGGTGCACCGCGCAGGCGTCGTCACAGCCGTCGTGGCCGGGCAGCGTGCGCAGGGTGCACAGGTCGGCCACCAGCGCGGCGTCGGGGCCGCTGCTGCTGGCGGCGTCGGCCTGCGTGCCCGCGGCGTCGGTGGCGTCGGCGCGCTCGCCGGCGTCGGCGCGCATGGCGCCGTCGGCGCCGTCACCGAGGTCGCCCGCGCTGGCGCCGCAGCCGGCCGCCCAGGCCAGCCAGGCCAGGCCGAGCACGCATGTGAGACGGCGCTTCAACGTGTGCGCTCCTCGGCGTGGCCGTTGCCCGGGCGCAGCTCGAGCGCCGACGGGCCGACTCCGGGCAGATGCGGTCGCGGGCAGCCCAGCGTGGCCAGGCCGACCCACAGGCGCGCGCCGCCTGGGCCGGGCAGCGCCGGGGGCCGCGGCGGCAGCAGCGGGGTGCCGAGATGCTGCTCTGGCCAGGGCTCGTGCAAGTGCGGCTCGCGGTCGCCGTCGCCGCGCACGTCGCTGAGGTCGAGCTCGGTGGTGGACGGCGCGCGGCGGACCTCGAGGGGCGGAGCCGCGTGGCGCGGCGGGCGCGCGGCGACCAGCACCGGGATCACCGGGGCGGGTGGCGCCACCGTCAGGGTGCGGGCACGCGGGCGCATGAACACGGACAGGCAGTCGTGTCGGGTCAGCTGCTGGGGCGTGGGACCGGGGCTCTCGCTCGAGGACATCGCCATGGACATCGCAACCTCCATCAGCCCGGCAGCAGACCGCAGGCGGGCAGCGCGCTCCAGGGACACCGTCGTGACATCGCCAGCCCGGCGCGGCGTCGGCGGCGGCGGCGCCAGGGCCGGCGGGGCAGGGCGGCGGCGCGCGGCCCGGGTCCAACCTGGTACAGTGATCAAGGTTGATCAGGGATGGCAAGCGAGCCCAAAGCCCTGTCGGTCCAGGCCGCCGCCCAGCTGCTCGGGGTCAGCCAGCAGACGCTGCGGCGCTGGGACCGC
>Ga0154020_10005848_pt1 | contig 14456 bp, 17 predicted proteins | sample Klosneuvirus_201_FD_109709 | JGI IMG/M metagenome (GOLD analysis project Ga0154020, IMG submission 109709) | Active sludge microbial communities from wastewater, Klosterneuburg, Austria - Klosneuvirus_20160825_MG | ecosystem: Engineered > WWTP > Aerobic digester > Activated sludge | place...
ACGACCAAAGAAGTACAAGATTCAGATTCCGAAGGGACCGAATCCTATTTTGCGCGCACCGTTCCAGTACGATCCAAAGTACAACCGCGAATTGCGCTTAGCGCAAGAGAAGGAAGCTGCCGCAAAAGTGAAGAGTGCCGCGAAGGCGTCTGCGAAGGCCGCACGACCGAAAAGCACTGCGAAGAAGAAGCCGGTTGTAAAGAAGAAAGTGGTGCCCAAGCGTAGTGTTGCGAAGAAAACCGCCAAGAAGAAACGGTAGCTTTATTTTTCATCCTGGATTTCCATCGTCGTGAGCTATATACTCGAAGAGCTGAGGAAGATCGACGACCCCGCTCTTCGCCGTGAAGAAGCAGAACGTCTTTTACGAGTCTTCGATTCCCCACACCGCTGGGAAATTCCGAAGGGCGATATGTATTTTGGACCCTTGGGTGTTGCGTCAAAGAAAGAAATGAATGATATCTTGGATCAGGGGATGTTGTTCTTTCGCGAGATAGGGCAGTATATGGGCGATCAACCGACGGAGCTATATCAGAAGCTTCAGGAACGTTTTGAACGCAATGCCGCACAATCGCGTAAGATCGAAACGCTCACCTATCGTGAACGCTGTGCTCTGCCGCCGCACGAGTTACATCCGTACTTTGATGATTTCACAGGTGCGCTCTTGCAAGATCGCTATGGGGTGCGTGATGATATCGTACCGAGTGTGAACGTCCTTGGGGCTGGGGGGTTCGCTACCATCTATGCTGCAACCGCAAAAGACGGTACGCCTCTCGCACTGAAAGTATTCCATCCGAGAGAGAAACTTGGTATTGACTCGGAACAATGTTCTTGGCATAGAAACATCCTACAAAATATCGAGTCGCGCAAGGATCTCTTCAGTGAAGAACCCTTTACTCGTTTCGTCACTTCCGGCATTAGCTCTTTATTGTGGTACGCTTCGGAATTTTTTGGCGGGCAATCCTTACAACACCTCTTGTGGACGAGATCGGTGACTCCTGAGATTATTGGCCAATCCATGGTCGCCTATTGCGGGATGCTTGGGAAACTCCACGAGAAGGACTTGATTTTCATGGATAACAGTCTCGGCAATGTTCTCGTCAAAAAAGACACGGTGAAAATTTGCGATTACGACTTCGTCAGCGAGCTTGACGCGGAGTGGCGACCACGAGTGTCAACATTCATCACCGCTTCGCGTGAGCAATTATCGGAGTTACCACTCACGTTTCAAAGCGATGCAGAAGGAGCGGCACTCATGCTTGATGCGCTGGTGTATGGTGCCCCTCTACGTTCAGATGAGGATTGGAAGGATCGACACGCACAGAAAGAACAGGCGAAATTGAATAAGTACGTTTATCCAAAAGAACGTGCGGCGAAATTACCGCGTCAGACGCGCCACGTCGTGAAAGGGCTTTTGCATTACCCTCGTGATCCCTCTCTCACGGTGGCAGATCTCGAATCGGCGTTACGCGCGGATTACGGATTGTGAGTTATATTCTCAGCTCAACCACTTACGCAAATCGGACTCTTCGCTAAACGCATAATACGTCCGTCGTCCTATTTTTTCTCGTTGGAGAATATGTAATTCCATGAGTCGGTCGAGGAATGCTCTTGCGGCGGTGAACGAACCGCCGGTGTGCGGCTTTCTGATTGCGCGTAGGAGTTCGCTTGCGGTCGCGTGTTTTCTTATCGCGAGTTGTTTTAAGAGATTGATTCGTTCTTCGTTTGGTTTTGCGGTGAGGAGTTTTGCGATGTGCGTCTGGAGCGATTGGGGTGTGATGCCGTGGATCTCACGGAGCAGTTCTGAGTAACCGATGACGCTCATAGGATCTTCCCTCCTTGAAATGTGTGCGTGACGGGGACAATCTCTCCCTTGATGTTGAGGAATGCGATCTGGACGATGGAGAGCCCTTTCGTGATGCGGATGGGGTTTGGTGAGATATTTGTGATGCCAAAGATGATAGGCCCTTCGTACGACGGTCCCCAGATATTCGTTTGGATAGAGAGCCCGACACGAAATGCGCGACTCCTGGGTTGTAAGAGACAGAGGTATTTGCGGTTGCCTTGGTGAATCTCCTCGATCGTCTGCGCGAGGACGTATTCTCCGGGCTTGAGGGTGTAGGGTAATTGTGCTTCTTTGTGCGGCGGGAGCTTGTTTGCGTCCAAGTCCACGATCTTCGTTTTGCCGATGGTGAATACGTTCGCGATACGTAAGTCGACTGCGACTTGCCCGATGTTCTCTTTCACGGTGTTCGTGAGCATGATGTGAATAGAAACTTGCTTTGTTTTTAAATAAGTTCCTGAAATGTCAATAAAATGGTTAAATATTCCTACATTACAGTATATTATGGCAATAAACAATCAGGTAGTACAACAGACAACGGCACATCTGGACGATCGTTTGTTTGAGATTGAGCGGAAAAAAACGAAAACTATCGTCCATCTCTACAAGGTAATTGCAAGCTGCGGCTTCAGGGAATATTGGGAGGGGCAAGAGGGCGATTCTTGGAGCGAACTACACGGTGTGTACGCGCACAGACCACCGGCCGAACAGAAAATGAACCTGCTCATCAATGAGTTCCTCTCAAGAGGATACACCTACACGCGGGCACCGACGAAGAACGTGCAAGGAAGATTGTCAAACGATAGTACGGACAGCGTCTTGTTCATTGAATCTATTGTGGTCGATCCTAAAGATCTCTTCGCCAACAGCAGTGGGCAATATCGCTACAAGAACGAAGAGGTGATCCTCTGATGTCTGATGCCACAACAATACGCACTTCCCCATCACTCGACGAACGACTTTTTGATATCGAGACAAAGGTCATCGTACGGTTGTATGAAGTCGCAGCGGCGGGCTATCGCGTAGAATGTGACAAGTGGATTGAAAACCGTCTAGATCACTGGAAGGAAGATCACGGACTCTATGCTCGTCACGTGCTTGCTACGTGGAAGCGCGACGAACTCGTGGAGAAGTTCATATCGCAAGAGTACCAATTAGATCCGCGGGTACAGGAATATCCCCGTGAAGGGAAATCTAGATTTCTCCTGGTTAAAGGCGATAGAGAGATGCTCATCCAGCTTCAGACAATCAACGCAAATCCAACAGACCTCTCACTAGGTGGTCTGGGTGAATGCACCTACAAAGGCCGTAAGGTGATTCTCTGATGTCTGACGCCGGAGAGGATACGTCACCAGAACGCCCTCACAACAGGCTTCGGAGATTACAACGTGAGCTTTCGCTTGAGATCGCCATTGATGGATTGAGGTCGGCAGGAGCAGAGGTGCGATCAGAAGAGCGAGGACTCACCGCCATCATCTATGTCGCGTACGATAGGATTGGTAGCACAAGTTACAGGCGATCCTCATGAGCTATCTCTTCCTCCTCGGTAAAAGAGAACATTTTCCAGAAGCGCAAGATCGCTTATGGCAATACTGCTACCCGATGACGGTGGTCGAAGAGCGGAGATTCGATACGCCGATGCTCGAATACACCTTCGGCGATGACTTCCCAAAGACCATTTACGTACTTGACGCAACGACAGAAGAACTCAATGATTTTTTCGGTCACGTGCTTCGTAATGTCTACTAAACGAACGGTACGCTTTCAGCCATCGTTCGAATCCCTAATTCCACATTCCCTTCTGACACGGAATCGTGCGTTTGCGTGTGGATGATGATCTTCTCGTTCTTCTCCGGATTCGCGAGGATGACGGTCAACTCCGCATGCGCGGCGAAGTCTTTCCAATGTGCGATGAGGAAATCAATGTTCTGTTTTGTGTGCAGACACGCGATAATCGCTCTCCCTTTGATCTGTTTTGGCGCCTCAAGGTGCTCCATTGCGTATCCAAGTACGACACCATCCTTGAACGTGAACGTGACATGATCCTTCCCGTCCTCGACCTTGACAAGCGAGCGTTTCACAATGTCTTTGTGCTTCACATACAGTACGAGCCATTCACGAATGTTCATGCGGTCATCTCCGCAAGCAAGCCCGCGCCAAAGAGCCCAAGTGCGAACGCCGGCGCAACAGAGAACCACAGGCCACCAGCGAGAAGCGAGGTCGCGGCGCACGCGAGGCCACCAATGACGACAATTGCGCCCAAAGCGAGCAGCGCATGATGACGCTTGGCGGCAAGCATACGGATGCCGTGGCGACCAAGCACGCCAATCAGACAACCGATGATGAGTGCCACGCTCGCCCCAAACCACCACGGTTCAAGGCGGGAGAGTGAGCTCAGTGCCACTCCCGTCCCTGCAGCCCCCGCGATGACGAGGATGGCGAGGAGTGCGAGCGTGGCGTGCTCGACTGCGTGCAGGGTTGCACCACGCGTCGCGTCGGCCTTCGCCACCGTGCGCTGCAGGTGCGCAATCTCTGACGAGGACCATCCTTTGCGGCGTAGCGTTGCTTCGGCTATCATACGGCCGTCGCGAGCGCCAACGTTTTTAAATCTTGCCGGCGGGAGTCCGTGCCGTGGCGCGTCGCGGGGTCTGGTGGAGCGGAGGGTTCCTCGCGCTGGCGCTCCTTGCAGTTACGACCATGATGGTCGACCATCCGGCCGTGTCGTTCACACTCCGTTTTTCCCTCATTGCGTTCGCCCTCGCAGGGTTTTGGGCGCTCTCTCCGACGAGGATACTTCTGGGGTCATCGCATCGCACACATGACCTACTCATCACCCTTCTCGCTGCCGGTGTGAGCGCGACAGGCATCATACGAATACTCGACCTCCCATACACCCTTCTCGCATCGCGCAGCATCCTACCGATAGCGTTTAGCGCGTTGGTGATCGCCGCTGTAGCGATATCCCGCACCCAATCATCACGTCAAGGCGGCATCATCTGGGCGTTACGCGTGCGCGCCAAGGGCGTCGCACAAGACCTCACCTGCGTGTTTGGCATGTTTTTTCTTATTGTGATGATTTTGCAGCCGTTCTTGCTCTTCGCGCGTTTGATAGCACATTCTCCGCTGCTCATCTCTGTGTTCGCCGTGCTTTTCGCGTTCGTTGCTTGGCGTGGCATGCCGTACGTCGCGCACTATCCGGTGCTGACTGGCCCTGATGGGGTCATTCTCGCGTTTGCTGGTGCGCTGTGCGTACGATTCGCTATTGAAACAATCCCGCAAGTCATTCTCGCACTGCCGAACGTGCTTCCAACGACAACGATTGCAGCAAGCATCACCATTTTGAGCGCGTTTGGCCTTATCACCCTTGCACTCTTGCCCTTTGTGATGTGGCGCTCACTCCTGCTTTTGCGCTCGACCCGTGACGCGCGTCATGTTCCCTCCTGGTCTCCCGGCCTTGTCAGCGCTACTATCGGTCTGCTCAGTATCGCGCTTTTCGCACCACTCGTTCACCCGACGTGGACGATGGATGGTTCAGGTATTGTGCTTGGCATCGCTGCTCCCGCAACATCATCTCTTGTGCCGTTGCTCGGCCTTGTGTTGGTGACTTTGGTGTGTGGCGCTGTGGCGTTCTTTTCTGATCGTGCGCGACGTTTCCTCATGAGCATTCCCTTTCTTGCGGGAACTCTTGCACTTGCTGGATTCGCAGTCTATGCATTTCTCTCCGCATTTCTGGTCGGAGGTGCTGGTGTACTTCTTGCGCTCTCGAATACGTGGTATCCGTTCTTGGTCACGCAAATGTTCCTTGTTGGTATCGAATGTCTCGCGCTTCTTTTGGGTCTGTGCGGCTTCGTTTATGAGCTCGTACGGGATTAAGACGTAAATCGGACGCTATCAACACTCCCATCGCTGTCATTATCTACTCCTTCAACTGTTACCCACGTGATGTTGCGTTCATGACGTGCGTGTGCGCAGACCGCGTTGAACTCTTGTAAGAATGCGAGGATGGCTGCGCGTGTACCGGTGTGACGCTTCCCCGCAATCCACAGAATCTGTTTATTGGGCGCGAAGGGATTTGGCATCTTCACAATGATGCCTGCAGTCTCTCCATCGACTAATCCGTCTGGCGTGCGAAACGCTTTTCTCTCCGCATCATACAGGATCGGTGTCCCTTTGCGTGACGTCAATCGCGCAGCGGCCTTATTCACCACCGGACCGCCGATGATGATAAGGTTCGCGTTCCATTCGTGTAGATCTGTATCCAGGACCACCGACGCCTTTGGTGATGCGGTGATGTGTGCGCCAAAAAATAACCCCAAATCAATAGCGTACGCTGCATCACGGCTGCGCGCGCTTTCAGGCCCGTGTGGATCTGGGCTGCCAACGACGATGCGAGCGTCCCACACACCATCTTTGATGAAGGGGTGCAAAAATGCGGCGTGTTCGGGTGAGGTGGTCGCGACACCGCTCGCCATCGGCAACCACTGAGTGTATCGTACGACGATTGCTGGAGCAATGATGCGCAGGATTTTCGCGCTTGCGCCGCGCGTATCTTCGATGCGGTCCACCGTGATCGCGCCTGCGCGCCGAAGTTTTGCGACATGATAGTGAATTTTCTGCTCCGTCTCGCGGAGGTGCTTCGCAATGGCGCTCCCGGAGAGGCCTTCAGGTTCGCGCGCGAGCAGTTGTAAAATCCGCGTGGCGAGCGGACTTGCAAGCGCACGGACGTGTGTAGCGGCAATCTCTTCGCCTGGGAGCGTCCCCTTTCCTTTGGTATCGATGACGCGCATACCCCTACAGAACGCGACATAGATATAAAAATGTTTTTGTAGTTATACTACATTTTTTTTGATAATACTTATATGGGTGGGATTCCCTCCCTGTCTGATGACCTCGTCCAAACGTATCACGTGCATCGGCGGAGGTACGGGTCTCTATACCCTCCTTTCGGGCCTCAAACGCTCCTGGCCTGACGCTCATCTCTCGGCAGTCGTTGCTATGACAGATAGTGGCGGAAGTACCGGGCGCCTACGCGTTGAGTTTGGACACCTTCCACCAGGCGATGTACGAAAGTGTTTGGTCGCGCTCAGCGACGCGCCCGCAGAACTCAGCGCGCTCATGGAGCACCGCTACGTCGGTGGAAACGATGAAGGTCTCAAAGGACATGTCGTTGGGAACTTGCTGCTCACCGCATGCAAGGAGATGGCAGGTGATGAATATGCTGCGATTGAGCTCATGGGTCGCATTCTCCACATCAAAGGGAAAGTATATCCTGTCACGCTCGACGACACGCATTTACTCGCACACCTTACCGACGGCACAATCATTGAAGGTGAGACGCGTATCGATATCCCGACCGTCAAGCGCGCACCTATCGAACGACTCACACTCACACGCCCCGCTAATCTCTTCCCAAAGACCCGTGACGCGCTCCTTGCAAGCGATGCTATCATCATCGGCCCCGGTGATCTCTATACGAGTGTCTTGCCCAACCTCATCATCTCAGGGATGGCTGACGCGCTGCGGGAAGCATCTGCGCGTGGTGCGCGCATCATTTACATTGTGAACACGATGACGAAACACGGCGAGACAGACACGTATAGCGCTGCAGATTTCGTGCGTCGCATCCAAGATGCAATAGGTGACGCGCACCTCGATGTGGTGCTCATCAACGACGGCACAATCTCGCAAGAGCAACGCGACGCGTACGCACAAGAGCGTGCGTACCCGGTTGTCGAGGATATCGTCAACACAGCACACAAGTATCAGGTGCTCGCTCGTGATATCGTCGGGAAGAAGGCGTTCGCTCGTCATGACCCTGATCGTTTGGCCCTCGCGGTGCGCGACGCGGTCCTTGAGAGGTGATGTGACGATGTGCGGTATCATCGCAGTAGTGCAACGCGTTCCCGTTCGTGCCAACGAGCTCCTTACACGCCTGCAACGACTCGCGTATCGTGGGTATGATTCGTACGGGTATGCATTTTCCGATGCGACCCGTAAAGGCATTGGTCATATCGCCATCATGCCCGATGACGCGGTTGTGTCGGGAACGGTTGCTATCGCCCATACGCGTTGGGCGACGCACGGCGGTGTTACCGTTCAGAATGCGCACCCGCATCGCAGTGGCGGGACCACTCTTGTTCACAACGGCATCATCGATAACTACGAAACTATCGCCCAAACCGGAATGTGGTTGAGCGAAACGGATTCAGAACGCCTCGCCGCGCGCATTGATGCCGAGGTCTCAGTTGACACACCATTAAACGGTTTACGTGCCGCTCTTGCAAGCGCACGCGGCATTTGGGCGATTGCAGCGATGGTAGAGGGTGTCGATGGCCTGCTTATTGCGCGCAAGCACGTACCCCTTGTCATTGGGAAGACGAAGACGGGATTCGTTGTCGCAAGCGACGCGCGCGCGATTGCAGATGCGCCAGAAATTATCGCGCTCGATGACGGTACGGTCGCGCTCGTGACGACAAACGGCATCGATTTGCAAGATATGCACGGGAATGCCCTTGCGTTACGTTGGGAACGTAACACCGTTGAGGATGAGGAACGCCCCGTCGAAGGGTATGCGATGGAGCACGAGATTCTGCAGATCCCCGCACTGCTCTCTCATGCTATTTCGCGCGCAGCAACGCCGATTGTCGGCGAGGTCACCATTATCGGTTGCGGCTCAAGTGTGCACGCGGCCGGCATTGCTGTTGCGCTTGCACGTTCGCGCTCGCGGGTACAGCTCGCAAGTGAGTATAACCCCTCACTTGATGATGCGCAGACACTCATCGCCGTCAGTCAAAGCGGCGAGACCGCGGATGTGCTCGATGCCGTTCGTACTGCGAAAGCCGCTGGCCGTCGTGTTATCGCGCTCGTGAACGCACCGCACACGACACTCACACGTCTTGCTGACACCACCATTTTGCTTGGTGCGGGCGAGGAGCGGTGTGTTGCGGCGACGAAAAGCGTCATCCTCCAGATTGTCGCAATTGCCGGCATCCTCGGTGCCGATGTTCTGAACGCCGCACGTATGGGTGCGCAACGGGCAATTTTGGATCGTGAGCGTATCCGTGCGCACGCACGAGATATTGTTCACGCTCAACACGTCTTTCTCATCGGTCGTGGCGCATGGCTCGCGGTCGCGCAGGAAGCGGCTTTGAAACTCAAAGAGATTCCGTATCAGCACGCAGAAGCCGTGCCGGCGTTGGAACTCAAACACGGTCCGCTTGCACTCATCACGCCAGAGGTTCCTGTGATTGCGCTTGGGGACGAGGATGACGTCCGTCTCCATTCAACAATACACGAAGTTACTGCACGTGCGGGTCGGGTATTGCCGCTCCTGTACGAGGCAGGACCTGCCGGGGTCTTTTGTGCGCTTATCAGTTTGCAATTGCTCGCGTTTGAGATAGCGCTCTTGCGCGGCGTCTCCATCGATCACCCGCGTAATCTCGCGAAGAGCGTAACGGTGTACTGACGACATCCTTATAAATCGAGCTTTGAGAGAAGACCCTATGCGCACGAAGGTGAGCGTGCAGGCCCGGCGTGCGGCGAAACACCGTACGCGACCACACGCATTCCAAGAGATCACGCGACTCACGCATCGACATCCTGAGGTCGATCGTCTGTTTCCCAATCTTCCCGTACACGTTCTCGGTGTGGGAAAGAAGAAGACTGGTCGTTTCGTACCAACACATATGCGTGTCGCGGTTCTCTTTAGTGGTGGTCCAGCTTCCGGCGGCCATGATGTCTTGTGCGGTATCAGCGATACGTTACAAAATCATACACTTCTTGGTGTGCACGGCGGCCCTGGTGGATTACTCAAAGGCGATATCCGCGCGTTACGTGTGGATGGGTTACGTGGTACGGGAGGGTTTTGGGCGCTTGGCACGGATCGCACGAAACTGAAAACGCATATCGATGCGGTGCGCGCGATTATCGCGCAGCATAAGATCGACGCACTCATCATCATTGGTGGTGATGACTCGAGTACGAATGCTGCGCACCTAGCGCAACACTTGAAAGGAACACAAGTGATCGTCGTGCCAAAGACGATGGATTGTGACTTGCAGGCGCGACCCTGGCTCACGTGCACGTTTGGGTTCGATACCGCATGTCGGACGTATGCACAAATGGTCGGGAACTTGCTTGCGGACACGCGCAGTACGGCAAAGTATTGGCACTTTGTGCGGCTTATGGGTCGTGATGCAAGCCACGTGACGCTTGAGGTTGCGTTGCAGACGAACCCAACGCTCGCACTCATTAGCGAGGAGGAATCGTGGCATCGACGTTCGCTTTCTGACGTGGTTGAGCACATCACCCATGTCATGCGCGCTCGCGTGCGCGAAGGGAACGATCACGGCGTCATCCTTGTGCCGGAAGGATTGCTTGAGCGGTTGTCCGACATGCGCGCGCTGATCGCAGCGCTCAACAGCGTCTGGACGCGACATCGTGACGCAATGATGCGTCGCAGCCTCGCTCGCCGTCGTATCTTTATCGGACGCCATGTGGACACGCGCAATCGTGCACGATTTCTCTCGCTACCGATACGATTTCAGGAATTGCTCTCGCTTGACCGCGATGCGCATGGGAATATCACGCTCTCGCAGATTCCGACGGAAGAATTACTTATCGATCTCGTTCGCGCGCGTATCGAGCAAGATATTCCTGGGTACACATTGAAAGCCGAGCGACATTTCTACGGGTATGAAGGGCGCTGTGGCACGCCGACAGCGTTTGATCAACGCCTTGCATATCAGCTGGGGGTCATTGCCGCATCTCTTGTTCTCGATGGCAGAACCGGCTATCTCGCGGCGCTCGGCGGTGATTTACGCGGTGGCGGCACACCGTATGCGGTACCCTTGGCGCCGTTGCTTGAAGCAGAATCGCGTGAGGGGCACGAAGAACTCGTCGTGCGGAAGCGTCTCGTCGAACACGATGATCCCGCATTCCTCGCGTTGTTGCATGGTCGCGTCGGCCGTACGGATACTGATATGCAATGCCCTGGGCCATATCAGGATGGGAAGGTTATCATCCCAGTATCTATTGCGCTCAACAACGCTGGCGGTCGGCTATGACTCGGCCGATCGCATGGCATCGTATTCACGTCCTTATCATCGACTTGGATAACACCCTGTGTGATACGCTACACACACTCTCACACGTACAATGGCGTCGCGTCGAGAGCGCATTCAAACGCAAAGGATGGACTCGCGAGATGGTTGCCTTGCATGCGGGTTTCGGCAAGCACAGTTTCTTGCACTCGTTAAAATCTGCTCGCTTGACGCCGACGCAGATACGGTTCGCCATCCGTGTCTATGACGCGGTTGACGTCACGAAGCTCACCCTCTTTCCCGACGCTGGTTCATTGCTTGCGGTCCCGTTGTCAAAAATTCTCTTATCACGAGGAGAACCGTCGCTACAACGAAAGAAAATCAAACATCTCAAAATACGATCGCAGTTTTCAGAAGTGCGTATCGTTCCGACATTCGAGCGCAAACACGCGGTGTTACAAGACATTCTCGCGGAACACAATCTCCACCCAAAAGAGGCATTGGTCATCGGAGACCGTATTGAGGAGGAAATAGCGGACGCGAGATCGCTTGGCATCCCTGCTGTGCTCGTGCGTCGACCTGATTGGCCGGTCGGGAAGAGCCGTGTGAAACCGGATATGGTGGTGCGTGACTTGCACGTGATTGCGCGAGCGTTACGTGGAGCATCGCACGCACGAGTTGGGCTGGTGAAGAAAAAGAATATCGTAACGAAAAAAAAGAACCGTCATTGAAACCCGTGCGCGTGTTCTTCGTCGTTTCCTGAGCGTTGCCTTTAAAAGGCGCCTCGACGTCCGCTCGTGCATGATGGAGCTCACTGCGCTTGATGTCCACTACGCCGTGCGCGAACTCTCCACCCTCGTCGGTGCCCGTCTCGACAAGATTGTGCAGTCTGACACGGACAAACGTGACGTGCTGTTCACCCTCTCACACAACCACCGTGAAGGGAAGATGCACCTGCGCTTCCTCCTACCGCACATGTTGTGCGCGCACGACGAGAAACCAACCCACTATCCACAGATTCCACCTGGCTTCGCGATGTTCTTACGCAAGTACATCGGCGGCATCCGCCTCGAGAGCGTAACGCAACGCGGGTTTGACCGCGTGATTGACCTGCGCTTTCGCGGGAAGACGGGCACTTGGACGCTCGTGGTCGAGATGCTCGCACCCGGAAATATGATCCTCGTCGGCGACGACGGGAAAATCAAGAATCTCCTTGAGAACCAGCACTACAAAGACCGGTCTTTGCGCGGGGGACTGGCGTATGAAGCGCCACCGGCAGCTTTCAATATCGTCACCGCAAGCGATGCAGAGATGACGACGCGCATCAAGGACGCACTCCGTGGTAATGCTGCGGCTGCGCTCGCGACCGCGTTGGGCTTGGGCGGTGCGTACGCGATGGAAGTGTGCGCACGCGCCGGCATCGAAAACGAGGCGACTCTTAGCGAGACGGATATTGAGAAACTCGTCATTGCGACGCGTGCACTCCTCGACCACCCCATTGCACCACACCGTGATGAGCACCGCGTGTGGCCATTCCTCCTCACAACGAAACCCGCGACGCCATGTGTGCAGGCGACATTCCTCGCCGCACTCGGTAGCGCGGTCGAGTCACACGAGGCGAAGGAACTGCACACGCCGACGGTCTCAACGGGCAAACCGAAAAAAAGCAAACTCCAAGTCATGCTTGACGCGCAAGAAGCGAACCTAATAGCGCTCGAAAGAGTCGCGCAGGACCAATCCGTAGTAGCAGACCGCATCTACGAGGAGTACGCGCTTGTTGCCGATGTCATTGGCACTGCGCAAACGGCGCGCAAGGAAAAAGCAGACGTCGCGCACGCGCTCAAACGCATCACAGCCGTGAAGCGCTACGATACCGCGACGGCGACTGCAGAATTGGAGTTTACGGACCGATGAAACTGCGACCCATCCCCGGAGAAGAGCCGCCTGAGAAGGAAGATGGCTACGAATTTATCGATGAGCCGACCGCACGTGATGATGGAGAGTTCTTCCTCTCGCGCTATCGTCAAATTGAACCTGAAGCAACGTTTGACATTGTCAAGCCCTTGCCGGCGTTGCGTGTGAATACGACGAAGACGAACGCGAAAAAACTGCTCGATGTGCTTGAGCGTCGCGAGGCTATTCTGACGTTCATCCCTTATTTGCGTAATGGATATTTCTTCACCGCGAGTTTCTCTCCTGGCTCGACGGCGGAGTACCTCATGGGTCAGTACTATCTCCAAGGGCCATTGTCCCAACTCGTGTGTGAAGTGCTCGACCCGACAGCTGGTGCTCGCGTGCTTGATATGGCTGCGGCACCAGGTAGCAAGACCACCTACCTCGCACAACTTGTGGGTGAGAAAGGAACGATCGTCGCACTTGACAGTGATGCGATGCGCTTGGCGGCGGTACGTAATAACGCTGAGCGTTTGGGGTTAACGAACATCTTGTGTGTGAAAAAAGATGCGCGTTTCGCGTCTGATCTCAAAGAAAAATTCGCTTTTGTTTTATTGGATGCGCCCTGTAGTGGTAATTTCTGCAGTGAAGAGGAGTGGTCGGCGAAACGCACGATAGCAGATGTGCAACGTAACGCGCGCACGCAACGCGAATTGCTCAAAGGAGCGGTCGCATGCCTTGCACCAGGCGGTCGATTAGTGTACAGCACCTGTTCGCTTGAGCCAGAAGAAGATGAATGTGTTGTCTCTTGGGCACTAGAACGATATCCGGAGCTCGAAATTGTGCCACTCGATGAATTGTCGCTTGGTGATGGTGGTGTGACGCGGTGGGAAGCGAAAGACCTCGATCCTCGGGTTGCGGGAACCCGCCGCTTCTGGCCGCACAAAACGGGCTGCGAAGGGTTCTATATCGCACTGTTAAGAAAGAAAGTGTGAAGGAGGACTGCACGATGGATCACAAAGAACGACGAATCTACGAAGGGAAGAATTGGGAGATTTATCTTCACAAGAACCAATGCTATCTCGGGCGGACGTATCTCTGGGCGAAGCGCGACGACGATGTTGATTTCCTTGAGATGACTTTTGAAGAACGTGATGAGTTTTTTCTTCTTGGCCGCGCCATGAAATCAGCACTCGGCGTTGTTTTTCAACCCGACCGCATCAATTATGCAGCGCTTTCAAACGCATCGCCTCATCTGCATGTGCACATCATCCCTCGCTATGACTCAACGCGAACCTTCTCTGGACAATCCTTTCACGACCACAACCCCGCAGGAAATTATGTACCCTACAACCGTGGCTTTATCGTCCAAGAACAGGTGATGTCAGACATACGTTCAACCTTAACACGTGCACTTACGAAAGCGCTTCAAGACGGCGCACAGTGACTGTGGCGTTCGTCATGGGGAATCGATGTAAATAGGGATCTCGCGTTCATCGCGAGGATGTTTTCTTCCCTTCAAGCGCGATCTCGGGCGGCAAGTATGTGTGCTTGCGCGTCTCAAACAGTGTCACGGACGTGATGTTTTGGATACGATCGCCGAACGCTGCTTTGAGGTCGAGAACGAAACGACGGAATTCTGGGATGGTGCGTACGTGCACTGTCAGCGTAAAATCCCACGG
>Ga0154020_10005850_pt1 | contig 14452 bp, 11 predicted proteins | sample Klosneuvirus_201_FD_109709 | JGI IMG/M metagenome (GOLD analysis project Ga0154020, IMG submission 109709) | Active sludge microbial communities from wastewater, Klosterneuburg, Austria - Klosneuvirus_20160825_MG | ecosystem: Engineered > WWTP > Aerobic digester > Activated sludge | place...
GCCGTCTCGCTGTTCTTGAAGTAGACCTTTTCGCCCACCTTCACCGTCAGCTCCGTCGGCGAGAACTTGAGGTTGTCCTGGTCGACGAACGGCGCCCCCTCCGGGATCTCGATGGTACCGCCGCTGCGCTTGTCGGCGCCGCCGCTGTCATCACTGCCGCCGCCGCAGGCGCTGGCCAGCATGGCCGAAAGCATCGCAACGGCAACGGCAAGCCCGATCCGCCGCAGTTTGAACAGGTTCATCAGGTGTTACTCCTCGGCTCCTCGAAGGGCGCCGGTCGTTGTGCTCCTTCCAGTTTCGCTGAGTACGTGAAAGTTCGCACTACCGGCGGGTAAGGGCCGGGTCACGGCCGCCTCCGCGCCTGCACCAGCGCAACCGGTCGCCCCGGAATGGCGAAGGCCCCCGAAGATCGGGGGCCTTCCGTCCACGAGGCGGGGTGAGCGACTCCGTGACGGCTGTATCCAGGCCCTGCCGCCGCCCAGGCGGACCACCCAAACACAGCCGGAATCTACCGGTGAAATGCTAAATGTGTCAAGCGCCTTAGCCTTTCCGCTTGACAGGCACCGGCCACTCTGGCGCAATCGATCAGTGATGGACGCACGCGCAATCCCGCTCCAGCGTTGCCCGCGTTGCGGCGGTTTCCTGGCTGACATCAAGGGCTCGCGGCTGGCCGTCTGCCGCCGCTGCGGCTACAAAGACGATTGCTGTTAGCCGGGCTCAGTCCGCGGCACCGGGATAACGAACTGCCTTCTCCCTCAGGCGGCGCGCCCGCTTTCGGCGTCCATCGCCGCAAGTTGTTCGCGGAGCCTCCGGATGCGCCGCAACCGGTAGCTCGAACCCACTGCGCTCGCGTCATCGAGGAACACCGGTCCCGCGCAGCGCACGCAGCGCAAGAGTTCATCGGTAGCGGCAGCGGCAGCGGGAGTCGCCTGGTTACGGAGCCCGGCGGCCGTCAGCGGCGCACCTTTGGGTCCGACCCAGCGCCCCCTCACGAAACCACAGTGCAGACAGGTCACATCGCCGATTACCAGCATGGCGCTCCCTCCAATCGCAAGGGAGTATGGCGAGCCGTCTCTGCCTCCCGCATCGGGGGAAACCCGTGCCTGGCTGCACGGGAACCCGGAACTGCGGCCAGCCGTTGTCTCCCTGCCTTTCATTTCGGCAGAGACATAGCAAAAGTTGATACGTGAATCGAAAAAAGGCGGCTAGCGGCCGTGAGAAATCGCGTCGATCCGGTAGCGCATCACACCTTGCGGCGCTTCGACTTCCACTTCTTCACCGACCCGCCGGCCTAGCAACACCTTGCCCACCGGCGATTCCACCGAGATCTTCTTGTCGGCCGCATTTGCTTCTCGCGCGCCCACAAGCTGGTAGGCCAACTGCATGCCTTTGTCGAGGTACGTCACCGTCACCAGTGACCCGACGGCCGTCAGGTCGTCCTGCTTCTGCGAACGATCGACCACGACGGCGCGCTTCAGGGCGCCCTCGATCCGCTTCTTCCGGTTGTCCGCGAAGGCCAGGGCCTCGCGGGCGGCGTGGTACGGGGCGTTCTCGCGCAGGTCGCCGTCCGATCGCGCAACCTCGATGGCTTTCACCATATCCGGGACCTTCGCCTCCAGCTCCGCGAGTTCCCGCCGCAGGTCCTCGATCCCCTCTGCGGTCATCTCCAGCGGCGGCTCTACGATCCGCACCGCCCCTGTGCGCGAACCTGCCCGCTGGTTTGCGGGCTTCCGGATCCGGATGTGGATCCCGAAGTTCTGCGACGCGTAGTTCTTCTTCTTCAAGAACTGGAACCACGCCTTTAGGGCCGCCACACGCTTGTCCGCGTTCGGGTCCGTGTGCTTGATGTTCATCTCGGCGTAGCTTTCGACCCGGCTGCCCGTCAGGTCCGAAACAGCGACGTCGGCCCCCGCGTGCTCAACGTACTTGCGTACGTACGCTTCATAGTCATGGCGGAGGTCAGGTTTCAGGGAGGCGAGGTATTCGCGGAGAGCGTCTCCGAGGCTAATCTGCACCACGGGTGCACCCCGGGATTCATTCATCATTGCTCCACTGTACCATCGATCGGGTGAACGCGCCCCGGCTTGTCCAGTGAGTCTCTCCTGGGATGACCTGCCGCACCTCTTCCCCGGCCTCGGTGATCCCGCGGCCTGGCTCCCGCTCCTGCAGCGCCACGCAGCCCTGGTTGAGGACGCCGCCGGACACACCCGCGTGACGTCCGTCCCCGCCGCCGAGGCGGTCCGCCGCCAGTACGCGGAATGCCTCGAACTTCTGCGCATTGCACGGACGGTTGTGCCAACGATGAGCCCCTGCATCGATGTCGGCAGCGGCGGCGGCTATCCCGGCATGGTATTCGCCATCGCGGCCCCCGACATCGCGATCACCCTTGTCGAACCACTCCAGAAGCGTGCACGCCTGCTCGTGTCCATGGCGGCAGAGCTGGAACTGCCGAACGTTACCGTCGTCGCTGCTCGCGCCGAGGACGCGGCCCGTGGCCCCCTGCGTGATTCTGCCGCGCTCGTCACTGCCCGGGCTGTCGCCGAACTCCGCGAGCTCGTCGAGTACACGGCGCCCTTTGCCCGGCCCGGCGGCTGGCTGCTCCTGCCGAAGGGCAGCACCGCCCCGGACGAACTCGCCGCCGCCGGCGCCGCCCTTGATGCGCTTGGCTGTAGCCACCGCGCGAACCTGCCCATGCGCCCGCAGGTCAGCGAGACGCTTACCGTCCTGGCACTGGAAAAGCATGGCCCGACCCCCCTGAAGTACCCCCGCCGGCCCGGCCAGCCCGGCAAACGGCCACTCTGAACGGGTTAACGGTCTAAGCAGTTCACTGTTTGTTGCATGGCGTGCTATAGTCGCGGCGATCGCCGGGCGACTCATCCGGGTGAGCGCGCTCACCACGCCCGGCAACGCATGCAGGAGGCAGCATGGACCCCAATGCAATCATCAATCGGCTCATCCGGCTCGCAAAGCTGGATACATCCGTGTTCGACGAGGTCCGGGACGACCCCGCCGAACTCATCCCCGCACTGATCATCGCGGGTGTCAGCGCCCTTCTCGCCGGTCTCGGCGGGTTCCTGTTCTGGCAGGTCAACTTCGACTTCGAACCTGACAACCTCTTCATCAACACGTTCGTCATGGGCGGCATCTTCATGGCCGCGCTGTACGGCGTCTGGGTGCTGCTCACGTATGTCGTCCTGGTCCAGATCTACAAAGCCAGCGCCGACCTCACCTCACTCTTCCGCACCATGGGTTACGCGGCCGCGCCTCTCGCGCTCTCCGTCCTCATGTTCATCCCGGTGCTCTATCCGGTTTTCGCCATCCTCCCGCTGGTGCTCCTCTTCGTGATGTCCATCTACGCCGCGCAGGCCGTCACCAACGCCGATTCGACCCAGGTTGTCATGGCGAACCTGGTTGGCATGGCCGTCTTCGTCCTGGTCCTGAGCATGGTCGCCTTCTCCAGCGATGACGCGTACCTCGGCGCCGGGATCTTCGCGATGCTCTTCGAAGCGTCCTGACCGCCGCTTCGCCGCATCCACAGTGACCGTCAAGGAGCCAGGCCCCGCGGGACCTGGCTCCTTGTGTCTTCCGGGTCACACTTTTCCGGCCCTTGCGGTGGCTCAATCGCACCGATCCCCTACCCTACAGCCCTATGCCTGCCACCCTCGCGGCCACCGCCCGGCGCAACGTGCGGCTCTACTACCTGTTCCTCTTCCTCATGGACTTCGGGTTCTGGATTGGGATCTGGATCAAGTACCTCACCGCGGTCCGCGAACTCGAGCTCAAATACATCTTCCTCATGGACATGCCGTTCTGGCTGGTCATGGCGAGCCTCGAAGCTCCCTTCGGCGCACTCGCCGACCGCATCGGCCATAGCCGCGTCCTTGCCCTCGGCGCCGCCGTCTACGCCCTGACCATTCTCGGCTTCGGTTTCACCACCAACTACTGGATGCTCTTCGCCGATTACATGCTCTGGGCCGTCGCTGGCGCCTGCCGGAGCGGCGCCGATCAAGCACTGGTCTACGATTCCCTGAAGCAGGCCGGGCTTGAGTCCTCATTCTCTCGCGTCGCTGGCCGCGGGTTCGCGATTTCCATCGCCGCCGGCACCTCGGGAGTCATCCTCGGTGGCATCCTTGCCACCGTCACCAGCCTCGCGTTCACCGTCCAGGTCAGTTTCGCTGGACCGGTAGTTGCCTGCGTTGTCGCCCTCCTCATGGTCGAACCCCACGTGGAGCACGAGGCCCGCCGCTACATCGATCAGCTTCGCGCGGGTGTCTCCTTTGCCTGGAACACGCCCCGCATCCGCTACACCGTGCTCATGAGCGGCCTGATCATGATGGCCGCCTTCGCCCCGGTCGTCCTCATCCAGCCGTTCCTCATCGAACACGACGTCGCCACCGGGCTCTTCGGCGTGTACCAGGCTCCCCTGCGCATCCTTTCAGTGATCGCGGCTATCGGCGCCTACCGCGTCGCCGCGCGCGCCGGCCGCCGCCGCATCATCGCGGTGGCCTGTTGGGGCATGGTTGCCGGGTTCCTCGCGCTCGCCGTTTTCGATGCCCGCCCGGCGTTTGTCTTCTTTGCCCTGCCGGCGGTCATCCAGGGGATCCTCCGGCCAACCCTCGATACCTACCTGAACGAGCACATCCCGAGCGATCGCCGGGCCACCGTCCTCAGCACCTCGTCACTCGTCCTCAGCGTCGGGCTCGCCTTCTTCGAGCCCACCATCGGCTTCATCATCGACGAGATATCGATCCGGGCCGCGTTCGCGTTCGTTGCCCTCTTCTTTGCCGTGACCATGCCGGGGGTCTACCTGCTCTGGCGGCGGCATGATCTCCCGGTGCCACCCGCCCAACCGGCAGTCACCCCAACCTGAGTTACGCCAGCGCTTCCCGGAGCGCCTGGCACGCTTCGGCCACGCCACGCTTCCCACCGTCCAGGATTGCCGATAGCTGCAGGAACACGTGCGGCTGGTCCTCGTACATACTGAGTCTCGCGGGCACACCGGCCTCCTTGAGCGCCTGAGCGAACAGCCGTGAGTCATCGAGGAGCGGGTCGAGGGTGCCCACAATGAGCCGTGCCGGGGGAAGCCCCCGCAGGTCGCCGTGGATTGGCGCGACATACGGGTCGGTCCGGCTGGCTCCACCGGACAGGTAGTGCGCGTAGAACCACTCCATCGCCCTGCGGGTGAGGATCTTCCCTTCGCCGTTCGCGAGCACCGACGGCAGGTCGTTGTCCATCGTGTAGGCGCCGTACAGGAGCAGCTGGAGCCGGGACCGCGGTCCGTCTTCATCCCGCAGGCGGAGCATCGCCGCGGCGGTCAGGTTGGCCCCGGCGCTGTCCCCGCCCACGGCAAACCGTCCGCCATCGGCCCCCAGTTCGCCGGCATTCGCCACGGCCCAGCGGATCGCCGCCACACAGTCATCGAGTGCCGCTGGCGCGGGATGCTCGGGGGCGAGCCGGTAATCCACGCTGGCCACCACCGCCCCCGCTCCGCCCGCCAGCTCAGCGCACAGCCGCGCGTGCGTCGCAGGCGATCCGATGACCCAGCCGCCGCCGTGCAGGAAGACCAGCAGCGGGAAAGGGCCCCGCCCGCCGGGGGTGAACACCTTGAGCCGGATGTCGCCCGTCGGCCCGGGGATGGAGCGGTCGGCGACCGCCACTCCGTCGGGCATCGGCTGGTTGAACGCCGCGAACGAAACCTCGGCGTTCGCCCGGGCTTCCGCTGCCGGGAGTTCCCACATCAACGGTGCCCCGGTGGCCTCGGCCTGGGCCGCCATCATCTGCAGGAGCGCCGAAACCTGAGCATCCATCCGTTCATCCTCACTTCGTCGATGGCCCGGACTATACAGGGCCCCCATGGCGCCCCGGGGCAGTGGCGGGCGCGCGCTACAACGAGCCTGCACCATTGTTGCGCTGCGCCCTCGCCGCCTGGGTCGAAATGAACTCCGCGAGCACGCGCTGGACGTCGCCCGCCGCATACAGTGTGGCCCGGTACATCAGCCCCGCGCCGATCGCCCCCGCGATGGTCGTCGAAAGGACGAGGCCCATGCGCAGTCCCTCGCCCTCACTCATCGAGAACTGGCTCTGGAGGTACTCCGAAACGAGCCCGACGATGACCGGCGCCAGCGCCCCGCCGAGAACCGCCAGTGCCAGCCCGAATGCCGCGAACGCCTGTGCCCGGATGTGCGGCGGTGATGCCGCGGCCACGATGTTGATCAGCCCCGGGATGCCAAGTGACGCCAGGAATGCCCCGGCGAACAAGGTCGCCAGCGACGCGGCCGCGTTCGGAACGGCAAATCCTACCGCCCACGTTGCCGTCAGGATCACCGTGGCCAGCAATCCCACCCGGGCCAGAAACGTCATCCCGCGTTCGAGCCACCGGTCGGCCAGTGGGCCGCCGTACCAGGTGCCGACGAACGCGCAGAGGGCCAGCGCCGCCAGCGCGAGGCTCGCCTCCTGCCCGCTGAACCCATACCTGCGTTCGAAAAACGCGGGGATCCAGAACACCACGCCCGAGAGCATGAACCCGAACGCCGCGTTCGAAAGGATCAGATAGCGCAGTGTCCGGTTCCGCCAGATCGTGCCAAGGCTGCGCCTGAAACCCCACTTGTCCTCGGGGTCGGTCAGGAACTCCTTGAGGAGAGGGTTGTCCACCGCCGCGTCCTTCAGGTCCGCCTCACCGCGCGCCGGTTCCCGCAGCCGTAGCGCCACCAGCCCCATCAGCAACCCCGGAAATGCAGCCGCAACGAACGCCCAGCGCCAGCTCGCTGCCGCGATGATCGCCCCGCCGATAACCGCCCCGAGCACCTGACCGAGCGGGTTTGCCGCGCGGTGGTACCCCAGGGCCCGCCCCCGCAGCCGTACCGGGTAGTAGTCCGAGATCAGGCTCCCGTGCGTCGGCCCGATCGTGCCCTGCCCGGCGCCAAGCAACGCCCGCGTGAGGAACAGCTGGATGAAGTTCTGCGCCCCCGCCGCGGCCAGCCCGGCCGTCCCCCACACGACCGCACCCACTGAGAGGATGTACCGGCGGCTCCAGCGGTCGGCCCAGTTCCCCGCAGGGAGCGACAGCAGCCCGGTGATCAGCACGACCGCCAGCGGCAGCAGCCCGACCGTCGCGTCCGAAAGCCCAAAGTCCACCCGGATCCTGTCGAGCGAGATCGCCAGCACCGCCCGGTCGAATTCGTCAATCGCGTTGAGAATGAAGAGCACGGTCAGCGGGCCCGCCCCCGCCTGGCGCAACGTCTGCGCACGGTGCGCCGAAACCTCCCCCTCTCCCGGCAGCACCGTCACCACGCGAACGATACCCGAACCGGGCGGGCGGCGCGTGTCAGGCTGGTGCGCTTTCGTACAGGAAGGCGAGGACCTCTTCGAGGAACGCCGCTGGCCGCTCCTCCGCGACCAGGTGCCCGGCTTCCGGGATGATGACATGGGCCGCACCCGGGATAGCCGCCGCGAGCACTTCCCCATCCGCGGGCGGAAGCGCCCGGTCGCTCGCCCCGCTGATGACGAGCGTCGGCGCGCGGATCGCCGAAAGGTCGGCCGGGCGCTCGTCCATCCCGGCCCGGGCCATCGCGCGCACGGCCGCTGCCGTCCCCGGCAGCAGCAGCGGGTCGATGTACCCGCGCACAACGTCCTCGGTCGCGAAGGCGGGGTCATGGAGCATCCGCGGCAGCGCCCGGCCGCCCAGCGCGTACATCGCCCGTGGTGAGCGCTGCGCGATTCCCGCCAGGGCAAACATCGGGCCGGCGAGGACTCCCCGCCGCCGCTCCGGCGCCGCTCCCGCGTTCACCGCCGCCACCAGCACGAGCCGCTCGACCCGCTCCGGGTACGCCGCCGCCAGCCGCTCGGCAATGGCGCCACCCATCGAGTGCCCGATGATCGTCGCGCGCTCAATACGTAACGCGTCGAGCAGCGCCACTACGCGCTCTGCCTGCGCCCTCTGGCTGTAATCCAGCTCCGCGCTCCGGTCGCTGAACCCGAAACCGGGCAAGTCCAGCGCGATCACCCGGTGTTCCTTCGCCAGGTCCGGGATGACGTGGCGCCAGCTGAAGGTGCTCCCTGCAAAGCCGTGGACCAGGATGACCGGCGGGCCCGCCCCTTCATCGATGTAATGCAGCCGTGCCCCGCCGATATCACGGATGATCCCCTCGGGCAGAGGGGCCTGCCATGGAGCCTGCCGCTTCCACGCGACCCATCCCCCGGTGCCCACCGCTGCCAGGGCGCCGGCCAGCACGAGCGTCTTCTTCTTCAAGACCGTTCCTCCCGCAGAATCTCCCGCAGTTGCCGGATGTTCGAGGCCATCCGCGCTCCATACCACCAGAGCAGCTTCCCATCGATGATCCGTGCCGGCGCGACGGTTTCGAACCTGGGCCGGTGCGCCTCCGTAAACGGATACGGCTCGTCCGGTAGCAGGACTAGCGATGGCCGCAGTGCCGCTAGCTCGTCCATGCTGACCTGCGGGTAGCGCTCCCGCTCTGCCAGCATGTTCCTCGCCCCGCACCGCTCCAGCATGTTGTGCCCGAATGTCGCGCTCCCGAGCCCGATCAGTGGTTCGGGCCAGACGACCACGAAGACCGCAAGCGGCTCCCCGTTCACCGGCTCCTTCAGCGCCTCTGACGTTTCCCGGCAGATCCGCCAGCCCTCGTCCTCGTTCCCGGCGCGGATAGCGATCTCCATCACCATCGCCATCGCATCTTCGATTGTTGCCGGGTCCGTCACCATCACGTCGATTCCCGCCAGCTTCAGCGCTTCGACGTCCTCCCGGCGGTTCTCCTCCCGGTTGGCGAGAACCAGGTCCGGCCGCAGCGCGGCAATGCCCGCGACATCGGGGTCCTTCGTCCCTCCCATCGCCGGCGTCATCAGCACGTCCGCCGGTTCCGTACAGAACCGTGTTCGCCCGACCAGTGACCCCGGCGCTATTACCCGGACCAGCTCTGTCAGACTCGGCACCAGCGAGACCACGCGCACCAGCCCAGCGTACTCCGTGCGCATGAAGAAGGCCTCCCGGGGGAGGCCTGCTTCCGAGCGGGCTGGTGCGAACTGCCTACTCGGGCGGCGTCCCCAGGGTTACCGTCGTGGTCTGCTTCTTGCCATCGCGATAGAACGTCACCGTCACCTTCTCGCCGGCTCCGTATTTCACCAGCGCCACGGCGAGGTCGGCCTCGGTATTGATATCGACGTCCTCGATCGAGACGATCACGTCGCCGCCGCGCAGACCGCCAACGGCGGCAGGCCCGCCCGAAGTCACCAGGTCGAGGACGACTCCGCCTTCGTCCGGGATCCCGAGCTCCTTCGCCCGCGCCGAACGGAGCGCCTCGAAGTTCGAGATGCTCAGGAACCCGCGGTTCACCCGGCCGTCGGCCCTCAACTGTTCCATCACTGCCCGCGCGACATCCGCGCCGACCGCGAACCCGATACCGGCCGCCTGCGTCCCCGTCGTCGGGTCCGGCGCAATCGCCGTGTTCACCCCGACCACCTCGCCGTACGGGTTCAACAGTGGTCCGCCGCTGTTACCGTGGTTGATCGCCGCATCGGTCTGGATGGCGCCGAGGATCTGGGTGGTTTCGCGAATCGCCCGGTTCTTCTGGCTCACAATTCCCCGGGTCACACTGAACGCCCCGCCTTCACCGCCCTCAAGATCGAGCGCGAACCCCATCGCCACGACATCCTGGCCGATCACCACGTCGTCCAGGCCAGCGAATGTCAGCGCCGTCAGCCCGGTCGCATCGATCCTCAGCAGCGCCAGGTCCGACCGCGTGTCACGTCCTACGACGCTCGCGTCGTAGGTGGCGCCATCGCTCATGGTCACTTCGATCGTCGTCGCGACGCGCCCGTTGCTCCCGACCTCCACCACGTGGTTGTTCGTCAGGATGTAGCCGTCGCTGCCGACCACGAACCCCGTCCCGACGCCGCCGTTTGTCTCGATGCGGACAACCGCTGGTTCCGCGAACTCGACCAGCTCGGCGGTGGTCATCTCCCCCGCGGTGCGCACCTGGCCGGCTGGCGAAGGGGCCGGTGCAGCAGTCGTCTTTTCCGCCGCCGCCGGGATATCGCGATCGGACGAAGCCTGTTCGTTCTCGTTTGCCGAATCCGAGCAGGCGGCCCCGGCGAAGATGGTCAGTGCCACCAGCCCGGCCCCTGCCACGCGTGTAAGTCGGATCATCGGTCACTGTGCTCCAGTCATGTGCTCTGGGACACAGTGTCGCGCCGGGCCGGGTTGCGCGCGGTAAACAGCGGCCCGCTCCCAAACGGAAAGGTAAAGAAGCCGCTAGCCCTGCAACGGTTGGCCGGGGGGGCTAAGGCGGCGTCAATGCAACTGCCGTCAGGTACTCGTTCATCAGGTCGAGGCAGACTGTGCAGAACTGATCCCGAATGTTCCGCATCTTGCACGTCGCCATCGGCCGGTAGTTTTCGCAAGCCTCATATGAGGCTCCCTGGAACGCCGCGATCTCATGATGGGACGCCTGGTTCACTGGCAGATGGTCTGCGGGTGGCTGCTGTTGGCAGGCCCCGTTGCGATAGATCTTCCCGGTCCCGCCCCATTGCGGAGCTTGCGGCGTGTTCGTCACGTTGGCATAGGATTGGATGTTGGTGAACTGCCCCGCGAGACGAGAGTCATATTCGTCTCGCAGTCCGAGCATGTGCCCGAACTCGTGCAGGAGCAGGTTCTCAAAGTCCGCGTGCCGGGCTGGAATCCACGCATGGTCGCCCCAGGACGAAGCGCCGTAGTTGCCGGCGTTCACCAGGCCGATGAAGTGCGTTGCGTTGACCGAAAGCTGGTCAATCCATGCTTCCTCCGGGTTGCCGCTCAGGATTTCACAATCACCCTGCTTTCCATACCCGGTGTCGTAGACCGTGGTCACATCCGTCTCAGGCTCTCCGTGGCATCCCGCGGCATAGTCAGTGCCCGAGCCTGCTGAGGGCCGGAAGAGGGCGACAAACTTGATCCGCTCGGAGAGGCCGAGTGCGGCGACTGCATCCGCAGCGCGATTGCAGGCGTCAATGAAGAACCCCCCCTCTCTCACCGTGTACCCGTCGCCGACGAAGCAGATCGTCATCGCGGCCGGCGCCGGGTCCCCCGGACCAGTCTCAACCACCGGAGCCCGGGGATCCGGAACAGGCCGGGCCTCGGGGAGCCCGCTCAGATCCACGGGGAACGCTCGGGGCTCACCCGGAGAGAATGCCGCCGTGCAGCTCGCAGAGAAGATATCCAGGGCGCTGGGGACGATGCTCAGCGGCAGGCGCAGCATGAACGTCACGGTCTCCGCCTCAATCCTCCGCAGCATGTACGTCGGGCTGTTCACATCCCGCGCCGGCTTTTCAATGGTTACTCCGGTTGGGTCTGGCCCGGCCACCAGCTGAACGCGCCCGCCCTGAGCGGTGACCCTTGCGACGAACTCGGCTCGCAATGACCCGTTTGTTGGCTCCAGGGCCACTGCCGGCACAAAGACCAGCGGAGCACGCGTGCCGGGGGTTTCGAAGTGGTCGGTGGCGACGAACCTTGGCCCCGTCCTTTCGATCTTGATATGGCGCGCTCCGCCGGCCGGCCCCGGTTGGAAAGCGGTGATCGCGTGCAGGGGCGGGGTGCCATAGTTGCGGTCCGGCGGGTTGCAGTCCGGCGAAGCGATGCGGAGCATCGGGATGCCGCTTACATGGACCTCTGGCGAATAGGTGAACTGCGGGTCTCCCCCACCAGCGTTGCGAATCCACCATTCCAGCCGGACGGCCTGAGAACCGTGGGCAGCCGCATGCACGATCACCTGTGCTTTGACATTGGGATCGCTAAGCGCATCGAGCGGGGTCAATGCCCCGAGGCCTCCAGGGGGTGGGCCCCACGTGTCCGGTGCGGTGCCACTCTCTTCGAGCCCGAGTGATCTCTCCAGGTAGTTCAGAAGCGCCCGTGCGAGCCGGAGTTCTTCTGCCGCGCCATCGATGCCCGGCTGCCACCAGTTGCACTGGTTGTAGGCGCGCCCCGCAGCGTTCGGTGGGCCGAACCAGTCGATGTCGAGGTGTTTCTGGCGCATCTTGCAGTACGTCGAGCCGATTTCGATACCGACCTGCGAGAGCCTGGGGTTTGCCGCTATGCCCTGGAACTCGGGCGCAAGCCCGCCGGGCGCCATCTGTCCGTGCCGGATGGCGAGAAGGACACGCAGCAGCTTGACCGTTTGCCACCGGATTGCATGTCCGGCTGCCGGGTTCAGGGCGACACCCTTCCCCTGCCATCCATTCCAGAGGCGCGCCAGGCTCCGCAGCGTGTTGTCGGCGCCGTCTGCCTCTGCACTGACCCGGATCGCATGATGGTTGGCGAAGTTGAAGTTCGCCAGATACTCGGGAGGGGTCTTCATGGATCCATAAGGGGATGGTGGTCCCGGCAGCGACATGACTCTCACTCCCTCCGCAGCCTCTGCGAAGCTGCTTGAAAAACCACGGGATGATGCGCCCGCTAACGCGGCCTGTCAATACGTTTCTGTTGAAGCCGCTACTTACGCGCTTCCGCGGCCAGCCGCGCCGCTTCCACCCGGTTCGCGCTGCCCGTCTTCTCCAGGATGTTCGCCACATGCCTGATGGCCGTGTGCGGGCTGATGACCAGCTCATCCGCGATCTGCTGGTTCGTCCGGCCCTGTGCCACAAGTTCCAATACCTCCAGTTCGCGCCGCGTCAGCTCCGCCAGCCGTCCCGTCGGCCGCCCTGCCGGTGGCTCGACGGAGGGCTTGCCTCCGAGGTACTCCCTCGCCTGGCTGGCCGTTTCGATGCCCAGCCGGCGCCGCGTCCGTTCGAGGTGCGCTTCCACCGTCCGATCGTGCAGCAGTAGAGCGGCCGCGATTTGCGGGATGGTGCTCCCCCGCGCGAATGCCTCCAGGACCTCCCGCTCGGCTCCGGAGAGCTCGTCCGCGAAGACCGTCCCGGCAATGTGGCCGCCCGGTGCCAGCCCCGTGCGGGCGGCGAACTCCCTCGCCGACGTCGAGAGCCAGAGGAGCCCGCACTCGCGCGCGATCTCCATCGACCGCGTAACCAGCCCGCGCAGCTCGTCCGGCCGTGCACCGCCCATCGCGTGCAGCAACTTCGCCTTCGCCAGCGCGGTTAGCGCGATCTCGGTCCGGGCGCCGGCACGTTCGGCCCACTGCTCCGCGGCCTCAATGTGGCGCTGCGCATCCTCGTATCGGCCGGCTGTGGTTGCGGCAATCGCCAGTACGCGCGGGATGAGCAACGGTGGCGCCAGGCTGAACACCAGTCCCCTGGCCGCCGCGGGTTCGAGCACGTCGAGCACCTCCGCGGCCATTTCCGGCGCGCCAAGGTCGCCGCTCAATTCCGCCGAAACGCACAGCGCGCCGAGGCTGATGAAGTCCGGCGTCCCGCGGGCTGGGAGCCGCCACGGCCGGGCCGCGGCGTCCGCCGCTTCCGCCGCCTCAGCTCCCTGGGCGCGCGACGCGAGCAGGAGGTGCAACGGCGCGGCGACCAGCCCCCCGGCGCGCCGCTCCCAGGCTGCCGCGGCGTCCTGCGCCTCGTCGAATTCCGCCCGCAGCATCCGGTCCCACGCCACGGCGGAATCGAGGATGAAGCTCGGCTGCACGTACGACGACCGGTCAATCAGTCGGATGCAGTCCCCACGGGCGTCGCGGGCGGCGGTACCGTCTCCCGCGAGCACGCGGATGGAGTGCAAGAACGCCGCCGAAAGCGCGCCGTGCGCCCAGTCGTGGGTTTCGCGCGCATAGCGCATGCTTTCGGCTGCCGCCGTGTCCGCCTCGGTGGTCTGCCCGAGCACGACCAACGGCCACGCGGCCCGTGCCGGCCCCCAGCTCCGGACGATTGCGTTCTCTACCGAAACCGCTTCACGCCCGGCCCGCCCGAATGACTCCAGCGCTTCGCGGATGTCGAGATGGCGCATCTGCACCAGCCCAAGTGTGGCGAAGGCCCCGGCACGGGTCTCGGGGTCAGCACTCCTCTCGGCGAGCTCCACCGCGGCGCGGGCCACCGCCTGGTCGTCCGGATGTCGCGCCAGCTGGAGCGCGTCCGCCCGCTGCGTGAGCAGCCGGGCGCGCAGGTCCAGCGCCGTATCGCCGGCGGCTTCTGCGAACTCCCGTTCGATCGTGTCATCGGGGATGGGCTCGCCCGAGGCAGTGAAGGTCCGCTCCCAGCCGATAACAGCGATGCCCCAGGCCTTGAAGTCATCCGAACCACGGAGATGCGCGATAGCCTCGCCGTACAGCTCCCGCGCGCGCGCCCCGTTGCCGTTGGTGACGTTCACCCGGGCCACCCGGCATTCGAGCCAACCGAGCTGGCCGGTGTCGAGCGACTCCCGGTACGGTTTGAGCCCGAGTGCCGCCTCGTAGAGTTGCAGCGCCGTCTCCCGCGCGAGACCGTCCATCGCGGCATCGGCGCCGGCCTCGATCAGCCGGCCATATTCGACGGGGTCCGTGTTGCCCCCATCCGCGGCAAGCAGGTGCAATGCCACCGA
>Ga0154020_10005851_pt1 | contig 14452 bp, 16 predicted proteins | sample Klosneuvirus_201_FD_109709 | JGI IMG/M metagenome (GOLD analysis project Ga0154020, IMG submission 109709) | Active sludge microbial communities from wastewater, Klosterneuburg, Austria - Klosneuvirus_20160825_MG | ecosystem: Engineered > WWTP > Aerobic digester > Activated sludge | place...
TCACGCGTAACATACGGATCGTACAATTGAAAGCCGGGTAAATAATTAATAACGGGGTCATCCCATTTTACTTTGCCTTCATCCACCAACATACCCAAACAGGTGGCGGTCATGGCCTTGGTCGTAGAGGCGCAAGCAAACAGCGTCTTCGAATCCACTGCCTGATTTGTTCCTAGTTGGCGAACACCATATCCTTTGCTGAGAATAACCTTTCCATCTTTCACAACAGTAACCGCAAGACCCGGAATCTCAAATAGCTTTCGTGAAGCTTCAATATAAGCATCAAACTCTTTTACTTGTTGCGCAAGATTTTGTGAATGAAGAGAGAGAACAAGTAGAAGTAAAAAAGGGAGAAGTAAAATTCTTTTCATAGGATGAATTAGTATTTATTTATCTAACCAATTGTATTTGCTCAGTAAGTCAAGGACTGGCGCTCTTTTTTCTTCTTGCGGAGTTGGAATGTTGCAAAGCATGATATAAATAATTCCCTTTTCGGGGATGCTTACGAAATCGCCATAAAATCCACCTTGAGTGCCGGTATGGTAAATCATTTTATACCCATCCGAAGTCTGTCCAATAAACCAACTATAGCCAATAAATGGCGGAGTTATACTTTTCCAATTTGGAAATTCTTTTATCGTTCTTGAATCAGCTATAATTTCCTTTGTTAGAAACGATACTTTTCGAATGGCTAATTCGTATAACGCTAATTCCTCTACCGAACTCCAAACCCCACCATTGCCGGCAGCCGCAAAGGTTGGCTCTTCGCCATAATCTTTTTCTATAAACCCTGCTGCTGTTTTTAAATATGCATGCGACACACCAGTGTAAGGGAATGGCCCATCTGTGATTACGCTTGCCTTCATGCCGGATGGGTTAAAGATTCTTTCTTTAACTTCTTCTTGCCATTTTCTGCCAGTTACTTTTTCGATTATCAATGCAAGTCCATTAAATGCCGGGTTGGAGTATTCATAATGCGAACCAGGTTCAAACAACAAAGAGTCATTTAATTTTATAGGAGCAAAATTTTCTTCATCCTTCGCGGTTAAAAGAAAAAGGCTATCCAGAAATACTCTACGGTTATCGGGCAGCCCTGACATGTGTGTAAGCAAATGGTGTATTCGAACTTTATTGCCGATCTCAGGATTTTTGAAATCGGAGAAGTATTTGGCCAAGGAATCATTTAACGAAAGTTTACCTTCTCTGGCTAAATCCAGAATAACATTGGAAACAAAAGTTTTAGAGATAGAACCCGTGTTGAACAAAGTTTGAGGTGTAATTTTTTCTTTCGTTGTGAGATCGGCCAAACCATATCCTTTAGAGAAAATTATTTTCTCGTCTTTCATAATAAGAACTGCACCACCGGGCGCACCTGGACCAAACGCAGAGGAAAATATTTTATCTACCTGATTTTCAAAAGTTGGTTTTTGCTCACACCCGAATAGGAGTAAGAGCAATGATAAAATGAAAAAACGCTTCATAGATTATTTTGAAATTTGACTTGATCTTTTTCGAATGATACCGACTAACGCAACAATTGCAATTACAGACCACACTGTATTAATGAAGGTAAAGGGATAGGCTTCTTTATAAATACTATTAATGATTAAGAAAATAGCGCCTGTTAAATTAAGTAATTGAAAAGTAACAGAATCGGATTTTACTTTTTGATAACTGTTAAGGGCATAAGCGGCAATTACTTCAAAGGAACCAACCCAACCTAGAATTGTAATAAGTAGCTCCATGTTAGTCTCTCATTTTTATTTTTAACAAATACGTGCTGGCGGTTATGTACAGCGTTTTCTCATCGGCTGATAAAGCACAGTTGGATGCGGATACTGGTAATTTAATTTTTCCCAACACGTTTCCGACCTCATTAAAAATCCAGATACCACCCGGCCCACTCGCAAAAATATTCCCCTTGCTATCAGCTTTAAGTCCATCGGGCAGGCCACCCTCGGTTGCGGCATAGGAAGTTGCATTATAGAAAATCCGACCTTGCTGTACGGAATCCATTTCATTCAATTCATACTCATACCAAATTGCTTTCGCAGGATCCGAATTGGCAACAATGAATTTTTTGTAACCCGGTAAAAAAATAATTCCGTTCGGACGGGATATTGAATCGACTAGTAAAGAAACTATACCCGATTGAGAAACCTTATAAACCCCATTGTAAGGTTGCTCTTTTTCGGGATCGGAATCGCTTTTAGTTCCTAAGCCGTAAGGCGGATCGGTAAAGAACAAATCACCGTTATTTCTGAAGACAGCATCATTAGGGCTGCTAAAACGTTTGCCATTATAGGTTGAAGCAATATTAATAAATTCTGGTTTAGGATTGTTAAGCGAAGAATTCATTTTCCCCATTCTTCTATCTCCATGCTGACATAAAATCAAGGAGTCGTTGTGAATGATTAACCCATTCGATCCCGGTTCTTGAGAATTAGTGTTGGTGCCCGTAAAGCCGGAGGGAGTTAAATATGATTCAATACCCTTTGCTTCAGTCCATTTATAAATTATGTTTTTGGGTACATCTGAAAAAAGAAGCATATTCTCTTTGGCTACCCAAATTGGGCCTTCGCTCCAAGCGTAGCCTTCACCAATAATTTCAACAACTGCATAGGGTGAAATTAGCTTGTCAAGTTCAGAATCAATTCGTTCAATACTACCTATGGTTTTTGATTCTTTTGGCGTGCATGCAGCTAATAGAATGGTGGCAAAAAATAAATATCTCATCGGTTTTGGTTTTGCGATGGAAGTTATGAAAAAGATTCGAGTATGGTTTTATCAGTAATTGTTAATTTGCCACTTGAAAAATTATTTACTATGACTGAAGCTATTGAAATACCAAAGCGACCCAAACGCTCATTCCTATCCGAAGAATTTATAATTTCTACCTGGGAAAATCTTAACCCTTACTTTGACAATCTGGTAGCCAGGCCTATAGAAACTAAAGAGGCATTAAAGCAATGGCTTAGTGATAGAAGTGAATTGGAATCTATTATTAGTGAAGACCTGGGATGGCGCTATATTAAAATGACATGCTATACCGATAATGAGGCCAATAGCAAAAGCTATCAGGATTTTATAGAGAACATTCAACCGCAAATTGCACCATATAGTGATTTGCTAAATAAAAAATTAGCAGCAAGTCCTTTTTTAAAGAACCTTGAGTCAGAGCCAGGTTTTAAAATTTTAGTCAGAAATCTGAAGAAGGATATCGAACTGTTTCGTGAGCAAAATATTACCTTGTTTACCGAAATCAATACGGAGACGCAAAAGTATGCGCAGATATCTGGAGCTATGACGATTGAGATTAATGGCAAGGAACTTACTCTTCAACAAGCGGGTGTTATTTTACAATCAACCGATCGCGCCAAGCGCGAGGAAGCGTATCATAAAATTTCTGAAAGGCGATTAAAGGATAAAGAAGTTCTGGATACATTGTTTACCAAGTTAATCACATTGCGACATCAGGCCGCACGTAATGCTGATCAAAATAACTTCCGCGATTATATGTTCAAGTCGTATGGAAGATTTGACTACACGCCACAAGACTGTTTTGATTTTCATGAGGCCATAGCGAGTGAGGTTGTTCCTATTTTAAATAGCTTAAGTAAAGAGCGGAAGGAGCTACTAAAAGTACCAAGCCTTCGGCCATGGGATAAAGCAGTTGACCCGTTGGGTCGAGAGCCGTTGAAGGCTTTTGAAAATGGAAGCGATCTTACAGAGAAATCAATCGAGAGTTTTCGAAGATTAGATCCTTTTCTAGGACAATGCCTTTCCATCATGAAAGAGATGGGACACCTTGATTTGGAATCGCGGAAAGGAAAGGCACCTGGTGGTTATAATTATCCGCTAAGCGAGATTGGAGTGCCGTTTATTTTTATGAATGCAACTTCTACCATGCGCGATATGACAACCATTATGCACGAAGGTGGACATGCGGTTCATAATTTTTTAACAAAAGACCTTTCGTTAGCCGATTTTAAATCGCCACCCATGGAAGTAGCCGAACTTGCTTCTATGTCGATGGAATTGATTTCAATGGACACTTGGGATATTTTCTTTCCTAACGAAGCTGACTTGAAGCGAGCAAAGCTTGAACAGTTGGAAGATATTATTGAAACCTTGCCATGGGTTGCTACCATTGATCAATTTCAACATGGACTATATGAAAATCCAAATCATACCTCGACTGAACGAGTAAAGCTTTGGAATAAAGTATTTGCCCGGTTTGCAGACATAGAAACAGATTGGACTGGATTGGAAGAGAACCGGGATTATATGTGGCAGAAGCAACTTCACTTATACGAAGTTCCATTTTATTATATTGAGTATGGCATGGCGCAGTTGGGTGCGATAGCATTATGGCGCAACTATAAACGCAACAATAAGGAAGGATTGCAAGGCTACATGAATGCTTTGAAGTTAGGTAACCTTACTACTATACCCGAAATTTATAAAGCAGCAAATATTAAATTCGACTTTAGTCGTGCGTACATTAAAGAGTTGATGGATTTTGTAAAAGAAGAGATGGCAAAAATTTAGTTGCGACTTTTATCCAGCAGGTTACTAAGTTGATTCGCTTCTACTTCTGAAAGTGAATTGAGCTTTGTGTCAAGATGGTTAATGTCAGAATCTAACTTTTCTAAAAGGCTCAACCCTAACTCGGTTATCAAAATATCTGAAGCACGTTTATCGTTCGGGCATTGATTTTTTGAAACAAGATTTTTTCCTATGAGTCGATCTAGCAAGCGAGACACATCGGAGTTTTTGTCCAACATGCGGTTTTTAATTTCGGCTCCTGAAATTCGGTTTGGATGTTGACCTCTAAGTATTCTAAGGATATTGTATTGTTGCCCAGTAATTCCGTACGGTTCAAAAAATTCTTTTTGCTTGTTTTGAATCCAGCTAGATGTGAATAGGATATTGAGAATCGCTTTTTGCTGAACGTTTCTAAATTTTGATTGCTTTATTTCTTCTTCAATAGTCATAAAAAAAGGGGAGCAAGCCCCCCTTATAATTTAGTGTTATTATGCTTTTTTATCTAATTCAATCTTGGCAACAATTTCAACTTCATCACTAACAACAGCAGATCCATCTTGTAATTTATTTGCCCACTTCAAATTGTAATCTTGACGGTTGATCTTTCCGGTTAATTTAAAACCAGCCTTAATTCCACGACCAGTATCAACTTGACCACCATAAGTTACGGCAAAAGCCACATCTTTGGTAACATCTTTAAGCGTTAACTTGCCCTTAAGAACATACTTACCGCCTTCTTTAACTAACGTACCTTTAAATTTAACGTCAGGGTATTTTTCAGCTTCGAAAAAATCAGGAGACTTCAAGTGATTATCGCGTCTTTCGTTTTCAGTGTTGATTGATGCGGTTTTAGCTGTGAACTCAATTTCGGAACCATTAAAATCTTCCGACTTGCTGGTAACGGTCGATTCAAAATCTTTAAAATTTCCCGACACCTCAGATACTACCATGTGTGTAACGTTAAACCCAATAGAGGAATGGTTCTTATCGGCATTCCACGTTGTTTGAGCCGCTGCCACACCACTTATTAATAGTGCTGTCGCTAATACATTAAGTCTTTTCATTTGATTTTTAGTTTTGTTTTATTTCGGTGTGCAAGTATAACACCAAACTGATAATATATGTTTAAACATGTATTATTTATTGCTTAACCAATTGATTATTAGATGCTAAATTTTTATTTAAACTTATTTTTCAACACGATAGATAGAATTCTTTAGTAAGATCTCGATAGTTTGCTGACCATTCTAGGTCTTTTTCGTAAAGATTTAATCTCTCTTCCAAAAGTGGTTTCTTTTCAAATTGAAATTCTAATAGCAGCCGCTCTGGGGGTTTATTACTGCGTGATCGAAACACACATAACCGAGTATTGAACCAACCTATATTCTCGGCTAAAGTTTTTAATTGACTTCCTTCTGTGATTGGTAGAATTACATTCAAGCGTCCATTTGGCTTCAATAATCTTTTGCTATGAGCGAGTAATTCCAAATGCGTTAGCGTTTCTGTATGACGGGCGTTTGTTCTTTTAGCGTGTGGTGGTTTAAAGCTGTTGATGAAGTAAGGAGGGTTGCTAACAATTAAATCGAAGGCATCCGATTCGAATTGCTGAAGCGAAGTTTGATGAATCTGAATTTTAGCTGGCCACGGAGATCGGTCAACATTTTCATTTGCTTGTTTGCAATCAGCAGCAGAAATTTCGATGGCATCAATTTTTGTTTGCGATGATGAACGCTGAGCAAGCATTAAAGCTATTACACCTGAACCTGTTCCTATATCTAAAATGCGTTTAGCATTGTTGAGTTGAACCCAGGCGCCTAAAATTACAGCATCAGTTCCCACCTTCATGGTGGCCCGGTCATGATAAACCGTGAATTGCTTGAAATCAAATTTTTCAGAAACCCGCATTGAAACTTACTACTCGATTGGGTGATAAACTGTTTTATGCCAAATTTCCAATCGGTGATTCATGGTGCTAAACCAAAGTGGCGGCACTAAGGCTAGCATAATCATAGTTGGATAACCAAAGGGGAGTTGTGGACTTTGTTCGTAATGATTAAGCACCTGGTAGCGCTTGATGGCATTTGCATGATGATCAGAATGCCGCTGCAATTGAAATAGAAAAAAATTACTGATCAGATGACTGGCATTCCAGGAGTGCAAAGGATTTACGCGCTCATAGCTAGCATCGATTTGCTTGCGCATGATACCATAATGTTCAACGTAGTTTACTAATTCCAGTAAAGTAAAAGCAACAAAACTTTGAGCGAAAAAGAAGGCGGGGATTTCCCAAACGAACCTACCTTGAAAGTAACTGAATGTGAAAGTAAGGAACGCACAAAAGGCAAGTGGGAGAATTGTAAACCAAATCATTTCGTTGTTCAGGTTTAGCCAATGCTTTCCTTTTCGGGATAATTTTTCGTTCTCTAATTTCCAGGCATGAACGTAACCGCCAAAAACAGATTGAATCCAAAATGAATAAAAGTTTTGATTTTTTCGTGCTGTAGCCGGATCGGCAGGAGTGGCCACATAGACATGATGCCCACGATTATGTTCAATGTAAAAATGCATATAGCAAACTGTCATTAATAATAATTTGCTATAAAACCGTTCGAGTGATGATTTTTTATGACCTAATTCATGCGCTACGGTAATTCCAATACCACCTGTAACCAAGCTAGTGCCTATTACAAAACCAATCCATTCAACAGGCGTATTGATTTTGCCTGTGCTAATTGCATAGACTGCCCAAACTATGAAGCCTACTTGAAAGAAAGTCCAGATGTAGGTAACGAATCGATAGAAAAATTCTTCCGCAATAAGGTTGACCTTAGCCGGTTCAACGTTAGTGGTGTCCACTCCGGCAAAGTGATCGATGGTTGTGATAACGACAAATGAAAAGAATATGGAAAGAAAATTCCACCAACCACCCAGGTAAAAGCCAACCACCACCAGAGCGGGAAGAATAAATGCAGTGAAGAAGCCAAGCTTCTTGAGAAATTTCATGCGACCAATTTAGTAAATGCAGTGCGATTTAAGAGTTCAGCCAAAGAATATTGAAGTTGCCTTGTGAATTACCAATCGAATGATTCTTGAAACCCCGTTGCGCGCAATAATATCACTTTCAATTAATTAGCCTACCTTTGTTGCTTATTATATAAAAAATTTAATGGAATCATTTGACGGCCTGGGACTCTCCGGGCAACTGGTGGAAGCAATCCGCCAACTGGGCTTTGAAAAACCCACTCCTATACAGGAAAAAGCTATTCCGATGTTATTGAAAGGAAATGTTGATTTGGTTGGTCTGGCTCAGACCGGAACCGGAAAAACAGCTGCCTTTGGATTACCCTTGTTGCAATTGGTTGATGAATCGAACCGCTCAACTCAGGCACTTATCATCGCGCCAACGCGCGAATTAAGTGTTCAGATTACAAGCGATTTGGATCGATTTGCTTCGTCTTTCAAAAAGCTAAATATTGTAACTGTGTATGGCGGAGCCAGCATAAGTGAACAAATAAGTAAAATAAGACGCGGTGCGCAGATTATTGTCGCGACCCCCGGCCGATTGATGGACTTACTTTCCCGCAAGGTGGTAAATCTTACTTCGATCCAATTTGTTGTGCTTGATGAAGCTGATGAAATGCTAAACATGGGCTTCAAGGAAGATATTGATGAGATACTTTCTACCACACCAAAAGAAAAGAACGTGTGGTTGTTCTCAGCAACTATGCCTAAGGAAGTGCGAGAGATTTCGAAGAACTACATGCGTAATCCTGAAGAGATTACAATGGGCGAGCGCAATCAAGGCAACGAAAATATTGATCATCAATATATTGTTGTTGATGAACGTGATAAATATTCGGCTTTGAAGCGTGTGGTTGATTATATACCAGATATTTATGGAGTAATTTTTTGCCGTACCAAAATCGATACACAAAAAATTGCCGAGCATTTGATTAAAGATGGTTACAGTGCCGATCCTTTGCATGGCGATCTTACACAGCAGCAGCGCGATCGCGTAATGCGCAGCTTTAAAAATAAGTCGTTGCAATTATTGGTTGCCACCGATGTTGCTGCGCGTGGTATTGATGTGAGTAACCTCACGCATGTTATTCACATGAACATGCCCGATGAAATGGAATACTATACCCACCGAAGTGGTCGTACCGCTCGTGCAGGTAAGAAAGGTATTTCATTAGCTATCATTTCTAAGAGAGAGATTGGTAGAATTCAGCAAGTGGAGCGGAGTATCAAACGGAAGTTTACCCGCATGCCTGTGCCTACGGGTGATGAAGTTTGTCAGAATAAACTCATGGCTTTGGTGCATAAGGTAAAACAAGTGGAAGTAAATGAAGATGAGATTGATTCATTCTTACCGGAAGTGTATCACGAGCTAAAGGATTTAAGCAAGGAAGATATCATCAAAAGGTTTGCCTCTATTGAATTCAATCGCTTTCTGGAATACTATCGTGATGCGCGTGATTTGAACAAGAATGAAAAAACAAGAGAGTTTGCTGGAGCTAGAGCTGAAGATGGTGGAGACCGATATGCATCATCAACCGGAGATCGGATTTTTATTAATGTGGGCAAGATGGATGGCCTTGAAAAAGGAAATTTATTGGAATTGATTTGCGATTTTGGCGAAGTGAAAGGTACAGCCATCGGTAAAATTGATTTGAAAGGTGCGTATTCGTTCTTTGAAATCGAAAAAGAATTTACAGATCAAGTAATGAAAGGTTTTGAAGGCGTTGAGTTACGCGGTCGTAAGGTTCGGTTGGAGATGACAGAAGCGAACAAAGAAAAATATTCTGATAAAAAGAAGGAACGTTTTTACGGCTCTAAGTCGAAATCATCCGCAGGCGGAAGTAGCAGCCGGGGAGCGCGTACTGATTCGCGCGGGGGAGACAGAGGAAGGTCGAAGCGATATTGATTATCTTCTAACAGCAAGGACTTAGCTGTGTAATTTTTAAACACATAGCCACATAGAATTCAACTATGTTGCTATGTGTTTTTTATCCTTTCCTCAAGCAGGTTTTACTTGCAACTGGCCTCCAACTGCTCTTAGGACTTTTAAAATTGTTTCAAATTGAGGTTTTGCCCCTTCAGAAAAAGCTTTGTATAAACTCGGTCTGCTCAAGCCGGTTTCCGATGCAATTTTTGACATTCCCAGGGCTTTCGCTACATGTCCTATTCCAATTACGATATCTTCAGAATCTCCTTCTTCCAAGAGTGTATTAAGGTATTCCGCTACTGTAACTTCATCATCTAAGTATTCCGCTATATCAAATTTTGTTTTCGTTTTTTTACTCATTGTATTCAAGTTTATTTTTGATAATCTATCCAAATCAGTTTTGCTTTTGCCATGTCTTTTTGCTGAGAAGATTTGTCGCCTCCATTCAGCAGTAATACCACTCTACTGCCCTGTTCTTTTAAATACACCCAGTAACCTGTTGCATAGTGTATTCGTAATTCACTAATTCCTTGTCCAACCGGTTCACAATCCCCAAAGTTTCCTTGTTCTTCTATGCGTTGAATTCTAAAAAGGATTTTAGCTTTTGCTCGGTTGTCTTTCAGTTTACGAAACCACTTTTCGAACTCCTCTGTCTGTTAAATTGAATACATGTGCAACTGTATCCACTTGGATACAGTTTTGAAATTCTTTTCTTGTTTTTTTATCGCAAGGTCTAATTCTTATGCGCTAGCTCTCTACAAAGGCTTAAACTGCTCGAAAGCTTCTTTGCAATCGTGGCAATAAAATAAGGCTCTACACAAAGTTGGTCCAAATGGACTTTTCATTTCAGTGTTTTCACCGTCACAGCGTGGGCAAATGGCTGTCTCTAAAATTTCAAGATCAGTAAACACCTTATTGGATGGAGGTGGGGCGAGGCCATATTTTTTTAACGCAGTTTTTCCTTTTTCAGAAATTAAATCCGAACTCCAGGGAGTTTTGAAACTGATGTTTACAACAGGTGAAATACCTTTTTCTTTTAGCAAGTTCTCCACTTCCAATTTCATATAATCCATTGCCGGGCAGCCAACAAATGTAGGTGTCATTTCAACAAGCACATGATCAGGATTTACAATCACATCTGTGATTACGCCTAAATCCACTAAGGAGAGCACAGGAATTTCAGGATCCTTTACCTCTTCCAACCATGTTAATATTTGTTCTTTTGAAACCATTGTTACTTGATACCGGATTATTGTTGCTTGATCATTGAAAACTGATCATACTATTTACTAAGACTATCTACTCAATACTGCATTTACCATTCTGCCGTGGGATCGATCTTAAACACTTCACTCATCTCATCCAATAAGGGTTGAAGGTGCGCTGTGTGTGTTCCAAGTCTTCCGCCCAATTCGGGTTTAACTAAATTCCAGTCAGGCAATGTCAAATTGGTTTGAGAAATAACGGACTCCACTTTTTTCATCCATCGTTCCTTTAAATTTTCTTCACCGAGAAAAATGTTTGTAGAAATTAATTCATTCTCAAAAGGTGACGGCTCAAAAATACCAAGTGCAAAAGGTAAGGCATACTCCAATGATTTTTGTAGTCGCTCAATACTTTCAGGAGTTGCTGTGCCTAATTGCTTGATCCATGTGTTGGCGTGAAGCGTGTGATAGCGAAGTTCGCCCCGTATTTTTCTTGCAAGTTGGGCTAAAGGTTCATAGGAAGATTCACTCAGCATTTCAAATCGTAATGCTTCGGCAGTGTCGAAAAGAAAATGTCGGATTAAACTAAAATCGTATTCCTGATTAGGTAATTCAACCAATTGGCAATTATGAAACTGATTGGTATTGCGAGTAAAGGCAACGGCATCAGGATCACGTTCGCCTAATTCCTGCAGCAAAGTATAAAGTGCCAGACTCTGACCAATTTTATCCTGCGCCATAGAAGAGAAAGCAATGTCTTCTTCCAGCAACGGCCCCATTCCCGTCCACTCAGAATTACGATGACCAAGTATGAGCTGGTCATCAGCCATTTTATAAAGAAGTTCTTTGAGCGCCTGATTGTTCATGATTTAACTTTTTCCAAAAATCGTTTCAACTTATCACCACCCTTATAATTAGATGCATCGCGAAATTTCTTTTCAGGTAACGTAATCCAGTATTCTTTTTCTTCTTCAGTAGTAAATCTAATTTTGTTCGCTTCAATTGCCCAAAGATTATAGACTATCTTGCCCGTATTCAATTTTGTTTTGGCAATTGCTATCGCTTCTTGTGGAGTACTCGCTTTTACTGATCCAAGAAAAACATGTTGCTTGCCGCGCTTTATTAACTGATAGATTTCAAAATCAGAAGTTCCGTTTGTCGATTCAGATTGTTCAATCAGGTCAAATGCATTTTGTTCGCCTTCAGTCATGGATGAAACATACACATCGCGTGTATCAACAACATATAAAGATGAACAAGTAAACCTGCGGGTGAAGGTTTCCTTAGCAAGTATATAGGCCATCTCAAGGTTGGGTGCATGTACGGCACCTTCATGCTGAAAGGGTTTACCAGACTTTGGTTCTACAAAAACCTCATACGTTCCAAATTGATCAAGCGGAGCTTTGGGCTTTGCAATTTCTACAACTGGCAATCGGGTAACACGCGGATCTAAAGACTTTAACACAGCTTATTAGTTATGATTACTGATTACCTATTACTGCTTACCGAATTTAATCAAGCCAACGGCATTATATATTTAGCTTTAGACGACTTAAGTGCATCGCGCACCCACTTGCCCCGTTCTTCAGCAATTCTTCTTACTTCCAATCGTTCTTTATTGCAAGGGCCGTCCCCATTAATTACTCTTTTGAATTCTTCCCAGTCAGGTTCTGTATAATCCCATTTACCTGAATCATTTTTTTTCAACTTCTCATCCGGAATCGTGAAACCGAGTTCCCAAATTTTAGGAACGTACATATCTAAAAACTGATTTCGCATTTCATCGTTAGTTCCCATTTTTACTTTCCAACGCATGAGTACTTCTGTGTGTGCTGAAATTTTATCGGCCGGACCAAAGAAGTGCATCATTGGCGGCCACCAGCGGTTCAACGCTTCCTGAAACATTTGTCTTTGTTTATCGGTACCCGAAGCAAGGTAGATCACACAATGATGACCATACTTTAAGTGAAATGATTCTTCAGCACAAATACGATCTAACGCACGGCAATACGGGCCGTAGCTTCCTTTTGCATTGGCTAACTGATTGACAATAGCTCCGGCATCTACTAACCACGATATGAAACAACAATCCGCCCACGTAAAAGTGGGGTAGTTGAAGATATTTGAATATTTGGACTTACCAGTGATTAGGTCTTCGATCATTTGCTCCCGTGGTTTGCCCAATGTTTCGGCTGCGCTATATAAAAGTTGCGCATGCCCAACTTCATCCTGCACTTTGGCCATCAAAGACATTTTACGTTTGAAGCCTGGTGCTCGTGTGATCCATGTGCCTTCGGGCAAGGCGCCAATAATTTCACTGTGCGCATGTTGCTCAATCATGCGTATCAATTGCTTGCGATAAAGTTGCGGCATCCAATCGGTTGGCTCAATTTTTTCACCCCGTTCAATTCTCGCCTCAAATGCAGCTAATAAAATAGGATCTTCATTAGCGATGCTGTCTGTCTTAATGCCCTCAAATGTATTTCCGCCACCGTACATAGTATGGAATTTAGTTATCCTAACAACCGTTTGCAAATATAACAGTACTAACCATAAGATGGTTTACGGGCTGCTGTTAATAATAGTACGGGAAATTGAGGTTAGCTTTTCTTTAAGCCATTTACCAACATATCAGCGAGTTGCTGACCTAAGTCTGTTGGATCAATTTTGCTGGAGGGATCATACCACATAGGCATCCAGTTAAGCGATGAGAATAATGTCATTACCGCTAACTTTTTGTCGATGTTATCTTTGAATTCGCCTGTTCGGGCCCCTTCTTCAATGATTGCTTTGAAACGGTTGATATAATTGATACGCATCAATAGAAAATCCCTTAAATAGGGCTGGCTTAGGTGCCGATGTTCATTCATGAAAACGGCCGAAGCCACAAGATCTTTAGCCATTACCTGTATATGGCCAACAATGCCTAATCTAAGCTTTTCGGTTGCAGATACATTTTTACTTTCTACTTCTGCCAAAGATTTGCGAAACTCGGCAGCCATATCAAAGCAAAGGCTTTGAAGAATTTCTTCTTTTGATTTAATGTGCGAATAGAGACTGGCGGCTTCAATTCCCAGTTTCTGGGCAAGGTCGCGCATGGAGGATGCCGCGTATCCCTTCTCACGAAACAGTGCTGCGGCACTTCTTATTACTTGTTCTTTACGGGTTAAATTTCCTACGGATTCCATTTGCCTTTCACTAATTCAAAGGCTAATTTAATTAATTAAATTTGATAAAATTCTGTGTTGACCAACAAATGAAGTTTAATTCTGTAAAGGAATATTTCTATAAGCTGAATAATACAGGCTACCAACTTATGATGGTGCCGTTAATACTCTTTATTTATTTTTATTCGCAGTCTTATTTTTATCAACATAGCCCAATCCTGCAGCAGCAGTTGATTGATTATTTGTTTGTTGCCTTGGCGGGATTGAGTCTTATAACCCTAACGATTGTTCAGCTAAACTTTGCAAAACGAACCCGGGTGATTGCTGCTGAGATAGGATTAGGTATAAAATTGGAGAAACTGGGATCGCTAATAAAAACGAGAATGATCTGGCTTGCCGCGGTAGCATTGCTAATGCCTGTTGGGCTTATACTTTCGGGCGACCAGGTGTTTAGTATTTTTTTTGTGCTTGCACTGGCCTGGTACTTTTTGCATTGGCCTACACCAAAACGAGTATCGGAACTTTTGAAACTAAAGGGTGATGAAAAGCAAATGGTTTTGAGCAGGGGTGAAGCATTTAGGTAA
>Ga0154020_10005852_pt1 | contig 14451 bp, 8 predicted proteins | sample Klosneuvirus_201_FD_109709 | JGI IMG/M metagenome (GOLD analysis project Ga0154020, IMG submission 109709) | Active sludge microbial communities from wastewater, Klosterneuburg, Austria - Klosneuvirus_20160825_MG | ecosystem: Engineered > WWTP > Aerobic digester > Activated sludge | place...
ACTTTAATTTGTTTTTTATCTTCCATTACTTTTGTTTTTAAAAAAAGATAGCCACAAAAAAATTATGGCTATCTGAGTTTTTTATGAATAAACATGCGTTAAATTTACAAATAAAAAATAACGTACACTAAATTTTATACTTTACTTAAAACAAAGTAAATTAATTACCTACATCCGACTTAACAGAATATAAATTAGGGTCATTATAGAAGAAAATTAAATGTACTCCATGTATATCTGAAACAAGCATAGAATCATAGCCTAATTCTACCATTTTACGATTGAAATCATCTTTTGAAACAACGCCATCGTACTTAACAGAATTATCATAAGCTTCTTTATACTGACTATTAAAAGAACTACCGTCATCATTTAAAAAAATTAATGGCTTTTTAACTTTTGGCTTAATAGCTAAAATACGACTTTGATTATATTTGCCAATACCGCTATATTTTTCATCCAAGAAATAAATACCATAACCATACTCATTAGACTCATCGTAATTAACTTCAAATGGATTATTTCCTACTCCATAAGTTGTATAAAAAACAGTTGAATTTATATCAGTTACTCGCTCATCATAAATAGAAACTCCACTATTAAATAAGTCATCTTCTTTTTTAGGGGCTAATCCAATAATATCATTCTTATTAACGATAAAAGTTTTTATACCACGAGAAACTAAAAAATCATTTTCATTTAATACATCTAAGATTTCTCCACGGAACTTTTTACCGTATTCTCTTTCGTTAAAATAAACTACGTCTCCTTTTTGCATATTTGTTGATTTTCTCCAAATTTTATTTCTTAACTCAAAATTCTCTTTTGCGGTCTGTCCTGTTGCATATCCTTGCATAATCTTACTAATAGCATCATCAGTTAATAACCCTTCCTTTTTATAAATACCAACTGTTGTATTTTCACCATTCGATTCAATTGATTTATAGAAGTCTTCGATTACTTTTTCGCTAGGAACATTTACATAACCTCCATTTTCAAAATTATCAATATTTAATTTTTTAAAATCAGGCGGCAAAGCAACTCTATACTCATCGAAATCTTTTTCTGTCGCTTTTCTCAATTGTTTTAAGTCTTGGTCTGAAATAGATAAAGGCATTGACATGTAAGTATAAGGAGAGCCTTTTAATGGACTTCCATGTAAAACTAATAACTTATTTCGACCACTTTCATTTATAAATAAAAGACCTAAAGTGTGTTCGTTATAAACAGCATAGTACAGCTCCTTCTCTTCAATCTCTCCGCCTTTCTCAAAAGCACCATGCCTGTATGCATTAATAGTTTTTGAAGAAAGCTTAGAACCATTGTCAATATATTTTTTAGCTTCTTCTAAAGAAGTAAATTCCTCATCGTTTGAATAATATTTTTTATCATGTGGCTCGAACATTATCTCTTGTCCATTGTATTCAATAAATTGAACACTCATATCGTCAATGCCGCCACCATTTTCAAACTTATCTTTATTTAAAAGAAGTGATAATTCATTTTGTCCTTTAGCTAATTTAATTACATTTCCATTTTTCTTAACTATAAGAGCATACTCTTTATTTGGTTTAATTTCAACTATAATAGTACGAGTATTATCTTTTTCATTACGAATATCAGTTTCTATTTTACCTACCCTTAAAATATCTTCAGCTTCTTTATTAAGTTCTTCGGAAGTAGATTTAATAGAACCGCCATTTTCAAAGTTTTCTATTTTATACCCCTGTGCCTTTGTCCATTTTTTTAATTCATCATCATCTAAGTCTAAACTAGATGGAATAAATTGAACTTCTTCAATATCACTTTGTCTTATATAATCTGGGAAAAATGTAAGGCTATTAAACATCTTACCAACCGAACCTTTGAATTTCTTACCGTCTTTTGTTGTTATAATTAATCTTTTATTTGTCCTAGCTAAGAAATCTTTTATATCGTAGTTAATCTCAGAATATTTAACACTTTCATAGTCTAAAGGATAATCCGAATCTCCTTTTTTCCAATATTTTTTCAACTCTCCACCATTTTCAAATTTAGGAACATATCCAAATTCTTTAGCTTCATTTTCAGCAAAAATAAGTTGAACTTTCATGTCAGGATTTTTGTAATAAGCAATTGCCTCATCAACATTTTTAAATTCTTTTCCAATTCCTGAACCAAAAGGATTATTAGTTTTTTTACTTACTGAAACATAGTTAAATCTACCCCACACAAAAAGAATATTCCAAGTGTTACCTTTAGATTCAAATGTTTTAGAGAAATATTTAGAATCATTATCTTCTATTAATCCACCTTGTTCGTAATTATCTTTAATAATAGTCCAACCATTATCGGTTAAAACTTTAGATAAATTCAGTCCTGCATTTGGGTCTATATTTTTATCTACTTGAATAATTCTAATTAAATCTGAGCCATGAATTGATTTTCCATCAGATTCGTCAATACCAAATTCATCTTTTAATCTTTTTAATATTTCAGAATAAGGTAATGTTTGGATGTAACCTCCGTTTTTAAACTCTTCTTTGTAATTTTCAAATTCATATTCATTTATAGCATAAATTATTTTTGAAGAAATATCTTGTACCATATATGTTTTACGTTCACCTATCAAGTTATCTGATTTGAATATTTTAATTACAATAGTATCATTATAATTCCTTATTTCTCCAGTTTCAGAATTATAGTTAGGTACATTTTCCCTTGAAATAACAATCTTATATGAGTCAAATATAATTGATTTTGGCTCAGTATAATTTTCTTTTTTAAAATAATTAGCATCCAAATCTATTTTATAATTAGAATCAAATCTTATTCTAAAATTATTTTTCTCTGGATTTGATATTTTATTTTTAAATTCTGGTAAGTATTTAAAGAAAAAATCTTTAGGAATACTCACTCCATTTAAAGCTCTTCCTCTCTCGTCTTTCATGCCTAAATGAATAGTTCCAGTATATGTGTTTGAAGCTTCCAAAATAGCATTAGGGTTTTTCTTAAAGGCAGTTCTTATTCTAGTTCTAATAGCATTAGCTTCATTAAAATCATTTTGAGCTATATTAAACTCTAAACTATTTTTAATTTGAGATAAAGTCTCAGCACAATCCATTCCTACATCATACTTTTTACCATCTTCATCTTCAATTACAGCTACATTTGCTATAGGTCTTCCGCAATTTTCGCAAGACATAGGATTATCCATAATTCCACCTGTATAAAAAGAATCTACTAATTTATATTCCTTATTGATAGGTAAATTTCTACGAATAACTTTTTTCTTTTTAATTTCACCACCTTCTTCGTATGAATGACTACATCCGCAACCTACGCCTCCACCTTTTTCGTAATTAGGTAATCCTAATACATTATTCATTTCCCATCTAAAAGCATGTTTAACATCCCATGCATTAGGACTTCCGTATGAAGATATGTATTCCCAACCTTCATGGTCTTCATTATCTTCATGAAAAATTCGTTCCTCTAATACATAATACGTAGGATTCTTAACAAGATAATTATATTTTATCTTTTTTCCTTCTGATTCAACTATAATTTCTTTTGGTTTTTCATTTCCAATGTGATTATACATTTCATCTAATTCAGAAGAAACACTTCCACCTTTTTCATAAGATAAAACCATTCCTTGTTTATCAAACTTATAGTCTTTATCTAAATGAATAACCATATACCTTTGAGGTATATTCATTCTAGTATCTTCTGGCACATTTACAATTATTAATGTTTCTGTAACATTTTTATAATAGTCCTCTTTTCTTTTTTTATTTAATTCTTTTTCAGCATCTTCAATAGTTCCGAATATTCTATCTGATGCATTTGACCCTTTATAAGTCCAATAAGGCACGTCATGATAATCTGAAACCTTTCCACCTTTAGCAAATTTATCAGAATTAACTTTTTTAAGTTCTATTAAGTTTTCTTCGTAAAGTTCTAAAACATCTTTACTATCTAAATCTTTTGGATTTTCAGAAACTACTTCTTTAAGTAATTCAATAAGCATTTCTAGTTCTTCTATTTCAGAAGCTTTTGAAGAAATTTTTACTACTTCTTGAACTACTTCTTTATATACCGAAACAGGTTTTACTACTGTTCCATAATTTAGGCATGAGCCAGTAATAAAATAACCTCTATTTGTAGCCTTGTACAAGAAATCAAAACTATCACAGTTTAATGAATCTAGTACAGACCCTAAATATTTAACATCGAAAGCGAATAAGTTTACATTTTCTATCGCCATAGGCATAATTAAAATAGCACTATCAATTATTTGATACGTTCCTTCTTCTGCACCATAACTTATATTTCCAACTTTAATTTTTTCTTTTATTGAAGAGGTTGCACTCTCTCTGTTATAGTCATCAGAAGTGCCTAAATAAATATCTAATCTTCCTTCTGAACTTGGCTCATCAAAAATTGAAATTTTTTCTCTTTTATGTTCTTTTATGAACTTTTTAGCTTCATCACTATTTATACAGTCTAATAATTCTTTTTTAGATAAATTTAATTTCTTTTCATTAAAGTTAGAAATTACCCCTTCATAATTTGAATATTTAGCTTCTATTAGCCTTGATGTAAATGTATACTTTTCATTTTCAAAAGAAACATTATTTTTATCTGCCGATACTATAACGGCACTATCCTCTATATTATTAAAAAATTTAGTTAAATTATTTATATTTACAATAAAGTTAAAATCAACTTGGTCTTTATTAACTTCTATATATTTAGTTATGTCTATTTTTCCTAAAATATGAGCATTAGTAGCAACAATAAACATCTTTCCATCTTTGTAATCAAAAAATATTCCCGTAAGTTGTGGTCTTAAATCATCTTTTGAAACAAATTTTAATGCTATACTTATATAATGATAAAGTACATCAGAACCAATAATAAATTTAATCTTAGGCTCTTCTATTTTAATCGCTAAAGGATATTCATCAGAATTCATCTCTTCATTTAATTCAATAGCTCCATCTAAAACATCGTATAATCCATCTTCTAAATCAGTATGTTTAATTAATAAACTACTTGCTAAATCTGAGGCATGAATATGATTATTTCTAACAGCAAAAAAATCAAGTATAGGATACGTATTTTTTTCAGAAAACTTATTAAGCATTTTAATTTCATTTTGTGGTAATACATCATAATCGCCATAAAACATTTTAAATTCAGCCACTGAATCATTTGAGTTTCTTATTTCATCAGTTGAGAAATCATAGTAAGCTAATAATTCTCTACTAAAATCTAAATCAAAAGAACCTCCTTTTATATCTTCAATTTTATAAATTTTATCATCAATCATTACTGGCATTAATAATAAAATTAAGCTTTTTCCAATCTCATAATCTTTGTCAGGACTAAAAATCGCAGCCTTATTACCTTCTGATGTAAAACAATAAACTTCGCTATATCCTAATTTTAGTAATAATTTCATTGAATCTAAAACATAGTTAGCATTAAATGCCATACTAGTATCTCCCATCCAGTAAAAAACAGTAAAAGAACCTTTATTGCAATATTTCAAAGCAACCTCAGTCCATTGCAATAGCTTATAAACATTTATTTTTTGAACTCTATCAGATTTTTTAGAGCCTCTTATAATCTCTTTGTATTGAGGATATTTAGGAGAAACAAACATGTTATTTTTTATTTCAACTCCACTTCCTTTGTTAATAATATAATCTTTTTTAGGAATAGTCGCATAAGTTCCTTTATACTTTTCATTTGGCTCAGGAATACTTACTAATACATGGGCGTTAGTAACGGTAATACCAAAATCGTCAAAATTAACTCCGCTCATTACTGGTCGTAAATTATCATCTCCTGCAATAGAAGAAAGCATGTTTAATAATTCCTTATCAAAAGGACTATTAGTATATTTAACTTTTTTTACTTCCTTAGTATTTTTCCAAACAGTAGGAATTTCAGACCAATTTTTAACTGAATAAGAATTTATTTTAATTTCTCCGCCTTTTTCCATTTTATCAATTTCAATATCTTTATTTAAATTAATATCCTTATCCGCATACTCTTTCATATATTCAACGTAAGACTTCTTTAATCCAGAAGACATTTCATTTTTATATTTGTAAAATATAGAATCTGGATAATGTTCTAAGCCTTTATAATCAACAGATTTACCTTCTCTTGTATAATGAGGATTTACAATAGAATATTTACTATTATAACGACCTGAATTCATCATATATTTAGACCAAAAATCAACAAATAAATTATCACTTGTGATTAATTCATTATAGAACTTATTAATAAATTCAGAATATTCTTTTTTATATTCATCTGGACAGTAATTTGATGAAAAGTTTCCATCTTTGAATTCATGAAATATTAAGTCTTTAAATGTTTTATCAAGACTCTCTTTTGTAGCTCCTTCAAATGGCTGAGACGTGCCTCCACTACCAACAGATATTACAATGTTTTTTTCGCCTATGTTTTTATTTATAAAGTCGTTATAACTAGAGTAAATAGAGTCGCTTATTTTTGTCATTTCTTTTAGTTTATTTTTTTATAAATTATTTTCTGTAAAATTTTCCGTTTTCAGATTCCATAATGTGAACGTATGCTATTTCCACAATAGCTTCATCAATAGTTATTTTACCATCAATTACTTTTTGTATTGTCTCTCTATGCTCTTCCTCGTCAGGAACTCCCAATTTAATTTCTTCTAAAGCATCTTCTAAACTCATTCCTTTAAAATTAACTAAATCATAAACTGCTGCATTAGCATAAAGATTTACTTTTGGATTATCTGAAATATCAAATGGTTGTTTTGATTTTATATTTCCTCCATTATAATCTAATTCTTCGTTTTTTTTATCTTCTTCATTTAAATAATGCAAAGAAGAGCCTTCAAGCATTTTTTCTATTTCTTTTTTTGACAATGCACTTTTAAGAACAAAGGCATCATAAGTAGGAGAATAGTGAGCTTTAATATAAAAAAGATTTTTGCTAATAATTCTATTATCTTCAGTACTTAGTGGCTTTACAAATTTTAAAAGAAATTCGTCTCCTAATGCGGTAGGTTTAGTCCTAACTAATTTGTAAACTGGGGATTCAAAAATTATTGTTTCCATGTTTAAGTTTTTTAAGGAAGGCTTATCGGAATATGTTTTAAATATTCTATTTGAGATTGATTGTTTTTTAACCTCTCCTCCTGTTTCAAAATCGTCTTTGTTTTTTGGTTTGAGCAGGTTTTTGAGTTCGTCAATGCCTTTCTCGTCTTCCAAAATATTAAATTCTTCAAATTCATGTGCTGTAATTTTTTCTATTTTAAATCCCAAATCATTTGCCTTATCAGTTAAATTTAAAAGAGCGTTAAATTGTTCAGGGATTGATTCCAAGAAACGGGCGACTTGTTTTATGCCACCATCAGAATCTTTAACTCTAATATAAGTATAATCGTCTTTCATTTTTTAACTTTTGAGCAAAAACAAATATACCACTAAAAAATGAATTAGCGTTACTTAAAATGCGATAATTGTTGGATATTTCCTTAACTATAAATTACTTATAAGAAGGTAAATATTATTATTTTGAGAAATTATTTATTTGACAAATTCCCTGAGTTGTCTTATGACCAGACCTTCCATCCAAAGTCCATTCACAAGTATCAAGTTGTCCCCAATGGTTTGATTGCCTAATTACCGAATTAGCTGTGAACCAATATTTAGAACCAGAATCACTCACGAAATCAGGTTTACGTTTAGGGACTCCTTGCTTTAAAATTTCTTTGAAATCTGCTTTAGTTCCTTTATAGAAATTATCAAAAGTTGTTTTTTCTATTTCTCCGCCATACTCAAATCTAATGTCATTATTATTAGAATCAAATTCTGAATTTATACCATTCGCTAATTTAATTTGATTTGGGTAAAATGCAACATACTCGCTTCCGTATATTACACCATCATAACCTAATGATTTTATAAATTCAGTGAATCCTTGCGAGTTATTTCCTAAATCTGTAACCCAATGTAATGATTGAGAATATTGGTATCCATAATTTAATTTAGGCTCAATACCAAAAGAATTTAATTCTTCTATTGCATAATCAGATACCGCATTATTTTGATTAAATAAATCAGTATAACCTAATATATCATAAATATCATTTAAATCTATTTTATGATTATGAGGGTGCGGATTAGATTCTAAATAAATACTCCAAACATTATCAATTCCATGCTCTTTAGCAATACTCATAAATTCATATGAATTTGAATCTACCGCCTTCATTTTTTCATGAAGGTCATTAAAATCAATGGTTAAAGAAACTTTATTTTCAATTCCTGAAAAACCTGCTTCTTTTAATAAATCAAATTCTTCATCAGTACCAGTAAAAGGTTTTTTAATATTAAGGTAACACTCTAAAATAATATCTCCATATCCTTTAGCCTCTCTAATGTCATCAGAAAAATAAAATCCATATCCATAATGCCCAAAGTTACCTGTGCCTTGACCTATTTCTTTTGAATCGAAAACATTAAATTTACGATTAGTTCCGTGGTAAACTGTTTTTTGGTTTCCAAATTCATCTACGACTTTACTACCGTTGAACCATTTTTTAAAATTATCATAGTTATTTACTTCACCACCTTTTTCAAAATAAGGTTTTTCTAAATCAACAGTAATATATTCAGGATTAACCCTAACCAAAGATAGGGGGATTATTTCTTTGCGTTTTTCTTCTGAAAAATCAAGTCTTAAATCTACATCCTTAGATTCTATTTCTCCTGATGAATTGTGGTAGTATTTTTTTGATTCGGATTTAAAATGATTGTGTTGAACATCTGTAATTGTTCGTTTGTCAATTTTATTTCTTTTAAGAAGTTCATCGTACCACCATTCCGAGCTACTTCCAGAACCAAGCTCTTCTCTAACTTGGACAACATGTTGTAGTTCGTGAATAAGGAGATTTCTCCTGAATCTATATATCTCATCACCAAGTCGGTCTGACTCTTTTCCACTTCCTGTAAAGAGGGCATTGAAAATGTCGAAAATTCGCTGTGTACTTTCTTTGTTTCTAAATAATCTAAGGGATTCAACTCCTCCTGATTGTGTAAGTCTGTTTCTTTCATCGTATAAGTTATATTTTATTTGTAATTTATCTTTTTTTGACGTATAAACACCTACAAAACTATTTGTTTCTTCATTTAAAAATATAAAAGGAACTGTTTTAAATTCAGGATAGGCAGCAAATAATTTATCATGCCTAACAACTTCATCTAAATTCTTTTTTACAAATGTAAGACTTTTATCGTTATCAAACATGTTTTTTATTTCAGAGAAGTTTTGGATAACATCAAAATCTTCATCACTAATCTCAAAACGCCATTTTTTATCATGCGGATTTAAAAACCATCCTGTTTCTTGACGGATTTCTTCGTTTGAAATACCTTGTTTTTCTAATGATTTAGCCTTTTCTAAAGATGATTTTTGTCCGATTTTGTCACCCCCAACTTCGCCTAAATATGTTAATTTTCGATTGATTGAACCGCCTGATGAAAATTTAGGCGTAACTTTAGTAAAACCATGAACCGCTGCTGAATTATCCCAATCTAAAGGTTGAACGCCATACATTGCCTTTGCATAAGTAACATTGCTACTTGAAGGTAATTCTTTTACTTTGTCTTCATAAATAGTTCCTTTGAAAGGTCTATATCTTTCAATTACTCTAACAGGAATATATTTAATGCCTAGTCTTTTAGCTACAGCGATGCGGTGATTTCCTTCTACTATTAATCCTTTTCCACCATAAATTTCAAGAGTAATAGGATAAGTAATACCATTAACTTTAATCTCTTCAGTTAATTCATCTAAATATTTTTTACTTATCTTATGTTCAACCTCTCTATCAAACTCAATGTATTTTTCTATTTCTGATAAAGGAACATATTCAAAATATTTTTCATAGTCGCATTTAAATTCAATGTTACTCAAAGTTCCACCTTTTTCAAAGGTTTCGATTCCATTTTTATCTAAAATGTATTCTTTACCCTCTTTTATTTTTTCATCTATTTCAGAAGTTATATATTCAAAACTATCATCACTATCAAATGACAATTCAATTTCATTGCGTCTTCTTTCGTACATAGAAGTTAAAAACTTGTTAGCTGTTTTATTTTTATTTGCAATAACAACTGAAATATAATAGTCGCAAGAACCAAACTTATCAATATTTTTTACATTTTCTGAGTGGTCTGCTATTCTTAATTGGATGCAACCATATTCTTTATAATCATCATCGTATTCATCTTTTTCATTATTTATGGAAATTTTATTATACTTGTAATTTCCATAAACTTTTTTATAATGATTTTCAACATCCATTAATAAATCATCACTTTCTTTATTAACCGCTTTCACATCTCTATTTTCAACATCTTCATATTCTCCTTCTTCAGTTAATTTATAGTAGTCGGAATCATTATAATAATCTTCTATTGGATAGTCTTCAATAGTTTCAAATTCTTCATCTAATTCATAAATAAATTTATATTTATTAGTGTATTTCTGAAACATAACTAATCCACCATTATCAGAAGAAAAATCTGAAACATTTGCAGAGTCGTACTCTAATTTAGCTTCATCATAATCATTACCTAAATATAATTCTTTAGAATCACTATCGGTTTCTGCTGATACTATATAAAAAGTTAATGAAAATTTATTGTCATTTTTAATCTCTCCACCATCTTCATAAGAGTCTCTTTCGCTTATATCAATAATGTTTCCGTTTTTAATATAATTAGTTTCTAACTCAGGGATTAAATAGTGTTTTCTTAAAGTTACGCTTCCGTGACCAATTTTAATCGCAACCTTTTTTAACGATTGCATGAAAAACTTTTTACGTTTTTTTTCATCTTCAGGAATTTCTTCGTTTTTAAGTCTGTCAATCATTAATTTATTACATCCTATTGACCTCAAATCTTTCGAGCGAACCGAGAAATCTGACAAATAACGCAAAATTCTGTCTGCCTTGATTTTAAAGCCATCTGAAGTACAGAATATATCATCAGTTTTAGAGCGTTTAATTGCAAGTTTAAGTGCCTTAGCTATTTTTTCATCAGAGAATGACTTGATGTGTTCTACTCCTGATTTTCCTGTATATTCTAAAGTAACTTTATTCCCATCAATTGAAACTTGTTTCTTTTTAAGTCCTGTTATCCCCACTCTATCATTACTAGCACTAGCCTCATTACCAACTCTTTCAGAAGTTTCTAAAATAATAGCAACAACAAGAGCAGTAAGAAAAACTTTCTCGTTATCAGAATCTTTTAATACCAAAGTTACATTATAGCGAAGCTTTTGGATATTATTTGCTAATATCTCAATTTGTTCTTTTTTCTTATCCCATCTTCTTTGAATAATTTTTGGGTCTTCAGCTTCTTTTTTAAGCATTTTTTACTTTTTCAGTTAATTTTTCTAATTCAGAAACAGTTAATTCAGAAATAGCCTTCGTATTATAGAACCATTTTTTACCATTTTCACTTTGATAGAACAGTTTTTTACCAACAATTTTTTGAAGTTTTTGTTTACCTCCTCTAACTGTACCATTGTCTAATTTTGTACAAGCTATTAAGAATGCTCCTATAGCTGTTGCTTTTTTATCAGTTGCCATTTTTTATTTTTTAATAATATTAATTGAATCTGTTTTAACTATTTCTTTTTTAATTTCAATATTTTTTTGTTTTTTATCTAAAACACAAGTGTTTAAAATAAATCCACAAACTATAACTGCTAGTATTTTAATAAGAATGTTGTCTTTCATTATTTATTATCTTTTAACTACTAAATAATGCGTATTTGATAATAAAGTAAACTCTTTTCTTGGATTACCTTTTATATCATGAGATAATACTTCTAAAAATTCTTTTTTACTTAAAACTGGATGTCTTAAATCAGCCACTTTAATTAATTCTGCTTTTGTTAAATTTTCAGTTTTATCAACTACTTTCGTTTGAACGTGACCATTGGCAAATTTATAGAATGTTACTTTCATTTTTATATTTGGTTTCCTATGCACCATAAGGTTTTAGTTAATAATTAAGTTACAAATTTACTAATTTCCCCTTGCAAAAGTTTTTAAATACTGCGTTTAGCTGATATACGTTATAAGCAAGTTAGCGAAAAGCTTACCAGACTTGTAACAACGACTAAAACGACAATATTTAAAAACTTTCCCACCGCACATATTTACTTACAACTTTTCAAATGAAACCCTCCAACCATATTCATAATTTGAGTCTTTTCTGTAGCTCTTTATTTTATAAGTATCGCCTTCAAAAGAGAACTTCCCCTCGTTATTTACTCTTTCGTGCATACCAGATAATCCGTCACCTTTTTCATTTAAAGCATATACGATTACTTTTTTCTTGTCTTTTCCTTTTACAAGAACTTTACTGATTTTTATTTTTGCCATTTTATTTGTTTGGTTTCCTATATACCATAAGGTTTTTATTAGTTATTTATTTTTAGTAAAAATTATTTTAATAATTAAAATTTATTTTTCTCAATAACACATTTAATTCCTGATTTTTTACATTTTTCTTCTAAGTCAGAGATAAACATATCAAAGAATTCCTTCACAAACCACTGTATTTTTTTCGTCACATTAGAACCGTTATGGCTTCCAATATACTTTCCATATTTATTGTACAGTCTTACTCCGTAATAAATTTCACCTTTACGTGGCTGATTTGATATTTGTACTTTCATTTTTTTATTTTTTTAGGTTTATATTATTTCAAAATTATATCTTCGTTTATATCTGCTAAATTTTTAATAGCATTAATCTTATCTTCATTACTTGAATCATCTGAATAAGCGACATAAGATATATAACGTTTATCGAAAATAGTTCTTGCATCTTTCTCCATTTTTTTAGGGATTATTGCTCCAATTACATCATCAATAGAAATTTTTTCTGAGTAACGAGTATCATAAGGATTTTTGAAAAATAAAAATATAGGCGCATCTTTTAAGATTACGTTTTCATATTCTAAATCAATTACATCAGTGAAGTTAGAATCGAAATAACCTCCTAAGTCAGAAAAAGATAATCCTGAAAAGTTAGTTTGATAAACTGAAACTTTATTTACTGATACGTTGCCACCTTTAGAAAATTTATCTACTCCAATTAAATTTGAAATTTCATCCTTATTTAATCCAAGTTCTTTTAAATCTTCAATAGCTTCATCCATTTGCATTTTAGCACCAGACATAGTTCTTTGTCGTCTATTTTCGTTTATGCCTCCAATAGTATAAATACTCCCGTGAATATCGTCACCGCCAGCATAAACTACTCCTTTATTTGACTTATATTCTCTTGAACCCCAATCTTCATAAGTGGCTTTTGCATCGAAATAACTTTTAACTGTTTTTTCTACAGCTTCTTTAAATGTAGAAGTCCATTTTTTAGAAAATCTTGATTTCTGATACCATTCTTCTTTTTCTTGTTCTTCAGTTATTTTATATTGTTTTTCACGACCCTCTTTTTCTTCTATACTTTCTTCATTGAATAATGATGAGTAATCAAAATCTTCTATTTCGCCACCGTCTTCCATTTTAGTATTAAGAATATTTTCTACTTTACGTTTTTGTCTTTCTATTCTTTGTTTAAATTCATATATTGTTGAACTTCTATGTTCCAAATTAAAATCAACACCCATTTCAATCAAACGATTTTTAATATAATTACCTTTTGCACAATTTAAACGTTCTTCATCATAAGTGCCATTTTCATCTATAACACAAGAACCATCGCCAACGTATAATTTATATCCAGTATATCCATCAAATTTTTCGACTTTTGGTTCTGGAAATCCCTTATCTTTTATAGATTGAACGGCATCTTTATACTCTTTGTATTTAGTTTCTAAAATAGCTAATTGCATTTGTTGTTTAGCTAATGTTTTGGAAGCAGTAACTAAATTAGGAAATGACTTTAATTCTTTTCTATCAATATATCCTAGTAAAATAGGCACAGAATCAGAGCTAACCGTTTTATATTCTCCATCAGACATTAAGACTGTATATTGATGCACAATGTCACGACCTGTATCGGCACTAATTTCTGCTTGACTCCAATCAGAAACTCTTTTAGATTTAAGTTCACCTTCATAATTTGGCAACATAGTCCATTCATAAGACCATGTATAAGAAATTAATTTAGCTCCATTTTTACCTTCTAAAGGTGGGTCAAAAACTACTGTTTCAGAAGGTCTAAATCTTGTACTTGCCGAAATAACTTTATCAAATGAAACAGCTCCTCCGTCTTCATATTTTTCAGGATTGTGTCCCCAAATTAATAAAGCAGTGTGCTTTGGCGTTTTATTTCCATTATCATCATATAAATCACCTTTAACGCCACTCATTCTACTTATAAATCTAATTTGTTTTTTCGCCCATCTCCACATG
>Ga0154020_10005854_pt1 | contig 14448 bp, 10 predicted proteins | sample Klosneuvirus_201_FD_109709 | JGI IMG/M metagenome (GOLD analysis project Ga0154020, IMG submission 109709) | Active sludge microbial communities from wastewater, Klosterneuburg, Austria - Klosneuvirus_20160825_MG | ecosystem: Engineered > WWTP > Aerobic digester > Activated sludge | place...
CCGACTAATTTTTGAGCCAAAAGCAGTTGCATACGGCCCAGTTGCATCATCAGCAAAAGAAGAATATAAGCGAAAGGTTAGAATTATCACACGCGGCCTACACGGTGTATGGTTGATGCGACACCTGCTAAATCCCCTGTCGTATGGTTTTTTTGCTATTCAACTGTTCTCCCACAAACTATTACGAAGGCTGATCGCAATTCCATTGATTTTGTGTGCAATTACGGCTCCCCTACTTTGGCAATTCAGCACAATATACGTTGTGGCTGCAATTTTCCAAATAGTCTTCCACTCCATTGCATTGACTGGCTTTTTTTTGCGCGGCACTCGAATCGGCCAATCCAAGTTGCTCAGTATTCCATTTCACTTCGATATGATATATTATGCTTCGCTAGTGGCCATTCTGAACAACCTGAAAGGCAAGCAATTTGCAACTTGGGGCTCAGAACGAATAGCCAACCAATAATAAAACACTAGTGTAAAGGTAATTGACGCATGCGCAAGAAATATAATATAAACCCTGATGACAAAACAATTATTGCGGATATTACAAAAACACTTGATTCACACACGAAGGAATGGTATGGCAATAGTGCAACCTTAATACCCACCTCAGTCGAGTTCCGCATTTACAAAAGCTCATTTTTTCTTCGATTTAGGGTTCAAGTCTCGACAGGAAATAAATTCATTCTTGTTAAAATCAGAAGAAACGCAACAATGCAGTCTCTTGCGCAGGCAATAAATGAAACAAATATTCACGCCAACTCAGAGATAGAGTACCAGTCGCTCATCAAGGTGTCAGATTTTTTCACCAACTCCCATGAAGGGCTTTCAATGGTCCGTCCGTTGATGTATCTGGACCACTGGCACGCAATTGTAATGGAAGAATTTCAAGGTACCTCACTTTACAATTTATTGATAAATTGCAAGTCGCTTCAAGGCAGAAAGGATGCCATCAAAAAACTCCTTGATGCGGGAAAAAAGACCGGTCGCTGGTTGTATTTATTTCATAATTCTATCAACATTCCCACTCATCAAAAACTTGACAGTCATATTACTAGTGAGGTTTCTCGATACACAAAATTACTTGAAGTTGCCAGTAAGGGATCAATAACCTCGCCAAACCTGCAAGCGTTATTTTCCGCAAAGCTGTCTCAGATAAATACATCTGGTCCATTTTTTTCACTTACACATGGTGACATGTCATGCAACAATGTACTTTACTCTACAAACGGGGAAGTTTGCATTATTGATATTCAAGGTAAACTATCTCCTGTTTTCTCAGACCTCGGATTAATATTAATTCACCCTGACACATTAAAAATACAGGTATTCACCCTAGGTTTCTTTTTCCCAAAAAACCTACTCGGCACTTACCGAGAAGCCGTGCTTGTCGGTTACTTTAGTAATAAAGTTGAAAACAGGCCATTAGTCAATATTTATTGCTCGTTAATGGTTCTGGATAAGTGGGCCAGATATGAAGACAACACAACTAGACATCATGGAGCAAAAAAATTGATGGCAATACTTACTGCGCCATTTACCAGGTTTTACTTCAGGAAAAGACTAGAAAACTATCTTCATAAGTAGCAGGATTGCTAATCGTCGGGTGAGATCATATAATTAATGTCAACAATTACTCTGTTGCAAAGTATGGCAAATAAAAAATAAAGACATGAAGGTAATGATCTGACTAGCTACTCCAACCGCGTAAGCTCCTTTTTGACCCATTCCTTTTCGGGTCTGCCGTTTCGAAATGAATAATAGGCACTGGCTGCTAATTGCGGCCAAGTAAAGCGATACGGAATGTGGCTAATACAGTGACAATAGTTTCTTTGCTGTAGCATATCCAATTTCTGCAACGCTTTGGTAGTAGCGTTTTCGTCTTTTCATGCCATCGTTTTATAACTTTAGCTTATCTTTACAACAGAGCAATTAGTCATGCTAATTACATTACTATACATAACCAGCGTGGAAGTCTTCTGCAAGTTGAAGCTTACACGCTGGTTATGCAAAACATTAAGTGTAAAAATAAATAAAATCCACAAGAATCCATATTGAAAAGACTTCATATGTCAAGTAAGTGTATTATATTGCTTATTGGTAAAAACCGCTCCTAAAACCAGTAATAACAAAATTCCAGATCCTATTACAATATTCTTGATTAACTTATCAGATTCAGAGAGTCCAACCGTCTCCACTTGCAGACCAGAATCTCTTCCTGCGAACTGATAAGCTCCCGCATCCAGACTACCTTTTACGCGTGACAGGCCGTCAAGATCTTGCGAAGGAAATTCTTCTTCAGTGTTTGCAAAGTTTACAGCAGGAGATTTACTTGTTAAGTGGAAGTCAAGCGGGTCTGTCAAAGCACTGACAAATCCATCAAGTGAGGTGGATGTATAATTTCCCGAAAGATGGTCTGCATAAAAACCATCAATGGCATTTTCCTCACTTTTTGTATTCACTACAATATTTCCGTATATTTCCACTTTTTTCTCATCAAATTCACGAGACTCCACCACAATTCCACTTCGATCAGATGTATATAAAACGATGGTGTTGAAACGAATTACATATTTTGCCACTGCCCATTCCGGAGGAGTGTCATTTGTCCATAAGAGACCGATAGCCGGAGATAACTTGCCACCTAACGTTAAGTAGCAAACATTATTCTCAATGAAAAGTACATCTGAAGAACCTTTTACATTATCATTAAAGTATCGGATACAGCTCTTGAAAGAGTCCCATACTTTATTGCCGCTAACAACCCCTGAACTTCTAATACTAATACCGTTTCCACTTGAACCATAAATTTCATTATTTAATACTTGTGCATCTTGAGATTGAACATAGATACCATGATTCAATGGATGAGTGCCATTGTTATAAAGGATATTGTTCTTTATAACTAAATTAGTATGATTCACATTTTCATCCAAGTTCTGCTTAGAAATAATCCCATTTTTCTGAGTGTCGTATATCTTACAACCTTCTATAGTTACCTTATCTGTGCCGCCAGTAGACCTAAGAACAATTCCATTACCTTGTATGTTGTAAATAGAACAATCTTTAATGTAAACATTAGAGACATTCCGCATAACTATGGCGTCTCCCAAAATATCATGAAAGCTTGACCCAATAATTAAGATATTATCGTCACCACTATCCAAAGTTAAAGGGGAAGTAAAATCTTGATTCTCAATGATGCGATCCCAATTTCCAGGAGGATACTTATTCTCCTGGAAATTGGAACCTGAAATCAAGAAAATCGCCAAACATAAAACCCACCAATACACAGGCTTTGTTTTCAAACAATGCGTCATATTATTAAAACCATTTCTACAGGTATTACACCAATTCGGTTAATTAACTATCTTTGCTATTACGAAGCTTTCTAGACACAAACACCAATGCTGCTATAGTTATAACGGCACCTACAATCGTTACTAGATAAGGGAACCAGGCTGGTCTTTCTCTGTCATCTGACAAATCAGTATCTTGTATCTGGCCATTTGCCTCTGCACCCGAAGAAGATGTTGCAGTGCCCAGCAGCTCTATATCAGGAATTGCAGTTCCTAGAGCACTTAAGGTCCCACCAAGCAAAAGTTCCCTTGTATCTATCGAAAAAACATCAACAATGTTTGGCGTCAAGATCAAGTTTCCCTTGACCAAATTATTCTTAGTCTCATCAATTAAAGATTCCAACGCCCAACTCAAAGCATCATCTGTAGTCCCGGTAAGAGCTAATATCGCATTTTCACTATTCCAACTAGATTGCAAAAGCTGCAAATAACCTAAATCAAGGCTATCAGGTAGTCGAAAAATATAATCATCCACTTGTTGCTTGATTTCATCTCTTCCAGAGATAAATGGTTGAGGCAATGACTCGTTGATCAGTTGAAGTAAAGGATTGCGGCTAGGACGTCCAATTACTATCATGTGATATGCTGTCAATTCTTCTTGCGATTGCGGCATACCCATTACTACTTGAGGATTGAAATTATTTCCATTGCTTGAACTACCAAGCAATGCAGCCATTTGAAAAGCAAGTGAAAACTCCGAATGTGATGGGTCAACCGGTAATGAAAACTTGGTCTGTTCCAGATTTGGATTTACGGCAAAAGGAAGCGGGAATTGATCTAAGTTATATGTATTTTTTTCTGGATTATCAACTACCTGCAAGCTTAAGATAGAAGTCGAGTCAAAACTTACCCACAATTGCGGGTTATTGCCGGTTGCCCCGCAAGGATTACCAATTTGAGAATTAACTGAAATAGTTAAGTTGTTGATTTTCCCGGGCCTCGATGCTGATGGTGGCAATGCAGCCTCCAAAATACCTTGTTCTTTATTACTACCATCAAGCAATGCGCTTCCAAATGGAACGCCATTTAAAGCCAAAGTCATGGAAGATGTTGTAGGATCCAGCAATGCAGAATGCGAGAAAAACAATCGTATCTTTGCGTCTTTTGAAGTCAGGTATTTTGCAGGAAGGAAAAATCGGTATGAAACCGAATCAATTCCCACACCACTGACCACCTTATCTGTATAACCCAATTGTGCAAAGGTTACTACAGGTGCAAAGTCCGCAGTCTCGTCCTTGATTGGAAGTACTTCACGAACAAGAACTAATTGTCCTTTAAACCCAGGGAAATTTGACTCAGCACCTAATGCGCGACCAGCTTTATACACAGCCTCTTCCGTCAACCCAGTTACAAGCAACACTGGGCGTCCAGAAGACCATGGTGAGGTTACCAACTGAATCAAGCCATCCGATTCTGGAACGGCATGGCCATTTGCTACAAAAAAACTATCACTAACTATTGTACTGTTTATTATGATTGGATCCCCATTCTCCAGGACAGAGCTTTTCAATGTGCTTACATTAACGGGTGTTTGTCCCATTAATAATTCTGAGGTAAAGTCAAGATAATCTTGCCCAGTACTAGAAATCTGGTTATCTAAAATTTCAAAAGAAATCGAATATGTAATAGTATCGTCCGGCCTTAAGCCCGGCAAAGTCCATTCTAAACGGTCTGATATTTTTTGACATTCAGGAGAACAAGTTACACGAGCTGCATCCAGTGTTTCTGGCAGCAAAATACTTAGCTTCAATCCTTCCGCCAAACCAGCTTCAGTATTTTTAACATTGACACTATAAGTTTGCGATATTCCAGGAATCATAATATCGGATATTGAGGTAACTAACTCAAAACGTCTCTGCCTAATATCCGCTGGAAGAGAAGTAGCCAACTGCAGTTGTTTAATAATTGCATTATTATCCGGAGTACCAACAATAATCAGGTTTCCCTCAAGCGCAAGAGCTTCCTCAACGGTCAAGTCATTGATAGCATGGAAATCCAAAGAGTTGAAAGAAAGTTTTCCCAATTCTGCGGCAAGAGCAAGTACAGCTTCGACCTCTTCAGGAGAAGATTTGCGCGGTAAAGCAATATTCAAAACCTGATTAAAGTAAGCCGGCTGATAAACTGGCGAAGGATATCCGGCCATATCAATTGAAACAGGCATAGGTTCGTAAAGAAGCGTAATTTCTGAATCGTAAAATAGATATGTAGTCTGAGAAAGGGTTATATCACACCCCCCTGGGGCAGAGACTTGAATTTCAAGCCGATCACCTCGATCCTGCCCTTGTCCCCAGTAATCTGGAATCGAAAAAGTAATCCATTGCTCACCAGGGGTGGAAATTACTGTTGAATAAACTAACTTTCCATTCAAAAGAACCACCAATTCGACTGACGGAAGTAAATTGGTTTGACCCACATTAGTAGAAACGTGAAGTCTGGCAGTACTACCAGGTTGAACATCCCAATCTGAAGGTACTAATAAATCAAATCTTCCACTGGAAAACTTGTCTTCAAATATCGAAGAAGCATTAGGATCTAAATTAGAAAGTTCTGCTAATGTTAGCGAAATCTCGTTTAGTCCAACTTGTTGAGATAAATATGAAGCTCGCGCCAAGTTAAGTGGATACAGGAAAACAAGGCCAATAGCAAAAACTAAACTTATGAGCAAAAACGATCTCTTATTTTTCATCTTCATATGATTTCCTTTTTCAAAGTTATCCGCTATTCTTAATAATGATAAATACAAACTATAAAACATACCTTTTTTCAACTACATTTCAGTTTTTGATATAAATAGTTAAGTTTATCAGCAGTACTATATAAATCATAGTTTTCTACGACTCGTCGTTGACCTTCTTTTGCGCACGCATCTCTGAGCGATAAATCTTCCATAAATGAAAAAATACCGTCGCGCAAACTTTGCAGTGTGTAATTTTGAATAATCCAACCACTCACTTTATGACTAACAAGGTCCATAGTTCCACCGATTGCCGTTACGACCACAGGTAAACCAACAGCAAGTGCCTCAAGTAGTGAATTTGACAATCCTTCAGAAACGGATGGTAATACAAACATGTCAGAAGCTTGTAAATACTCACTTACATTATCAACTGCTCCTCGAAGGATAACATTTTTTCCTACTGCCATACCATTAATCTTTTGCTGAAGACTACCGGTACCCAAGACAAGGAGTGTAATTCTCTCATATCGCTGCTGAATTTCTGGCCAGACTTGGACCAAATCATCAATTCTCTTTTCAGCCTCAAGACGCCCTGCAAATACCACAATAGGCCCATCAGGCAATTGTAATTGTTTCCTTAACTGTTTTTTTCTTAACTCGCTGACCGGCTGAAACCTATCTAATTTTACTCCATTAGGAATAAACTCACATCTCTCTGGATGTACTCCACCAACACTGATCAATTCATCGCTAATCTCATTGCTAATAGTAATAAAAGCATCTACCTGTTTTTGTAGGCTTTTAAAACGCGCAACACCAAACGGTTTTTTCATTAATCGATTTAAATCACCTAAAACCCCTCCACGAAGAGCCTTTGAAACTACAGGAGTGCCGAAAAATCTTTTTGCAGTAACGGCTGTTGTAGTAGGAGAAAGTAATCCATGAGCATGAATTACATCAGGCCGAATTTTTTTTAAAACCGGTAAAGACGTAAGAGTAAACATCAAGGAAGCAATTGCCTTAGACCGAAAAAACGGTAATCTATAAACTGGCGCATCGTTAATAAGCTCAAACTGAGCCAGCCCTGGATACCGGCGAGTCAAAATCGCAACTTCGACACCACGATCCCTAAGCAAAGGTGTCAAAGCAAATAGCTGTCGCTCCGCGCCGCCAACCCGCGGAAGGTAATCTTGAATAATCATTGCAACTTTTATTAATTTATTCTTCAAAATCATGATTGTTTTTCTTTCAATTTTATAACCATAAATTATGGTAGTTCTTGAATTACATATATTTATATACAATAATATCTTAAGAAAAAACGGACAATAACTCAACTATGAAATCACCTTAATCATATATGATTTCATAAGCCTGCCAACCGCGCTCCATGAATAGCGTTGTCGCGCAAGCTCATATCCTTTTTCGCCAAATTCCCGACACAGTCCCGGATCTGATATCAAAGCTATCAAAGAATTTGCTATGCCTTGAATATCACCAGGTGAAACTAGAAAACCGGTTGATTTATCGTGTACAAAATCAGGAATAGCACCCACATTTGTTGCCACAATTGGCAACTTGCTGGCCATTGCCTCGACAAGCGCTACACCGAATGGCTCAAGGTGTGTGGGTAAACAAAAAACACTTGCATCCCGAAAATATTTTCCAACATCATCAACAGGAACCCTCCCCATAACATGACAGTTTGGAAAGTTAATTTCCGGCGAGCTGCCTAAAACAGTCAAAATCGCATCGGGATGAACACGCCTAACAAGTTCAAATGCGGCGACTAAATCAGGACCACCCTTTCTTTCCCAATCAATTCCAATAAACAGAATATGTTTTTTATCATACTCCTTTTTTTCAAAATTCGCATCATGATCTACGGCATTGCTTCCCGCATATGCACAAATCACCTTCATTGGAGGACACTGATAGTCTTTGATCAAAGACTCTAAAATATTTGAACTTCGCACAAATACTAGCGAAGCATTTAAATAAATAGACCTTTCCAAATCAATCCAATTCTGACTATAGAGACTAGTGCGATCAAAACCGGGATAAGAAAGATTTGCCAAATGAGTATGATCTGTATAAACAAAATGTGGTAAACCTTCAACGCTTGCATCGAACAAAGACTGTATCTGAAAAGAAAATAAAAAATTACCGGACAGTATGAACTCTTGGATTTGTCGCCTCATTTCATGAAAAATATACGGAGTCCTCCAAAAGCAGCGTTTAAATCTCTTTTTTCCAGAGAAAATTTCCCATCCATAGACTTTAAAGACTTCCAGAATATTTCTAAACACTATAAAAGGCTGTGATTTTATCTTATCGTAAACTTCAAAAATCACAACTTCATATTCTTGAAACTCATCTTGTATCACTTTTGCCATTTTGACATTTGCATATGGCCAAGACTCAGTTCTAACAAATACAATTTTTTTACTCGCAGTATTCATTCTTGCTTATTTCTCGCTTTCATCAAATAAATTAAACCAAGCGGGACAATTCAAAAGTCCTTTACCCATTGTTACTCAGTCTGTTTTTTGCCAGAAGAGAGACTCGATTGCAATGTTACCCACGCTTCCCTAAAAACACCTTTTTGAACCCAACTTAGGATGGCTGCGTAAGAAGCCGCACCAGAAACTATACTAATAAAAAGTTGAATCCATGGTGAAAATGCCACTGTAAAGTGCAACACACCCAGTACTACAATTGCCATAAAAATGCCAGCAACTATCGAGGATCGCAAAGTTATAAAAATACTTATGGGTGATATTTTCAAAAGGCGCGAGGCAACTATTAAATTAATAATGCCGGCAATAAAAGCAATAACTGCATGAATCCAACCAACCATCTCAATATTCTTAAATTGAGATGTAGCCCACCATAAAGCTGGTATCAACAGCACGGCACGCACTGTTGATATTGTTGTCATTATGGAAATTTCTCCTTGCGCCTTATAAACATGATTGGCGTTATAACCAAGCGATAAAAATAATGCATACAAAGAAATTGCCCTCATTACAGGAATAGCCTCACTCCACTTATCAGTAAAAACCGCTATCACAAATGGTTCTGCAATAAGCATCAGCCCCAAACCAATCGGAACCGTGACAAGAGAAACATAATTCATAGTAATTAAAAACGCTTTGTTTAGCACATCTGATTCATTCTTGATCTTTGCGTAAACCGGGAATATTACTTTCCCAACAAGACTACAAAACTGCACGATTAAAAGTTCGGGGATTCTAAAGGCTATTGTATAAACCCCAAGAGACGCCGCACCTAAATAATAACCAACAAATAAATAATCAATATTTACTAAGATATAAGAAAGAATATTGGAAGCAACTACTCCACCTCCATAAGCAAAAATTGAACGAAGCCATTTTATTGATAGAATAAGTTTTGGCCGCCAAGGAACAATTATCCAAAATGTAACCATTGAAACAAGTGCACCAGAAATTTGACCTATCACCAGACTCCAAGCGCCAAAACCTAAAACAGCAAAAAGAATTGAAGTTAAACCTTTGACAACAGATTGCAATGTGTCAGGAATAAACTTTACATTAAACGACAAGTTTCTAGTTAATAATACTTTTGGAACGTCTTCAAGTGAATCAATAAAAAATACAATTGACAAAACTCGGACAAAATCTACAACTCTTACATCATCAAAATACTCACCAACAAACGGTGCTGCTAGCCAGGTCCCAAGTACCATAAAAGCCCCAATAACGATATCAAGCCAAAAAGCACTATAGGTAGCCTCCTCGTCATTTTGGTAATAAATCAATGCAGAACTGATACCTGCGCTATTTATTGTGTCTAGGAAACCGATAAATAGCATTGCAAAACTTACAACACCAAAGTCGGACTGGGAAAGCAATCGTGCAAGAATCACGGTGCTTATAAACACCATCAATTTCCCAATGTAAAATGAAGAGTATGTCCAAAAAACTCCCCGGACAGCAGCCTGAACAAATTTATTTTTCATTTCAAATCACACGAACTCTGTTGTTGATATCTGTTCTTTGAGTAACTCCTGGTTACTTTTTGCCTTCACCTGAGCATTAATAATAGTCTCAACAACAATTGGAAGTGCAAATAAGAACCACAGAGTTTTCTCATATTGACGGCTACCAAACAGCATACCCAAATAATATCCGCTCAAAGCTGCCAGTAATCCAGAGGATAATATCGCCAGCTCAGCATTTATATACCAGTATTTTTTTCGTGAATATTTCCATGCGAGATACATTGCAAACCCAAGAATACCCATAAAGGGAAGAAATCCTACTACGCCTGTTCCGGTTGCAATTTCTAAATATGTGTTGTGGGCAACTCGCAAATTCTGTGTGCGCACAAGAAATCTGTATTCAGATTGTGCATATGCTTCCGCAAACCCATCAAGTCCAACCCCGAGAACTGGATATTTTTGGAACAATTCCAAACCATATATTTGATAGGTAAGCCGCCTATCCGTTGAATTTCCAAGGTCAGTACTTGTATACGCATCCGAAAGGCCAACCCTAACTTTGATATCCAGAGGCATAATCAAAATGCCTAATGCAAATATAACACCTATAACTCCTAACCAGGTCTTTCTATTTTTCTGAAGAGCCGCAAAAACAATCAGAGCAAAACTAACTGAAAGTAATCCGCCACGAGATGCAGAAAGAATAACCCCATATGAAATCGTTAAGATAACAAATGCTAAAAATATTCTCTTCAAGAGATTTTTATCAATAATAATTAGAGCAAGCGCTATTGGGATCCTAGGCGTCATTGTTAGCGCGTACCCATTGGGTTGTCCAATCGCACCTTCAAAACGTCCAATAGTTTGAGCTGGGTCAAAAAAACCATACAACGTACAAACAAAACCTCCGATCACAAACATCCAAAGCGCAGACCGGAAATATTTTTCTGACTTAATAAAATTTATTGCAAAAAAATATAGGGACAAAACTCTTAATAATTTAGGAATTCGATCTAGTGTCCGCTCAGGACTAAACGCAACAAAAACCGAAATTAAAGATATCAACAAAAACACGAATATCAATATATTTTGAGAGCTTTTCACCAAACGTGTCTCTCGAGGGAAAATCAAGTAATTTAATATCGCACAACCAAAGACTAAAACACTTATCATCTTTATAGCGGAGAAGCCGCCCTTTATATTAAGCTCTTCCAAAGGGAGGACAAAAATCACCAACAACATCCCAAAATCAGGTTTCACAAATGTAAATATCACCAGTGGCAACGCAAATAGAATGCCAATAGCAATAAGAGGCGAGACGTTCACTAGAAAATAAGAAGACGCCAGCGCCATCAACAATGAAAGAGTAACAATAACCGCAGGAAGAAATTTCGAGTATTTTTTATTAAAACCATCCCAAGATTTCGAATCGCCGATTATTTGTGAATTTTGAGAAACATTATTCATTTTTTATTTTCTTAAGGAAGAACAAATTCAGAATTCTTACTTTTAAACAACAAACCCTTTTGACATTTTTTAGCTTTGAAAAAACTTCGAACATACACCGTTTCAGCTAAAAAGCATGATCATCCAATATCTTCGCTTGAAGAGACAGTCAAATATTCTGCCATAATGGCAAACAATACACCGGCTAAAATACCTACTGCAAACCCCAAAACAAGATTAAAATAATAGTTTGGACTAGTCGGTGAACCGGGTAAAGAAGCAGGATCGAGAAGAGCAAGGTCGTAAACCGTAATCAACCCTTCAATATATTTGAGCGTTTCATCGGCTACTGCAGCCGCCAGTTTCTGTACTATTTCAGGATTTGGCCCTGAAACATTTATTATCAATATTGTAGTCTCCTGTAAAACAGTTGAATTCACAACGTACCCACTTTTTGGGTCAATGCTTAACTGTTTCCAGGCTTTTTCAATAACATTTGGGCTTTGGGAGATTTCAGCGTATGTATTGGCAACTACTGGTGCAGAAAGAGCCGTCACGGCTGAACGAAGATTGTTTAGATCCGTCATAAAAATACTGGACGGACTTACGATCAACCGCACATCGGTTTCATATACCGGTATTTGAGCATATGTGAAAATTGCTGTAGACACGAACAAGGTAATTAAAGTCCCCGAGAACAACCATCGCCACTTCCATAGGATCATTAAGAATCTTTTGATTTCCATAAGGCCTCTTCCACGAATATAACTTTAACGAGTCAACACTAATCAACTTTTGATTTTACCTTACATTTATTGCGATAACTGCTTTCCAACGTACTTGCAACAATTTGCATTAAATAATTTAATTAGGTTGTTATTCAGAAAACTTTCATACCCCAATTGTGAAAAAGAGAATCAAACACCAAAAAGGCTAATGCGCTCCCTTTTGTTTTACAACAGCCTCAACTGTCTTATAAAGAATAACTATATCAAACAAAAACCCACGCCTTTCTATATAGGCTATATCCAAACGAAGGCGATCATCAAACTCTAAAGAAGCACGTCCAACAATCTGCCACAATCCTGTAAGGCCTGGCATAACGTCGAGTCTTCCAGTGTGCCATAATTTATAAGTTTCAGCGCCAAAGGATGTAGGACGAGGCCCAACAAGGCTCATCTCTCCTTTAAGGACATTAAATAGTTGTGGCAACTCATCCAGGCTGGTTTTTCGCAGGAATTTCCCAACTTTGGTTACTCGTGGATCGTTTGTAATTTTGAAGTCAGGCCACTGCAATTCATTTAAATGACTATATCTCTCCTTCAAAACTTCTGCGTCAGGCACCATAGTACGGAATTTATACATTCGAAATCTCTGTCCATTTTTTCCGGTACGAGCTTGAGTAAAAACAACAGGTGCGCCCGGTGAAGTTATAGCAATGGCCAAAGCTACCAAGGCAACAACAGGCAGCCAAAAAGGCATGCTTAGTAAAACTAAAACCAAATCCAGTATCCGCTTTGCAGCAAGATAAGATTTCCCCGTAAGCAGCCGCTTATTTGGGTTAAATCTAATAAGCCAATCCAATTCCTTAACTTCTTGCGAATGAGTTGAAATCATATTCATAACGATTGTATCCAAGGTCCTTCTACTTTACCAAGAAATACCTTAGGTATACACCTTCCATGATACTGCATCATAATATATATGAGTTTTTCCTAAATGGCCAAGGGGATATTGGTACTAATAAATACTATCCAAGCTGACCGGATAATTTATTCTCATTTGCCAAGTCGGTTTCAAATGTCTTCAATCGACTGCGGGCAGTTTGCAATAATTCATCAAATGTAAGCGCCTCCTCTGGAAACACAGCTGTTCCCCAGGTAATTTTCTTTTCCAACTTACTCTGAACGGTCGCCGCTATGCGGCCGACCAAAACATCAAGCCCGCCAACTTCTGTTTCAGGGCAAAGAATAATAAAAAGGCCGTCTTTATCACGCAAAATAATATCAGTATTACGTGAAAGGTTACTTAATATGCCTCCTATTTTTGCGCTTGCCAATCTATCCAAAATCTCATTCCATAGAAGTTCATCAAGCACATAGTTTTCTTTACGTGTTAATTTCTCTAACCCAATGACTAAAATAGGTAAAGTATGATGATATCTTCGAGACCTTGTCAATTCTTCATTAATCACATCGTCAGCTGATTGAAGCTCGCGAGTTCTATTTGGATAAGTGCTTGAGGTCAAGCCATCCAAAAGGTTATCAATTTGCCCCACCCGTTTCCCCACATCATACGAAAGACCAGCGCTAATCTCCACTAAGAGGAATTGAATAATGTGAACCTGAATATGAATTTGATCTTTCCAATAAAAGGCCCAGAGCAATATATACACAATCGCCCAGAAAATAATAAACATATAGTTGGACATTCTTACGCCCTGCTTTATAAGAGCTCCAACGATCATCAATTCCGAAAAAACAGTTAAAGCTAATAAAACAAAAAAAAGCGGACTAAAGTCCAATACTCGCTCTTGAAATTCGTCAATATTTGCAAATCCAAGAACAATAATAATGTATGAAACTAATACCGTAATAGATAGTTTAAGGTCGCTCATTCGCTCCTACTTTTCCTAAATAATTTCGCAATACCTCTTAATATCCATGCCTAAATCCTTGCAAGAAAGCCTAATAATTGATTATATCATTAGCCAGATTCTATCCGAATTGCATCGATGAAGAAGGACCCGGCTTCACGCAAATTGACCTGGTCGCACACTGTGAAAACACCACAGAAGAGCAATATTTGAACACGTTGACCTGTACCGAATTTCTATCAGCCGTACGGATATCTTTGCTCTTGCTGCATCGCTCACAACAGGCAGTTACCGAAGCGGTCCATCGAATGCGACACAGACAGCGTTTTCCACTGCTCGGAATTGATTCAGACAATGGCAGTGAATTCATTAATGACCTGGC
>Ga0154020_10005855_pt1 | contig 14447 bp, 13 predicted proteins | sample Klosneuvirus_201_FD_109709 | JGI IMG/M metagenome (GOLD analysis project Ga0154020, IMG submission 109709) | Active sludge microbial communities from wastewater, Klosterneuburg, Austria - Klosneuvirus_20160825_MG | ecosystem: Engineered > WWTP > Aerobic digester > Activated sludge | place...
CGCCGTGCTCGCGCTGCAGCCCCACGCCCGCCTGCTCGACGCCGCCAGCGCGCCCGCCGCGGTCCTCCTCGATCCCAGCCCCGACATCATCACCGCACCGGCCCCGACGCCCGACGGCGACCACGACGACCACGACGACCACGACCACGCCGCCACCTGCAGCGACCCCAGCCACGACCACTCCAGCCACGCCGCCGCCCCCGCCGGCCTGCCCCTCGCTCGCCACTCCGACTTCCGCAGTTTCGCCTTCTCCCAGCCCGCCCCCCTGGCCTACGACGCCAGCCGCCTCGAGGACCTGCTCGAGGCCCTGCCCGCCGAGGTCTTCCGCGCCAAGGGGATCGCCCGCACCAGCACCGGCTGGCTCGCCTTCCAGGCCGTCGGCGGCCGCCTGCACACCGACACCGACGCCGCCCCGCCTGCCCACGGCGAGAGCCGCCTGGTCTTCTTCGGTCGCGGCCTCGACGGCGCCGCCCTGGGCACGCGCCTGGCGGCTTGCCAACATTCACGTTCCGGGTAATCTCGCGTCGCTTTGTCAGCCCCCGACGCCCCAGCCCCGCCGTCCTCACCGGACTCCGCACCCGCACCCGCACCCGCGCCCGCCGCCCCCGCGCGCCAGCTGCGCATGTTCGGCATCAAGGACATCTTCACCACCATCAACGTCATGGGCGGCGCCATCGCCATCTGCCTGTGCATCGACAACCGCCCCTTCGCCGCGGGGATCGCCATCATGCTGGGCTACCTGTGCGGCGACGCCATCGACGGCATGGTCGCGCGCAAGCTGGGCACCCAGAACGAGTTCGGCGCCGAGTACGACACCATCGCCGACCACCTGGCGCACTGCATCGCGCCCGGCGCCATCGTCTACACCGTCTACCGCAGCGCCGACCTCGGCCTCAGCCCGCGCGTCACGCACTGGCTGGCCATCGCGCTGGGCAGCTCCATCATGGTCGCGGCGTCGATCCGCCACGCGCGCAACATCATCCATCCCGTCAAGTTCAAGGGGATCTGGGCCGGTCTGCCGCGCTCCGTGCTCGGCTTCATGGCGCTGGCCTACGCCAACTCGCGGCTGTTCACCACCGGCCCCGGCGGCCTGTGGGTCGGCGTGGTGCTGATCCCGCTGCTCGGCGTCGCGACCCTGACCTACCTGCCGTTCCCCAACCACCACATGGCGCGCAAGTTCCAGTGGTACACGCGCCTGGCCATCAGCTGCTTCCTGCTCAGCACCATCGGCGTCCTGGTCCTCTACCCCGACCTGGTGTTCGACGTCTTCTTCTTCTGGATGTTTGGCTACTCGACCGGGGCCTGGATCACGCTGACCACCGAGGAGCGCAAGAACTTCCGCGCCGCCGTCCGCCTCGCCCTCGCGAAGCCGGCCAAGTAACGCTGGCCGCGCGCTGGCGTCGCGCGCCGGCATCCCGCATCCTCAGCGCATGCGAGCGACGGTGTGCGTGTGCGTGGCCCTCCTCACCCTGTCCGCGTGCGAGCGCATGCCCGCGCGGGGCAACGGCGGCCCGGCCCTGCCGCGCGCCATCGCCGAGCGCATCCCCGACGCCGGCCGCCCCGACGCCGCCGCGGTCATCGACCCCGGCCCCGCCACCGTGGCCGCGGGCCAGAGCTTCCCCTTCATGGTCGCGCTCGACGACCGCAACGTGTACTGGAACACCGGCGACTCGCACCTGCGCCGCGCCGCCAAGACCGGCGGCCCGCCCCAGGACCTGTCGGCCGAGTTCTCCATCACCATCGTCCCGGTCGGCGAGTTCGTGGTCTACACCACGCAGCGCGCCATCAAGCGCGTGCTGCGCGACGGCAGCCGCGCCCCCGAGACGCTGGTCACGCTGCCCGAGGATCCCCTCGATCTGGTGACCGACGGCAGCCACCTCTACTTCACCATGTTCGACGGCAGCATGGTCGGCCGCATCCCGCTCGGCGGCGGCCCGGCCGAGAAGCTGCTCGCCGGTGAGCGCCACCAGACCATCGCGGTCGACGCCACCGACCTCTATGTCTCGAGCTACCGCGGCGGCACCATCCGACGCCTGCCCAAGGCCGGCGGCACCCCGACCACGCTCATCAAGGGGCTGCGCCGGCCACTCGGCCTGGCGCTGCACGGCGACGACGTCTTCTGGGCCAGCGAGCAGGACGGCACCATCGTGCGCATGCCCAAGCAGGGCGGCGCCCCGATCGAGCTGGCCTCGGGCCAGGTCAACCAGGAGTCGATGGCCTTCAGCGCCAGCCACGTGTACTGGGCCACCTGGGGCGGCACCGCCGGCTCGCACGCGCTGATGGCGGTGCCGCTGGCGGGCGGCACGCCGATCGCCATCGCCCTGAACCTCGACTCGCCCAGCGGCGTCGCCGCCGACGGCGTCAGCGTCTATGTGGCCAACAAGGGCGCTTCGCGCATCGAGAAGTTCCCGCTGCTCAGGTGACGCCGCCCCGGCCCCGGTGCGGCGGCTCCAGGCGCACGCCGGCCAGCGCCTGCGCGCTGACCATGCGCTGCTCGGTGCGAAAGCCCTCCAGGTACTTGAACTCCAGGAAGTCGCCACCCTCGACCTGGCCCATCACCAGGTGGCCGCTGTCGCTGCGCCGGCGCCCGATCGGGGAGTCCTCGCGTGTTGACAGGCTGTACACAATCGGCACCACTTTTCCGCCATCGATTGCGCTGCGCGCCCGCACCGTCAGCTGATCGCCGTCGATCGCGACCTGCGACGCCACCGCGATGCGCGCGTGCGAGTTGTCGGCGAACAGGAGCTCGAAGCCGTCGTCGCGCACCGGCGCCGGGCAGTCGCCGATCGGGGTGTGGCCGACCACCACGCGACGCACGCCCTGCGCGGTCAGCGCCGCGATGACCGCCGGCGGCGGCAGCTCGGGGTTCTGCAGCGCATCGGTGGTGCGGCCGTAGACCACGCTCTGCGGATTGCCACGGGTGCCCGGCAGTGGCGCCTGGTAGGCCACCAGCGGCCACCACGCCGGCTGCCCGCCCACATCGGGCGCGCCGGCCTGGAACAGCCCGACCTGCTCGCGATACCAGCCGTTCAGCGCCGCGACCCACTCATCCACGTCGCGCAGCGGCGCGCGCCCCGGCACCAGCCCCAGGCTGTCCTCGGTGATGCCTCCGTGCACGAACAGCGTGGGCCCGACCCGGTAGGCCAGCTGCGACGCCGCCACCAGCTCGGCGTGGTCGCCGCCGGGTCGGCAGTCGGCCACGAAGCTGTCCACGACCTCCTCGTCGCCCACCTCCACCGCGGCTGCGCGCCGCTCGGCCGCCAGCTCGCGCCGGCGATGCTCGAAGGCGTCGCGGGCACCCATGGTGTTCGCGAAGATCCAGCGCAGCAGCTCCGGGCGCGGCCCGCTGGCGACCTCGGCCGGGGTGCGCGACAGCGGCTGCCCGCCCAGCTCGCGCGGCAGGCGCAGCTTGTTGATGTCGCGGTTGCCCGCCAGCAGCACGACCTGCTCGGGCTGGCGCCGCTTGGCCTCGAGCAGCGTGCGCACCACGCGCCGCCCCCACGGCCCGCGGTCGACCGCGTCGCCGCCGAACACGAACAGCGCGCCCGGCGCCACCGTCAGCGCGCCGGTCACGACGTCGAGCGACAGCAGGGGATTGCCGGCGGCGAAATCGACCAGCTTGTCCCACATGCCCTCGATATCGGTCACGAACGCCACTGCCATGGCGACAGAGTACACTGCCGCGCATGGCCGGAGACCCGAGCTCCCGCATCAGCCCGACCGCGCACTACACGTCCTATGTCTGGTTCAAGCACGGCCTGTCGCACCCGGCCCTGGCGACCCGCCTGGGCGCCGGCCTGTGGCGCACCTTGCGGCCGATGAACCTGTGGTACGAGCGCTTCAGCGCGCGCCCCAGCCTGGACATGTCGCTGCTGGCGCGCCACCGCGTCCTCGATCACCTGCTGGAGCGCGCCATCGTCTCGGGCGAGGTGCGCCAGGTCATCGAGGTCGCCGCCGGGCTGTCGCCGCGCGGCTACCACTTCGCGCGCCGCCACCGTGGCATCGGGCTGCGCTATGTCGAGGCCGACCTGCCCGACATGGCCGCGCACAAGCGCCGCCTGCTCGAGGGCGCCGGCCTGCTGGGCGAGGACCACCGCGTCGTCGTGATCGATGCCCTGGCCGAGGACGGCCCCAGCAGCCTGGCCGGCGTGGCCGGCGTGCACCTCGATCGCGACCGCGGCACCGCCATCATCACCGAGGGGCTGCTGGGCTACTTCGACGAGGTGGCAGTCCGTGGCATGTGGAAGCGCTTCGCGCGCTGCCTGCGTGGCTTCCCGGGCGGCCTGTACCTGTCGGACCTGAACCTGGCCGGGGACATGGCCGCGATGCGCGGCGCGCGCATCTTCAAGTTCCTGCTCGAGACCTTCGCGCGCGGCAAGACCCACCTGCACTTCGAGCAGCCGACCGACGCCGAGCGCGCCCTGCGCGAGTGCGGCTTCGCTGCGGCGCGCGTGCACGACCCCGACGAGTTCGCCGCCATGGTCGACGTCCCCGGCGTGGGCCGGCGTCACCTGGTGCGCCTCATCGAAGCCCGCGCGTAGCCCCGGCCAGTCCGGTCCGCCCGGGTCCCACCGCACAGGGGACATGTCTCTGACACATGGGCCTGTCAGGGTCCCGCCATGGGACCGACTGGGACAGGTGGAACACAGGGTGGAACGCCGGCCGGCTGTGACGACAACGTCGTCTTGACCCGTTTTCTCCCTCGCGGGGCACCTCTGATCACGCCACAGCTGGTCTGACCGCCTGTGCGAGCGAACTCTGGTTCGCCGTGGTCCGACCCCTGAACCGCACGCAGCGTGGCGCACCCGTTGCACTAGCGACCAGACAAGGAAGCGAGCCCAGCCCCATGTCCCAGGTCCCCACCCAGATCGGCAAGTACACCATCATCCGGCGCCTCGCCATCGGCGGCATGGCCGAGCTGCTCCTGGCGGCAAGCGACGGCACGCCTGGCCCGGTCGTCCTCAAGCGCCCGCTGCCGCAGTACCTGCTCGACGACGAGTACCTGCGCATGTTCGTCGACGAGGCGCGCATCGCCAGCCTGCTGCAGCATGGCAACATCGCCCGCATCCTCGACGTCGGCGAGCACGAGGGCAGCCCCTTCTTCACCATGGAGTACGTGCATGGCAAGGATCTGCGCACCCTGCAGATCGCCGCGCGCCGCCGCGGCGCCGGCCTGCCGCTGCCCTACGCGCTCGAGCTGGTCATCGGCGTCGCGCGCGCGCTGCACCACGCCCACGAGCAGGTCGACGAGACCGGCACCCCGCTGGGGATCGTGCACCGCGACGTCACCCCGGCCAACGTGCTGGTCGACTTCGAGGGCAGCGTGAAGCTGATCGACTTCGGCGTGGTCAAGGCGCGCACGCGCCAGACCGAGACCCGCGCCGGCATCATCAAGGGCAAGATCGCGTACATGTCGCCCGAGCAGGCGCGCGGCATGGCGGTCGATCGCCGCAGCGACATCTATGCCCTCGGCGTGCTGCTGTACGAGCTGACCACCGGCACCCGCCTGTACAAGACCGGCAGCGACTTCGAGCTGCTGACCCAGATCACCACCGGCACCGTGCCGCCGCCATCGTCGCGCCTGCCTGGCTACCCGGCCGCGCTGGAGACCATCCTGATGCGCGCGCTGTCGCGGCAGCCCGACGAGCGCCACGGCAGCGCCGACGAGCTGGCCCTCGACCTCGAGGGCCTCGCGCACGGCATGGGCATCACGCTGGGCAGCGCCTCACTGCGCGGCTGGCTGCGCTCGCTGTTCGCCGACGAGCTGGGGCCGGCCCCGGCGGTGATGCCGCGGGCGACGCCGCCGTCGACCCCGGCCCTGTCGCGCCCGCTCACGCCGGTGCCCGCGCCGCTGCCGGCGCCGACGCGCCCTACGGCGCCTGCGCCGGTGCCCGCGACCTTGCGCCCGGCACCGCGCCTGGCCACCCCGGCCCCGGCGCCCGCACGCCAGGTCGGCGACCCGCTGCTGTCGGGCCAGGTCGCCAGCGTCGAGGTCGACGATTCGTTCGAGATCGACCTGTCGACCGAGGCCATCGACGAGCTGCCCACCAGCGACTTCCAGCGCCTGACCGCCGAGGAGCTGTACGCCCCGCTGCCCCCGCTCGTGATCATGCATCCGCCCACGCAGGTGATGCCGGCGCGCGTGCCCGGTGTCGGCGCCTGGGTCACCCCGGCCTCGCCCTCACCCACTGCCACCACCCACAGCCCCGTCGCGGCCCCCGTGCCCGCGCCCGCGCCCGCGCCGTCTCCGGCTGCGGCTGCGGCTGCGTCGCCCGAGCCCGCGGCCCCACACGTCGTCGCCACCGCCAGCTCCGCGGCCACCCGCCGCGCTGACGCCACCGCGCGTGTCCCCGCGCAGCGCAGCCACCTGCGCCCCGCCCTGCCCGCACAGCCGCGGGTGCGCGCCCGCGCGGGTGCGCGCACCCGCCTCACCGTCCCGGCCGCCGACCGCCCGCGTCGCACCCGCTTCATCAAGGTCGCGCTGGCCCTCGCCGCCCTGATCGCCGGCCTCGCCCTGTGGCTCGCCAGCACGCGCGGCGACGTCACCACGGGCAGCGCCGCAGCCGCCAGCACGCAGTCGCCCACCGCGACCGCCACCGCCACTCCCGCCACCGCCACCCGCGGCGCGCACGACGCCCTGATGCCGATCGGCTTCATCATCCCCGAGCCGTCCGCGAGCGCCGACAGCACCGACACCCCGGTGGCCGCCGCCGACCCCAGCACCAGCGACGGCACCCCGCTGCCCGCGCAACCCGCCCCCACCCGCAAGCCCGCCCGCCGCGCCCTGGCCACCTCCAGCCCCAGCTTTGACTAGCCCCCTCGAAGCGCAGCCTCGAGGAGGCTATCCGGATCCGTTCCGTTCCGGCTGCTTCCACCCACCCACACCCCCGCGCTACTCTCCCCCCGAGGGGGGAGCATGCGCACACGCACACGCACACCAAGGGCCTTCGGCCTGCTCGCGAGCTCACTGCTGCTGACCAGCGCACTCGCGAGCACCGCCCACGCCGACAGCGTCGGTCCGTTCAACTACCAGCTGCCCGAGGGCTGGACCACCTGCGCCAACGTCGCCTCGCCGGCCGGCACCCGCGCCCTGTGTCCGCCCAAGGGCGCCGCCATCATCACCATCCAGACCGGCACCGGCGGCACCGACCCGGTCGCCATGGCCCGCGCCGTCGCCACCGGTGAGGTCCTCAAGGAGCTCGACGGCAACGTCTCCGGCCAGCCCGGCCACGTCACCGTGGCGACCTCGAACGGCGCCATCCGCGTGGCCGCCGCGACCGCCGCGGGCGGCGGCGTCGTGGTCAGCATGATCTCGCCGCGCGCCGAGGCCGACGGCCCCGCGCGCACCTGGGGCGTCCTGGTCGACGGCGCCAGCATCGGCGCCGCCCCCGCCAGCCCGGCACCCGCCCCCAGCAGCAGCCCCGCGCCCGAGCCCGAGGTCCCGCTCAGCGTGGAGAACGCCTCCGGCGAATGCACCGCCGTGATGTTCATCGACGGTCGGCGCGTCGAGGTGCCGCCCTCGGGCAAGGTCGCCATCCAGGTCCGCCCCGGCAAGCATGTCTTCGAGTGGCAGAACCCCGACGGCAGCTTCGGCAGCGCGCCCGGCGAGGTGCCGCCGCTGACGCGCCTGACCGGCACCTGCATCAAGGGTGTCGCCCCCGCCCCGGCGCCGCAGGCCACCCCCAGCGAGCCGACCGGCCCGACCCTCAAGCCCCGCGACATCTTCGACGGCGCGCGCGCCGCCGTGCTGTTCTACCGCACCTGCTGGAACCTGGCGCTGGGCGGCGACACCTGGCCCGCGCCGGTCAGCCTCGATCGCATGATGCTGCGCGTGATGGCGCGCCGCCCGGTCGCCAAGCGGCGCGACTTCGCCTCCTACAACGCGCACCAGAAGGCGCTGAACGACGCCATCGCGCGCGCCGGCGCCGACCCCGAAGCGCGCCTGCGGCTGCGTCGCTACGCCGTGTTCGCGCTCATCCGCGCCGGCATGCAGGAGCTGCCCAGGACCTGCGAGCCGCCCGCCAGCTCGACGCCCGACCAGCAGCGCAGCGCCCTCGACTGTGTCAGCAGCAAGCTGGAGAGCGCCAAGCCGGGCGACGTGCTCGACGCCATGAACCACGCCATGGTCAAGGTCGTCGCCGCCACCGAGCCTCCCCCCGCGGACGATCTGGCCAAGCTGGCCGAGATCGGCAAGGTGACGCCATGAAGCGCCCCGCCCTCGCACTCGCACTGACCCTGGGCGCCCTGCTGCTGCCCGCGTGCGGCAAGAAGAAGTCGACCGCCAGCGCGCGCGGCGACGCCGGCATGACCGCCGCCGTGGTCGACGCCGGCGCGGCCCCGGTCGACCCGAAGTCGCTCGGCCCCGCCGGCCCCGGCGGCACCGCCACCGCCAGCGCACCCGCCGCGGTCAGCAAGGCCGCCGTGGTCGAGGACGTCATCGCCAGCGCGCAGTCCGAGAGCGCCGCCCTGGGCACCAACACCCCCGCCATCGCCGCCAACGCCGTGGGCCTGAAGAAGGACGAGATCCAGGACGCTGGCGACTTCCTGCTCAGCATCGATCCCGATCCGACGCCCACGCGCACCGCGCTGGGCAAGGTCCTGACCGCGACGCTCGACGGCCTCAACAAGGTGGTCAAGCTGCCGCGCGACATCCCGGTGCGCCTGGGCAAGTGCGGCCGCGTCAACGCCAGCTACTTCCCCGACACCCACTCGATCGTCGTGTGCGACGAGATGTCGGAGCTGCTCGGCGAGATGTTCTCCATGTACAAGGAGGAGGCCGACGCGCGGCGCTCCACGCTGGGCGCCATGCTGTTCATCTTCCTGCACGAGATGGGGCACGGCCTCATCGATCAGTTCCAGCTGCCCTCCACCGGTCGCGAGGAGGACGCCGTCGATCAGCTGGCGACGCTGCTGCTCATCGCGGGCGGCAAGGACGCCGTCAAGGTCGCGCTCGACGGCGCCGAGGCCTGGCTGGCCATCAAGGTCACGCGCGGCGACACCAGCGAGGACTACTGGGACGAGCACTCGCTCGACGAGCAGCGCTTCTACAACATCGTGTGCCTGATCTTCGGGTCGAACCCCGACGAGTACACGTACATGGTGCTCGACGGCGATCTGCCGCGGCCGCGCGCCATGCGCTGCAAGGACGAGTACAAGAAGAACTATGCCGCCTGGGATCGCCTGCTGACGCCCTACATGGGCGGCGCCGGCACTAACCCACCGGCCTCGCCAGCTCCGTCGACCCAGCCAGCGCCTGCCCCGCCGGAGCCGCCGACACCCTGAACGGTCGCCCGCAGTTACGCCTCCGCGTTAACACCTGCCCCGGACCTCCGTCTTGCTGCACAGGAGGTCATCAACAATGGCTCGCAGTCGAAAGCTCCTCACCCTGGCCGGCACCGCGGCGCTCGGCGTCGCCCTCGCCGCCACTGCGTGTGAGGCCCGTCCCCGTGGTCGCACCACCACCCGCCCCGCCGCCACCCGCGTGGCCCCGCGCCCCGCCAGCACCCGGCTGCCCGCGCCCGCACTGGTGACGACCGGCCCCCAGACCGCCACGCCCGACGCCGGCCAGGGCACGGCCGGCGCCACCACCACCACCACCACGCCTACCGCCGCCACGCCGGCGCGCCCCCGCGTCGGCGCCGACGGTCGCCCCGCCGCCGGCAACGTCGTCGGTCGCAGCTTGCCCAGCGAGTGATGTCATGACCACCAGCCACGCACAGTTCGAGCTCGAGTGGATGGGCGGCCGCCCCGAGGCCCTGCTGCGTCGGCGCCGCCCCGGCATCGACGAGCTGCCCTGGGGCACCCTATCGCCCGCGGCCTTCACGCCCGCCGCGCTGCTCGAGGCGCGCAAGGTGTGGACCAACGGCGCCTTCACCGAGTACGCCAGCGCGGCCGCCTTCACCACCATCGCGGGCGCCTTCATGGAGTGCGGCGCGCCCATCGATCTCAGCGCCGCCGCCGCCGACTTCGCGGTCGACGAGCTGACCCACGCCGAGCTGGCCGCGCGTCTCCTCATGGAGCTCGGCGGCGCGGTGCCCTACGAGGTCGACCTGGCGCGCCTGGCACCGCTGTCGACCGCGGCGACGCCGCTCGGGCGCGCGGCCGAGCTGGTGCTCAAGGTCGCCAGCGTGGGCGAGGCCCTCAGCGTGCCCATCCTGGCGGCGTCGCTCCGAGCGGCCGACCAGCCCCTGACCCGCGCCGTGCTCGACAAGCTGGTGCGCGACGAGGGCCCGCACGCGCGCATCGGCGACTGGTTCTTCGACTGGGCCGGCGAGCGCCTGACCGACGCCGACCGCAGCGCCCTGGCCGACGTCGCGCTCGACGCCATCGCGGTGTACGCCCCGCTGTGGCAGCGCGAGCCCTGCGACAGCTGCCAGCCCGCTGCGGCCTTCGGGGGCATCCCGCGCGAGGTCTACCGGCGCACCATGATCGAGTCGGTGCAGCACCGCATCGCGGCGCCGCTGGCGCGCCACGGCATCATGCTCGACTCCGCGCGGCTGGCGACCCTGCTGTAGCCGTCAGCGGTGGAACGCCTGACCCAGCACGCGGTCCTCGAACAGCTCCAGGGTGCCCGACAGCGCGTCGTCCGCGAAGCTGACCTCGACCGGGCTGCCCGCGCCGGTCTGCTTCCAGCTGCCCTTCGAGATCAGGCTCTGGCTGCGCCCCGCGCCCAGCAGCTCGCGGCGGATGACCAGAGCGTCGCCGCGGAACTCGTAGCTCAGCGCGCCGTCGCGGGTCGACCAGTAGCCGATGACGCCGACGTGGGCGCCCACCGGCTCCATGGCGCGCGGCACCACCGTGGTCGGGGTCAGGAACAGCACGCCCTCCAGGCGCGAGACCTGCCCGCTGTCGTCGGGCTCGAGCACCAGCGTGGTGCCGCCGCGGACCCAGTACTCGCCGTGGCTGCCATTGACCGCGCGCACCATGTCGGTCGCGAAGCTGCCATCGTCGTTGAAGGTCAGCTGGTACGAGCGCCCGCGATCATGTGCGGTCCAGACCCCGAACAGGCGCTCGTCGAGCTGGCGCTCCTCGCTGCCGCAGCCGGGCGTGGACACCGCGCCGAGGATGATGATGAGTGAGACCAGGACCGCGCTGGTGGTTCGCATGGGAGCCTCCGCAGCGAGGAGGAGCAAGCCGCGCGCCACCCAGCGCACCAGCATCCATGCCGAGTTGCGCCGCGCCGCCTGCGGGTAGCCGCCCCGGCTGGGGCGGCGGCTCCCAGCGCAGACGCACCTTGGTTCACCAGGGATTGGCGAAGCGCGGATCGGTCACGAATTCGGCGTCGGTCAGCGAGCGCAGGAACGCGAGGAGGTCGGCGCGCTCGCCATCGCCGAGCTGGAACGTCGTCAGCAGGCGCGAACGCAGCGGGCTGGCGCGCCCGTCACCGGCGTTCGCGCCATCGCTGATCACCCGCCCGCCGTCCTCATAGATCTCGATGACGTCCTCCAGCGTGGCCACGCTGCCGTCGTGCATGTACGGCGCGGTCAGCGCGACGTTGCGCAGCGATGGTACGCGGAAGCGGCCCTCGTCGCGCGGCTGCCCGGTGATCGCGCGCAGGCCGGGCGCGTCGGCTGGATAGGCGCCGGCGCCGTCCAGGTTGTACAGGCCGATGTTGTGGAACGGCGACTCCAGCGGGGTGGCGGTGGACCCGACGTAGCGCGTCGCGGTGGTGAACTGGAAGCCGCCATGACAGGCGGTGCAGCCCAGGCGACGCGAGAAGAACAGGTCGGCCCCGCGCAGCGCCGCCGGCGACATCGCGCCAGGTTCGCCGCGGGCGTGGCGATCGAAGGCCGAGTTGCCCGAGATCAGCGCGCGCACGAAGCTGGCCAGCGCGGCCTTGATGCTGTCGAAGCTCGGCGCCTGGCCGGGGAAGGCGGCGGCGAACAGGTCGGCGTAGCGCGGCTCGGCCGCCAGGCGCGCCAGGATCTCGCCCTCGTGGCCGCCCATGCCGAGCTCGATGGGGGCGTCACCGCGCATGGGCGCCTCCAGCTGGCGCTCCAGCTCACCGAGGCCGGGGCCGATCCAGGTCAGCGTCGACAGATAGGCGACGTTGCCCAGGCCCTGCGGGTTGCGCGCGTGCATGACTCCGGTCGAGCCGACGCCGCGCGGGCGGCCGTCGCTGAAGGCGCGCGCCTGCTCGTGACACGAGGCGCAGGCCTGCAGGCCGTTGCCCGACAGGCGCAGGTCGTAGAACAGGTGACGCCCGAGCTCGACCTTGGCGGCGGACATCGGGTTGCTCGCGGGGACGACCGGGCGCGGGAAGCCGGCGGGCAGCTGCCAGACATAGCCGGAGTCGTCGGCGGGCGGCTCCTCCGAGGTGCAACCGGCCAGGGCCAGGGCCAGCGTGGCGAGTGCGGCAGCAGTGGTGGTCGCGGCGGCGGCGGCGGCGCGCATGACGATTACAGCGAGTACTTGGCGTAGAACTGGCCCTGCGCGGCGATCTCGGCCTCGGGGTCGAGGTTGGTCATCAGGGCGTCGTCATCGAAGTAGCCCATCAGGTTGACGCGCAGGCTGGCGCCCAGGCTGAGGCGCTTGCCGGCGTGCAGCTCGGCGCCGATGCCGAAGAAGCCCATCGGCAGCACGCGCGACTCCTCCAGCGCCAGCTTGGGGGCGCGCACCCGGGTGACCTCGGCGCCGATGCCGACCTGCACATAGGGCGACACGATGGCGCGCGGGAACATGCGCACCCCGGCGGCCACCGTGGTCAGCGCCGACAGCCGATCGAGCGGGGTCTCGTACTCGCTGGACGACTGCGACGAGATGGGGAAGTCCTCGCTGAAGTAGGCGTCGAGGCCGGCCTCGGCGAAGAACGGCCCCGGCAGCTCTTTCTGGGCGAACACCCCGATGCCGTTCATGCGACAGGCGTCCCAGCGCGAGGTCTCACCGGTGCCGCTGGGCTGATCGCGGAAGCCATAGCCGCCGACGCGGCCCCCGATGGCCAGGCCGGTCAGGTCAGCCGACGCCGTCACCGGCAGGGCGAGCAGAGCCGACGCGAACAGCGCACCCGAGACGATTTGCTTGATGGTCATGGCCAGCCGCTAGAGCAAGCGGCGGGCCGCGACGACGCACGCGTGGTTCTCGGGGGTTGAACGGGAGTGAGTAAAGAATGGTTGGCAGCGAACGTGAACCTGGGTTCACGCGCGCGGCTTGGCGCGGCCCTTCGGTTTGGTGCTCGGGCTGGTGCGGATGCTCGTGCTGGTGGTCGTGCTGGTGGTCGTGCTCGCGGGCGGCATGAACGAAGTCATCATCGCGATCAACAAAGCCAGCTGCTCGGCGGTGTCGCGCAGCGGCTGCAGGCTGCGATGCACCTTGGACAGCATCAGCGCACCCTCGATGGCCGCCAGCGCAAACGTCGCCCCCGCCTCGGCGCGCGCGCGATCGATCCCCGCCGCCACCAGCCGCGACGCGATGGCCTCGCGTGACCCCGTGAAGTGCTCGGCGCAGGTCGCGCGCACCGCCTCCGAGGCCTGCGCCGCCTCCAGCGCGACCGTGGCCATCGGACAGGCCTCCGACCAGCCCGACGCCTGCAGCGACTGCCCGAGCAGCTCGCAGACCTGGCGCACCCCGGTGGGCAGATCGGGCGCCGCGTCGGCGACCTCCTCCAGCCGCTTGCGCCACGCCAGCCCCGACTCGGTCAGCGCCGCGCAGGCCAGCTCCTCCTTGCCGCCCGGAAAGTAGAAGTACAAGGACCCCCGCGGAGCCCCGCTGTGGGCCACGATCTCGGCCAGCCCGGTGGCGTGATAGCCCTGCCGCTGCAGCAGCGTCGCGGTCGACGTCACCAGCTTGGCCCGGCTGCGCTCCCCCTTCTGCAACATCCTTATCGCTCCCTGGTCTCCAGCACCGGCTGCGCGGTCGCCGGCAGCGCCTTGACGTCGCCCTTGCGGCGTCCCGGTCCGAACAGTGTGACCCGGAAACCGTGCCAGATCGCCGCCCACTTGCTCAGCCCCACGTCCGGCTCCAGCCCGTCCGCCATGCGGTGAATCTGCGCTTGATACCAGTACACCTGCAACAGGTCATTGATGCGCCGCAGCCGGGTGCGCAGCGTCAGCGGCGTCGCCCCCGCGGCGCCGGCCAGCAGGCGCGCGGGCAGATCGGGCTCGAAGGCCATCGGCCGCGCCAGCCCGATGGCAGAGACCGCGCCCGAGGCCACCACCTCGGCCATCGCGGCGGCGCTGCGCAGTCCGCCCGTCAGCAGCAGCGGCAGGCCGGGCACCGCGGACCGGATCTGCTGCGCATACTCGAGGAAGTAGGCCTCACGTGCCACCGTCGAGGCCCGCGCGGGCAGCGCGCCGCCGCCGGCCATGGCGGGGCTCTCATAGTTGCCGCCGGTGACCTCGATGAGATCGACGCCGCCGAGCTGCAGCGCGCGCGCGACCTGCATGGCCTCGTCGGGGCTGAAGCCGCCGCGCTGGAAGTCGGCCGAGTTGAGCTTGACCAGCAGCGGGAAG
>Ga0154020_10005857_pt1 | contig 14438 bp, 15 predicted proteins | sample Klosneuvirus_201_FD_109709 | JGI IMG/M metagenome (GOLD analysis project Ga0154020, IMG submission 109709) | Active sludge microbial communities from wastewater, Klosterneuburg, Austria - Klosneuvirus_20160825_MG | ecosystem: Engineered > WWTP > Aerobic digester > Activated sludge | place...
CGGCAAGATCATCCGCGAAGAGTTCATGTACGGTTCATCAACCGCGCTCGCGGTGCCCGCGCAGGAGCGCGAACTGGCGCCGATCGGCGGCTAAAGCGAACTGGGTTCAAGCGCAGCGATTGCGATAGCGAGCCGTGTCGGCACGGCGGAAGGCTCCCTCGTCGAGGTGCGCCGCCGATGAGACAGTCCTCTATTCCATGTCATCGCGACGATCGGGCGGCCGCCGTGCCGACACGGCACGGCTCGCTCTCGACTGTAACCCAGTTCAACAACTGCGGGTGAATTGGGCGGGCATTACCTGCTTGTGTGGCGCGTGGACCAGTACGGCCGGTGCTTCGCTCACGACCACTTATTCGCCAGCGGATCCGTCACGGGAGCCAACTCCTGCGCCTTGGTCAGAAACGCCCGCTGCTGATCAAACTTCAGGATCCCGATCAGCTTCCGCACCGCGTTGAACTTGTCGGTCTTGGACTTGGCCGCCTTGATCGCCGGAACCATCGCCGCCGCGGCCTTGGCCTGCTCGCCCTCGAGCTTCAGACTCGCGACCACCGTATCGATGTTGGCGGCCGAATCCGCCGCGATCCGGTGATACGACGAAATCGGGTCCTTGCATGACAACGCATACAGGAACCGCGTGAGGTTGTTGATGCGATCCTTCTTGGCCTTCTCCGCATCCCCGGCGCCATCCGGCTTCTCGGGGTTCTCGGCCATGATCTCGTTCATCGTCTGCTGGAGGTAGTCCGAGGTGATCTGCTGGTTTAGGCCCGACTGATCGCGCGTGAGCGCACCCTTGAGCTCCAGGTGGTTGGACAGCGGTCCGGCCGACATGAGCTGACTCATCATCTGCGACATCTGCTGCAGCTTGACGTGGTCATCCACATCGATGTTGTCGAGCAAGCCCGGCTGGCCGTCCGCCGGCTCGATCTTCAGGACAAAGTCCAGGTTGTCGATCATCAACTGGTCCACATCCGCCAGCCACGCCAGGATGAACGGCTTGCACTTTTCGCGCGTTGGCTGGTCGATCAGTTTGTTGTTTTCAAACGCCAGAATGTCCACCACGCCTTCGAGCCGAACGATCTTCCCGTTGGGGCCCTTCTTGGCTAGCGACTCAAACTGCGGGGCCACCGGCGCTACCGCGGCAGGCGCGGTGTTCAACGGCTGCGCCGTCGGGGGGGCCTGCTGCGGCTTGTCCACCGCCGCCGGACCCTGCGCCATCGCGGACCCCATCACAGGAGCAGCCAACGCCAGCACCATCACGTTCCGCCAGTAGTTCTTCATATTCAAGTCTCAGTGTTCGTGGTTTGTTCGAATAAGGCTTAAGGGGGTCTAGGTCGGGACGAGGCTACAGCCCGACATTATTCCCGGGTACAACCCCCGCGCTCGCCGCAATTCGGCACTTCTCAGCCGGGCACCCGCCCACTCCAGCCCCGAGAACTACAGCACCCCGAACGGGTCTTTGATCGGCGTCAACTCTTTGACCTTGTTCAGCAGCATCCGCTGCTGGGCCAGCGACATCTTGGCCAATAGCGCCTTCACCGCCGCCCGCTTGGCGCCCTGGTCCGCCGCTGCTTTCACGGCCGCCACCTGGCTGGAAATGGCCACCGATTCGGGCAGCTTCAGCGAGGCCGCGGCCTCATCAATCACGCCCGCGGCCCGATCCAGCAGCCGGTGGAACATCCCCATCGCATCCCGATGCCCCACGCGATACAGGTGCCGCGAAGTCTCCTTTTGATCCGGTGTCGCGCCCATCACCTCACGCAGAACATCCTGGTCATACTCGTAGACCAACTTCCGCGTCGCCTCCGCCTGCTTGGCATCGATGAGGCGCCGGAACTCCAGTTGATTGATCAGCGTCCCGGGCGCGTTGAGCTGCCGCCCGTAGGTGTTCACCCGCTCGGTCGCCTTGGGGTTGGCCGGGTCGTAGGAATCAAACACACCGGGCGACCCGTCAAAGGGCTCGATTTCGGCGATAAAGTCGAGGTTGTCTATCACCTGCTGCTGCACATCCAGCAGCCACTCGCGCGCCATGGGCTTGATCTTCTCGCGCGTCGCATCATCCAGCTTGGCACACTGCTTGATCGCCCGAAGCTCCACAAACCCGTCGTGCCGCTGGATCTTGCCCTCGGGGCTCTTCTTGATCAGCGTGTCATCAATGAACGGCTGACACCGCGCCAGCGCCGCGAGGCTGCCCGCCAGCACCACACCCATCACCGCTGTCGCCACGATCGTCTTGATGCGTTTCATGGCAGAGAAGATAGGAGGGGTTACCGCGGCGTTCGAGCCCGGAAACCGGTCGGATTTGTGGAGGAATTCGGCACCGGAATGCCCTGAGCGCTCCGGCCCTGCGCACGAATAACTCACTTCGCGCCACGGTAATACGCCAACAACGCCTTCCTCTGCTCCCCATCCAGCTCCCGATAAATCTTCCCAAACAACGCCCGCTTCTGCTCCGCCGTCGGGTTCAGCTTGGTCTTCTGCCCATAGTCCGTCACCATGTTCCGGATCCTGGTCTCCTGCTCGGGCTTGAGGTTCAGGCTCGCGATCAGCTTCTCAAAGTCCTCTTTGCGGCCCCCGATCTGCCGGTCGTACGACCGCTTGATCTCCTGCCCGATCGCCGCGACCAATTCCCTCCCCGCGGCCTGCCCCAGCGTCAGTTCCTCACCCTTGGCCTTGGCCTGCGCCATCGCATTCGCCACCAGCGCCTGGTGATACTCCTTCACCAGCGCGCGGTACGCCTCACGCTCCGCTTCCGGCAGCGCTCCCGCCACCTCATCCTGCAGCTTCCCGCGCGCCTTCAGCGGCTCGAGCTTCTTCCCAAACTCTTGAAGCAGCTTGAGCGCCTCAGCCTTGTCCCCGCTCTGCCCCGCGTTGTGAATCTGCACCACCAGATCGATGTTCTGAATCAGGGCCTTGTCCATGATGGCCGCGCGTTCGCCCAAAATCGTGTCGATCTTCGCCCGCGACGCGTCATCCACCTTCACCAGCCGCAGCGCCGCCTCTTCCGCCGGCAACTCCAGCCGTTTGAGCTTCCCCGAAAAGTCTTTCTCGACCAGGGTCTTGCTCGACTCCTTGTCACTCACCCGCGGCCCCTTCAGCGCCGGCTCCTCAGCCTTCTTCGCCGGCTCCTGTGCCCGCGCCAGCCCGGCACATATCCCGACAACCGCCAGCAAGATCTCAACACGCATACGGACTCCCTTCGATCCCTCACCATCGGCCAAACGCCCTTTCCAATCCCCGATTGCGGCCCCTCGCCCGTGTCCCCTCCTTTGCTATTTGCCATTTGCGATTTCACCCCCCTTACCCTCCCCCCATGCCAACCCCCCTCGCCCAATCCATCGCCAACGTCGCCCTCCTCCGCGGCACCTTCACCCTCCGCTCCGGCCGCGTCAGCAACTACTACCTTGACAAGTACCTCTTCTCGACGCGCCCCGAGGTCCTCTCCCAACTGGGCCCGCTCTTTGCCCAGCGCATCGCCCCCTACAAGCCCACGCGCCTGGCCGGAGCCGAGCTCGGCGGCATCCCCCTGGTCACCGTCGCCAGCCTGAACACCGGCCTGCCCTGCATCTTCGTCCGCAACCAGAAGAAGGACTACGGCACCGCCAAGCAGCTCGAGGGTGTCCTGAACAAGGGTGACTCGGTGGTCTTCGTCGAAGATGTCGCGACCACGGGCGGCCAGGCCCTCGAGGCCGCGGCCGTTCTTCAGGCCGCGGGGGCGAATGTGCTGGCCATCATCGCCACGATCGACCGCCAGGAAGGCGCCCGCGAGAACGTCGAGAAAGCGGGCATCAAGTTCGAGGCACTGTTCACCAAGAAGGACCTGGGCATCAACGAGTGACCGTGCCATCGAAGTCGGTCCTCCGACTTCGATGTCTTCGTGCACCCCTACTTCCCCACAATCCTCTCCATCAACCTATCCCTCTGCTTCTCGTTGAGATACGCCGCGACCCCAATCGCAAGCTTCTTCTGCTCCTCCGCATCCGCCTTCATCCCCGTCCGCTCCATCATCTCCAGCTTCATCTCGCGGATGATCTCCTGCTGTTTCTCCGTCAGATCCAGCCCCGCCGTCAGGTAATCCACGATCAGCGTCCCCGACGACTCCTGCCGCTGAAACGATCGCGCGATCTCCTGGCCCAGCGACCCCAGCGACTCTCCCAGGTACGTCGCCCACGCCGGCGGCGGATCGTGCGGCTTGGCGTTCACCGCCTCCACATGCACCGCACTCCAATACTCCCGCAGCATCGCGCGGAACTTCCGGGCTTCTTCCGTCGGCAACTCCGCCGCGATCCGTTCTTTCAAGCTCAACCCACCCACCGCGGCACTGATCTTGTGCAGCCCCACCAGGAACAGCGTGACCTTCTCCTTCACCGTCCCCGCGGCCCCCACCGTCTGCGCCTGGCCCAGCAGCACGAAGTTCTCGGTCACAAACCGGTCAATCCCCGCGGCTCGCGCCACCAGCACCCTCTCCACCCGCGCCCGAACCTCGGCCGACAGAACCAACCGGTCCAGCGCCGCTTGCTCCACCAACGTCTCCGGCCGCCGCACACGCCCGCTCATCTCCGTTTGAACGATCCCCTCGCGCTCCTTGTGAGCCACCCGCGGCCCACTCAGGGGCCCGCCGGGAGTCACGGGCTGCACCATCAACCCCGCCGCGAGAAGTAGCCCCAGCATGCGCGCTCCTTCACAGAAGGAAGTACCCCACCACAAGCAACAGCAACACCACCGCCGTCAGCACCACCCACGTGGGCAACCCGGTCTCGTGCGTGTTCCGCGAATCCAGTGACCGCCCGCACTTCCAGCATTCCTGGACATCATCCATCAGTTCGGTGCCGCACCCCGGGCACTTCACGGTGACATCGCTGAACCGCTCGACATCCTCCGCCGATGGCCCCTCAGCATCCTCTGCCTCCGGCTGATAATCCTCGACGGACCCTGTCACGGGCTTCTGCCGCCGCACCATCCCGCGTTCTTCTTCGCTGGCCATGCCAACACAATACCGCGCGACGGTCCAAACGCCCACCCCAAATCAACAGTAAGCCGGGGCGTCCTCGCCCCGATTTGAGCGGGGTATTCGGACCGGGGCCAGGACGCCCCGGCTCGCTCCTCACTCGGGACTTGGCACTCAGCACTTCAAAAAGAAACCGACCGCGACGGAAAACTCCAATCGCGGCCGGTAGCGGAGCTTGGTTGTCGTTCCGGTTCGCAAACCGGTACGTGTCGTTCGACTCTTTGGCCTTTACCGAGTTCCCTTTTCACTCATTTTGCTGAGAAGTTTTTCGAGCTTCTCCATCTGCTCATTGACGCGCGCCAACTTCTCGTCGAGTTCTGAGATCTTCCGATCCAGCTGCGCCTGCATTTCATCCAGGCGCTTGGCATCGGTGCCGCCGAACGGCGTGAACTTGAACGGCTGGCCCTCGGGGCCGTTACCGAACACCCACGCCTGGCCACCCTGCGCATCCGGGTTCGCACGCCACGCGTTCTTCATGGCTTCTTCAAACTTCTTCCGTGCTTCGGGGTTGTCCTTGAAAAGGTCGTGGAACTGATCGTTGTCGAAGTTCCGCCAAATCTGCGGATCGCCTCCCAAAGCGCCCAGGCCGCCCTGCGCCCCGGGCATCCCGAGCTTCTCGCCGTCGAACTTCTTCAGCTCAACAGTGATCTTCTGCTCTTCACCCTTGCGCAGCACCTTGAGCGTCACCTTCTCGCCGGCTTCGTGCTTGTTGATCGTCTCGCGGAACGTCTGCTGCGTTACGGGACGCACGCCATCCACCTCGACGATGATGTCCTGGGCCTTGAGTCCCGCCTTGTCCGCGGGCAGGCCTTCGTACACCTTCTCAACCAGCACCGCTTCGTCCTGCTTGATTCCAAGGTGCCCGGCCAACGCCTCGCTGGGCTCTCCCATCGTGATGCCGATCATCACCTTGGGCATCGCGATCGCCATCCCTTCCATCGGTTGCATGGGCTGCATCGGTTGCATCGGCTCGAGCGGCTGAACCTGGCGGAACGACCGCGACCGCGGCCGCGCATCCCCGCCGCCCAATCCGGCATCGCCCAGCGACACATCAAACGACTTCAACACCTTGCCGTGATCATCCAGGATCTCGACCTTGTCCTTGCTGCGGCGGATTCGCTCGGCCGGCAGGACCTTTCCGTTCACCTTCGCCTCGATGTCGCCGCCGGAGATGGTGATCGCGTAGGTGTCCTCACCATCGGACAGCTGGATCATCGTCCGGCTTTCACCCGCGCCCAGGCCCGAGTCCACCTTGGGGCCCGAGCGCTTGGTGCTCTTGTTCTTGGCCGCGGGCTTGTCCAGCGGCTGGCTGAAGTCGTCGGCCTTCTCCTGTGCGAACGCCGCGCCCGAGCACGCCAGAAGAGTCGCACAAGCTCCAACCAATTCCACCCTCAACGCACGATTCATCTTGAAAGACTCCATTGATTGAGACTCCTTGTTGACCTGACCTGACCCACAACAAACTCAACCCAAGGGCCCCGCTATCCCCACGAAAATCGCTTTGTTCTCCGCGCTCTCTGCGGCGTTCAAAAACTCTTACATCGGCTTCCCACTCTTGGCCGGCTGCACGTCGTACGGCACCGGCTGCTGACGCCCGGCCTCATCCCGGCCGAACTGGTACAAGTCCTTCACTTCCACGCGCTCCAAGATCTGCCGCAGATACACCACGACATACCCCTTCCCGATGGCGTTCCCGTCCGGACCCGTCATCGGCGTCGCGCTCACCAGCACTTTTTCGGGCAGTTCACCCAGGACGCGGCCTTCTTCCTTGCCGCGGTCCAGGTAGCTGTTCAGAACATCTGGAAGAGGAAGAATCGTCGCCTGCGGCCCGTGTTCACCCACCGAACTCGGTGCCTTCCCCGCGTTATTCACCCACATCATCCCAATACACGCCGCGGCCAGCCAACCGCCCCAAACGCCAACCATCCGAATCCGATTCTGAAACCGGCGCTCAATCTCATCCTGCGTCGGCGCATCCACCAGGTTCGCCACTGCGATCGCCACACCGACCTCTTCACCCATCTCCGCGTGCATCTGCTGCGCTTCGGCCAACTCACGCCACAGCGACGGTTCGCGGTTGGCCTGATGATGGAACACATTCCAGTCATCCGGCGTCGCCTCGCCATCCACGATGCGGCTCATCAGGACCTCCGGGTCCTGTCGGTCATACGGCTTGTCATTCATGTCGTTCATAAGTTCACTCACGAAGCACCCCCACCACCAACCACTTCACTCACTCCACCATCCCCGATTGCTAGCTCTCTCAACATCCTGCGACCCCGAGCAATCCGCGTCTCAATCGTCGTCTCCGGCAATCCCATCAACTCGCCAATCTGCCGGTAACTCATTCCGCGAACACACTTCAGAATCAACGGCTCCCGATACCCATCCGGCAAAGTCGCGGCCAACCGTGTCAACCGCGTGGACTGTTCCTTCCGCTCCACCGGCTCATCCGCTCCTTCGGTCCCCGGTCCGATCGAACCTTCCGGCGACAAGTCCTCTGCCCGAGGTCCCATCACCCGCCGCTTCCGCTTGGTCGTCCGACCCGCGGCCCGCGCCGCGTTTATCGCCACCGTCCGGAGCCACGGCTTGAGCATCGCCGGATCACGCACCTTGCTCACCGTCCGAACCACCGTCATCGCCACATCCTGCAACAGGTCTTCCAGCTCCGCCTCCCGGGGCTTGTGGGCCAGCAGCACGGCCGCCACCCACCGACGGTTTTCCAACCAGACGCGCCGCACCGCATCCGCATCACCACGGATTGCCGCCGCCACATCCAGCCGCAAACTGCCTTCCACCGGGATACTCCGCTGACCGCTATCCATAGATGCGCCAGAAACCGCTACCCGTCATCCCCATTCTTCGGCCGCCAACCCCCCTTTGTGCGGGCCGAACGAGGCAATTATCGGCATTCGTGCCAAAGAAGTCGGTTCCTCCGACTTCGATGCGGCCTCCCGAACCGACCCCCTAACCCCCGCGCCAACAACCCCTATCCTCCCCACTCAAATGCCCGACCCCTCCGAACCACGCCCCGTCCAGCGCTCCCGAATCTCCGACCCGCGCGCCATGTCCTTCGGGGAACACCTCGAAGAACTCCGCCGCCGCCTGATCTTCGCCCTCTTGGGTGTTCTCCCCATCTTCATCGCTGCCCTGGTCTTTGGTGAACGGCTCATCAACTTCATTCTCAAACCCGCCCAGGCCCAGCTCCGCGCGGCCAGCATGCCTACCGGCCTGATCTCGACCAGCCCACTGGAGGTGATCGGGGCCTACCTCAAAGTCGCGATCGTCGTCACCATTGTCTTCGGTGTCCCGTTCATCCTCTACCAACTCTGGCTGTTCATCGCGCCGGGTCTCTATGAGCAAGAGAAACGCTTCGCACGCTTTCTCATCCCGCTCAGCCTGATCCTCTCGATCACGGGCCTGGCGTTTCTCTACTACGTCATGCTCCCGGCGATGCTGGCGTTCCTCATCGGCTTCGGCGCCGAGATCGGCGCACAGACCACCAAGACGGTGGAGACTCCGGCAGGCATGGTGTTTCCGACGGCCCCCATTCTTGAAGGTGATCCGGTTGATCCGCCCCCGGGGTCGGTCTGGTACAACAACGATCTCAAGCAACTCCGCTTCAACACGGTCCCTCCGGTCGCCGCCGGCGAGCCCGTGCCCAAGCCGATCATCCGCGGCGTGCCGCTCACCAAGGCCGCGGGCATCCGGCCTGAGTACAAAGTCAGCGAGTACATCAGCTTGGTGTTCACGACCTCCCTCGCCTTTGTGTTGGGATTCCAGACGCCGGTCGTCGTTCTGCTCCTGGGTTGGATCGGCATCGTCTCGCTCGCGAAACTGCGCAAGAGCCGCAAGTACGCCCTCTTCGCGGCGTTTGCGCTCTCCGCGGTGTTGTCGCCGAGCCCCGACCCGGTTTCCATGATTGTCCTGGCGATTCCCCTCTACTTCCTCTACGAGCTCGGCCTCTTGCTCCTGAAGTTCTTCCCCCCCGGCCGCATCGCCCGCGGCATCAGGGTCTCTGACCTGACCCACGCCCCCAAATCCGAAGGGCCCGACGCCGGCGATGACTAATCCCCTCCTGCCCCATGATGAACCCATGATGCTGCGGGCCATCGCCCTGGCCAAGGACGCCGCGGCCATCGGCGAGGCACCCATCGGCGCGGTGGTCTATGAAACCGCCACCGGCAAGATCCTCGGCGAAGGCTCCAACCGCCGCGAAATCGACCACGATCCCACCGCGCACGCCGAACTGATCGCCATCCGCGCGGCCTCGAAAACCGTCGGCGACTGGCGCCTCAACCACTGCACGCTGGTGGTCACGCTCGAACCCTGCCCCATGTGCGCCGGCCTGATCGTCAACGCCCGGCTTGGACGGCTCATCTACGGCTGCAAAGACCCCAAGGCAGGAGCCACCGACTCGCTATTTAATCTCACCAACGACCCAAGACTCAACCATCGCGTTGAACCCATCGGCGGCTTGCTCGCGGATAAGTGTTCTGCGCTCCTCAAGGAGTTCTTCAAGTCTCTGCGAGGCTCCTGAATGCGGGTTATCAAGGCTTTCATCCACGCCTTCTTCGTCTCCAATCCTTGGCGCCCGTACGCTCGCGACGTACGCGGCAAAGAGCGCCCGATCCACCGGCTCTCCAACTATCGGTGGAAGCAGGGCCGGCCCGGATATCTGCCCCGAGCAACGTTCCGACGCATTCGCGAATCCCTCATTCGCGCCGGTTATCGCGAGGGGCTTGGTTCCGGCACGCCCGTGCTTGTCGCCATGTCCGGGGTGTTCTTTGTACTCTCCGTCTGGACTCTGATCGACAAGCCGTCGTCCGTCGCGTTCTTGACTGGAACGATGTCTCTGATCTTTGCGTTCGCCGCAAAGTCGTCTCAATACCGCGTGCCCCGGGTGAGCGAGGAGGTGCTCACCGTCGCCTTTCTGCGCGAACGACACTGTCCGGTGTGCGCATTCCCGCTCCGCGAAATTCCACCCGCAGACCGCGGCATCGTCATCTGCCCCGAATGTGGTGGACATTGGGTGCTGCCCGCCAATGCACCTGCGTAGTGCCTTCCGCTCTACACTCGCACCGTGCCCGAACTCCCCGAAGTCGAAACTCTTCGCCGAAGCCTTGCGCCCATCGTCGGGCGCAAGGTGCTCTCCGCGACTCTGCATCGGCGCGATGTCTTGACCCTGCCGACGCGCGGGCGCGTGCTGCCGGAGCATCTGCTGGTCGGCGCCAAGTTCAAGGAACTCCGCCGCCGCGGCAAGCAGATGGCGGTGGTTGCTGGTGACGGCCGCGTGCTGCTGATTCACCTGGGCATGACCGGGCAGGTCCGCCACGGTTTGGTGAGCAAAAAGGAGGTCCACACCCACGCCACGTGGAACCTCGATGATGGGTCGAGCGTCTATTTCAACGACCCGCGGCGGTTCGGTGGGCTGTGGTTCTTTCCAAACCTCGCCGCACTCGATGAACGCTGGGTGGAACTCGGGCCGGACGCATTGACGATCTCGGGAGGGGAACTGGCCATGCGTGCGAAGGACTCCAAGCGAGCGATCAAGGCGGTGCTGCTCGATCAGACCGTCTTGGCCGGGGTCGGAAACATCTATGCGGATGAGGCCTTGTTTGAGTCGGGGATCAGTCCGCGGCGATTGGCGACTCGGATGACGACCGAGGGTTTTGAGAAGCTGGCGGAAACCGTCCGGTCGGTGCTTGAACGGGCCATCAAGGCCAAGGGGTCCACGCTGCGGGACTACAGGGATGCCTCCGGACAGGCTGGGTCGGCCCAGGACGGGCACAAGGTCTATGGGCGGGGCGGATTGCCATGCCTGACCTGCGGGACCACCCTGACCCAACAGACGCTCGCCCAGCGGACGACCGTCATGTGCAGGCGATGCCAGAAGGGGTGAGGGATGTTCACATGTTCTCCACATGGAAAAGTCCCGTTCCTGAGAGTGCCTTTAGCGGGGTCCGGGTCGATCGGGAGTCGGGGCCTGATTCTCTTCTTCAAATTAGAGATAGATCAGATGCTGATATAAGAAAGGCGCGCGGTTTGTGGAGAAGTAGACGGAGACAGCGAATTTGGCCGGATTGAAGGGGTTTTTGACAGGTGGATCCCACGGGCGATTCTGTCGGTTGTCTGTCGCGTGGGGCGCATCAGCGACGGGTCTGCGGGGGAGAGGGTCTGGGGTGAATGCCGGAGAGGTTTGGAATTCGATCCGCCACCGATTTGTTCAATCAGGTTGTCCACATGCTCTCCCCGGAACAAGTGACAGCAGTTGAGGGGTTTTGTGGACCCGTTTTTGCAGCAAAAAAGCACTTCACAATGGGGGAAGGTTGCTCTACCCCACTACTGCTTGGGCTTCACGAGCTGGCCCTGGAGCTGCTTCACCTGTTCGTTGAACTCGGGGTCGGCCTTGCGGCGTTTTTCCACCGCCTTGATGGCGTGCATGACCGTGGTGTGGTCGCGGCCGCCGAAGTGGCCGCCGATTTCTTCAAGCGAGTACCGCGTGTTGTTGCGGAGGAGGTACATGCAGACCTGGCGGGGCATAGAGACGGACTGCGGACGTTTTTTGGATTGCAGGTCGGTAAGTTTTACGCCGTAGAACTCGGTGACGGCGCTGATGACCACCTGAATGTTGAGCGTGGCGCCGGGGCCGGAAGGGGCGGGGTCGCCGATGCAGGAGCGGGCCATCTCGATATCGGGTGGGCGGCCGTCGACTCGGGCGGTGAACTGGAGGGTGGTGATGGCGCCTTCGAGCTCGCGGATGTTGGTGTCGATGCAGGTGGCGATGTGGAAGATGACATCTTCAGGGAGCTTCATGCCGCGGAGGCCGGCCTTGCCGCGGATGATGGCGACGCGGGTTTCAAAGTCGGGGGGCTCAACTTCGGCGACCATGCCCTGCTTGAAGCGGGAGATCAGCCGTTGCTCGAGGTGGGGGATGACCTCCGGCGCGGCATCCGAGGACAGGATGATTTGTTTGCCGGCCTGGTAGAGGGTGTTGAAGGTGTGGAAGAACTCTTCCTGGGAGCGTTCGCGCTTGGCCAGGAAGTGGATGTCATCGATGACCAGGATGTCCATCTCGCGGAACTTCTGGCGGAAGGCGATGAGCTGGCCTTCCTGGACCGAGGCGAAGTAGCGGGTCATGAACTCTTCGCAGGAGATGTAGCAGAGGACCGCGCCGGGGTAGCGTTCCAGGAGGCGGAGGCAGGTGGCCTGGAGAAGGTGGGTTTTGCCCAGGCCCACGCCGCCGTAGATGAACAGGGGGTTCATTTCGGAGCCGGGCTTTTCGCCGACACCCTGGGCCGCGGCGTGGGCGAGGCGGTTTCCGGGGCCGATGACGAAGTTTGCGAAGTTGTTGTCGGGGTTGATGGCGACTTCGCCAAAGGACGGGGGGCTGGGGGCGGACTGGGGGGTTTGGGGGGCCGCGGTGCCGCGGGCGTAGTCCTCTTCGGGTTCATCGACATCGCCGACGAAGCGGACGGAGACCAAGCGTCCGGTGACGGCGCGGGCGGCATCGACGAACTGCTCGGTGCAGTCTTTGCGGAGATAGACGCGGTGGAGGGTGGGGGTGACCTTGAGGCGCAGGATGCCACCGGCCAGGCCGAGGGGGACGATGTCCTCGAACCATTGGCGGCAAATCGCGGGGTGATGCGTCCGCAGGTGCGTGAGCATCTGCGCCCAGAGTCGGGCGTCTTGATCGGCCATGTACTCGCCTCTTCCTTGCTTCCCACCGAACTCGAACACGCCACCGCGTGTGGGGGGAACGTAACCATGGAGAGGGGGGGTGTCAACCGGGAATGCGGGGTTTGGGGTTGGGTGGGGTGAAGGGAGTTGGAACGGAGATCGGAGGCAGATCGATGGAGAAGGGGCCACAGATGTGTCAGATGAGCCCAGATGAAGGCATTTCTCATCCGCGTTTATCCGCGTCATCTGCGGCTGGTTTCTTTGAGGCGCCATTAGAGCGGCATCAACTCAACAGAAGGGGTGCATTTGCCAGCAGGGACCTCCGCCGTGGCGACACGCCACGGCTCACCGGTGCAAGCGCTATAAGCGAACATCGCTTTAGCCTTCGGTGATGGCGTCGAGGTCTTCTTCGCTGGCGATTTTCTCGAGGGCGTCGAGGAGGTCGACCTGGATTTTGCGGCTTTCTTCGTACCACCTGGTCATGTCGGAGTTGTCTTGCGGCTTGTTGATGTCGGCGAAGGAGCGGGCGCAGTCCTGGTCTTCGGCGAGGGTGAGGTGGGATTCGTCGATGGAGCGGGATCGCTCGTCGAAAGTTCGGGTGGCGTCGAGGAGCTGTTGGTGGCGCTTGGGGTCCAGGCGGTTGCTTTTGAGGAGGCGCTCCGCGCGGGCGCGGATGGGCGGGTGAATCTGGATCATTTGTGAGCGCGAGGTGAGAAGCTTGTCGCGGAGTGTGCCCTTGATGTCGTTTGGCGCGAGGGCCAGGAGGCGCTGGGCGGTGGCGCGCTGGAGCTTGAGGATGGTGCAGTCGGCATCGCGGAGCGCGTCAAAGGCGCGGGCGGAGGTAGTGCCGTCGGGCTCGGACCAGGATTTTTCGCTGTCGGTGATGAGGGGGAGGCGGGCCATGATGAGGCGGTCGAGCTCGAGTTCGTAGGGTTTGAGAAGTTCGCGTACTTCGGGGCGGTCGTAGAGCTTGGTGACACGGGCGACTTCGATGAGATCAACACCGACGCCGGAGCGGCCGGATTGGTGGAGGTAGAAGCGGCGGTGGCGGCGGCGCTCGAAGGAGTTCCAGGCATCCTCGGAGCCGTCGGGGAGGAGGGAGCGGAGGTCGGCCAGGAGTTCCTTGGATGCGGCATCGTGGGAAGCCTGGCGTTTGGCTTCTTCTTGTTTGATGAGGGCGTCGAGGGCTTCGCGGTTGGTGGAGTTGACGAGGTAGGCGCGTTCGAGGGTGCGATTTTGGCGGGCGGCATCGCGCTTGAGGCGGGCGGCGCAGCCTTCGACCAGGGAGCGGGCCGCGGCGATGGCGGCATCGCCGGCGTTGGCATCTTTTGCGAGGTCGGCGGCTTCTTCGGCGGTGGCGGGGGAGGCGAGGGTGTCGTATTCGCCGTCGGAGAGTTCGAGGGCGACTTGGGCGTGGGCGAGGGAGGGGAGGAGGAGGAGCAGGAGGATGAGGAGTTTCATGGGGGCTCCGGGGGAGATTGCAAATCAGCAAAGCAGCAAATGAGCAAAGCAGCAAATTAGGAGAGGAAGGTTAGTTGGTTTTAGGGGCGGTGGTACGGGAGGTTGCGGTGGAGCGGTTCTGTTGGCGTGTGGTGATTGGTGTCGCCCCTCCGGGGCTTGATCATTTGAATGTCGAGTACCAGGGGCTTGCGAACCTTTTGCGCTAGGCGGCTGTTAGGCGCTGTGGGGCAAGGACTTTCGTTCAGTTCAAAGAACCTGCATGCTGTCTCCAACTGTGAAAAGGAGTTCAACA
>Ga0154020_10005858_pt1 | contig 14437 bp, 10 predicted proteins | sample Klosneuvirus_201_FD_109709 | JGI IMG/M metagenome (GOLD analysis project Ga0154020, IMG submission 109709) | Active sludge microbial communities from wastewater, Klosterneuburg, Austria - Klosneuvirus_20160825_MG | ecosystem: Engineered > WWTP > Aerobic digester > Activated sludge | place...
GTCGCCGTTGCCGCGAGCCTTGGTCTGAGCGCCATCGCGATCTGGGCGGGGCGATGAGCAGCGGAGGGACGCCGCTCTTCGAGCTCCGCGAAGTGAGCTTCCGCTACGAGGAGATCGTCGCCATCGACGCCTGCTCGCTCACGATCGAGCGCGGCACGCGCGTCGCGCTGCTGGGGGCCAACGGCTCGGGCAAGTCGACCCTCCTGCTGCTGCTCGACGCCCTGCAGCCGCCGTCGTCGGGCCTGATCCTGTTCGACGGCGAAGAGCTCACGCCGGCGGCGCTCGCGGACGAGCGCGCGAACCACGACTTCCGCCGCCGGGTCGGCTTCGTCTTCCAGAACCCGGAAGTGCAGCTGTTCAACCCGACGGTGCGCGACGAGATCGCCTTCGGGCCGCTGCAGCTCGGCTGGCCGGCGGAGCGGATCCGCGACGAGGTCGAGAAGATGGTCGACCGGATGCAACTGCGCGCCGTCGTCGAGCGTCCGACCTTCCGCCTGTCGATGGGGGAGAAGAAGCGGGTGGCGATCGCCTCCGTGCTGATCCTCGACCCCGAGGTGATCCTCCTCGACGAGCCGACCGCCGGCCTCGATCCGCGCAGTCAGAGCGGCGTCATCGACCTGCTCGAAGAGTGGCAGGGGACGCCGCGCACCGTGGTCGTCGCGACGCACGACCTCGGGGTGCTCGAAGAGATCGCCGACCGTTGCCTGGTCTTCCAGCAGGGCAGGCTGGTCGCCGACCGCCCGCCGGGCGAGATCGTCCGCGACCTCGATCTCCTCACCCGCACCGGCCTCGTCCACAGCCACCGCCACTCGCACGGCCCGGGCGTCCACCACGCCCACCCGCACCTCCACCGGCACGAGCACGGCGAGTCGTAGCGCGGCCTTCGCAGAGGCGGCTGCTCCAGCGGAGTAGGATGAAAGTAGTGGTCGCAGGGCGCAGGCGCCCGGGAGGACGAGAATGACAGGCCGACTCAGTGCACGGATCGTCTGCACGCTCGTTCTCCCCGGATTCATCGCCGCGGGCGGGGCCCGGGCCGCGGTCATCGCGGTCGACGGCACGACCTGCACTCTCGCCAATGCCATCCTGTCGGCGAACGACGACACCGCGGTCGGCGGTTGCACCGCGGGCGCAGGGAGCGACACGCTGATTCTCGGCGCCGATGTCGTTCTGACGACTGCCGTCACCGCTGAAGTCGAAGGCGGCCCCAGCGGCCTGCCGGCGATCTCGAGTGCGATCTCTATCGCGGCCGGGGCCGGGTCGATCATCGAGCGCTCGAACGCGCTGAGTTGCACCCTCGCCGAACCCACCGCCTTCCGGATCCTCGAAGTCGCAGCCGACGGCGACCTCTCCCTCGTCGGATTGACGCTGCGTAACGGCTGTGTCGCCGCCGCGGGCGCCGGCGCGATGGCCTCGGGTGGAAGCGTTCTACTTCTCGCCGGAGGGGCGCTGAAGATCGATGGTTGTGTGCTCGAGGGAAATTCGGCGCGGGGCGGGCCAGAAGGTGTACCCCAGACCGCCGGAGCTGCCCGCGGAGGCGCCGTAGCCTCGCTCGGCGGATCCCTCGAGATCGTAGGCTCGGCATTCTCCGACAACGAGGTGATCGGCTTCGACGCTCGGGGAGGGGCCGTCGCAGTCGAAGCCGGCGAGCTTCGAGCGATCACCTGGAGTCGCTTCGAAGGCAATCGCGCCTCCCCTGCTCCCTCCGGGGAGTTCTTCTTGTCGACTCCGACTGCAGGCGGTGCCATCGCCCTGCGCGAGGTCAGCGCGGGCTCACTGGCTCATCTCCTGGTGACGGGCAACCTGGCTGGCCGGGACGCCGTCGCGGCCGGAATGGGTGGCCCGGCCTCCGGCGGGGGCCTGTCAGTGACGGGTGGGCGTTTGCAAGAGCTGAGGGATACCCTGTTTTCGGCGAATGTCGCTCGCGCCGGTGGGTCATCGAACCTCGCCTTTGCGGCCGCCCTCGGCGGTGGGCTTGCGAACAGCGGACTGATCGACACGATCGCTCGCGCGACGTTCTCGGCCAACCGCGCCCTCGGCGCCCTTGGCGGCACGGGCCGCGGCGGAGGACTCGACAACACCGGCGAGATCGGACGGATCGACTCGGCGAGCCTGTTTGCCAATGTTGCAGAAGGAGGCTTGGGAGCTCACGCGCTTCAGGGCCCCAGTCTGGGTGGCGGGATTGCGAACCTCGGGGCGATCTTCGAGATTGCGGCGAGTACCTTGGCCGGAAACGAGTGCCCGGAACCCATCTTCCTCGGCCAATCCTCCGGCGGCGGGATCTACAACGCCACGGACGACGTGGCGCCGGACGATGGCCTTCGACTCGTCGACACGCTGCTCGCCGGCAACCTCGCGACGGACGGCGCCGACTGCTTCTCGACGGCGAACCTCGTTTCTTTCGGCTTCAACCTGGCGCAGGCGCCCGATGCCTCTTGCCTCTTCGGGAGCCCTGGCGACATCGTCGGCCTGGACCCACAGCTGCTTGCGCCGGCCGACAACGGCTGCACCGTGCCGCTGCCGGGAGGAGGCTGTCTTCCCACCGTCGCGTTCTCCGCGACCAGCCCGGCAGCCGATGCCGGACTGTGCGCGGCAGTGGGGACCGAGATCGACGCCCGCGGTGCGGTGCGGCCGTTCGATCTCGTCGGCGTTCCGAATGCTGCCGGCGGCGACGGCTGCGACATCGGCGCCTTCGAGCTCGTTGGCGAGCTCGCGGCCGTGCAGGTCGGCATCAATGTGTCGGATTCGGCCGATCCGTTGGCCAGCGGCACCGGCCCCGGGAACCTCGCCTATACCGTTTCGCTTTCGAGCCTCGGCTTGGCTACTGCCGACGGCGTCGTGGTCTCGGCGCCGCTCTCCCCGCCGCCGGGCGTCTCGGCCGTCTCGGCGACGGCCTCGGTGGGAAGCTGGAACGGTGGGATCTGGACCGTGGGCAGCCTGCCGAGCGGCGCAACTGCCGAGCTCACGTTCCTCCTGACGGTCGACTTCGGAACCGCCGGCGGGACGGACGTGCTGAGTCTCTCCGCCGCGGTGACGGCGGCGACCGGCCATGACGGCGAGCTCGCTGCCGATGTCGAGCGGACGTCGGTGATCGAGGGTGTCTTCTACGGCACCTTCGAGAGCGGCGACACCGCGCTCTGGAGCCAGACCGTCGGCGGGAGCTAGCTAGCGCGGGTTGTCGGGCGGGAGGCTATAGACTCCGCGGCGCATGAGCGACCGGCACCTGTTTCCCCGTCTGCGTTGGCTGGGTCTCGCCTGGCTGGTGGTCTATCTGCCGTCCTACGCCGCGGCCTACGGATTCACCAACTTCCTCTTCCTGTGCAATCTCGGCGTCATGCTTACCGCGGCGGCGCTTCTCGGGGGCAGTCGGCTGGTGCTCTCGAGCCAGGCAGTCGCGGCGCCGGTCATCGGCATCGCCTGGGCGCTCGATGCCGGCTGGCGCGTCGTCTCGGGGCACCATCTCTTCGGCGGCACCGAGTACATGTGGGATCCGCAGTACCCGCTCTTCACTCGGCTGCTGTCGCTCTACCACCTGGCCTGGCCGGTGCTGGTGGTCGTGGTGGTGCTGCGGGTGGGTTACGACCGGCGCGGTTGGCCGCTGCAGGCCGCCATCGCGGCGACAGCGGTCGCCGTCAGTCGGTGGTTCACCCCGCCGGCCGACAACATCAACTTCGCCTTCGTCGATCCGATCTTCGGGCGGGCCTTCGAGCCGGCAGCCCTGCACATGGCGATCGTGCTGATCTCCCTCGCCGGCGTCGGCTATGGCCTTACTCACTTCGCCTTGCGGGCCGGCGCGAGAGAATCCCGCGGCGTCCGGAGCGCAGAGCCTTCGGACTCTCCGGACGCCGCAGGCGACAACGCGGTCGAGGGTGCTAGCGCAGGCTGAACAGGATGTTCCAGCGGTAGTAGACGGCCACCGGCCGGTCGCCATAGCGCGCCGGCGCGAAGCGCCAGGAGCGGATGGCTTCGAGTGCGCTCTGCTCGAGCCCGAAACCGAGCGGCGAGCTGACGACGCGGGCCGACTGCAGGCTCCCGTCGGTGGCGATTTCCGCTTCGACGACGACGGCGCCCTGGCGACGGGCGGTGCGGGCGACCTCCGGATACTTCGGATCGACCCGGAAGAGCACCTGCGGCGCGACGATTCCCGCGTTGGGCTTCCAGACGATGGTGCCGGCCTCCACGGGCGCAGCGCTGCCCGGGCCGACGCCGCCCGCGTCCGTCAACACTGTCCCCGGATTCGCTGCTCCGTCGGTGCCGGTCTGCGCTCCGAGCGGCGGGATCGCGGCTTCGGAGAGGGTCTCGCTGGCCACCGCCGGCGGGCCGTCCGGCACGGCCTCGGGCTGAACGACCGCGGGCTTCGTGGGGGCCGCCGGGAGTGGCGCCGGGGTCGCTCGAATCAGCGGCGCGCTCCATTCGGCGGGCAGGAAAGCGGCCGGGATGAAGCTCTCTAGGAGGTTCGGCGCTTCGACGGCCTCGATGCGCCAGGCGAGCCCGACGACGAGGGCGGTCGCCACCGACAGGTGGAGGAGCGCCGCCATCGTTGCCAACTGCTTCTTCGACGAAGCCGGTCCCTGAAGAACGCTCTGCATTTCGAACATCGCGACCTCCCGCCCCTTGGGGGCATTGCCCTGCAGAGAATGAGACACGCGAACTGGCTGGCAGGAAACCTCCGCAAGAAGCTCTGCAAGAAGGGGACCGGGCCCCCGACACCTGGGGAGGCGGCCGGATCGCCGGTAGAATGACCGCCGTGCTGCGCCTGGACTACCTCTCCCCGCTCCCTCCGGTGCGCTCGGGAATCTCGGACTACAGCCTCGAGCTGCTGCCGCACCTCGCGGAGCGCGCCGACGTCCGGGTATTGCGCCTGCCCGACCTGCCGCTCGACCCCGAGATCGCCGCCCGCTTCCGGCCGGTCGAGGCGGACCTCGCCGGCCAGGACGGCCGCCTGCCGCTCTACCACATGGGCAACAACCACTACCATGCTGCGGTCTGGGAGCTCGCCATGGAACGGCCGGGGGTGCTCGTGCTGCACGACCTCGTCCTGCACCACTTTCTGCTCGACCGGACGGTGGGGAAGGGTGAGTTCGAGCCTTACCGCGCGGCGCTCGAAGGTGACCACGGCTGGGTTGGCGACGCCGCGGCGCGGCCGGTGCGCTGGGGCGCCTTCGGGCGCGCCGCACAGTTCTTCCTGCCGGCGAACCGGACGCTCCTCAGGCGCCAGCGCGGCGTGCTGGTGCACGGCCAATGGGCGGCCTCGGTGCTGCGCGAGGAGGACCCGGAGCTCGCGGTGCGCGTGGTCTCGATGGGCATCCCGCTGCCGCCGCCGGCGCGCCGCGATGTCGGCCTCGCCTTCCGGCAGCAGTGGTGCATTCCGCCCGAGGCGCTGCTGCTCGGTTCGTTCGGTTTCCAGACGCCGATCAAGCGCACCGACGTGGCGATTCGAGCTCTCGCTTCGGCGGGTCTCGAGAAGGTGCACCTGCTCATCGCCGGCGAGCTTTCGCCGTACTCGAACTACGCCGCTCTCGCCGCCGAGATCGGCGTCGCGGAGCGTGTGCACGTCACCGGTTTTCTGCCCTTCGAACAGCTCGACGCCGCGATCTCCGCCACCGATCTGTGCCTCAACCTGCGCTATCCCACCGCCGGCGAGACCTCGGCCTCGCTGCTGCGCATCCTGGCCGTGGGGCGCCCGGTGGTGGTCTCCGACTACGCCGACTTCGGCGATCTGCCCGAAGCGATCGCGCTCCACATTCCACCCGGCGAGGGCGAGATGGAGGAGCTCGCGGTGGCGCTGGCGCGGCAGCTCGCCGATCGGGAGTCGCTCGATCGCATGGGCGCAGCGGCGCGGCGCTTCGTCGCCGAGCACCATGCCCCGGAGCGCGCCGCCGATGAGCTGGTGGCTGCGGTCGGCGAGCTCGCGGGGCTCGACCCGCTCGCCGATCGTCCGCCGCAACCGGGCCCGCGCAGCACTGCGGTGCAGGGTCGCGTGCCAGGGCGGATCGTCGTGCACGGCAGCGACAACTGGGCGCCGGGTGAACGCCGCCAGCTGCAGGTCGAGGTCGTCAACGACAGCCGCGTCCGCTGGCTGCCGAGCCACGCCCTGCCAGGCGGAGTCATCTTCGAAGTGCAGTTCCTCTCCGAAGGCCGCGACCTCTATCGCGGACGGCGCTGGCTGTCGCTTCCCGAGGCGCTCGAGCCGGGTAGCTCGCGCCGGTTCGTGCTCGAGCTGCGCCGCCCGGAGGCCGCAGCGCGCCTGCTCATCAAGCCGACGCTGCAGATCGCCGAGGGGCATCGGCCGCTCGGCGCCTGGGAGTGGGACCGGTGGGTCTGAAAGCGGCCGGGCATCTGCTGCTCGGCCTGCTGCTGGGCGCCACCGCCTGGATTGCGGCGAGCGCGGCGCCGCAACGTCCGCCGGCGCCCGGGGCCGAGACGACGCACTGGCTCGCCGCTCACAGTCTGGCGATCGACCACGATGAGCTCTACGTCGACGCCGACGCGGCGCGCTTCCGCGCGGCGTTCGGCGAGGCGCCGCGCGGCGTCCGCTCCGAGCCGAAGAGCGACCGTCTGGAGGCGCCGTATCTCGCCACCCGGCTGTGGAGTTGGGCGCTCGCCCTCGGCGGGGAACGCGGCCCCTTCCTGCTCCATTTCCTTGCGTTTGCCTTGGCAGCGTTCGCCGCCAGCCGCGCGTTGCGCGCTGCCCTCGGTGGGGCAGCGCCGCTCTGGATGGCGCTCTTTCTCTTCGGCTCGACCGCCTTCACCGCCGTCTTTCGCTGGCAGAGCGAGGTTCTGGTCTTCGCCGCTGTCGTCCTGGCCGGCGCCCTTGCCTGGGGGAGGGACACGGGCACCGCGGACGCGAAGGGGGCGGACGAGATCTACGGTGGCGACCTCGCCGCGCGAGCGGCCTTCTGGCCCTGGCCGCTCGCCGGGTTGCTCGTCGGCGCGGCAGCCGTCCGGCATCCTGCCTATGCCCTGCTGGCGCTGCCGATGCTCGTCGACCTCTGGCGTCGACCGCGGAGCGGCCAGAGGCTCGGAATCCTCGGCCTCTTCGCGCTTTCGGTGGTACTGCCGGTGGGCGTCGTGCTGGCGCTGCACGGTGCACCCTGGGAGGCACCGGCGGCAGTTTGGTCTGCCGCACTGACAGGCTGGAACGCGCTCTTTTTCATCGCCGGCAGAAACGCCGGATTGTTGGTCGGCTTCCTGCCGGTCGCCGCGCTCTTGCTCGCCCCGCGCTCGACGGGCGGCCGGCGATACCTGCCGCTGGTCGTGATGAGCGCAGCACTCGTGCAGGTTCTCATGGCGCCGTTCGACTGGGCCGGCGGCAGCCCCGCCGTCGGCAATCTCTCGTTCCTGCCGCTCTACGGCGCGCTGCTGTTTTGTGCCGGGCCGGCGCTGCGGCTGCGCGGAGCCCTCTTGCTGGCGCTCGCCGTCGCGCCGTTTCTCGCTCCCTACTGGCTCGCGCCGCTGTCCAACGGTGCCGAGCCGCCGCAGGCGCTCGCACCGTTCACCAGCGGCATCCGCGAACGGTTGCCTTTCGAGACCTCGCTGCGCGACCTGCCGGCCAGTCCGGAGATCGTGCGCGGGGGCGTGCGTCTGCGAGCCACCGGCCCGGGCCTCCGTCCGGCGAAGGGAAAGCTCGCCCTCGCGGCCTCGCGCGCGGTGGTGCTGGTGGAGAGCGACCGTGCTCTCACCTCGGTGCGGCTCGACTTCAGCGCCAGCGCTCCAGCTGCGCTCGCAGTCGAGGGCGGCAAGACGGCCAGCACGACCTTTCGCCCGAACGGCGAAGTGGCCTTCGAGATCGCTTTGGGCGACCCCGCGCGCCGCCATCCGCTCTGGTGGAGCCGCAGCCCGGTCTCGATCTACCTCCTCCGGCTGGAGCTGCCCGAGGCGGGCAGGATGGCAGGGCAGGGTTCGGCCTCTGCCGCCGAACCCGTGACCTTCGATCTGGGTCTGGCACGTGTCGCAGGACCGGAGGCTGGAAAACCATGAGTCAGACGCTCCCCTGGATGCTCGAAATGCGTTCTCGCCTCGGGGCGCCCGCGCCGCGGCGCCTGGTGCCTGGCGAGGCGCGTCAGGCGGCGGTGCTCGTGCCGCTCTACGTCGATGCCGGAATGCTCTGGACGCTGCTCACCAAGCGCACCGACAGCCTGCCGCACCACCGCGGTCAGGTCGCCTTTCCCGGCGGCGGCAAGGAGATGGGGAGGACTCGTGGGCAGCTGCGCTGCGCGAGGCCGACGAGGAGATCGGCCTCGAGCCGAAGCGGGTGCTGCGGCTGGGCGAGCTCGACGAGGTCGCGACCCCCTCCGGCTTCCGCATCGTGCCCTGTGTCGGTGCCGTCCCGTTCCCGTTCGAGCTCAAGCCGAACCCCGGCGAGATCGACGAGACGTTCGCCGCCCCGCTGGGCGAGCTGGCCAACCCGAAGCTGATCGAGGACCGCGAAGTCCTCATCAATGGCCAGCGGCGGACCCTGCGCATTTACCACGTCGGCCGCTTCCTCATCTGGGGCGTCACCGCCCGCATCCTGCAGAATCTCCTCGAGCGAGTCGGCATTTCGAGCAGCTACGAGCTGGAGCCCTGAGCGCTCCGGCCGCCCGGTTTGCCCGCCGCGCGCCGCGGCACGGCAGCTAGTCCACCGTCGCTGCGACCCCCCGCAGCCCGCCTTGCCCCTTTGGGTAGCCGCGACTCATAGGGGGTCGTGGTACCGTCCCCCGACGGATTCATGGGGATGGAACTCGACTCGACAGCCCTGTCCGGGGCGCTCTTCGACGCCTCCGCCGATGCGATCGTCGTAGTCGACGGTGCGGGTACCATCGTGACGGCGAATCCGGCCTGCCAGCGACTGCTCGGCTACCCGCTGGAGGAACTAGTGGGCAAGCCCGTCGAGCTTCTCATCCCAGGTCGTTTTCCGCGCCACGCGGAGCAGCGCGCGGCCTATGCCAACCATTCGAGCCCGCGCCCGATGGGGCTGGGTCTCGCGCTCTGCGCGCGGCACGCCGACGGGCAGGAGATTCCGGTCGACATCTCGCTGACTCCGATCGCCCTCGGCGAGGAACGGCTCGCGGCGGCGGCGATCCGCGATCTGCGCGGGCGCATGCAGGAGCCGGACGCGCTGCGCATCCAGGCGACTGCGCTGCGCTCCGCCGCGAACGGCATCGTCATCACGGACCGCGCGGGCACGATCGTCTGGGTCAATCCCGCCGCTTGCGCGATCACCGGCTATGGCGCCGACGAGCTCGTCGGCAGGCATACCCGGCTGCTCAAGTCGGGGGCGCACGGCGAGGAGTTCTACGCCGACCTGTGGCGTCAGGTCACCCGCGGCGAGACCTGGTCGGGAACGATCGTCAACCGGCGCAAGGACGGCGCCATCTACTACGAGGAACAGACGATCGCTCCGGTCCTCGATGCAGCCGGAGAAGCGACCCACTTCGTCGCCATCAAGTCCGACGTGAGCGCGCGTCGTCGCGCCGAGGAGGCTCTGGCGACGGCGCACCAGGAGCTCGCGGTGCGCGTCGCCGAGATCGAATCGCTCAACGCCCAGTTGCGCGAGCAGGCGGTTCGCGACCCACTGACCGGGCTGCACAACCGCCGCTACTTTGACGAGATCGCCGGGCGCGATGCGGCCCGCGCGCGACGCACCGGCGAGGCGCTGGCGCTCATCGCGCTGGACATCGACCGTTTCAAGGAGGTCAACGACCAGTACGGGCACGCGGCGGGAGACCTGGTGCTCGAGGTGCTTGCCGAGATCCTCACCTCCAGCGTGCGCGGCTCGGACCTCGTCTGCCGGACGGGTGGCGACGAGTTCGCCATGCTGCTGCCGGGTGCATCGCCGGCGGTGGCGCTCGAGCGGGCGGAACTGGTCCGCGAGACGTTCGCTGCGACGCCGATCGAGCTCGGCGACGGCAGCCTCCTGCGCCGCACGGTGTCGATCGGTGTTGCCTTTTTTCGTGCCGGCGCGGAGGAAATCGCGGCGACCCTGCAGCGCTCGGACGGCGCGCTCTACGAGGCCAAGCGGGCAGGACGGAATCGGATCTGTACTGCCGAGCCGCCGTCGCCTGCTATCGACTCCTGAAGGGGGTCCGGCGCGGCGCGATCTGCGCGCCTACCGGCTGAGCCAGCCGAGGACGAGAATCGCGAAACCGAGGGAAGCGAAAGTCACAGGCAGTCCGACTCGCAGATGGGCGCGGAAGCCGATCCGTATGCCGAACCGGTCGGCCTGTTCGACGACGATGAGGTTGGCGACACTGCCGACGAGGAGCGCGTTGCCGGCAAAGGTCGAGGCCAGCGCGAGCGAGTAGCCGACGATCGGGAGAGCGGGCTCGCTCGGCACGAAGCGCAGCAGAAGCATGACGGCCGGGACGTTTCCCACCAGATTCCCCAGCAGGGCGACGACCGGCACCAATACCCCCACCTGGGAGAGCGGCAGCCCGGCCCCGGCGAGTGCGCGCTGCCCGGCATCGGTCCAGCCCGAGAGCTCGAGCCCTCGGGTGACGATGAACAGGGCCACGAAGAGCGCCAGCATCTGCCAGTCGACCAGGCCGAGCATCGTCCGGCTGTGCATCCGGCGGCTGGTCAGGACGACGCCGGCGACAGCGCAGCCGGTGAGGTAGGCGGGCACCGGGGTGAGGAACAGGGCGATCGCGGCGACTGTGAGGACGATCGCCTTGGCGGCCTCCCGGCGATCCAACGCCGGTACGGCAGCAGTCTCCCCGGTCGGCGCCGCGGCCGCCTCCGCGACGCTGGCAGCGTGGCCGCCGAGCCGTCGCCCGAGGAACCAGAAGGTGAAGCCGAGCGCCGCTGCCACCGGCAGCGCGCACGCCAGCACGAACGGCAGGAAGGCGAGGCCGAGCTGCTGCGAGATGAGGATGTTCTGCGGATTGCCGATCGGCGTCAGGGCACTGCCGATGTTGGTGCCGCAGGCGAGCGCGAGGAGATACGGGACCGGCTCGAGCCGCGCTGCCAGCAAGGCCGCGCAGAGAAGCGGCGTGAGCGCGAAACAGACGACGTCGTTCGTGAGCACCGCGGCGAGCAGTGCCGAGACGACGAGCACGCCGGCGAGGAGCCGGCGCGGATGGTGGACGCGCCCCAGGCCGCGACCGATCGCCCCGTAGAGCCCCGACATCTGGTACTGCGCCGAGAGCAGCATCATGCTGAAGAGCAGGGTGAGCGTCGGCGCATCGATGGCGGACTTCGCCTCGTCGAGCGTGATCTCGCCGGTCGCCAGAAAGGCCAGCGCCCCGAGCACCGCGAAGCCCGTCCGGTCGAGCGCCAAGCCGGGAATCCGGCCGATTGCGAGGAGCACATACGTCGCTCCGAAGAGCGCCAGGGGGAGCGCCGCTGGTGTCATGGTAAGGGTTTGATTTTGCTGCATTTGTTCGGTCGCGCGCAATTTCGGCGCGGACGTATTTGACATCCGGTTCTGCCGGTCGCGTGCTACGCTTCCCCGCGCCCATGGTCAAGTCCGAGTCGGCGACAGGCGTCGACCTTCAGCCCACTTCCCACGCTCCGATCATCCGGTCGCCGAAGGACCTGGCGCGGCTTGGCTTGGGAGCGCTCGGCGTGGTCTATGGCGACATCGGCACCTCGCCGCTCTATGCCATCAAGGAGTGTTTTGCCCTCCCTCACGGCGTGGCGATCAGCCTCGGAAACGTGCTCGGCATCCTGTCGCTGGTCTTCTGGGCGCTCACCCTGATCGTGGTCGTCAAATACATCGGCTACGTGATGCGCGCCGACAACCATGGAGACGGCGGGATCCTCGCGCTCCTGGCCCTGGTGACCGAGCAGCGCAGCCATCCGAAACGCGGCGAGACCGGCCACCGGCGCTGGATCACGCTCGTCGGCCTGGCGCTCTTCGGCGCCGCGCTGCTGTGGGCCGACGGCATGATCACGCCAGTGATCTCGGTGCTCGGCGCGCTCGAGGGTCTCGACGTCGCGACGCCGATTTTCCGCCCCTGGATCGTGCCGCTCGCCCTGGCGATTCTGGTCAGCCTCTTCCTGGTGCAGAAGCGGGGAACGGCAGGCATCGGTGCGGTGTTCGGGCCGCTGATGCTGGTCTGGTTCGCGTCCATTACTGCGCTCGGAATTCCGGCGATCGTGCGCCATCCGGAGGTTCTTGCAGCAGTCAATCCGATGCATGCCGTGCATTTCTTCCGCGCCAACGGGTTGCACGGCTTTCTGATTCTCGGCTCAGTGGTTCTCTGCGTCACCGGAAGCGAGGCCTTGTACGCCGATATGGGCCACTTCGGGCGCCGGCCGATCCGCTTCGCCTGGTTCTGGCTGGTCTTTCCGGCCCTGCTGGCCAACTACTTCGGGCAGGGCGCGCTGCTTCTCGCGCGCGGGCAGGAAGTGGTCGAGAACCCGTTTTACGGTCTGGCACCGGCGTGGTTTCTCTATCCCCTGGTGGTAATCGCCACGCTTGCCGCCGTCATCGCCTCGCAGGCGCTTATCTCCGGCGCATTCTCGCTCGCCCAGCAGGCGATCCAGCTCGGCTTCTCGCCGCGCATGACGATCGTCCATACCTCGAATGAGGCCAGCGGCCAGATCTATGTGCCGGAAGTGAATACCATTCTGATGATCGCTTGTGTATCCCTGACGCTCATGTTCCAGAAGTCTGGCAACCTCGCGGCGGCCTACGGAATCGCCGTGATGGGAACGATGGTGATCACCACGATCCTGCTCTTCTCGGTCGAACGCCGGATCTGGCACTGGCCACTCTGGAAGGCGCTGCTGCTTTGTGGCCTTTTCATGGTCGTGGACATGCCGCTGCTGGCTGCGAACGTCGTCAAGATCGTCAGCGGCGGCTGGGTGCCGCTCGTGGTGGCTTTCGGGATCTACATCCTCATGACGACCTGGAAGCGCGGGCGCACGGCAGTGCGCAAGCACCTTGCCGAAGGAAGCCTGCCGCTCGATTACTTCCTGTCGCGTCTAGAGGACTATGCACCCCACCGCGTGAAGGGGACGGCAGTCTTCATGACCTCGACGATGGGGGTCACGCCGCCCATCCTGCTGCACCATTTCAAGCACAACAAGGTTCTTCACGAGAAGGTCGTGCTGTTCACCATCGTCACCGAAGGCATCCCGGAGGTCGCGAAGCGGGATCGCATCCAGATGCGCGAGCTCGACCACGGCTTCAGCGAGGTGATCGCGCACTACGGCTTCATGCAGACGCCGAACGTGCCCTTGGCGCTACGCCGCGCCGCGGAGATGGGCCTCGAATTCGATCCCGGGGCGGTGAGCTACTTCCTCGGCCGCGAGACGCTTCTGACGACGGGGAAGTCCGGTATGTCGAAATGGCGCAAGCGCCTGTTCGTCTACCTGGCGCGCAACGCGCGGCCGGCGAATACCTTCTTCCGCATCCCTCCGAACCGCGTCATCGAGCTCGGCGCGCAGGTCGAACTCTGACGTCCGCCTAGCGCGGGTCTCAGCGGGCGAGGGCCAGGGCGAGCTGATTGGCGAAGGTCTCGAGCAGGTGGAGCTGCTCGGGCTCGACGACCCGGTCGCCGGTCGCCGGGTGGAGTCCGATCACCCCCAGAATGGAACCGCCGTTGCGCATCGGCAGATAGAGGCCCTTGGCCGCCGGCAACGTGGCGGTATGGGCACCGGCCATCGCGCCATGATCGTAGGCCCACTGCGCGACGGCCTTCTCGCGCTCATCGAAGCGATAGGTGATGCTCTCACTCGCTATCTCCTGCAGCCGTCCTGAGTCGTCGGGCAGCAGGATCAGGACCTGGGCGACGAAGACCTGAGAGAGGTGCTCGAGAGCGGAGTCGAGGAGCTGCTGCCGCTCTTTGGCCTGCGCCAGGTCGCGACCGAAGGCATAGAGCGCGGCGGTGCGCCGCTCACGGCGACTGGAGGTTTCCGCCTGCTCGCGCAGGCGCACGGTCAGGGTCGAGATGACGATCGCCACCACCAGCATCACGCCGAAGGTGATGAGGTACTGCGAGTCCGAAACGGCGAAAGTGAGCTGGGGAGGGACGAAGAAGAAGTCGAAGGCGGCCACCGAGACGATCGAGGCGAAGATCGACGGGCCGCGGCCGAACCGCAGGGCGATGCCGACCACGGCGAGGAGAAAGACCATCACCACGTTCGTCAGCTCGACGGCTGGGGCGAGCAGGCGGCCGAAACCGGTGGCGAGGAGAATGGCGCCGAGGGCCGCGAGATACCCGGCAGGACGGCTCCGGCGCCGCGCAGCGCGCTCGACGCCGCGCGCCCTGTCGCCCTTCTCCCCCTCACGCGCCAGAACGAAGATGTCGATGCCGGCGTCGGCGCGTTGGAGCTTCTCGCGCACCGAGCCGAAGAGGATCTCGCGCCAGCGAGCGCCGTGCGGCTTGCCGACGACGATCTTCGAGACGTTGCGTTGGCGGGCGTAGGCGATGAGCTCGGTGGCGGCGTCGCTCCCGGCGAGCTGAACGGTTTCGGCGCCGAGCTCTTCGGCGCGGCGAAGGGTCTCCCA
>Ga0154020_10005859_pt1 | contig 14436 bp, 10 predicted proteins | sample Klosneuvirus_201_FD_109709 | JGI IMG/M metagenome (GOLD analysis project Ga0154020, IMG submission 109709) | Active sludge microbial communities from wastewater, Klosterneuburg, Austria - Klosneuvirus_20160825_MG | ecosystem: Engineered > WWTP > Aerobic digester > Activated sludge | place...
CGCCGAACCAAGAGTGGTAGGCGGTGTAGCGCTCAAGACGCGCACATACGTGGAGCAGCTCTCGTGCGCCAACACGTGTTGACACGGAGGCTGCATGACACGCCCGCACCCCGATCCCGCTGCGCGGACCCCGGATGAGGCGCGCACCAAGGATGGATATCTCATTGATGAATACAGCAGCGAGGCGGACAATCTCGACCCCGCCGAACTGCGCGAGCGCATGCGCCACGCCGCGCCACGGATTGACGCGCTCGACGTGACGTCGGCACTGACCGACCTCGACCAGATCGAAGACGTTGTCGCGGATGCTGATGGTGGTATCGAGAGTGCTCTTTCCGATTCGCCGGTGGTCGACACGGTCGACTCCGGCGCGCGACAGACGCCGACCGACGACGGTGAGATGGGTCTTGGTGCCGAGCCGCACTCGGCGGAAGAACTCGAGCGTGCCGCCATCGGCGATGCGCTGCGTGGGCGAGCGGCGGTCACCCGCGACGACACGGAACACGGTGAACGGTTTCTCGACACACCCGGTGATGGCGACGACCGGGAGACGTCCCGATGACGGCGCCCGTGGCACCGAACGCACCGACGGCACCGGCCGCGCCGTCGTCGGAGCAGCCCGTACCGCCCTTCCCTGCGCAGCATCAGGAACGGCCGGGACTCGAAGCAGCGATGACGCCACTTCCGCGATACGAAGCACCAGTGTATCGAGCCGCCGGCAAACTCGAAGGCCAGATCGCGCTCATCACCGGCGGCGACTCCGGTATTGGTCGTGCGGTTGCCGTACTGTTTGCGCGCGAGGGCGCCGACATCGCGATTGTGTATCTGCCGGAAGAAGAAGCGGACGCGCAAGAAACAGCCGTCGCGATTGAACGCGAGGGACGGACCTGCCTGCGCATCGCCGGCAATGTGCGCGAATCGGTCTTCTGCAACGATGCCGTCCGACAGACGATCGACGCATTGGGGGCGTTGCACGTGCTGGTGAACAACGCCGCGTACCAGCAGCACCAGTCCTCCTTGCTCGACATCTCCGATGCGCAGCTCGCGCAAACGTTTGAGACGAACGTTTTCGGTTACTTCTACATGGCGCGCGCGGCGCTCGAACATCTTCCGCGTGGCGGAACGATCATCAACACCGGGTCCATCACCGGCCTCGAAGGCAGCGCCTCACTGCTGGACTACGCCGCAACCAAAGGCGCGATCCACGCGTTCACGAAGTCGCTGGCGCAAAACCTGGTGTCGCGCGGCATTCGCGTGAACTGCGTGTCGCCCGGCCCGGTGTGGACGCCGCTCAACGTGGCAGACAAACAAGCAGATAAGGCGGGACAGCATGGCGCCGAGACCCCGATGAAACGTCCGGCACAGCCCGAAGAGATCGCGCCGGCATTTGTATTCTTCGCGTCGAATGCCGATTCGAGCTACATCACCGGCGAAGTGCTCACGCTGCTCGGTGGCGATACCTCGGCCGCCTAGCTGATCGCGTAACACGCTCGTGCAGCGTACTCGCGCAGCGTACTCGCCTGACGCGGAGGCGCGCCACCCGCATGCAAGACGGGCCAGCCGCGTGGTGCGGCTGGCCCGTGATGCGTGGACTCGATCAGGATGTGCGTGCCGTGCGCGGAGCGCTCAGGCGGTCGCCCGTCGGCGGCGCGACACGTACCCGATGGCGCCGAGTCCGGAGAGCATGAGCACGTAGGTGGACGGCTCAGGGGTGACGGTCGACGGCAAGTCATTGGAGATCACCTCGGGCGGCGGCGTTTCAGGCTCCGTCCAGGGCGGCGTTTCTTCCTCGGGCGTCCACGTCTGCGGCGGGTACGGCGTTTCGTCTTGCGGCGGCAGTGGATCCTCGGGAGCCGGATCTTCGGCCGTCGGCCCCGTCGACTGCACGTTCACCTGTGCGACGGTCCCGGTCGAGGATCCTTCGACGCCAGGGTTGTAGGTCGATCCATTGAAATTGTCGCCGCCCTCGTAGCTCGCACCGCTATTCGAGAAGCCATAGGCAAACCACCGCACGGTCGTCGGCATATCCATGTCGAACGTGCGAATGGTGAAGCCCGTCAGTGCCTGTCCCGGCAGAAGTCCGGTCGACGGATCGGTCATCCACGACGATGCGTACCGCCGTCCCGAGCCGGCCGCGACCGTCCACGCCATGAACGGCGACCAATTGGATGGGGCACCGGTGATGGTCGACGTGCCGGCGCTGACGCCGAAGAAGTACAGCCCGTGATCACTGCTGCCGAAGGCGTTGCGCAGCGTGAAGTTGAGTAGCCAGTTGCCGGCCGACCCGGAAATGGAGTAGTCGACGGCTACCGGTTGTGCCGCCGCCGAGGAGGAGGCGAGCAGCAGTCCGGCCAACAAGGTACGAATAGGATGACGCATATCGACTCCGGGGTGCGACGGTGACAGGACCACGATCACCCCCTTCCTACTCAAGCTCCGTGCCAAGCTCGACCATTGCCATTTCGTCCTCAAAAGAGGCCGTTTTCAAGCGATCTCGGCCTTATTCCGTGCCATTTCAGAAATGTTGCCTAGATACAACAGTGGATTTTCGTTGCGCAAACGCAACATGCTGACGTCCCTACTCGACGATTTCCCACGAAAATCCCTTACACTGCGTATCGAGTCGGACGGTACGTTGTCGGTGCCACGAGGCAGTCGCGGGGCACCCCTTTTCACCATGAAGGAGGCAGGATGTCGCGTTTGAGAGGATCGATGCGTCACATCGCGTGGTCCATGATGCTCACCGCCGCCATGTCGGGTGCCGGTACGGCCTCGGCGCAGGGCGCGCAGAAGCAGGATGAGGAGTACACGCGACTGATCAAGCAGTACTTGACCGATCCGCGCATCTCGACGGAACTCGTCGATCACCTGCCGGCGTCAGACAAGGTGCCGACCACGCTCAAGTTCCCCGGCATCAATCGTATTGTGGGAACGCCGGGCTATCTGACGTATGCGAAGGACATTCATCGCTACCTCAAGGCGGTGGCTGACGCCGCGCCCGAGCGCGCGAAGTTCTGGACGATCGGCAAGACCGAAGAGGGACGCGACATGGTGGTCCTCGTCATCGCCGACGAAGAGACCATCAAGAATCTTGATCAATACAAGGGCTACCTCAGCGAACTCGCCGACCCGCGCAAGACGCCGGAGTCGCGTGCCAAACAGCTGTTCGGCATCGCCAAGCCCGTGTACTACCTCACCAGCGGCATGCACTCCACCGAGACGGGCGGACCCGAGATGCTGATGGAGCTCTCGTATCGCCTGGTGGTGGAAGAAACGCCACTCGTGCAAAGCATTCGCAAGAATGTGCTGACGCTCATCACGCCGGTTATCGAAGTGGACGGCCGCGAGAAGATCGTCGACGGCGTGTGCTACCGTCAGAAGACAGGGCTCAATCTGCCCACGCCGTACTGGGGCAAATACGTCGCGCACGACAACAACCGCGACGGCATGGGGCAGTATCTCAAGCTGACGCAGAACGTGCGCAAGCTCGCCAACGACTGGCACCCCACGATCCTGCACGATCTGCACGAAGCGGCGACGTTGCTGTACGTATCCACCGGCACCGGCCCGTACAACGAACAGCTCGACCCGATCACCATCAACGAATGGTGGTACATGGCCGAGAACGACGTGATGGAAATGACGAAGCGTGGCGTTCCGGGTGTGTGGACGTACGGCTTCTATGATGGCTGGGTGCCGAACTACATGTTCTTCCTGGTGCACTCGCACAACGCCATCGGCCGCTTCTATGAAGTGCAGAGCTACGGCTCGGGGTGCAACGGCGTGGCGATGGGCGGTGCACGTGGTGGCGGCGCGCCGCCGGCCGCGGCCGGCGCTGCGGGCGCCGCACCGGCTGGTGGTGCGCCGGGAGCTGGTGGCCGTGGTGGTCGTGGCGGCGGTGCTGCCGCACCCGCGGCGGACACGTCACTCACCATGATCCTTGGCGGCACCAACTACAATCAGAGCCGCGAGTGGTTCCGTCCGAATCCCACACCGAATGACATTCGGTGGGGTCCGCGCGCCAACACGAATATCCAGCAGTCGGCCGTGCTCTATGCACTCTGGAACACCGGCAAGGAACGCGAACGCTTCCTCGAGAACTACTGGATCAAGAACAAGAATGCGATCAAGAAGGGAACGATGGGCCCCACCAAGGGCTGGGTGATTCCCGCATCACAGCACGCCAAGGCTAACGCCGCAGAAGCCGTCAACGAGCTGATTGATCAGGGCCTCGAGTTCCACGTGGCCAACAGCGACATGAAGGTCGGCACGCTCGACGTGAAGAAGGGCGACTGGATCATCCGCGGCGATCAGCCGCTGCGCACGATCGCCGACATGTACTTCTCGATTCAGAACTACCCGACCACCAATCCGTCGCCGTACGACGACACGGGTTGGACGTATCAGATGATGCGCAACATCATCCTGCATGAGATCAAGGACCCGGCGCTGCTCACCGCGTCGATGACGCCCGTTACCTCGCACGTCACCGCCGCCGGCGGCATCGCGGGCAACGGTGCGACGGTCATCGTCGAACACACTGGTGACAACAACATGGTCGCGCTGCGCTATCGCCTGGCCGCCATGAAGATGTCGGCTGCCGAAGCGCCATTCGAAGCGGCTGGCCACAAGTTTGGCGCGGGCTCGTTCATCATCGCCAAGGCCAACCGTGCACAACTCGAACCGGTGCTCAAGGAACTCGGCCTCTCGGCGTGGGCCGTTGATGCGGCACCGACCGTCAAGTCGCACGACCTCGACATTCCGCGTATCGGTTACATCCATAGCTGGAGCAATACGCAGGACGAAGGGTGGGTGCGTGCGGCGCTCGACTACTACAAGATTCCGTACAACTACTTCGGCGAAAACTCGGTGCGCAAAATGGGATCGTTGCGCGCCAAGTTTGATGTGATCATGTGGCCACATGGCGGCGCCGTTGGACAAGCGGCACCCACCAGCGGTGCGCCGATCCCGTACCAGCGCACGGCCGAGTACCAGGCCATCGGCTATCCCGATTCCACCGCAGATACACGCGGCGGACTGGGTGAAGATGGTCTCAAGATGCTGTACGAGTTTGTGCAGCAGGGCGGGACGCTCATCACCGAGGGCGGTACGGCGGCCATCTTCCCGACGTACAACCTCACGCCGGGACTCCGGCCGACCGCGGCACCGGGACTCGTCAATCGCGGCACCATTCTGCGCGGCGTGGTCACCGATATGACCAGCCCGATCGCCTACGGATTCAACGTCAATCAGCTGCCCGTCTACTTCAGTGGCGGCACGTTGCTTGATGCCGGTGTGCCGCAGACCCCGAACGCCGCGCCCATCAGCAAAACCGATGTGCTGCGACCAGGCAGTTCGGCGGCGCTCGCCGGCACGGCGATCGGCGGCGGTGGTGGCGGCGGATTTGGCGGCGCGGGCGGCGTTTACCAGAACACGCAGCCGATGGCCACGTGGGTCGAACACTCGGTGTGGGATCCGATGCAGCAGTGGCCCACGGCCAGTTCAGCGGCGGCTCCGTCATTTGAAGGCTTTGGCGGCCGCGGCGGTGGCGGTGGCGCGCAGGCACCCGCGTCGAGGACGCTGGAAGACATGAAACCGCGCGTCGTGATGTCGTGGCCGGGCAGTGCGCGTGACATGCTGCTCTCAGGGGTGCTGCAAGGCGGGGAGAACCTCTCCAACCGCCCGAACGTCATCGATGCACCCATCGGCAAGGGCCACGTGGTGATGTTCACCATCCGCCCGTTCTGGCGCTGGCAGACGCAGGGCACGTTCATCATGGGCTTCAACTCCATTCTGAACTGGAACGACCTGAGCGCGACCGGCAAGTAGTCCGCCATTACCGATGGACAAAACGGGGGTCGCGAATGCGGCCCCCGTTTCTCGTTCCGGCCGACGGGGTGCGCGTGGCCTTAAAGAGTCAGAACCGCTCCGGCCTGCGATGCACGTGCGCATGCGAATGCACATGCGCATCGTCGCCAAACCACGACTCTCCTTCCCAGGCGCTGCCGCCACTGCTCCCACCACCGGACGCCAGGCGGGTCAGGTCGTTCACTTTGTACAGGCGCCCGCCGCGAATCACCGTTTCGAGCTTGGCCAGATCTCCGATACGGTCCACGGGCGAGCCGTTGACGATCAGCACGTCCGCGAGTTTGCCGACCTGCAGACTGCCGGCATTCTTGTCGTCTTTCATGAATCGCGCCGATTCAATTGTGGCCATCTGCAGAATCTTCGCGCGTGGAATGCCCGCGAGCTCGTACATCTCGAGTTCGCGGCGATAGGTGACACCGCTGGCATTGTCGGTGCCGGCAACCATCGGCACACCGGCCGCATAGAGCTTGCGAATGAGATGCATGTACGCCGAGTCGGCCTTCTGCTGGTCGGTCGAGCCACCGGCACCCACCAGCGCCCCGCCACCCCCAATCCACAAGTTGAACGTGCCGTCCACCACGGTGCGATGATCGCGCAAGAAGGCGATCAGCGCGGTCATCTGCGGCGAATTGACGTTGATGGTCGGCGCCACGGCGGTTGCGACCTGCGAATACGCGCGCATCTGCGGAAGATACAGCGAGTCGGGAAACTCGTTGGAGAAGAAGAACGCCGCGTGCTGCACTTCGTCGTAGCCGAGGGCGATGGCCGCCTGCATGCTCATGCCGCGTGGAATGTGGCCGCTGAGCAACATGCCGCGCTTGTGTGCTTCGGCGGCAATCACAGGGACAAGATCCGGGTGCAGCACGTTGTACAACTTGATCTGCTTGTAGCCCAGCGAGTCGTAGCGGGCCACCCACGCGCGCGCCTGCGCTTCGGTACTCACCACCACTTCAGTTGGCCCGGCCCATACCAGCGGCCCTTCCATGAAGCCGGCAAGGATTATCCGTGGCGCGGCGAGCTTGCCTGCCCGCTCGCGATCACGGATTGACACCGCGACATCGATATCCGACGCCAAATCGCGCGCCGTGGTGAGTCCCTGCGCAAGTTGCGTGAGGCCGAGCGTTCCCTGACTGTTCACCTGCAGGTGCGTGTGCATCTCCCACAACCCCGGCATGACGGTCTTGCCCGTTGCATCGATCACCGTCGCACCAGCCGGTGTCGCTACCGTTTGCGCGGCGCCCACCGCAGCGATGCGATCGTTGCGAATGACCACCGTCTGATTGGGCACCAGCACACCGCGTTCGCTGTCAAACAGATTGCCATTGCGAATGACGATCGTGCCGTTGGTGGCGGTAACCGCCTTTCGCGCCAGCGCCTCGCCCTCAGCCGCTCGCCATCTGAGCTCGATCGCGCGCAGTGCCGGTAGCAAGGGCACGGCATCCGGCCGCACCGTGATGAACCACTGCACCTCGGTCGCGAGCAATGCGCCCCGTTCATCCAGCCACACGCCGTTGGGCGAGGGCGAATTGCCGCGATAGACCATCACCAGTCGCGCGCGCTGTCGACGTGCGCCAAGCCGGAGTGTGGTGTCGGCGATGACGGCGGCGCGAACGGCGCCGGCGCGTGTCAGCATCCCCGCTCGATTGGGCTGCGTCAGCAGCCAGCGCGCCATCGCCGCCGCTTCCCACGGCGTGCTCGTGCGCATCGCGACAAACATGTTGCGCGTGACCGCCAGCTTTCCGCCGGTGCCGGGTCCAAAGCTCACCGTGTCGCGCGCCAGCTCAAACGACTCGGTGGGTTGCCCCGGCGATCCGTCGGGCAGCACCGGCCGTGCATCCCCGCCCACCCACGCACCGCTCGCATTCAGGCGATATCGTGTCGTGATTCGCGTGCCGCGATTGCGGTCGGTGAACACGAAGCGCACGCGCGCCGAGTCGGCGGTGGTGGTGACGATCAGATCGCCGGCCTCGCGTCCATGGTTGGAGACGATCCAGCGTGTCGAGTCAGGCGCCAGTGTGGCAGCGGCGAGAGCGAGGAGAGGCAGCAGCATGCGGCGGGGCTCGCGAAGGGAAACAGGAGGCGGTCTATGCCATTGTACCGATCAGGGGACGACTTGCACAACTTCTCGCCAGTCGCGGCCACCGGCTGCCGTCATGATCGCGGGCAACCCTCGCTTGAGCAAGGCCGACCGCTAGTTTCACAGAGCGGCTCCAATGTGCCTTCCACGCTTGAGGACAAACCATGACCGACCCGAACACGTTCACCGCCGAGCATCGTTCCTGGGAATGGGAACTGGTGATGCAGTACGAAGACGGCTCAATGCCCGCGTCGGCGTGGAACGAGGCGACGCTGGCCGTGGTCGCGGGGTGGTACGCCAAGAACCTGCCCGCCGAGCAGGCCAAGACGCGGTACGAACACTCGTATCACCGGAATCGTCGTCGCCTGAGCAACCGCCTCGACGCGGCCTCGGTGGATACCAAGGCGATCGAGGCGTTGGATGCGGTGTGGGAGTCGTTGCTGACGCGACGGCTGGGCGCGGGTTAATTCCCCGCACCCAGCAACGTTCGGCGCCTGCTACCGGCGCGTTATCCCCATCGATAGCCGCTCTTCGAAAGTGGCAGCGTACGGACCCGATCACCTGTGGCGGCAAAGATTGCGTTGCACAGCGCGGGCACCACGGGGGGCAGCGCCGGCTCCCCCAGTCCCGTCGGATTGGTCTCGGATTGCCGGAAGAACACCTCCACCGTCGGCGCGTTACGCATGCGCAGTACCGGATACTCGCGAAAGGTCGATTGCTCCACGCGGCCCTTCGCGATGGTGATCTCCTGCTCCATCGCTTGCGCCAGCCCCTCCAACACGGCGCCCATGACCTGCCCCTCGGCGCCGCTCAGATTCACGATCGGACGACCCACGTCGCCGGCCACCCACACCTTCTCCACCGTCACCGTCTTCTGCGCTGACACGCTCACCTGGACCACTTCGGCAAAATAGCCGCGGTGACTGTAGTGGAACGCGATGCCCATGCCGGTACCGGCGGGCAAGGTGCGCGTGCCCCATCCTGATTTTTCCGCGACCAGATCGAGCACGCCGCGGACACGCTCGACATTGAAGTCGGGCGTGGGCGCGTTGGCGCGGCTCAGCAGCTCGCGACGAAATGCCAGTGGGTCCTTTTTCGCAGCGTGTGCCAGCTCGTCGATGAACGACTGCATGACAAACGACATCGCATTCCCTTGTGGCGCGCGGAGCGGACCCGTCGGCGCGCCGAGTGGCATGAGCGACATTCCCGTGGCAACGTTGGGCACGAAGCGCGTGGGGAATTCGTTGCCACTCATGCCGGCATCAAACACGGTGCGTCCGTTTTCACCAAAGCTGACGAAGTGATTGCGCCACGCCGTCACACGTCCCTCAGCATCCAGACCAGCTTTGAGGAAATGGAATCCGGCTGGACGATAGAATCCGTGCTGCACGTCGTCCTCACGTGACCAGAGCAACTTGACCGGCTCGCCGCACGCCTTGGCGATCCACGCCGCCTCGGCCACGAAGTCCTGGATGAATCGACGCCCGAATGCACCGCCCATGCGCACTTGATTGACGGTCACCGCCGAATCGGGAATGCCGATCGTGCGCGCCACCATTTGCTTGGACGAGTCCGGCGCCTGCGTTGGGGCCCACAATTCCATCTTGCCGTCAGCAAACCGCGCCGTGCAGTTCATCGGCTCGAGTGTGGCGTGATAGAGAAACGGATAGCTGTAGTTGGCCTCGATCGTGCGAGCCGCTGAACCGAATGCGGCGTCGGCGTCGCCGTGCTGCAACAGCGGTGCGCCGAACGGTTGTTTGGCGAGTTCCGCCGCGCGCTGCACAAACCCTGCGCTGCTCTGTCCCGCGGATTTTCCTTCGTTCCACTCGACGACGAGCTTCTGCTGCGCGTTGCGCGCGTACCACCACGAGTCGGCGACAATTGCCACGCCGTCGACCAGGCCCCACGGATCGTCGCCGCCCTTGGCGATCAGCACGTGCCGTACTCCCGGCATCGCCTTGATGGCATCGACATTCGCCGAGATCACCTTGCCGCCGAACACCGGACACTTGGTGTACACCGCGTAGCGCATCCCCGGCACCTTGACGTCAATACCGAAAAGCGGTTTGCCCGTCACGATATCGGGCGCGTCCAGGTTGGCGACGCGTGTGCCAATGATGCGATACTGCGACGGCGCCTTGAGCGGCACCGACGCCAGCGCTGGCGCAGGCAGTGTCGCGGAGCGCGCCGCGAGCGCGCCGTAGCCGAGTGTACGCCCTGACGGGGTATGCGTGATCTTTCCGTTGGCGGCGGCGCACTCGCTCTCCGGTACGCCCCACTCCTGCGCCGCGGCTGTCACCAGCATCATCCGCGCGGCGGCGCCGACACGGCGCATTTCCATCCAGTTGCTGCCCGTGCCCGAACTGCCGCCCAAAAATTGATTGCCGAATTTCGCACGATCCCCAGGCGCGAGTTCCACGCGCACGTCGGCCAAGTTGACCTCGAGCTCCTCGGCGACGAGCATCGGCAACATCGTCTTCATGCCCTGCCCTGCTTCGGGACTGCGGGAGACGATCGTGATCAGGCCGCTGGATTCAATACGGATGTACGCGTTGGGCGAAAACGTAGCGGCAGTGCCGCGCGCCTCTGCGCCATCGGCGAGTGCCTCCAGCGCATCGGGCAACAGCCCGACACTCAGCATCAGCCCACCGCCGGTCAGCGAGGTCACACGCAGGAACGATCGGCGATCCATCGATTTGTTGGTCATGGATCAATCCTCCCGGCGGCTTGCGCCCGCGCCCGTGGTGATGGCCGACGCCGCGTCGTGAATCGCCGCGCGGATGCGCGGATAAGTGGAACACCGGCACAGGTTGGTGTTCATCGCCGTATCGATCTGTGCGTCGGTGGGATTGGGCGTACGCGCCAGGAGCGCCGATGCCGCCATGATCTGCCCCGCCTGACAGTATCCGCACTGCGCGACGTCATGTTTGATCCACGCCTGCTGCAGCGCGTGCGTGCCATCGGCGGAAAGTCCTTCGATGGTGGTGACGTTGGCTCCCGCGGCTCGTGATACCGGCGTCGCACACGAACGCACCGCGGCCCCGTTCAGATGCACCGTGCAGGCGCCGCACTGCGACCGGCCACAGCCGAACTTCGTGCCAACGAGATCGAGCTGCTCACGAAGCACCCAGAGCAGCGGCATGTCGGCGGGGACGTCAACGCTGACGGCGCGTCCGTTCACTTTGAAGGCGATGGGCATGGTGGGCGGGGAGAGTGGAGGTGCGGGACGAGCAGAAAGAATCTCGCAGGGAGTACGGGGGTGCGCGAATGCAGACACGCACCCGGTTTTCGACGTATCTCAGCGTTTTGGCGGCGCTTCCACTCCCGAGAATGCCTGCACCTGATCGGGGAGTCTCGCGCCGCGCACCTCGACCCTCGCGAGATCGGCGTTCAGCGTTTCAAGCTCACTGGCACTGAAACGCACGTCAGCCGCCCCGGCGTTCTCGAGCATGTGCGCCATCTGCGTGGTCCCGGGAATCGGAACGATCCACGGCTTCTGTGCCATCAGCCAGGCGAGTGCAATCTGCGCGACGGTTGCGTTCTTCCTTTCCGCCCACCGTTTGACCACGGCGACGAGCGTCAGATTGTGCGGCAGGTTTGTCGGCGAAAAACGTGACTCGATGCCGCGGATGTCGCCGGGAGCGAAGCGCGTCTGCGCGTCGATGGCTCCGGTGAGGAATCCGACACCGAGCGGACTCCAGCATACGAAACCGATTCCCAACGTTTCGCACAGCGGGAGGATTTCCGCCTCGGGACCGCGCCAGAGCATCGAGTATTCGTTCTGCACCGCACTGACCGGCAGCGTCGCGTGCGCTCGGCGCAGTGTATTCGGCCCCATCTCCGAAAGACCCCAGTGCAGCACTTTCCCTTGCGCCATCAGCTCCTTGATTGCACCCGCCACGTCCTCGATGGGCACTTGCGGGTCCACCCGATGCTGATACAGCAGATCGATACGGTCGGTCTTGAGGCGACGAAGCATTCCGTCGACCACCAACTTGATGTGCGCGGGCTGGCTGTTGAGTCCGGGCCGGCGTTCACCCGTCTCGAGATCGATATTCCAGCCGAACTTCGAGGTGATCGCTACGCGGTTGCGAATTGGCGCGATGCCTTCACCGAGAATTCGCTCGACTTCATGTGGCCCGTATGCCTCGGCCGCGTCGAAAAACGTGACACCGCGATCGTGTGCCGCACGGATGATCCGATGCATCTCGGATCGAGTAGGGATTGTTGTCTGATACGTCCGGCTCATGTTCTGGACGCCGAGGCCGACAGCAGACACCTCCAATGTGCTCAATCGTCGACGTCCAATCGCTTGTGTCGCCGGCAAAGCGTCGGTAGTTGGCCGTCCGCCGGACGTCGCGCAGGCGCTAAGCAGTGGCAGAGCCGCAACGGCCGCCGCTGCGCGAATGAAATCGCGGCGCTCGCTGAGCATGTCGCCTTGGTTCGGCGAAACGGGATCGCAGGTGTGGTCGGCCATACGCGCTACGGACGGCGGAGCGGTACAACAACGGCCTTCGCGCGTCCGACCAGCACCAGCGCGTCCGTACCGACCACGGCGACACCGGTCGCGCCCGTCAGACCTTCCTGCAGCACACGAACCTCAGCGCGGGTGCCAGTCACCGTCAGCTCAGTCACGCGTCCCTGCCCCTCGGCCTGAACCAGCGTCTGCGGTCCGGTGGCGCGAAGTCCATCCGGGCGACTGAGCGGGATCGAAGTTTCGATGATCGTTTTTGGACCAGCGCTGCCATCGGCGTTCACCGCAAAGCGATGCAAGGTGCCGCTGAAGAAATCATTCACGTACAGGGCGCCGTCGGCGAGCAGTGCCACGCCATCGATGCCGTTCAGTTCCTGCGGAGCGCTGTACCACTCTTCCAGCGCTCCCGCTCCGGGTGTGAGTCGGTGAATGCGACCACGGAATGACTCCGTGACGTACACGACCCCATTGGCGGCAACGGCGACATCGTTGCACACACCACTGTTGGCGGGAAACGCGTAGGTCCCCTTGGCCGCACCAGTGGTCAGGTCAAACGACCGCAGTGCGGTTTGACCAACGACCGGCGCGCCGCCCCTGCCGCCGCTGGCGTTCTGGCAGACCCACAGCGTATTGCGCTGGTCGTCGGCGAGTACACCATACACGTTGGACAGACCCACCGTCGACGCGACAATCCACGGTTCCGCTTGCGCGGCGCCGGGGCGCGCGCGGTAGATGGTGCCCGTTGACGTACTGCCGAAGTACACGGAGCCGTCACGGCTCGATGTCAGATTTTCGGGTGCTGTGCCGGCCTCACTGATGGTGATCTCCGTACGACCCTGCGCCTCTGCGACGCGTGTCAGATCCATCAGCGTGAAGGCAACGACTACAAGCCCGAATGTCACAACACGTCTGCTTGTCATGATCTCTCCCTATTTGCGGTAGCTGACGCGCAGAATCCTGTTGGCGGCATCATCGCTGATGAGGATCGACCCATCGGGTAGCTGTAGTACATCCGCTGGACGACCACTGGCAACTGAGGCCGCACCTCGTCCGCCTGGTACGTTCGTTTGCGCGCCGGGAAGGAAGCCTTCAACAAACGGCTCATAGCTCGTGACACGTCGACCGTCTGTACGCGCCACCGTCACGCGATAGCCGCTCGGCACAGACCGGTTCCATGAGCCGTGCTCGGCGATGAACACCGCGTTCCGGTAGCTGGCCGGAAACATCGTGCCGGAATAGAACGTGAACCCGATGGCGGCCACGTGCGCGCCCAGCACTTTCGCTGGTGGTTCTGTTGTCGAGCAGGCACGCTGCGCGCCGAACTGCGGGTCTGCCACATCACCCTGATGGCAGAACGGAAACCCGAAATGCATGCCCGATTTCCACGCCACATTGAGCTCATCACCGGGCACATCGTCGCCCATCATGTCTCGGCCATTGTCCGTAAACCAGAGCTCTCGCGTTGTGGGATGCCAATCAAACCCCACGGTGTTCCGAATGCCCTCCGCGAACACCTCCAGATTGGTGCCGTCGGGTTTCATGCGAAGGATGCTCGCGACCATCGGCGCTGAAAGACACACGTTGCAGGTCGAACCAATCGAGATGTACAGCAGGTCATCGGGTCCGAAGGCGATGAACTTCCAGGAGTGACCCGCCCGTGGATTCGGCAAGCTGTCGCGCACCACGACGGGCGTCGGAGGCGAGTCCAATCGTCGCTCGATGTCGTCGTAGCGCAGGATCTGACCAGACGTCGCCACATAGAGCGCACCATTGCGCATGGCGACTCCGGTTGGCTGGCGCAGTCCGCTGGCGATGAGCACGACGCGGTCGGCCTTGTGATCACCGTTCTGGTCTACCACGGCGTGCACCTTACCGGCGGCCATGGAGCCGACGAACAACGTGCCCCGCGGGCCACGCACCATCGCGCGGGCGTTTGGCACGTTTTCGCCAAAGACGTCGATCGTGAAGCCGGCAGGAACCGTCAACTGTTCAGGCCTCTGCGCACGTAGCGGCACAG
>Ga0154020_10005860_pt1 | contig 14435 bp, 7 predicted proteins | sample Klosneuvirus_201_FD_109709 | JGI IMG/M metagenome (GOLD analysis project Ga0154020, IMG submission 109709) | Active sludge microbial communities from wastewater, Klosterneuburg, Austria - Klosneuvirus_20160825_MG | ecosystem: Engineered > WWTP > Aerobic digester > Activated sludge | place...
CGCGCCTTGGCCCGTTATCGGCGGGGTGAACCCGCCTGCGGGCGCGATCGCTGCGCTCAACGCTTCCGGCTGGGGGCGCGGGAGCCACAGCCAAACGTCGGGGGCCAAGACCAGCGCTTCGCCATGTTTGGAGCCCAGATCGCGGTCCCGCGCCTCCCGGGCCAGGCGCCCGATCGCCACCTCGATCGCGAAGCAGCGCACCTTCTCCGGGAGCATAAAGGCCCCTTCCTCGAGGGCGAGCACCCTCCCCTCCGGCACCGTCCGAGCGCGGAGCAGGAAGGCCCTGGCGCCGCGCATCATCGGCGCGAAGCGGCCGGGTGTGGCTTGGCTGAGGCAGGTGGTGGCGCTGAGCACCTCGAGCTGGGCGTCGACCGCCACGTCGAGCGCGCCGCTCAGGGCCGGGGCGGCCGCCGCGGAAGTGGTCAATAACAGCGCACAAAGCGGGATCAGGCCCCGCGCCTGAACGGCCCCGCCCAGAAGTTGCGTGAATCGACCGCTCAGAGGCCTCGGGCCCACATCCTCCCGTTGCCGGAAAGCATCGCTTTGACGTGGGTTTCGTCCACGTCCTACCATCTGCCCATGTCTCTTGAGCCTGCCGCGAAACGCCGCCTCGCCTTCCGCGGCACGACCCTCTTTCTCCTCTTCGCGATGGCCTGCGGCGGCGGAGGCGGCGGTGGCTGCGGTGGTGGCGGCTGCGGAGGCTGCGGAGGCACCGGCAACTACCGCTATCCGGCCAACGATCCCAACCGGCCCGACGCGATCCTCCAGCGCGAGGTCGCGCGCGCCCGTATCACCCAGAGCTTCATCGACTTCCTCAAGCCCCAGCTGCCTTCGCTGATCCGCGGCGCGCTCGGCAACTCCGGCGGCATGACCGTCGACGCCAATAACGTGCTGCACGTCGCGATCCCCGATCAGGATCTGTTCGACATCGGCGTGGCCTCGGCCAAGGTGCGCAACGCCGAAGCGCTCATCTGGCTCGACGATCTGGATCAACGGCTCGACCTCAAGTTCGAAGATCCCAATGGCGTGCGCCTCACGATGACGAACCTGCGCATCGGCTTCAACCTCAAGCTCAAAGAGGACGCGCTCGGCTCCACCAGCTCTTGCCCCATCGTCGGCACGCTCGGACCCGGGCCAGTGCACCACGCCGCAGAGATTACCATCAACACGCTGATCGAGCCGGGCGTAGGCCCCGACCCCGATCGCAACTTCGACGTCGCGGTGACGGTCGACGACATCGCGCTCAATGATCTAGCCATCGACGTCGCCGGTAGCAGCGTCTACTGCAACGAGCCCGAGTGCCAAGACTGCGCGGTGGAGATCGGAGGCACCTGCCTCGACCCCGGCGGGCGCTGCGTGGAGTGCCGCGCCTTCTGCGGCGGCATCACCAACGGCCTGCTCTCCTTGGTCGGCGCACTGATCGATCTGGTCCGGCCGCTCCTGAACCGCGTCCTCAAGCCGGTCATCGCCAACTTCGTCAACAGCGCCCTGGCCAGCCTCAACAACCAGCCGGCCAAGCTGGAGATGCAGATCGGCCTCGCGGACTTGGTCCCGATCGACGCCTTTAAGTACGCCAACAAGTTCGGAATCTTCATCGCCCCCGAGGTCGGCAAGTTCCCGGTGGTGGAGCGCGCGGGCAACAAAGGCATGGAGATCACGATGACCGGCGGCGCCGAGGCCGAGCTGGCCGACTGCATCCCCTCGCTCGATCCCTTCTTCGAACCCAAGGGCCCCACGCCGATCTTGGGCGGGGTCGACGATCGCGGGCGCCCCTACCACATCGGCTTCACCATCTCGCAGTCGATGGTGAATCAGATCATGTACTCGGTGTATCGCTCCGGCTCGCTCTGCCTCAAGATCACCAGCGAGGACATCAAGAAGCTGACCAACGGGGCCTTCGCGCTGAACGCCTCGATCCTCTCGCTCCTCGCCTCGGACCTCTCCAAGCTGGCCACCGACACCGCGCCGGTGCTGATCCAGCTCAAGCCCCGCCATCCGCCGATCGCCGACCTCGGCAGCGGCGCGCTGATCGGCACCGACGCCAACGGCAAGGAGGTCTATGACTGGCTGATCAAGCTGGGCCTGCAGGAGATGGGGATCGCCTTCCACGTGCTCATCCAGGATCGCTACGTGCGGATCTTCGAGGTCACCACCGACATCAACGTGGGCCTCAACATCAACATCCTCCCGGACAACAGCCTGGAGGTGAACGTCGGCAAGCTGGACATCAACGGCTTCAACGAGGTCTTCAACGAGATCCTCCCCAACGCCGACTTCGCGATGATCCTGCCGACGCTGCTGGACGTCGCGCTGCAGGCGCTGCTCACTCAGGATCTCAAGTTCAACCTGGACATCTCAGATACGGTCTCGAACGCGCTGGGCGGGGCGCCGATCTTCATGCGCATCAACGAGATCAAGCGCGACGGGGTGCAGGAGGACTTCCTGACCTTGACCATGACCTTCACCAGCTCGCGCACGCACAACCTCTCCTTGGCCGCCGATACCCTGGCCCGCTTGGATGAGGCGCGGCCCGACCTCGAGGAGCGGATCGACGGGCACGCCCGGCCGACGGGGCACGCGCGGGTGCTCGTGAACGAGGAGCTGAGCTCGGCCCAGCGCGCCGAGCGCGAGTACCAGTACCGCGTGGATCACGGCGTATGGCACACCTGGGTCAGCGCCGCGCCGGATGGGGCGGTGCTGGTCGAGGACGGTCACCTCATGCTGACCGGCGACCACGAGATCGAGCTTCGGTCTCGCTTCAAGGACGACTACCAGAGCCTCGACCCCACCCCGGTGGTCGTCCAGGCCTTGACCGACACGGTGCCGCCCGAGGTCGACGGCGCCCTCGAGCTCGACCATGTGGCGGTCTCGGTGAGCGACGTCGGCTCGCGCCCGGCCCTCCTCAAGTTGGTGGGAAGATTCGACCGGGGTGAGTGGTTCGACATTCCGCTAGGCGCGGGTCAAGACACGGCCTCGGCGGCGGTGCCGCTGGCCGGGGTCTCCGCGCACGTGCTGGAGCTGGTCGCCATCGATGGACGAAACAACCGTAGCCCGATCAAGCGGGTCGTCGTCGGCAGCGGCCTCGTCGCCGACACTACCCCGGAGCCCAGCGCCCAGGGCTGCGCCTGCAGCACCAGCGGATCGGGCCCCGGACTCGAGCTCGCGGCGCTCGCGGCCGTCGGACTCCTCTACCGAAGACGGCGTCGCGCCTGAGATGACCGAGTCCGAGACGCGCGCCAGCCGGGGCGTCCTGCTCGTCGTCGACGACGAGGCCGAGCACGCCGCCTCCCTCCGCCGGATCTTCGAGCGAGAAGGGCTCACGGTGCACACCGCCCCTTCGGGCGAGCTGGCGCTGGAGGTCGTGCGCAGCGAACCGGTGGACTTGATCCTCACCGACCTGATGATGCCCGGCATGAGCGGGCAGGAGCTGCTCAAGGCCGCCCGCACGATCCGCCCCGCCATCGACGTCATCGTGATGACGGCCTACGCGACGGTGGAGACCGCGGTCTCGGCGATGCGCGACGGCGCCTACGACTTCATCCAGAAGCCCTTCAAGTCGGCCTTGGTCGTGCGCACGGTGGAGCGGGCCCTCGAGCGCCAGGCCCTCAAGGCCGAGAACGTCGCGCTCAAGCGAGAGCTGGCCGAGATCTCCTTAGGCACCAGCCGCACGCGGCCGATCATCGGGCGGTCCCCAGCGATGGTGGCGATGATGGAGACCGTGCAGCAAGCGGCGCCCTCCACGGCGACGGTGCTGATCCGGGGCGAGAGCGGCACGGGCAAAGAGCTGGTCGCCCGCGCGATCCACGAGCTCTCCCTGCGCGCCACCGGTCCGCTGGTGGTGGTCAATTGTGCGGCGCTGCCCGAGTCGATCTTGGAGTCCGAGCTCTTCGGCTACGAGAAGGGCGCCTTCACGGGGGCGGTGGCCAAGAAGGAGGGGCGCATCGAGCGCGCCAATGGCGGCACGTTGTTCCTCGACGAGGTCGCTGAGATGTCCCCCTCGGTGCAGGCCAAGCTGCTGCGCGTGCTCCAGGAGGGTGAGATCGATCGCCTGGGCGGCACCCATCCGGTCCGCGTGGATTTTCGGCTGGTCGCGGCCACCAATCAGGATCTCGAGGTCATGATCCGCGAGGGGCGCTTCCGCGAAGACCTCTACTACCGGCTCAACGTCATCTCGGTGCAGCTCCCGCCGCTGCGTGAACGGCCCGAGGACATCCTGCTGATCGGCGACCACTTCGCGCGGCAATACTCGGAGAAGAACAAGAAGGAGATCGCTGGCTTCACCGAGGAGGCCCGCGAGGCGCTGCGAGCGTGGCGCTGGCCGGGCAATGTGCGCGAGCTGGAGAACGTCGTCGAGCGGGCCGTCGTCTTGGCCCGGGGTTCGGTGATCGGCCTGGGCGACCTCCCGAAGCCCATCCAGAGCGCGCCCGAGCAGCGGTCGATCCAGCGTGATGGGGCCAAGATCGTCATCCCCCTGGGCATGAAGCTGGATGAGGTCGAGCGCATCCTGATCCACGAGGCGCTGCGCGAGACCGGAGGCGACAAGAGCCTGGCCGCGCAGCTCCTCGGCATCGCTCCCCGGACGATCTACCGGCGCCTGGAGGCGGAGCGGCATACCCCGCTGCTCGATCCTAGCCCCGGCGACACTTGAATCGACCGAGCTTCCTGCCCAAGATTGGGCGTGCGGGTCGTCTCAACCCTCCTCAGCTTGGCCGCGCTGTGCTGCGTGGCGCTCCTCAATCAGTCCTGCAAGCAGCGCGGCTGCACCGCTGACACCGAGTGTGACTTCGGCGAGATCTGCAAGAAGGTGAGCCTGGAGCCCGGTAGCTGCGTCGCGGGCTGCCGGGAGGACAGCGACTGCAACGCCGGCTACGCCTGTGAGGCGAATAGCTGCGTGCTTGAGAGCAGCCTTCGCTTCGACGCCACCGTGCGCGAAGATCTCGGGGTGAGCGCGCCCGCGGACAGCGGCCTCATCGACAGCGGAGTTGTGGGCTTTCCGGACGCGGCGCCCACGCGGGACGCGGCCGCCGGTCCCCATGACGCCGGCTCGGGCAACGGCTTCTACTTGGTCAGCGATCAGATCGTAGCGGGCGGGACCTTCCCGGCCAACCACACCTGCGCGGGGACCGATGTGCAACCCAACCTGCGCTGGGGAAATGAGCCCGCCATGATCGGCCACTTCGGGATCGCGCTCATCGACGAGACCGCCGATCTGCTGCACTGGTACGTGGACGATATCCCGCTCAACGTCCACTCGCTCAGCTTGGACGCGAGCGGCGCGATGACGCTGCCGGCGGGTGCCCGGGAGGCGACGGCGACCTGGTGCGGGACCCGTACTCCGTCAAGCGGCCCGCGGTACTGCGGACCGTGCCCGCCGGCCGGCGTCGAGCACACCTACACCTTCCGCATCTACGCCATCGGCCCCGCCGGCCTGGTCGTCACGCCCACGACCTCCGCCTCGGGCTTCGAGCGTATGTTGAGAGGCCTCTTCCGCGAGGTTGGGCGGGCTTCCTTGAGCGCCCGCGCCGCCGGCCCCTGATCAGCCCTTCGCCAAACCCAGGATCTTGTCGGCCAGCCCCGTGATCTCCTCGCCGCCGATCACCTTGTCCCGCCATGACTCGGGCACGCTCTCCAAACCGTACTTCGCGCCGAGCAAGATGCCCGCCGTCGCGGCCGCGGTGTCGGTGTCCTCGCCGTGGTTGGCCGCGAAGACGATGCCGTCGACGAAGCTATTGGTGTGCTCCAGGGCCCAAAAGGCAGCCTGAACCGTGCTGACCACGTAGCCGTCGGTGCGGACATCCTCCGCGCTGAGCGTGGGGACGGCCTTGAGCGCGGCGGTCACGGTGGGAGAGCGGTCTCCGATCCAGGCCGCGACCTTCGCGGTGACGTCCTTCTCGCCGTTCATGATCAACGCGACGCCCTTGGCGATGGCCGCGGTGCCCCAGGTGCAGCGGGTGTCGGCGTGCGTGAGCTCAGAGGACTGGACGGCAGCGCGAAGGAGCTCCTCGTCGCTCTGGAAGGCGGTGAGCAGCGAGGTCGGGCCGGCCCGCATCACCGAGCCATTGCCGGCGTTGAAGAAACCGTCGAAGGCCCAGGCGGTGTACCCGGCCATCTTGGGGTCCATCCCGTCCTTCATCGAACGCAGCGTCTTCCTGGTCAGTCCGCCCATGTCCTTGGGCTTGGAGTCGAGCCAGCCGACGAAGTGCTTGGCGATCGCGCCCTGGTCAAATCCGCCCGATTCGGCGATGGCGCGAGCGATGGCCAGCGACATCTGCGTATCATCGGTGGGCTCGCCCGGCTTCCAGCCGAAGCCGCCGCCGCCGATCAGCTCGGTGTTGAGCCCGACGGCTAGGCGGATCGACTCGCGAGACCGAAACTCATAGGTCGCGCCCAGGCAATCACCGACCGCCGCACCGAGCAGCGCACCCTGAAAGCGTGACTGCATGCTGGGATTGGCCGGCGCCCCCAGGACCTCCTTCTTGAGCTCCGCGATCCGCGCCTCTGACTTCTGCAGGTTCGCGTCGATGAGCGCCTGCTTCTCGGCGGGGGAGAGCTCCTTTTTGGCCGCGGGCTTCCAGGACGAGAGGTCGACCGCCGCGGCCTGGGAGAGATCGACGCCCTTCGGGACCTGCTCGACCTCGGTCAGGACCGGCGCGTACTTGGCTTTCCAGCGCGCGTCCTCCGCCGCCCGCAGGTAGCTGTTGGCGCGCTCGTAGACTGGCCCGAGCGACTTGTTGGCGGCCGCGGGATCGATGTCGTGGAGCTTCTTGGCCTGAGCGATCAGCTTGCTGTCCGCGTGATCGGCTTTCCAGCCCTCTTTTGCGGCCTGTTCGACGCGGCCCAGGGTGCGCTCCAGATCTTGCTGCGCGACGACGTGCCCGACCTGGGTGAACAGCGCGTTGGCCTCGGCCTCATTGGTGGGCCCCAGGACGATCGCCACAGAGCGGGGCATCAAGTCGACCAGCTCTACGGGGCTCGCGACCTCGAGGAGGCGGGTGGAGAGCTCGGTCAGGAGGGCGACGGCGTGCTCCCCGCGCTCGTCGATCTCCGCTTCGCTCAGGCCCTTTAGCTTCGCGTTGTCGGGGAGCAGGGTCGAGATCAGCGGCTCGAGCGCGTGGGCGGCGAGATCGACGAGCAGGGCGCGCTTGGCCTCGAAGTCGAGGTCGGACGAGGAGGCGACGCCGAGGCTGCGCGCGAAGACGTCGAGCTGCTGGTCGATCGCCGCCTTGGCCACCGGGCTCAGGGGGCCGTCCTCGGCGGGGAAGCGGCGCTCCAGCTTGGCGATCGCGGCGAGCCGAGCCTGTTCGGCGAGCTGCGCGGTCGCGGCGGCCGTGGGCTTCTTGACCGTCTTTTTGAGACCCATGCCCTGATCCGGCCCGCTGTGAACGGCGTCCTGCTCCGTCGGGAGCCGAACTTTGACCCCCTTGGCGGCCTTGAGGTCGACGGGGGCCGGGTTGAGCTGGGGGTCCGCGCTCATTTCACCAGGGGCGGCGCCGGTCGAGACAGGGCGGGCCTTGGTCGTGGTCATATCCATGGGCCATCCTTACGCAAGTCCTGTGCCCAGCCGCTCGCGCACACACGCGATGCGCAAATCCCTGGCGACCGTCCACAGCTGTAGTCATATGTCGAGGGCTCGAACCAACGATCAGGGGCCGGTGGGCATCAGGTCCGAAAGCTCGGCTCGCCGGTAGCTGGCGCGGACGACCTTGTAGCCCCCGTCCTCCCGCCGAAAACCAAGGTCGAAGCGCCAGGCCCCCGCGTCCTTGGGCGAGAGCTTGCTCAGCTCGCCATCCCCGGTGGCGAGGATGGTGGCGAGCTTCACCTCGGCAGTCTTTTGGTCATCCGAGAGCTCGATGTCGAGGTCCAGCACATAGACCCGGCTCCACTTGCCCCGGTGGAGCTCGTAGTACACCAGCTGGTTCAGATCGCGCCGGTCGATCGGGGCCGTCTCGAAGGACTCGCTCACCGCGTCCATCACCCCGCCGACGTCCTTGGCCTCGGCGCTCTGGCGGGCGTGCTCGATGACAGCGCGGATCTGGGCCTCGGGCTCGCTCGGTCCGCGGGTGAGGATGAAGGCGGAGAGGCCCAAAAGAGCCACCCCAACCCCGCTGACGATGAGGTGCTTCAGCTCCACGCCAATCGAGGGTACTAGCACGTTTTTCCCCCATGCGCGCTGCTCGGCTCGTTGATATGAGGGAGCCATCTTCGACTCGGATGAGTTCAAGGGCACCGCGCGATTCGCGCTGCGCCGCGCGCTCGGCTCAGGCGGGATGGGCGTGGTCTATCACGCCTACGATCGTCAGAAGGGCATCGACGTCGCGCTAAAAACGCTGCGTTTCGTGGACGCCGAGGCCATCTATCGCCTCAAGCGTGAGTTCCGATCGCTGGCCGACGCCAGCCACCCGAACCTCGTGGCGCTGTACGAGCTGGTCTCCGAGGGCGACACCTGGTTCATCACCATGGAGCTGGTCCGGGGGATGACCTTCCTCGAGTACGTGTCGGCCGCCCCGCCGATGCGGATCCACGAGTCGACCGTCAACATCTCGCTCGCCACCAACCCGGACAGCGTCCGCATGCTCAGCCCCTTCGATGAGGTGACCTACGCGCCCGAGCAGGAAGAGGCGGAGGATCAAACCCTCGCTGAGCCGAGCGGCGTCTCCGAGAGCACCGACGTCTCGCAGACCTTGCGCCTCGGTAAGGAGCTGCTCGCGCTCCACAGCGCCAGCGGCACGGAGAGCGGACCTACGCTGGCGCACTCGGGAGCTCCGCGGCCGGCGCCGAGCGCGCTGCGCGATCTGAGCAGCGCGAGCCCCAACATCACCCGGCTCAGAAACGCGCTGAAGCAGCTGGTGCAGGGGCTGATGGCGCTCCACGAGATGGGCAAGCTCCACCGCGACATCAAGCCCTCCAACGTGCTGGTCACGCCCACGGGCCGCGTGGTGATCCTGGACTTCGGGCTGGTGACCGAGCTGCTCCCCGAGGGCGCGCATTCCTTCACCGAGCAGGGCTTCTCGGGGACGATCCCCTATATGGCGCCGGAGATCGGCACCCCCGACAGCCGCGCGCCGGGCGCCGATTGGTACAGCGTCGGGGTCATCCTTTACCAAGTGCTCACTGGACGCCTTCCCTTCCTCGGCAATGGCATCGACGTGTTGCTGAAGAAGCAGCGTGAAGATCCGCCCCCGATCGACAGCCTGGTCCGCGGCGCCCCGCCGGACCTCGTCGAGCTGGCGACCGCGCTGTTGGCCCGTGATCCGCGGCAACGCCCGGGGGGTGAGGAGATCTTGCGGATCCTCGGCGGAGCGGCCCGAGCCGGCTCGGTCCCAGATGTGGTCCGGGTCGAGGTCACCCGCCAAGGCCCCTTCATCGGTCGGCAACGCCACCTCGACGCGCTGGAGGTGGCGCTAGGCTCGGTCGACGCCGGACACCCGGTCTCGGTCTTCGTGCGCGGCGCCTCCGGGATCGGGAAGACCTCGCTGGTGAAGTCCTTCCTCGATGAGATCCGGGCGCGCGAGAACGTGCTGGTCTTGTCCGGCCGCTGCTACGAGCGCGAGACCGTGCCCTACAAGGCGCTCGACAGCCTGATCGACGCGCTGAGCCGACACCTCTCCAAGATGCGCCTCGATGAGCTCTCCAAGCTCTTGCCCCGCTCGATTCGGGCGTTGGCGCGCGTCTTTCCGGTGCTGTTGCGGGTGGAGGCGATCGAACGAGCCCCTCGCCTCCCGGCCGAGACCCCCGACCAGCAGGAGCTCCGCCGCCGCGCGTTCCGGGCGCTCTCGGAGCTCTTCGGGCGCCTGGCCGAGCATACCCGGGTGGTGTTGTTCATCGACGACCTGCAGTGGGGCGACGCCGATAGCGCGGCGATGCTCCTCGATCTGATGAAGCCGCCGGAGTCTCCCCCGATCATGCTGATCGGCTGCTATCGCGCCGAGGAAGAGGCGCAGAGCACCGTCATCCGAGACATGATCTCCAAGAGCCGGGCCGAAGGCGGCGACGTACGGGTGCTGACGGTGGGGGCCTTGTCGGCGGAGGAGGCGCGAGATCTCGCCTTCACCCTGCTCCATCAAAACGAGATCGAGAGCCCCGAGCGCGCTGCCGAGATCGCCGAAGAGTCCCAGGGCAACCCGTTCTTCATCGACGCCCTCGTCCGCCATCAAAAGCGCGAGCCGCGGGCCAACTCCACGCCGGCCGAGCCGATCAGCCTCGACCGAGTGATGCAGAAGCGCCTGGCCCGACTGTCGCGTCCCTCGCGGCGGGCGCTGGAGCTCATCGCCGCGGCGGGTAGGCCGATCGATCCCGAGCTGGTGCTGAAGGCCGCGGCGCTGAGCGCGGAGGATGGGGCCAGCGTGATGTCCACGCTCAAGGCCACGAACTTGGTGCGCGCGCTGGCGGGCTCGGGGACGGCTGAGCTGATCGAGACCTACCACGATCGGATCCGCGAGGCGGTGCTGGCCCAGATCTCGCCAGAGGTGCTGCGCGAGCATCACCGGACCTTGGCCCAGGTGCTCGAGCGGACCTCACCGGCCAGCGAAGAGGCGATCTTCTATCACTACCGGGAGGCCGGAGAACCCGCGCAGGCCGCCCGCTACGCCGCGGCGGCCGCCGAGAGCGCGTTGGTGTCCCTGGCCTTCGACCGCGCGGTGAAGCTCTTCCAGGTGGCGATCGCGCCGCTGGGCCGGGGCCCAGAGCGACGGCGATTGGTGGTGCTCCTCGGAAACGCGCTGGCCAGCGCCGGACACGGGGTCGAGGCGGCCAAGACCTATCTGGCGGCGGTGGAGGGCTCGAGCGAGCTCGAGACGGTGAACCTGCTGCGCCTGGCGGCCGAGCAGTACTTGATCAGCGGGCGCGTCGATGAGGGTCTGGAGCTGCTCAAAGAGGTATTGGCGGCGGTCGATCTCAAGCTGGCCCGCACCCCGCGCCGCGCCTATTTGTCGCGCGTGATGCGGCGAAATCAGCTCTGGCGGCGAGGCTTCGAGTTCGAGCCGCAAGCCGCCTCGGCGATCGCCCCCGAGGTGTTGATGCGGATCGACATCCTGTGGTCGGCGGTGTCGGGCCTGATGATGGTCGACTTCATCCGCGGCGCGGACTTTCAGACGCGCCATACGCTCGAGGCGCTGGAAGCCGGTGAGCCCTACCGCCTGGCCCGAGCGTTGGCGCTCGAGACTTGGTACGTGGGCACGGGTGGTGGTCGCGGCCAATGGCGCACCGCCAAGCTGATCGAAGAGACCCACTCCATCGCCGCCACGGCGCAGCAGCCCCACGCGCTCGGACTCGCCGCCTTCGCGGAGGGCGCTGCGGCCTACTTCGAGGGTCATTGGGCGAGGGCGAGGGTGCTCCTAGAGCGCGCGGAGGAGATCTTCCGCGATCGCTGCGCCGGCGTGACCTGGGAGATCATGGCGGCCCGCATGCTGCTCTTCGCGGCGCTCCAGCACATGGGGCAGATCGCCACCATGGCCAAGCGGATCCCGCTGATCGTGGACGAGGCCGAGCTCCGAGGCGATCTCTTCGCCGGCACGCTGTTTCGCGTGTGGCACGCCACCGCGGTGTGGATGGCGGCCGACAACCCCGAGCGCGCGCTGCGCAACATCAACGAGGCCATCGGTCAGTTCAGCAAGCAGAGCTTCTACGTGCAGCACTGCATGGCCTTGCTCGGCCGCAGCCAGATCTACCTCTACGCGGCCCGGGCCCAGGACAGCCTGCGGATCTTGGAGGCGGAGTGGAGCAAGCTGGCGGACTACTACTTCCTCAAGCTCCAGAACGTGCGCATCGAGGCGATCTATCTGCGCTGCTTGGCGCTGATCGGGACCGCGCACGGCGAGCCCAAGAAGAAGAGCGGACTGCTCGCCCAGGCCGAGCGCTGGGCCGCGGAGATCCAAAACGAGTCCATGCGCTGGTCCACGCCATTGGCCGCGATGATCCGAGCGGGCGTCGCCGATCACCGCGGTGAGGCCACGGCGGCGGCGGAGGAGTACCAGGCCGCGATCGACGGCTTCAAGGCCGCGGGCATGCCGCTCCGCGAGGCGGTCGCGCAGATCCGTCTCGGCGAGGTGCTGGGCGGCGCCGAGGGGCGGCGGCTGGTGCAGACCGGCCTAGGGCGGATGACGGAGCAGGGGATCAAGAACCCGCTGCGATTCTCGCTGGCGCTGGCGCCGATCTTGTCGAAGTACGATTGAGGACCGAGCGAGGCCTTCAGTAACGCTCGAGGTGGAAGAGCTCCTCGCTGACGTCGTCCACGGCCGCGAAGTGGAGCACCCCTGCGAGGCTATAGGCCATCGAGATGTCCGCCGCGCGATAGTGCGAGGGATCGTCGTAGACCCGCTCGAGGCTCCAGCTCCCGCCCCCGTAGGTGGCCAGGTAGATGCCGTAGGTGCTCGAGCTGGGGACCACGCGGTAGTAGCCCACGTGCAAGACACCTTGCGCATCGAGGCTCAGCTCACCCTGGCTGGAAGCTCCGCCGCCGCGGTAGTTGGTCGGGTCCACCAGCTCGGTCGTCCAGGCGCCAGCCAAGCTGCGATGATGTGCGCTGAGGCCGACGGTGAGATCGTTGAGGAGCACGTGCATCTCCCCGCTGGCGCGTCGCACGAAGCCGGCCACGAACTTTCCCGGCAACGCCTCGAGCGTCCAGCTGTTCTGCGTGGGCAGCGCCAGAGAGGTGGAGACGGAGGCGAGGGTGTTGCCGTTGTAACGGAAGTTGGTCACGACCAGGTACGGTTCCCCGCTCGGGCCCAGCTTGAGCTCCCCGATGATCGAAGGGCCTCCCCCGGGCATGCTGTGCGTAATGGTCCAGCTCGTTCCGCGCTTCACCACGACGACGATCTGGGCGTTGCTGCGATCGAAGTAGGCGACGTGCGGGATCCCTTGGGCGTCGAGCGCCATCGCGAGGGGGGTAACGTCCCCGGCGGTCGCGACGAACTCGACGCTGAAGCTCGCGGCCCCAAAGGCCCGGTAGGCATAGCGAACGTTGTGGTTCGCATACTCCTCGTACAGGACGTGGAGCCCGCCGCTGCCGTCCGCGAGCAGCGAGACGCGGCCGAGCCCAACCGCCAGGTCAACCGGGGTCACGAGCCAACCTTGGTCGGTGCGGGAGGCAACGCGCAGGTCGGCGTCGTGGAAGTACGCGATGTGGGGACGCTCCAGAGGATCGATCGCGACCGACACCGAGGTCGCGCGGTCATCGATCCGGGTGACGAGCCAAGAGTCCGGCGCACAGCTCGTACCGGCGCAGCCTTGGCTGCAGACCGAGTCGATCTCGGCGTAGCTGCACATCATGGTCTGCGCGCTGCAGCTCCCGGCCGGCGCTGAGCGGCCCAGCGTCTGCGCGTCGATACACCGCTGGGCCGGCGCGGCGTTGCAGGTGGTGGCGCCGCAACTCAGGTTGACACAGGCGCCTTGGCTGCACTGGCCCGGGCAGGTGGCGTCATGCTGGCCGAAGCTGCAGCTCCCTTGGGCGCAGACCCCGGGTGCGGTGAAGGTCCGGAGCACGTTGTTGCCGACGCAGGTGGGCGGGGGGAGCTGCGCGCATGAGACCGCGGCGCAGGGATCGCCGGAGTCAGAGCGGCCGCCGTCCGAGGCCGCGCCGCCGTCCGAGGCCGCACCGCCGTCCGAGGCCGCGCCGCCGTCCGAGGCCGCGCCGCCGTCCGAGGCCGCGCCGCCGTCCGAGGCCGCGCCGCCGTCCGCTGAGCCACCAGCGTCAGGAGAACCTCCGTCTCCGCTCGCGTCGTCCGGGCCACCGGCGTCACCGGTGCCTGCGTCGTCCGGACTGCCAGCGTCGACGAGGGTGCCGGCGTCGGGGCTCGAGCCGGAATCGACGGCGCCACCGGCGTCCGCCGCTTCACCCGTGTCCCCAGCCGCGCCGCTGTCCGCGAGCGTGCCCGCGTCGCCGAGGTGCAGGATCCCGCTATCCGGCTTCCCGCCGCCGGAGTCCTGGCTCACACCCTTGACGTCATCGAGGAAGAAGCTCGCGTCGCGCCGCTGATCCCCGATCGGGATCGCCGCCTCACAAGCGACCATCAACATCAGAGGGAGGAAGGCTGACGCGCGCATGCTCTGGTCTCTGGGGACACGTGCCCAGATCCGTCAGCTCCGCGGGTCGGACGATCGGCGTACCATCTGGAAGATACCCTTATGTCAGCGATACAGCGGCGCGCCGCTCGGCGAGAACCGCTGCAGGTGGGCCCGCTCGAAGGGGTCGTGGGAGAGCAGGACGCTCTCCCCGTTCGGGAGGCGCACGACCTCCAGGCCGCGCTCGCAACCGTAGGGGCCGGTCATCTGCCCGCGCGCGCTCAGCGCTCCCGCGGGGTCGTAGATCCGCAATGCGCAGCGGCCGCTGGTCGAGCTGTAGACCATCGACAGCGCGCCGTCGGCGCTGCTCTCCACCGCGGGGACGCCGCCGGCCAGGGTGCTGCTGTGGACCAGCGCCCCGCTCAGATCGAAGCGCG
>Ga0154020_10005862_pt1 | contig 14430 bp, 17 predicted proteins | sample Klosneuvirus_201_FD_109709 | JGI IMG/M metagenome (GOLD analysis project Ga0154020, IMG submission 109709) | Active sludge microbial communities from wastewater, Klosterneuburg, Austria - Klosneuvirus_20160825_MG | ecosystem: Engineered > WWTP > Aerobic digester > Activated sludge | place...
ACCGTTGCCATGTCGAGGATCATCTGCGCGCTCGTCACGGTCGGATCCCAGTAGTGGTGCTTGTGCAAGAGTGCACACACGTGCATCTCACGGAACATATCGAGTGCGTTGTTGCTAGCAACTCCGTCAGTACCGAGCGCTGGCGTGATATGACGCTCACGCATCTCTCGCAGCGGCATAACACCGCCGCCAGCGAGCTTCATGTTACTTTGCGGGCAGTGAACGACGTTCACACGATGTTTGGCAAGGATATCGAGTTCGTGCTTCGTGATCCATGCGCAGTGCGCGGCGAGGACATCGGGGCCGAGGAACCCGATTTTTTCAAGCCATTCGACCGGGAGCATGCCATGCTTCGCTTTCCAGTCAGCGCGTTCTTGCCGTGTTTCGCACACGTGGATGAGGATGCGACGTTTCGTCTTCGTCGCTTCTGCACGGATGTCCTTGAGGAGTTGTTCATCGGTCGTGTAGATCGCGTGCGGTGCGAATGCGAACGAGATACGGTTCTGGTCGTGCGGCAATGCAAGATCGTGCGCGGCGAGCGGATGACCTTTGAGGAACGTCGAGCCAATGATCGCGCGGACGCCGGTGCGCTCAGCCGCTTTTGCGACTGCGGCGGGTGCGAAGTACATATCAGCGACCGTTGTGGTGCCGAAACGAAGTGATTCGCGCATTCCTTGCTCGCTTGCTCGCTCGATGTCAGTCGGGGTGAGGTTCGCTTCCGCGGCGAAGATCTTCTCAAGCCAGTGATGGAGCTCTTGATCGTCCGAGATACCGCGCATGCCCGCCATGCCGAAGTGCGTGTGCGCGTTGATGAGACCGGGCAAGACTACCTTTTTGGAGCAATCGATGACGTGTTCGCCGTCGTTCGCGTGGAGAGCACCCATCTCCGTTATACGATTCCCCTCGACGCGCAGACTCACGTGCTCAAGGATGGAGCGTGTCGCGTCCTGGGTGATCAGATAGCGGATGTTCGAAAGGAGCATGTATGCTGTTTCGAGGCCTTGATTCGTTTAAAAGCTCTTTCGTCAGAATTGCAGTCTGAGAGCATCAACGCGTTATTTCTGTTTCGTCTGCAGTAGTTTCCCGAGTTTTCGAATATCCATTTCGAGTTCCGGTCGCAGTTTCGGGTTGTAGAGCATCGCCGCGGGGTGGTAGAGGGGATAGAGGGTGAAATGAAGCGTGCCGATGTCGATTTCTTGTGGTTCGCCGTGCAGTGAGGTGATGCCCGGCATCTTCTTCATACCGTCGACGGAGAATGAGGACATGACGAACTTGGTGGAGTAGTTGCCGAGCGTGCACACGTAGCGTGGGTTGATGATACGAATCTGCTCAATCAAGTACGGCGTGTGGTTACGAATCTCCTCTGGCGTTGGATCTCTGTTGTTTGGCGGCCGGTATTTGAGGATGTTTGCGATATAGACGTCGTCGAGTGTGAGACCAATAAGCTGCAACAGCTTATCGAGTTCTTTGCCCGCAGCACCGACGAAGGGGATGCCTTGAAGGTCTTCCGACTTTCCTGGCGCCTCTCCCAGAAACATAATCTTCGCGTCTGGATTCCCTTTCCCGAACACGAGATTTGTTGCAGCGTCTTTGAGCGGACACACCAGTTCATCCAAGATACGCTTGCGCACAGCGGTGAGCTTGGCAGCTTTGGACATACAAGCACTGTCGAAAGACGCCTTTTAAGTGGGTTTCGCCTGCATGATGATGAACGGCGTAAAGCATTAAAGTCCATAGGCGTTCCCGGGGCTATGACCTTGGACCTCTGGCTGTTCCTCGTATCCGATCTGCAGGAGTCCGCCGCCCTCATGGATTGGGACCGCCTACAGGGTGCGCAGGCGCCCGGCTCACATCCTACGAAAAGTCTTCAACAGCAAAACGAGGAGTTCGAAGAGTATCGACAGTCGAGTCTGCTCCACTATCGCGAGAAAGGAGGCGTCTACAGCATGCACCCCCTTCGCGAAATCATGCCACGATTTCACGCGGAAGCGGACGTGTCTCTCGCGCACCGCATCGGTGCGGAAATGCTCGTGCTATCCGAGCAGCGATTCACTGTTGATGCTGTGCAGGAGATGGAGCCCCTCATCGAAGCCGTTATCAGTCTGAAGAAATATTTGCGTCTTGCGGAGCACTCGGGCATTGAGCGGGCGCAATTCTCGCTCGCGCGCCTGAAGCGAGAGCATGCATCGTCGTTGCACCAGCTAGCGGGATTCACTGCGTATCACCACGGACTCTCATCGTTACACCCCGATCGTGTGATCGACGCGCCGGAAGGTGTTCTCGTGATCGCACCCCCAACATTGACGAGACCGCAGTATAGAATTATGGAACATCTCTTCGATACGCTCAAACGATGAAGGAGGAACGTATTTAAAGCGCCATTCGGTAGAGAGGGGGTATGCGCCTCGACTTGACTAGCACTCCTGTAGCTCCCACCATCATCGTTGGTTTCCCGAGTCTTGGTCTCGTCGGGCCGATTACGATTGAGTTCTTGACGGAGCATCTCAAGACAGAACGCATCGGGACGTTCTCGTACGATGAGTTACCCCCGACGATGGCGATTCACAAGGGCAAGCTCGTGCACCCCATGAGTGCGCACTACAGCAAGGAGAAGAATCTTCTACTCCTGTACACGATTCTAAACCCAACGGGTAATGAATGGTCGCTCGCGCGTGAAATCGCCCGGGTCGCCAAAGAACTCAACGCAAAGGAAGTCATTGCTATTGACGCCGCGAACGCGGTCGGTGAGGACGGGGAGAATGTGTTCTCGTTTGGGAACCCGGCGTTACTCGCACACGGTACGCAAAAAATGGATGAGAGTGTGATCGGCGGTACGACGGGTGCACTCTTGATTACGCACCCGACCACCACGTGCATCTTCGCAAGCGCACATCAAGAGTTGCAAGACGCGAAAGCAGCCGCAAGCGTCGTGCAGATACTCGATAAACACCTAGGACTGGGCGTAGATTACCACCCACTCTTAGAGCAAGCATCACACTTCGAAGAGAAACTCAAAGGATTGATTGCGCAAGGCAAGAAACTCAACCAGGCGAAAGAAGATAGAGACTTGAGTTATTTGGGTTAGCGCGAGCAAAACGCGCGGAGTTCAAACCAATTTACGACTGAGCACCGCATCCAAAAACCGCTACAAAGAATAAAAAACAAGGATCACTGACTATCCACAACACACCTCTTTTCTGCACGGGTATCCTTTGCCTTTGCAACATTTCTCTCGTTCACAGCAATTCATTTCATTCACCTCACAATAAGTTTTCCGTTGCCCATGCCGTTGGCGCAGTAGACATCGAATGTTCCTGGCTGATTCGCCACGAACTCGATGATGTTGTCTCCGGGCGCAATGAGTTGACGAACACCGTACCCGTCGATGATTACCGTATCCATACCGCCGATGAGGGTTTCTGGATCTCCTTTGATGCGCACGGTACTGCCCAGCGTCACCGTCATCTCTCGAGGGACGTACTGTCCCGTTTCATCAACGGTGAGTTCGATGGTTTCTCCATCATTCGCGGTTACGCTCGGTGATGGTGCACCCGTGCAGGCCGCGAGCGTCACTACTCCAAGCAATGCCATAAAGAATATCATCTTCATGCGATCACCTCATTTGGTGCCACAGGCCACACGTGCATCATGTCGAGGCTGGTATTCGTTGGTTCGAGGATGCCGATAATCACCACATCCTTGCCGAAGAACCCGGTGATGGTATCCCCTGGTTTCTGAAATAGATTCTCCTCGCGCATCATAGCAGCCTCCGTACTGCCGATAATGACGGGGTAGTACACGGTGCCGGCGAGATCATGCATCTTGTAGTTCTCATCAGCACCCACACTGTATGCAACGGGCACGGGGAAGGACTCATTCTCAGCACGGTAGTAAAACACCTTCGCCATGTCCTCCGGCGTGAACTGGATGTAGACTCTCCCTTCTTCGCCATCGAGCTCGCGGTACTGCTCACTACTCAAAAAGTGCATATCATCGATGATGGTGTTGGTTGGTTCGAGGATGCCGCCAATGGTTGTCGTTATCCCGAAGAATCCTTCGAGACGATCACCGATCTGTGCGAAGAGGTTCTCCTCGCGCATCATCGCCGCTTCCGCGCTGCCAATCACCAGAGCTGTTGCTTCAGGCAACGGCTCTCCCGCACTCACCGGCAGTTTCACAAGGGCATTGTTCGCACCGAGCGCGAAGAGTTTGATCACGGTGCCGTCAGCAACAGCAATCTTGATTTGTGCGGAGCGCAGCACGCTATTCGCCCCTTCTGTCGTCTCCATCACGCCGAGATCTGCGATGAAATAATACGCAGTCCCGACCACCAAGAGGGCTATCGTTATGATGATTCCTGTTGTGCTTTCTTTCCAAAGATCATTCATGGGTACACCTCATGCGAGTCGCTTGTACTTCAGCAAGAGCGAGTTCGTCACGACACTCACGCTGGAGAGTGCCATGGCAGCACCTGCTAATATCGGTGAAAGGAGCCATCCGGTGCTCAAATACAACACGCCGGCAGCAACAGGGATGCCGAGCACGTTGTAGAACAATGCCCAGAACATGTTCTGGCGGATCTTGCTCATCGTGATTCTGCTCAAGCGGAATGCTCGCGGGACGTCCTCGAGATCGTTCCTCATCAGCACGACACTTCCCGTCTCCATGGCGACATCAGTTCCTGATCCCATGGCGATGCCGATGTCTGCTTGTGCAAGCGCTGGAGCGTCATTCACTCCATCACCCACCATGGCGACCTTCTGCTTGCCGTGCTGTTGCAACCGTTTCACGTGTTCTGCTTTATCTTGCGGCAGGACTTCAGCGAACACATGCTCCGCCTTGATGCCTGCCTGTGTGGCAATAGCCGCGGCGGTTCTCTTGTTATCGCCGGTGATCATATACGGGGTGATGCCCATTTTTTGCAGTCGAGCGATGGCTCGCGGTGCTCCTTCCTTTATGGTATCCGCAACGGCGACAATACCAAGCAGGTGTTTCTCATTGGAGAGCAGCATCGCAGTCTTGCCTTCGTTCTCGAGCTTGATGAGCTCTGCTTGGGCGAAGGAGATGTCGATGCCGTGCTGGGCCATGAGCTTGACGTTCCCGAAGAAGAACGTGTGCCCCTCCAGTTGTGCTGTAACACCATGTCCTGGTATTGCTTTGAACTCGCTCGCGTCGCGCATTGGCACGTTCTTGTGCTTCGCATCGTTCACGATAGACTCCGCGAGTGGATGCTCGCTGTTCTTCTCCACTGACGCCGCGATGTGCAACAGCGTGCGCTCATTGATGCCGTGAAACGGCACGAGGTTGGTGACTTTCGGCGTACCATTAGTAATCGTTCCCGTCTTGTCGAAAACGACCGCTCGTACCTTGTGCGCGTTCTCGAGCGCTTCACCGCCTTTGATGAGGATGCCGTGTTGTGCGCCCTTGCCGGTGCCGACCATGACTGCTGTCGGTGTCGCGAGACCGAGCGCGCAGGGGCACGCGATGACGAGCACTGCGATGGCGGTCTGTAATGCGAAACCGAATGGCTCTCCGATAGCGAAGTACCAGATGCTAAACGTCAGTATCGCGATGCCGATGACAATGGGCACGAAGTACGATGAGATAGCATCAGCGAATCGTTGAATCGGGGCTTTTTGCCCTTGCGCATCCTCAATGAGCTTGACGATTTGGCTCAGTGTGGTGTTTGCGCCGACACGGGTTGCTTTGAAGCGGAAACTCCCGTGCTTGTTGATGGTGCCACCGATGACTTGGCTGCCCACGCCTTTCTCGACAGGGATGGACTCGCCGGTGATCATCGCTTCGTCGACAGCCGATGAACCGTCGGTGATCTCGCCGTCAACAGGGATCTTCCCACCGGGTTTGACCACGAGGATATCGCCGGTGATGACCTCATCGATAGGGATCTCCATTTCCTGACCACCCCGAATGACGGTCGCGATCTTGGGTGCCAAGCCCATGAGCTTTCTGATCGCATCAGAGGTCTTGCCTTTTGGCATGCTCTCAAGAAGCTTCCCGAGAATGACGAAAGTGATTAATGCTGCACTGATCTCAAAGTATTGTGTGTCTTGCCTGGCGATGAAGATGGTATAGACGCTATACACATACGCGGCCGTCGTGCCCAGTGCGATGAGCGTATCCATGTTCGCTCCACCGGCGCGGAGTGCGGACCACGCGCTCTTGTAGAACTGCCAGCCGATGATGAACTGTACCGGTGTGGCAAGCAAGAAGAGCCAGAATGGGCCGTAGGCGACTTCGAAATCGAACAGCGAATAGAGGAGGCCATCCGTCATAAAGACCATGCCGATGATGAGTGCAGGGATGGTGAATGCGAGGCTAAAGAGGAATGCGGTGTGGAGTTTGCGGGTTTCCTTCGCTTCACGATTCCTTTGCGCGTCAGGATCTTCTTCTCCGGTCATCACGTGCGCACGATACCCTTTCTTCTCCACGGCCTTGATGAGATCGTTCTCCTGTGCGATTGCATCATTGAATGCTATTGTTGCTTTATGCGTCGCATAGTTCACGTTTGCGGTCTGCACACCAGGCGTCTTCATGAGACTGCGGGTGATGACGGCGGCGCAACTGGCGCAGTGCATCCCTTCAATGGATAGTCTGATCTTTTTTGTCATAGCAGATCACCTCACATACCCTACGCGGTCTTGTAGCCTTCGGCTTCGATTGCTGCACGCAGTTGCGTATCTGACACGTGCGCGTCGTGTGCAACGGTCGCTTTGCCGTCCTTGTAGCTGACTGTGGCGCTTGTGACACCGGGGACTTCTTCGAGGACTTCGGTGAGAAGTGTCTCGCAGCTCGCGCAGTGCATTCCTGTGATTGCGAATGTCGTGGTTTTCATAGGGTTCCTCCCTTCAGATGAAGGTCGATGGTCTTCATGAGCGGCTCGATGATGGTGGCGCTTCTTTGATACTTCCTGAATTTCCCTTCTTTGCGTACCCGAACAAGACGCTCTTTACTGAGCGTTGCGAGACAGTGTGAGACGCACGTCTGCGGTAATCGCGTCTCTCTGATAAGGTCGCTCACGGTTCTTTCCTTCTCAAGGAGTGTCAGGAGATGCAAGCGATTCTTGTTCGCGAGTGCGCTCAAGAGGGTATATCGGTTGTGCGCGGCCAAGTGCTATCCCCCACAACCGCAGCCACCGCTGCCACAACTGCCGCCGCCAAGTGGTTTGGCTGCTGACGGTGCGGCTGCGGGCGCTTGACCTGTTGCATCCTCGACAATAATCGTGCCGTCAGCCATCCCCATGCTGCACGTCATACGGAAAGTGCCTGCCTGTGTTGGTGTGAAGGTGATGATGTTGTTACCGTCCGACACCCGACCAGAGACACCGAGTTCTGGGATTTGGATACTGCGCATGCACCCGCGCACCGTGCTTAAGTCAACCGTCATCTTGACGGGTACGCCGACTTTCACCCGTATCGGGTTGGGTTGGTACTCGTAGCCTTTCATGGAAAGACTGACCTCTTGCACGCCATTATTGATTGGTGCGAGTGTTCCCCCGACTGCTTGGACGGATGGTTCTCGCGCCCCATTTCCGAAGGGGGATGCGGTGGTGCTCAACACCAAGTTCATGAGTGCTGCGAAAACAAGGAGAACGCCCACGCCGAGTGCAAGCACTTTGACGGGTTGGAACGTAAACACCGGCGTTGCCGACGGCGTGTGTTCTTTTCGATGTTTTGATCGTCGAGTCATGATAGTTTCCTCCTTAGAACGCTACGAGCGCTGATTTTGGTCCGTAGACCATGATGATGCCCAAAAGAGTAGTGAAGATGAACACGTACGCGAAGAACGTGCTGAAATCAGCAGGTTCAATGCGTACAGTCTTGTCTTCGACGACCTCTTCGTATACCATGTAGGACATGCCCCACATGATCACCACGTTGATGAGCATGAACATCGGCATGAACAGCAGGATGTTGTCGGTGAACATCATGACCGTGAGCATCGCGCCCATGGTTCCGCCCATGAGGCCCGACATCATACCCTGGAGCCCGCCCATGATGCCGGTGTCTTTGCCGCCGATGATGCCAAGGAACACTCCGGCAAGCATGCCGACTGTGGAGCCGACGAACATGCCATTTGATGCGCCGACGACCGCCCCGATCATGAACCCTGCTTGCATGCCGAGCGTCATGCCAAGCATCATGCCTGTCATGCTGGTGATGGCTCCTTTGTACGCCTTGAGATGCCAGATAGATGCGGCGATAGAGACGACGCTGATGTCAAGGTAGAGGAACCATTGCCAACTCTGCGCGAGGAACCCGGGAGTGTCCTGAAAGAACGCCATGTACAGGAATCCTTCGATGAAGATCAAGGCGAAAAACGAGATGATGGAAATGAAGAACATGCGTCGTTCGATAGTGTATTTCTCACGATCTTTGAGGAAGTCCTTCAGGCGTCGCTTATAGGACATCTTGTTAAGTGGGAATTTGCTTGCGGCATATCCTCGGCTTGAGATGGCCTCGATAATCGCTTCTTCTTTGAGGAGTGATGGGTCGTAGTCGATAAGGACGCTGTCTTTACGTATCTGGTATCCGTTGATACCTTGAAGGGTTTTGATGGCACGATCGACGAGTCGTGTGCAACTTTCGCACTCGATGTCCTGTACGTAGAGTGTTGTTTTCATAGTGCCTTCCTCACTGGTGCGTCATCGTTTTGTTCTTGTAGGAATCCTTCTAATTCAGAGAGCATTCTAGCACGTATCTCTTCGTCTTGTGTGTTGTTCGCGTTGTGGTGAGAGATCGTCGATAATTTCTCATGCAGGTCGTCAAGGAACTCCTTGGAGATCTCGTGATCCTCATCGCCGGCGTCCACGGACGCGAGGAGGTTGTGCGTCGTCGTGGGGATCTCAATGGTTGGTGTCTCGCCGTATCGGCTTTTTGTCGTGGTCACATAGCGCGCCCGCACCGCGAATCGCCAACCGGCAAGCGTGCTCGTGAGGGTGAGGGCAGAATCCTTGTAGGAGTGCTGGATATGCCGTACAGCAGTCTTGATCTCAGTTACATCAGTGTCGAGCGCTGTGGCGATATCTTCTGCACACACGGGTTCTGCTAATGTGAAGAGGAGCGCTTCGATGCGCTTGTGTAGCATCGCCTCGCGATGGACCTTTCGGACGGGGGTTCGTACGCCGCTTTTTCGTTTAGCGGCTTTTGCTTTCGGTGGTCGCGCGGGTTTTGTGTCTCCTCTCATAGGCAGAGTAAGTCCCACATCGTTTATATACGGCCGGAAGGATGTATCTGAGGTATCTTACAGAAATCTTATAAAGCAAACCGGGACTCAAAAGGGCATGTTAACGTCCCTTTCCCCGTCGTGGTTCGCCGGGTATGATGTGCTCTTAGAAGCTGGTTTTGCCATCGCTGCGCTCATCATTGCGCTGGTGGCGTTTCAAATCTATCGCCTCACCGACCAGAAGCAAGTGCGGCTGTTTGGTATCTCGTTTCTCCTCATATCCATCTCCTACGTTCTCCAGTCGATCTTGAACCTTCTGGTCGTGACGCGGGCTGATCAAGTGGCGTGCGGCATCGTGGCGCAACAGTCAGTAAACCTGTTTGGTGCGTATGGGTTGTACGCGCGAATGATCCTCATGATTGCCGGTCTTGTGCTCTTGGCGTATATGACGTTGAAAATCGAGAAGATACGTGTGTTTTGGCTGCTGTTCACACTCACCACGCTCGGGATGATTTTTAGCATTAGCCCTCTGCACGCGTTCTTCGCGACGTCCACATTCCTTCTGGCTATTGTGCTGTGGCATTTCGTCAATAACTATCGGCATACAAAGCAAGCCATGACGCTCCTCACAGCAATCGCATTCGCATTCCTCCTCTTTGGAAACCTGCATTTCTTGCTTTCCGTGAATCACGAGCTCTACTATGCCATTGGCCACATCCTGGAATTCGCTGCATACCTGCTCATCCTCATCAATCTCCATATGGTGCTACGCAATGGCAAGAAAGCGTGACCGTCTGGAGATTATCCACGACATCCTTGAGGTCGTCAGGGATCAGCGCGGGGTAGTGCGGCCCACGCACATCTTGTACAAATCGAATCTTTCACATCCGATGCTCACCGAGTATCTTAACGACCTTCTGGCGAAAGGATTCATTACGGAAACGACGGATAAGGAAGGAAAAAAGTCGTATGAGCTTATGAAAAAAGGGTTTGATTACCTACGAGATTATGCGGTGATTAGGGGTTTCGTGGACTCCTACGGTTTGGATTGATACCCGTGACCGCAACAAGACATAAAAACAAGCCCGTCATACAGTGCAGTATGCGTATCGCCCTCCTCATCGCACTGGTATTGCTCACCTCATGCACCTCGCACTCTCTGATGAACCATCCGCAAGTTACCAGCGAGGAAGTATTCATCGTGGAGATGATCCCGCACCATCAAGAGGCAGTCGATACGTCACGAATGATGTTAGCGTCAGAGAATGAGGCCGTGCGAGGGCTGGCGCAAGAGATTATCAGTGCACAAGAGCAAGAGATTGCGATGATGCGCGGGTGGATGCAAGAGTGGTATCCGAGCTCCACCTATACGAGCACGTACATGAACATGATGCCTGACTTAAACACCCTTGAAGGTGCGCAAAAGGACAAGGCGTACCTGCGTAGTATGCAGGAACACCATGAAGCAGCCATCCAAATGGCACAACAAGCAAGAAGCCTCACCCTACGCCCTGAAGTAGATGATCTGACAGAAGCGATCATCACGACACAAACGGCTGAGATCAAGCAGATGGATGCATTGCTGCAACAAATATAGGTTGACGTTCATCATTTGTAGAGAGAAGACATTTGTACATCGTACGAATGACGAGAGAGATTTGCTCGTACATTCACTATCTTTATATCCGAAACTCCACCGCCCGTCCTTGATATGAACAACCGCATCCGTGTGGGCGTTTTCCTCTTCAAAGAGAAGAAGATTCTCCTGATTAAGCACGTCAATCCACAGACGGGCGAGACGTGGTGGGTGCCTCCGGGCGGCGGCATCCAAGGGGCTGAAAGCATCTTTGACGCGGCGAAGCGTGAAGCGAAAGAAGAGGCGAACCTCGAGATCGAGACGGGCAAAGTCTGCTACGTCCGGCAATTCATCTACGAGGAGTTCGATCACAACAACGCCGACTTCTATATCACCGGCAACGTCGTCGGCGGAGACGAGCACATCGGCAACCTCAAAGGCATGGGTGGGGATGAGCATTTCATCAAGGAGCTCAAATATTTCTCACAACAAGAAATCGCGGACATCACCGTATACCCATCCGTACTGCGCGATATCGTCTGGGAGGACCTCGCGAAAGGATTCCCGGAACTGAAATTCTTAGGCGTGCAAGCGCAGGGCGATTAGTAGGTGTTGTCAAAAGAAGAGAAAAGAAGCGCCCACGCAGAAGTTCTCTTGAGCACCAATTTTTCTGCAAGAACGTTTTTATAGAATCTCCAACCCCCACCTCACATGTCACAGCTCCTATCTCCTCTTGATTCAGTAAAAACCATGCAATCACTTGCTCTTGAACGACGATTGGGGAGGGTCCATATCAACATCCCTGATCACGTCGGCAGTCTGGACATACCCCTTGACACCCTGTACCGGACGGTAACAGGAATTCCAGGGCTCCCAAGCCACGTGAACGGTGATGATGTAGAGTGCATCTGTCTGTACGGCAGCGCACTCTATCTGAATCATCCCGTACCGGATCTTGAAGGTACGAAGCGAAAATACGGGTTCTTCGGCAAAAAAGTGCCCTATACGGTTCGGGGAACTCGTCAACTCCCACGAGATGTTGATGTCATGGTGATCATGCACAGTAATTTTTCTGACGAGAAGGTCGTTGCTGCTAAGCGAAACCTGCACGATACGGGATATGGGTTTGTTGAAGTGGTTGTCGACGGACCGGTACCGGCGAAACGTTGCACGTGGGAAGGCTACGGATATGTCGGGGTGAACACCTGGTGTGGATTGCATATTGCGTATCGTTCCAAAGAGCAGTTTGTCTCAGGTATTGGCAGTGGTGACGAGTTGAGTGAGAGTATCCACAACCACGGCGTCCCGATTGTTGGTGCACAGCAGTTCGAAGAACTCGTCGCACAATCAGCACGAGCACGAAACGTTCAACACGCCATTGAATGGAGCGACGAAGCGGGCGTTCTGAACGGTCAGCTCATACCGTTGAAAGAATAAAAACAGCGCCCGCCCAGATTTGAACTGGGGAATGATCGCTCTGCAGGCGATTGCCTTACCGCTTGGCTACGGGCGCACGTGTATGAAGAGACGGAACCCTGAGGGTCCTTTAAAAGAGTTTCCCAGCAGGAACGGACCCGAGGGGATTTGAACCCCCGACCTACGCCTTAGAAGGGCGTCGCTCTATCCAAGCTGAGCTACGAGTCCACAGATATAGGCAACAAGCACCCGAACAGTGCTTTTAAACATTCCCGTGATGTGCTAATCCGTCTCGTTCCCGACGGATTCCGGAGAAAGGGCTTTTAAATCGTCGGCGTCCGCAAACGCGGATGCACCAGTGGGAGGTTCGTTGGCGCACACCCGCGCACGCAGTCGTCACGCTCGACGATATTCATCATCTCCCGCTTGCTGAACGCCCGGCTGTCGTGCTACCTATTCGTCCTGATGCAACTGCCGCGTGCGCCGAGATATCTTCCCTTGCGAAAACCTTTCCAGGTATTGTGCTTTCGATTGATGGTACTGCACCAAACGACCCGTACACGAGCCGGATTCTCACATACGCCCGACGCGGGTTTGCTATCGTCGAGGACAACCGTAATCACCGCACCACGTTTAGCGTGAAGATAGAACGGGAGTGGAGCGCACAGCAAGCGTTCCAGTTCCTTACACGCGTGAATCAGACCGTCACCCGCGGCGGCATCATCGAGCACTTCTTTCCGGACGATCTCCCTGCGCGGATTGTTGCAGGGTGCGCGCCAGACGCTGCGCTGTGGACGTCAGTTGCAGATGCGTACCACAGCAACGGTAACGTACGCCTCTACACGCGCATCACGCCAGAAACGCGAGCAGTCAACAAGGTCATTGAGCTCTCCGACGGCATTGTTCTTGAGCCGGGAACCCAAGCGCCTCTTGGCATCAACGCGTGGTGGCGCGGTACTGTGACAAAGACCACCTACGGCGGCGAACGATAAGTTCAAAAGAAAAGGGAAACCCCCGAGTGCACGATTTATGAGCAATATCTACACGTTCGACCCGACACGAAAGAAACGTCGTGCACAACAGGGCACAGCAAGCAATCAAGAATTGGAAACAGTCCAGTACGCTCCTGTCGATGAGCGCAATCTTGAATTTGTACTGCACGGTGCGCTCATCACCTTAAAGTCCTTTCAGCATCCCGCAGACTATGTGCAACGCCAGGCCGCGGGCGATGAGGACCCAAGTTGCGAAGATCTTCTTGGGACCGATAAGTATCCGCTGTTGGAGATGAACGCTGAACCAAGTGTCCTCGAAAGCATCGAACGCTGGCGTGAGAAGTTCAACGACCACGTACGCATCTGGTCGTGGGATGAGGCGGATAGCACCATGTATGACCCGACCGTCTATCGGCACATCCAACACCGATTTCCATACGCCGAACTCATCCGTACTGTCGAAGAATCGAATCGGCAATGTATCGATGCATATGAGGAAAAAATGAATGAGTCATGGATTGATGCCTGCAAAGATGATGAGGATGCTATGCTGGTCATCTGGTCGATGCGCAAACACATCATCCTGCAATCGAGTGCGATGCGAGATGAAGACGGTACACTCTACCCAGCCCTTGTGCACGTGCAATTAGGCTGGCCGGATATGGACGCGCTCACGTTCGCCATTGAGACGTACGCAAATAGACAGCTCTCACCGTCGGACAAGAGCTTGTTCTCCTATGCGCTGAACCTACAATTCACCGAACGTCAGGACCGCAAGTAATCCACAAGCAATCGCACGCCAAACGCGGTGCCTTCGTTCTTCTTTGTCAAGAATCGATCGCGTACGTCTGCTGATGCGACCCCTGCGATGTCCAGGTGCGCCCAGGGTACCGTGCCCGTGAATTGCTTCAGCAGTGCAGCTGCGGCCGATGCTCCCGCCATTTTTGGCAACCCCATGTTACGGTAGTCCGCGATGTGGCTGTCGATGTCGCGGTCGTGTTCATCCCACAGCGGCAATTGCCATGCGCGCTCGCCTGAGCGCTCACCGGACGCGCGAATCGCGTCGATGAGTTCTTGGTTCGTGCCGAGGATGCCGGCGGCGTTATCACCTAACGCGACAACGCATGCACCAGTCAAGGTCGCGAGACTAATCATCTGATCAGGTTTCAAGGTCGACGCGTGATAGAGCGCATCAGAAAGAACGATGCGACCTTCCGCGTCAGTGTTATCCACCTCAATGGTCTTGCCTGATTTCGTGCGCAC
>Ga0154020_10005863_pt1 | contig 14429 bp, 9 predicted proteins | sample Klosneuvirus_201_FD_109709 | JGI IMG/M metagenome (GOLD analysis project Ga0154020, IMG submission 109709) | Active sludge microbial communities from wastewater, Klosterneuburg, Austria - Klosneuvirus_20160825_MG | ecosystem: Engineered > WWTP > Aerobic digester > Activated sludge | place...
CGCTCAGGATTGGGACCTCATGCTCCGGCTGACCGAGTGTCCCGCGCGAGTCGCGCATATTCCGCGGGTGCTTTACCACTGGCGGCAGTTGCCGGGCTCGGTCGCCATGAACCTTGGCGCCAAGCCCTGGGTGATAGATCTGCAACCGAGTGTGGTCGCGGCGCATCTGCGCCGTCAGGGTCTTGGCGAGGTTCAGTATGAATTGCTCGCGCCGGGTCTGTTTCGCTTCGCCTGGCCCGTCTCCGGGCGGCGGGTGTCGATCATCATCCCCAGCCGGGACAAGAGCGCCTTGCTTGCGCGTTGTCTGGAGTCGCTTGTCCAGCGCACACAGTATCCAGATTTCGAGATCATCGTGGTGGATACGGGCAGTGTCGAGCCGGCGACCCGGGGCGTTTACGCGATGTGGCGAGATAAGGTTTCCATCGTTACGGATGATATTCAGCCGTTCAACTATTCTCGCGCCTGCAACATCGGCGCACGGGCTGCCACCGGGAATCTGCTTCTGTTCCTGAACAACGACACCGAGGTCCTCGAGCCGGGATGGCTGGAGGAGATGACACGTTGGGCGGAGCGGCCCGGGGCGGGGGCTGTCGGCGCGAAACTGCTTTACCCGAATGGAACAATCCAGCATGCCGGCGTCATCGTCGGCATGGGGCATCTCTTTAGCGGCGCCCGCGAAATGTACGCGGGCAGCTACTTTGGCTCAGTCAATTGGTACAGACCACTGAGCGCAGTCACGGGCGCCTGCATGCTGGTCCCCCGCGCCGCGTTTGAGCAGGTCGGAGGCTTTGACGAGGGCTTCGCGATCGCCTTTGGGGATGTCGATCTGTGTTTGCGGCTGCGCGCGGCCGGGTTCAGCGTGATGTACACGCCGTACGCCCGCCTGCGCCATCATGAGGGCGCGACCCGGGCCAACGCTATTACGCCCGCCGACCAGCGTTTGGCCGATCAGCGCCTCGGTCCGATGGTCGCGACGGGCGACCCGTTCTTCAACTCGAACCTTGACCCATTGAGCCGCATTCCGGCATTGCGCCAGACGCGGAAATCGGCCTGAATCATGTCCGAAAAACTGTCGCCGAAACAACGCCTGCGCGCCGCGCTCCCGGTCATCGGCGAGCATACCGCCGTCCTGTTCCTCTTCGCGCTGCTCAGCATCGCCGCAACCTGGCCGTTGGCGCGCTCGTTTTCCAGCGCGCTGCCCGATGCCTTCGATTCCCTGCTCGACGTGTGGAACCAGTGGCACTTGCGCGAGGCGCTGGCTGGGCGCGAGCCTCTGTTGTCCACCACGCTGCTCTTTGCGCCTGTAGGCATGAGTTTAGCGTCGGCGTCTACCGGCCCGGTGCTCGGCCTGCTGGGATTGCCCTTTGCGCTGTGGGGGCCCATCGCCACCTACAACGGGGCGATCCTGCTCGGATCGAGCCTAACCGGCTGGTTGATGTACATCACGGCGCGCTGCCTGGGTCTGCCCCGGCCCCCTTCGTTTTTCGCGGGGCTCGTCTTGCTGTTTGCGCCACTGCGCATGGCCGCTATCGAGGCGGGCCATTTGCATATCGTCTTTCTGGGATTGATTCCACTCCTGGCCCTTCTCACCTCTCGGGCGCTTGACCCAGAGCGTGACTGGAAGTGGTCGCCGGCCGCCGGCGCGACGCTGCTGGCTGCCGCCTTCGTATCCGGGGATCTGATGGTCTATGGCGGATTGCTGGCCGCCGCGCTGTGCGCCCACGCGCTGTGGATCCACCGCGCCGATGCGGAGCGAGGGCCGCAACTGCGGCGCATCTTGAGGCTCAGTCTGTTTATGGCGCTTTTTGTTGTGCCATACGTCGGCCTTATCGGGCGTCAGGTTGCGGCCAGTGGCATCGACATTGTCCGGGCCACCGAATCTCGAATTCATCAGCCCGACGCCCTGCAATTCATCCTTCCGGGATCGTTTGGCCGTTCCTGGCTCAACAGCAGTATGGCGCCTGTGCTTCAACCATCGCTTGTGACAGCAATCGGGCGCAGTCCGACCGAGAGCTCTGTATTCATGGCCTGGACGGCGCTGGCGCTGCTGAGTTTCGCTGTAGTCCGGCGCGCGCCGGGTTCGGGCCGCTGGCTGGCTGTCCTCGCCCTCGCGCTTGTGTTTAGCCTGGGTCCCGTGCTGCAAGTGAACGGCATCTCGAGTTTCACTGTGCATCAGGTGCCGATCGCTCTGCCATTTGCGTTTCTCAATTCCTTGCCCGGTCTGGACGTTCTGCGGACGCCCGGCCGAGCCATGATCGTTGGCTATACCGCCCTGGCGATTCTGGCGGGCATGGGCCTGAAACTGGCTCAGGCGCGTTGGCGGCGGGTCGGAAGCGTTTTGCCGATCGTGTGCGCTGCCCTGCTTGTAGTTGAGTGCTGGAACACGCCCATGACGCCGTGGAAGCCGCCAGTTGTGCCCGCCTTTTACGCGGAAATTGCAAAGGATCCCGATCGTTATGCGGTGTTCGACCTGCCGATTCGCCCCGAACGCGAGATTGGCTATGCCAGTTCGTACATCACTTACGCAGCGCGCTATCAGTGGTTTCAGCTCGTCCACCGCAAAGCCATTGCTACCGGACATGTCTCCCGCTACCCCAACATCCACCCCGTCTTCTCGGAGTTTGTGGCCGAGTCGACAAACAGTACTGGCTATGAATCCGACATCCGGGTGAATGGGGCTCCAGCTTCGCGATATGCGAATGCGAGGCTCGAGCTTGCCCGAAACGGGTATCGATACGTGGTTGTCCACAAGCCTGATGGCCTGTCCGGCTATGACCGGGGCGGCTGGGCCGATCTTGGCGTCCAGACATTTGTGCGCACGGTGTTCGGTAATGAGACACCAGTGCGAGATGACGAGCAGGTCACGGTATATGCGGTTGGTTCTCCGCCCGAGGTCTATGCGCCGTCGCTGGTGATGCAGGAGACGTTCTTTTCTGGCTGGGTGAATGGGAACAGCGCGCAGCGTCAGGCGATCGTGCCAACCTCCTTCTATTTGGCATCCCCAACAAAAGGATTGGCGCGACTCGAGATCCTGGTTGTTGGCGCTTACGATCGCAAACTGGGAGGGGGCGCGAACCCGCGCACCTTGATGGTGAAAACAGCTGCCGGTCCGCCGATCGTGATGCCCCTCCAGTTCGGGACACGTGTCGCTGTGGAATTCCCTGTTGCTGCCGGAGCGCAGACGATCACGCTGACGTCGTCGCTCGTGGACCCCGACACGGGTGTCGAGCAAATCGACCGGGCAAATCTGCTTTTGGGCGCGATTGACTTGACTCTGACACCAAGTCCCTGAGGGGCGGAATGCATCTCGAAACCACCCTGGCCCGCGGGCGAGTGTGGGCTGATGCCGTCTGAGTCATGCCTGCTGTGCCGTGCTACGATTCCAGCATGCCAAGGCGGTATGTACCCGCGTATTTTCCGAACAAGGATGATGCGCTGGCCTTTGTAAACGGTTACGATTACTGGTACCAAAGAATATTCCTCGGCCACGATGTCTATACCCGACCAATTGGACCGGCCCTGCATGAGCGGGTTTGGGATCGCTTGAAGGCCTGTTTTCCGGCCGATCTGCATGGGGCATCGGCTCTGGATGTTGGAACGAACGCTGGCTTTTTCCCAATTCAACTGAAGAATCTGGGGGCGGGAAAGATCGTGGGACTGGAGTTCGAGGACCGGTATCTTTCGCAATCGAGCAAAATCAAGGAAATCTACCGTCTGGATGATTTCGAGATCTTGAACATGGATGCTCATCGCCTTGTTGAATTGGGGAGCGAGTTTGACATTACGGTGTTTACCGGGATCTTCTATCACCTCAAGAATCCACTTCAGGTCATTGAGGATATTGGCCGGCTTACTCGCGATGCTATTCTGATCGAGGGTGAAGTAATACCCGAAAGCATCCTGAATGGCGTCCGGGTTCGGATGGGCTTTCCGCCGAAACTCATGTATCAACGATCTGGATTGATGAAATTTGTGGGTGGAGGCAGGCTGAACAATGATGGGTCCAACTGGTGGGTGATGGATCGGGAATGCCTCGAACAGATGTTGAGAGTCGCGGGGTTCCGATTCTTCTCCCGACCGGTGTACTTGAGTCAAGCCAGGCTTGTCATGGTCGCCACCAAGAACAAGGCCTCAATCCTGGACATTGAGAAGTTGCGGTAGCGCCCGGGCAAGTTCTGGCGCGATCCGCGGGGCTCGCCGCGTTAAAATTGGCGTTTATGCGCGCAACCGTCATTATTCCGATTTGGCGCGGCACGCCGGTCATTGCCCAATGTCTGGATGCTGTCTATCGGCATTCGGGCTCCGCCCTGCATGAGGTGATCTGCGTCGATAACGCTTCGCCCGATGGCGCGGGTGATCTGGTTGCGTCTCGGTATCCGGCTGTCCGCTTGCTGCGCCAACCGGTCAATCTGGGTTTCGCAGGGGGTGTGAATGTCGGTATTGCCAACGCCACCGGCGACCTGCTCGTTCTACTCAATCAGGATTGCCTGCCGGGGGCCGGCTGGTTGGACGCTCTACGCGCTGGGTTGGAGGAGCGCCCCGGCGCCGGGATTGCTGGCGCGCTGCTCTACGACGCAACGGGACAACTCAACCATGTCGGCGCCTTCGTCCGCCGGCCGGATGCCATCGGCGCGCACATCACGGCGCCTCCCGGGCCGGGTCCATTTCCCGCAGACTATGTGACGGGTGCGCTGTTTGCAATCCTAAGAACCACCCAGTCCCGCGTTGGGGACTTCGATGAGGGCTTCTATCCGGGTTACTACGAAGAAAGCGACTACTGCTATCGCGCCCGCCGTTTGGGCATCGAGACAATTCTCGTCCCTGGCGCGACCGCTACCCATTTGTTGAGCGGGGCAGAGTGGCAGCGCGATCCGCTTCGTCATACAGCCGATCAGCACCGCAGTCGATATCGTTTTGTCAGCAAACATTTTCATGCGCGCGATCTGGCGGAATTCTTTCAGGCCGAGCTGGACAGCCTGACGCGGGAATCGTATTTCGATCAGTCCGCCGGGCGCGCCCTTGGCGCGCGGGAGACACTCCGCCAGATGTCCGATCTGGTCGCCCGAATGAGCCTGGAGCAGGGAGGGACGGTCGCCCCCGAACGCGTCACCCAGTTGCGGGTGGGCTTCGCCAACGTGCTTCGCGCGTCGCTTGATCGAACCCTCCGGCTTTCAGAAAGATCAGGCGTCGCGATGCCGGCAATTCCGTTGCCAGACATCGCTGTCGCGCCCGCCGCGGATACCTCGGATCCGCCAATCCCGCCGTCAGCGCCGGAACAGCTGGAACTGCCGGATGAAACGACGCGCACACCCGCTGCGCCCGAACCTGAATCTTCCGATGCCGTGGCGGCCCTGCGCGAAATGTTGATCAGCCTGGAGCTCGCCGCGCGCGGAGGGGAGGAATTTGCGGGCGCAGCCGCCACCCGGCATTTTGAAGCATTAACCTGGCTGCGGGACGGTCGTTCGGCAACCGCATCGTCCGATTCGTGGTGGCGGCGTTTGATCCGGCGTTGGCTGATTCGCCCCTGGCACGCGATGTCCGGCCGAGAGGGGCGAGTCTTGGCGGCCGCTCTGCTGGAGATTCAGGCGGTGGCGGCAGGCCAGGCTGCACTGCAGTCCAGGCTGGTTCGCCGGGCTATTGCCTATTCCGAAGTGGCGCAAGCGGATGCGCAGACGCAGAAAACGGCGCAGACAATGGCCCAAGCCGACCGAGCCGCGTCGCAGCGGCGCGCGGCAGCACGCATTGAAAATGACATGCGCGCGCTGCGCGATGATCTGGCCCGGCTGGCGGCTGACGCGCGCGCGCGGCATGCCAGCGCCGAGGCCATCGACGCTCGATTGGCTGAGGCAATCTCGTCGGAGGCCGCCGTTGTGCGCGGCGCCCTGTCCGACCTCTCCAGAGAGGCGCGGCTTTCGGCCGATCACCTGCGCGCGCTCGAGCTGATGGCTTTGTATGACTACCATTGACGCCGTCGGCAGTCCCGGGGAGCCAGGTGGACCGTTGGCGTTTTCCGTTATCGTCAACACCACGGACCGCGCCGGCCCTCTGCGCGCGCTGCTTCGCGGACTTGAGGGGCAGAGCTATCCCCACTTTGAGCTCATCGTCGTGGTGGGACCCACTCGCGACAACACGTTGGAGGTGCTGGCCGAGTACGCCGGCCGTCTCCGCGTTCTGCGTTGCCCGGCGGCGAATCTTGGCCTGTCGCGCAATATCGGGCTGTTGGCTGCGCGCGGCGACATTGTCGCCTATGTTGACGACGATGCCGTTCCGTCACGCCGCTGGCTGGAACAACTGGCCGGCCTTTTTCTCGACCGGCGTCTTGATGCGACAGGGGGCAGGGTCTATGCGGTTGACCCTTTGCGCGCAATCACCCAGCATCTGATTGGGGTGGCTTCATCCCTGGCCGAGCAACACGATGTGCGGGAATCTCCGCTCGAGTGGATGATTCCCTCAACCGAGGCGCGGTTATGGGTCGGCCGGATGATGGGCACGAACATGGCTTTTCGGCGCCGAGCCCTGCTTGAAGTCGGGGGGTTCGACCCGCTGTTTCAGTGGGTGTACGACGACACCGACATCGCTGTTCGTCTGGCAAATGCCGGAAAAGTCGTCCAGCCCGTGAAGGAATGCGTGGTCTATCACATTCCGGCGTCAAATCGAAACCGGATCGCCCATACGTACAACGTAAAATGGTGGATACATGCCCGATCCGTCGTGTACTATGCGATCCGAAATGGACGCGCCAGCGGCGATACGGGCGGAGCCATCCTGCGCCGGTGTCTGCGCTATGTCCACGGCCAATGGCTTTGGGCGGGGCAGTTGCGCCGAGGCAAACAGCTGGATGCCGCGCAGGCGGCGCGGATGCGGGTGATGGTGCCCTGGTACGGCCTGCGCGGCGCCGTGCGCGCGTTGTTGCGCCCGCGCAGCCTGATCGAACCAGGAGAAGCCAGGCGCGCCGCTGACATGAGCACATTCCCTATTCATCCCTTCCAGAACACTGATTCGCCCCGCCAGCCGAGCGTGGATCCGGTCCAGGGCCACAGACCTGAGATCCTGATGTCTGAGCCGCCCGTGCGCGTGGCGCTGTTGACAACCCACTACCCGCCTGAGCAGACTGAAGGTATCGGGCGGAAGAACAACCTGTTGGCGCGCGGGCTTTTTGCGCTCGGCCACGGCGTGCATGTGATCGCGCGGGGTGAGACAGACAAGCTGTCGTTCTATGATGGCGCGTACACCCATCGCCTGGCGATGCGGCTGGACCGCTATGACTCGTATCGCCGGCTGCCGCGCTTGCACTATGCCTTGAACCATAGCCACCGCGTGTTCGAAACACTGCGCCGGATAAAGCTCAACGACGGTGTGCAGGTCGTCGATTCTCCGGTTTGGCAGGTCGATGGTCTGGTCACGGCTGTAAGCGGCCTGTTGCCCGTGATTGCGCACCTCCAGACGGCCACGCGCCAGATTGCCGACTTGCAACGCGATGTGGACGAGGACGCGCGCCTGATGGGCGAGCTCGAGCAGGCTCTGATCGAGCGGGCCAGCTTCCTGGTCCCAAACACGCTGGCAACCGTTGAGACCGCTCAACGGGTGTACGGCCTTCAACCGGATCATCCCAATCTGCGGGTCGTGCCGCATGGGATCGAGCCGGTTCCTGACAGCGCAACTCGTCCATACCCACTAGATCGCGCCGCGGATGCGCCGGTAACGATTTTGTACGTCGGCCGCCTCGAAAAAAGAAAAGGAATCGCCGATCTGTTCGCCGCGATTCCGAAGGTGATCGCCGCCGCGCCCCAGGCGCGTTTTGTCATCGCCGGCGCCGACAACAGCCTGAACGATGGGTTTCTTGCGCGCACCAGCCGAACGTATCCGGACTGGTTCGCCGAGCGCCATCCCGGGCTTCTTGACCGTGTTGCGTTCAAGGGCCAGGTCAGCGATGCCGAGCTCGCGATGCTCTATCAGTCGTGCGACCTGTTCGTCGCGCCGTCGTTGTATGAATCCTTTGGGCTGATCTATCTCGAGGCAATGAACTTCGCGAAGCCGGTGATTGGATGCCGCGCCGGCGGCATCCCTGAGGTTATCGATGACGGGATCAGCGGCAGCCTGGTCGATCCTGCTTCGCCGGGTCAGTTGGTACAGGCTATCTTGTCGCTGCTGCGTACGCCGGCCAGGCTTCGCGAATTCGGTCTGGCTGGACGTGCCCGGCTGCTCGAACGTTTCACCCATATCCAAATGGCGCGCGCGATGGTCGAGGTATACCGGCGCGTGATTTCCCAATCTTCCGCCAGCGGCGCATGATGGCCGCGGCGCTCAAAACATGACCCGACTCCTATCCGCCACCGACGTGCTCGACGATATCGAGTTTGAGTTGCTGCAGGGCAGCGTCTCGCGCGATGATCTTGGCGCCGGGATTCAGGTCGCGCGCCAGTTTCACAACAAGCTGCGCGGCGAACTGCTCGATCCTCGCCAGAAATCCGCCAGCTTGCGCGATGTAATCAGTCGACAGGCCCAACTCAACGATATGCTGCTGTTGCTGCTGCAGCAGACGGCGGCTGAGCTCGCGGCCACCCAGCTACAGCTTCGGGCGCTTGGCAAAGCGAGCGTGGGCTCGCTTGAAGCGTTACAGGCGGCCCAGCCCGCGGTCTCAGCGCCTGCGACGTCCTTGACGGATGACATGAAGCGGGCGCTTGACCATCCCATCGTGTATGTCGAACTTGATGCGCGACCGTCACGGATCCCGCTGATAGGTCCGTTGATCACGCGCCTTCGGATCGCCCTGCATCGCATAGCGTTGCACTATGTGCGCCTGTACGCCGGTAAGCAGAATTCGTTGAACGCTGTATATAGCCAGGCTCTTCGGCGCATGCCCGAATCGGGCGAATAGCGGACTTCTTCTTCCACATGGCCGAGATCCGCTCCGCCGCCCGGCCTTCAGATCTCGCCTTTCTGCGCGCGAAAACGGGCGGCGCTCAGGCTGTGACACGATAATCACCGCGTGTGCTGGTGGCTTGAGTGACCCCGAAATGGATATTGGCCCTGGTGATGCTCGCCGCATGCATATCGGCGCGGGGCGCGGCCGCGGCGCCGGCCGCCACAATCTGGCACGCCGCGCCAACTGGCGTGGACAACGTCTCTTGCGGCTCGGAAGCGCTGCCATGTCGAAGCATTCAGTATCCGGTGAATCGCGCTGCAAACGGCGACACGATCCTGGTGGCGAGCGGGACCTATGTGTTCAACGCCGCGGCGGATCCATGCATCGGCTACGGATTTGGCACCACCGGGATCGTGTGTGTCGTCAACAAAAGTCTCTCGATATATGGCGGCTATACCAGCACGAATTGGATCACTGCGGATCCGGCGCGAAATCTGACCGTCCTGGATGGCCAGACGACCCAGCGCGGTGTGTTCGTCGCCAGCACGGGCCCGCTCACGAGATTCACCCTGCAGGGTTTCACAATCATGCGCGGCAAGGCGAAAGGCAACTCTGCTCGCACGGGATTCGACAAATACTACGCATACGGCGGCGGACTCGTGTCGGAGTTCGCCCATATTGTCCTGAAAGACATCGTATTCTTCAGCAATGAGTCCATTGGCGAGAACACGGGATCTGGAAGCGGATACGTCTACGGCGGCGCGGGCAGCGGAGGCGGCGCGGCCGTGCGCTGGGGCAGCGCTTCACTCGACAGTATTCAGTTCATCAGCAATACGGCGCAGGGGGGCCAGGGCTCTGTCCGGGGCGGGTATTCACTCGGCGGCGGTTTGTACAGTTTCCGCACGATCATGACGGGTACGTATCTCCACTTCAATGGCAATGTGTCGCGCGCCGGCAACTCGGCCGGTGACGGGGCTGATGGTGGCGGCGAACGAAGTGATGGGTTGGGTGGCGCTGGATCGTTTGGGGGCGAGGGGAACCGGGTCTTGTTGAACAACGTCTCGGCTGTTAACAATCTGGCGCAGGGCGGTGATGCGGCCAACCGATCGGGCGGCGCCTTTGGCGGCGCGTTCAAGGTTGAACTGGGCACGTTCACCCTGCGCGATTCGATCGTGCGTGACAACACGGCCCGCGGAGGCGCCGCGATCAATGGGTGGCTGGGCAACGGCGGCGGCGTGGAGGCAATTGAAGCCGAAGTCCATCTCGACCGTGTTTCCATCGTCCACAACCGGGCGATCGGGGGGACAGGTTCCAGCGGCACGCGTGGCGCCGCGGGCGGGGGTGGGATCAACTCCACCGCAATCGGGGGGAGTTTCACGCCCGTGCTGATGATCACAAACAGCGTCGTTGCTGACAACGGGGTCGAAGAGGGGCCTGGGGCTATCCCGGCTGGAGGCGGCGCGGGCGGGGTGTGGATCCAGGCAACCCGGGCGGAGCTCAATCACGTCACGATTGCGCGCAACACGGTCAGTGAAGACATGGACGGGCAAGCCGTGCTGCTCATCGAGGTAGGCAGCAAGGGCGCCCATGCCAGAATTGCCAACAGCATCATCGCCAATCACACCAATGCCTGGCCGGCCGCCACAAATGCCGCGGTGCATGTCAAACCCCTGAACACGCTGACGTTTACCCAGAATCTCCTGTTCGGCAACACGAAGGACACCAACTCAAACGGATCTCCGGCTCCGGCTGGAAGCTTCATATTTCTTGGCACAACCTTCTCGGGAAACCCATCTTTCGTCGCGCCAGGCGGGCCTGGCTACAACTACGGCCTTGGCTCGTCGTCCGGCGCGATCGATCATGCCCTGGCGAGTGGCTTGGCGGTGGATCGATCGGGATTCCCGCGGCCGCGCGGGGCCGCCGCTGATCTTGGCGCGCATGAGTATTCCTCCACAGCGGGCCGGGCCTTTTTGGCGCTGATGCTCAAGTGAGCGAACGCTTCGACGGGTTCCGCCTCAAGTCCGCCCGGCGCGCACGATGCCGTCCCACAGTGCGCGCGTCCGGCGCATGAAGGCGCGTGTCTCGAAGTCGCGGCTGCGGGTGATGGCGGCAGCCGACATCGCTGCTTGCCGATCCGGGCGCCGGATGAGCTCAAGGGTGTTCTCGATCAACGCGTCGCGCGTGCGCCATACCAGCCCGTCCTTGCCAGGGAGGATGATCTCGGCCGGCCCACCTTCGGCGAAGACCACCGGCACCGCGCCTGCCGACATGGCTTCGACAATCGACATGCCAAAGTGCTCTGCCTGGTCCGGTGAGCGCCGCAAATCCGCTCCATAGCCAGTGGCGTGCCAGTAGATCCGCGCCCGCCCGAAGAGTGTCCCAAGTGCCGCGTGGTCAATGGCCTGGTGAATGCGCACGGGCAGGCCGGAGGCGAGGTCGCGGATCCGATCCGCATAGGCCTGGTGATCGACTCCCGGCGTAATGCTTCCGGCGAGGTGAAGCTCCCAGTGTTCACTGACAGGCAGGCGCGCCAGAAGCTCGCGAAAGGCATCGATCATGACGTCATGCTTCTTGTTGTGCCCGCCCACAAAAAAGCGCCCGACGTGCAGAATGAGGTTCTCTTTTGGAAGGGGCTGGAGCAGCTCGATCGGCGGATGGAGCACCTGGCTGTTCCGATGCCAGTAGTGCCGCACCCAACGCTGGGTGTACGAGGAGTTGGCGAGGATTGCGTCGTAGGCGGCCAGAGCTTGAATCTCGGACTGGGTTGGCAGCGTGCGCAAGCGCTCGCGCAGGCGCGCCGACAGAAGCCCGCCAAGGCCGGCAGCCCGGATCAACGCGCCGGCCGCCCAACGCGTCCGTCCGGATAGGGATAGATCTACCCCGGTGGGGAAGAACGACAGAAACGCCGAGTGGCTCGCGCGGGGCCGGATGAAACGGCCTTGCGCGGCATTGATGAAGCCATCCATGCCAGCCGTCATCTTGCTGACCGCGGCGTCATCAGCCGGCACCTCGCGCATTCTCAGGCCCTCAACGGACACATTCCAGCGTTCTCGAAACAGCGCGGAGTCGACCGGGCGCTCGTGCCAGAATTCGACGTCGTGCGATTCGGCGAGGGCCAGGGCGGCCATCAGAGCGTGGCGGCCACCCCCGCCCAGATTCGCCAGCCTGCTTTCATAGACGGCGATTTTCACGCATACACCCCCCGGTATTCCTCCGGCAGCAGCGCTGCAATCGCCCGCATGAGCTGCTCGGTGGCGGCTTCGGCACTCAGGTCGGGAGCAAAGGAGATGGCCGGGCCCACCCGCGCGTGCACTTGTGCCCGGCGCAACCGGCGGAGTTCGCGGTTGATCTTCTCCACTCCCCAGATCGCCACTGGCACGACCGGGGTGTTGGCCCGCAGGGCCAGCCAGGCCACCCCCGAGCGCGCCCGGATCAGCGCGCCGGTCCGGCTGCGGGTGCCCTCGGGCGACATTCCGATCGTCCCGCCGGCCTTGAGCAGGGCAAGAGCGGCCTTGAGCGCTGCCCGGTCTGCGTCGCCCTGGCGCAGATAGATCGCGTCCATGGCGTCAAAGATCAAACGCAAAGGCGCAACCTTCTGCCACTTGGCCGCCGCCAGCACGGTCAATTTGGGCCGGGGCGGGGTGATCGACAGGATGAAGGGCGGGTCCCATGCGCTCAAATGGTTCGAGGCCAGAATGTAGCCGCCGGGGCGCGCAAGATGCTCGGCGCCCTCGACCGTGACTCGGGCGACCGCGCCCATCAGGACCCGTGTGCCGAAGCGAATGAGATCGTAGACGGCCATGGGTCAGCCCGGCCCGCGCAGGCGGTCCATCCGCGCCCGCAGGCTGGCCTCGTCTTCGATCGGCGGGGCGGGCGGCGCGTCAGCCAGGCCAGGGTTGGGTGATGAGAGGGGCCCTGAGCTGGTTGAAGGGCCCGCTTTGGCAGCACCCGGCTGTGCGCCAGTCCCCGAGGCTGGCGCGGCCGCAGCTCGATCGAGCGCTTCGCGGGTTTTCGCGGCCCCGCGCGCGACAGCTTCCATCTGGGCCTTGATCTCCTGCTCGGTCCGGACCAGGGTCTCGAGCGTGCTGGCGTTGCTGGCCAGCGCGTCGCGGGTCTGGTTGGCCTGACGCAGGCGCTCGCGGGCGGCCGCGTCATTGCCGGCTTTAACCGCCTGATCAGCCTGCGTGTCGAGGCGGGCCAGTTCTTCCGTGAGCCGGACCCTGGCTTCGGCCAGCTCCTTGCGGCGCAAGGCGAGTTCGCGCTGCCGCTCGAACAGCGACTCATCGCGCGAGCGCGGGGCCATGGGGCGGGCCGGCCCGCTCAGCGCGGCGCGCACGGCCAGGGCGGCTTTTTGGAGGATGTTCATCGGTATGGAACCCCGAAGCGATGTCTTCGGCGGCGAAGCCCCCTGCTTCGCAGGGGGCTTCGCCGCCGAAATGACATCCCATCGGGGGACTTGGGAGCCACTATGATATCCCGCATGTTCGAATTCGAATTGCGGGCGGCGGACGGCCGGGCCCGGGCCGGCCTGTTTCATACCCCGCACGGAATTGTCCCAACCCCAGTATTCATGCCGGTCGGCACCCAGGCCACAGTCAAGGGCATCCAGCCGCGCGAGCTGTCCGAGATGGGGGCGAGCATCGTGCTGTCCAACACCTATCACCTGTATCTGCGACCGGGGGATGGGCTGGTGGCCCGCCGGGGCGGATTGCACGAGTTCATGCGCTGGCCCGGCCCGCTGCTGACCGACAGCGGTGGTTTTCAGGTTTTCTCGCTCAGCGAAATGCGCAAGATCGATGACGAGGGGGTGACTTTCAAGAGCCACATCGATGGCAGCCTGCATCGGTTCACGCCCGAGAAATCGATCGCCGTTCAGGAGAACCTGGGGGCCGACATCATCATGTGTTTCGACGAGTGCCCGCCCCCGACCGACCGCGAATATGTGGCCGAGTCGCTGGTCCGCACCCATGCCTGGGCTCGCCGCTGCCGAAACGCACACAAGCGGGCTGACCAGGCCCTGTTTGGGATCGTGCAGGGCGGGGTCTTCCGCGACCAGCGCGAGTTCTCGGCCCGGATCATCATGGAGCTGGATTTCCCCGGTTATGCGATTGGGGGGCTGGCTGTGGGCGAGACCAAGGCCGAGATGTATCCGGTGCTCGAGTGGATGGACGACGTCCTGCCGCGCGAGCGGCCGCGTTACTTGATGGGGGTGGGCGATCCGCGCGATCTGATCCGCGGCGTCGCCCGCGGGATCGATCTATTCGACTGCGTTTTGCCCACCCGGCTGGCCCGCCACGGGGCGGCCTTCACCCGGGATGGGCGGATCAACGTCACCAACGCGAAGTACGCCGAAGACGACGCGCCCCTCGACGCTGAATGCGACTGCCCGACCTGCAAGTCGTTCAGCCGGGCCTATATTCGGCACCTGCTCCAGGTCGGCGAGATGCTCGGTCTGACCTTGATGAGCGCCCACAACCTGCGCTTCCTGCTCAACCTCATGGCCGGCATCCGGGCGGCGATCTTCGAGCATCGTTTCACGAACTTTGCGACGGGCTGGCTGGCC
>Ga0154020_10005864_pt1 | contig 14428 bp, 12 predicted proteins | sample Klosneuvirus_201_FD_109709 | JGI IMG/M metagenome (GOLD analysis project Ga0154020, IMG submission 109709) | Active sludge microbial communities from wastewater, Klosterneuburg, Austria - Klosneuvirus_20160825_MG | ecosystem: Engineered > WWTP > Aerobic digester > Activated sludge | place...
CGTGTCGTTGATGTCGGAAGATGATAAGCCTTGGAAGCGCGACCTTGTCCGCACGGCCGCGAACCGGCGTGAACAGGTCGCGGCACAGCTGGAGACGGACATTCAGGCAGCGCCCTCGTTCGAGGAAGCGCTCCGACTCGCGGTGGACAGTCTGAAGAAGAAGTTCGCCCGCTACACCGCGGTTTCGGCCTACGTGGCCGATGGCGAGGACCTCGCGATGCTCACCGCGGCGAACCGCCCCGCCGGCCCGGAGCGCGTGGGTTCGGGCGGACCGCTCGCGGACGCCGCGCGGAATCCCCGCTCCACCATGATTTCGAACATCACCGAGGAAAGCGCCTGGAAGGCCGTCGGCCTGACCGTGGGTTCGCTCCTCATCGCGCCGGTTCGCACCGAGGCGGGTCTGTGGGCGATCCTCGAGGTCTGGAGCGACTTCCGCGATTCGTTCACGCCCCAGGACCAGCGCCTGCTCGAGCGCGTCGCCACCGCCCTCGGCAAGAAGACTCCCGCCGCCTAGCCGCGTCGTTCTCATTCCCGGAGGGCCCACGATGGTCCGCTTCCTCGAAGGCATCATTCCTCCCGTGGTCACGCCCTTCGAGGCGGACGGCCGGCTCGATCTCGCGGGCTACGAGTCGAACATCGAGTCGTATTCCGCCTGCGACTTCTCGGGCATCCTCGTCCTCGGCAGCAACGGCGAAGCGGCCTGCCTCTCCGAAGACGAGAAGGTCGCGATCATCAGGGCCGCGGTGGCGAAATCGAACGGACGCCCCATCTACGCGGGCACCGGCACGGACTCGACCCGCACCACCATCGAGCTCACAAAAAAGGCGGCTGACGCGGGTGCAAGCGCCGCCCTGGTGCTCAATCCCTTCTTCTTCAAGAGCCACCTGAACGGGGAAGCGCTCCGAAGGCACTACGAAGCGGTGGCCGACGTGGCCCGCATCCCCGTGCTCATCTACTCGATGCCCGGCGCCACCGGTCTTCCCATCCCCCCGGGCGTGGTTCATCAACTCGCGAAGCATCCGAACATCCGCGGCATGAAGGACTCGAGCGGCGACATCGCGAACCTTCAGAAGATCCTCGCCGGCGTGCCGAAGGAGTTTCCCCTCGCCGCGGGCTCGGCCCCCATCCTGTACTCGGCGTTGAGCCTCGGCGCCTCGGGCGGCGTGCTCGCGGTCGCGGGTTGCGCTCCCGAAGCCACCGCCGCGGTCTATCGCGCCTTCAAGGCGGGGGATCATGCCCGCGCCAGCCGGCTCCAGCTCGCCCTCACGCCCCTCGCCCTCGCGGTCACCGCCACCTACGGGGTCGCCGGTCTCAAGGCCGCGGTGACTCTCTCCGGCCGCCGGGGTGGCATCCCGCGGCCGCCTCTCGCGGCCGCGACCGAAGCCGAAGTCGCGGAGATCAAGCGGCTGATGGACGCGGCGCGCGCGGCGCTCCAGGGCAGCTAGAAGATCCAGGCCGGCGGGGTTGCCGACCTGAGCGCCATCTGCGTTTCCTCTCCGGCGGGAATCCGGACGAGACCGATGCCGGGCCGGCCCGAGAGTCCCTGGGCCAGGCACGCCTGCTCCGGCGCCTTGAAAGTGGGCAGGCGGTACTGGCCCTCGTGCATGAGACGGTACACGCTCAGGTAGGGCCAGTTCCCGATGGACAGCCGCGGCCCTCCCCCGCCCGCGCGGATGTCGCCGAAGACTCGGGTTCCGGCCTCCCCGGTGACCCGGATCCTGAGTTCACCCGGAGCGAGAAGGCTCTCGTCTATCGGGGTTCTCCAGACCTGCCGGAACGCCGCCGGATCCCTTCGCCCGCGGACGCTCGCGAGGCCAAATGTCGGCATGGTGGGGACCGGGGGCTCGAGCGCGCGGCCGTTCGCCTCGATCCGCGGCGCCTGGCCGTCTCTCGATTGCGCGTCGATCAGGATCCAGGGCGGACCCTGGTTCGTGGTCCCGATGCCATCGGGCCGGATGGCACAAACGACCTCGAACGGCCGATCGAGAGCCACGGACCACGTCCCACGCGTGGTGTCGTTTCGCCCGGCGGCGATCGAGCTTCCGAGCAGGACGACGATGCCGATGGCCGCGGCCAGCCATCGCGAGCGGGTGTCGCTTCCCCAGTTCCGAATCGCGCTCGCGAGTGCTACGCCCAGGCCAAGCCACAGCAGATCGCGAACCAGGACCAGGAACCAGGCGCCGGACATCCCGAGTTGCGCCGCGAGTGTGGCGGGAAGGAGCGCGCCCACGGCGGCGCAGGCAAGTCCCGCAACCATCGCGCGCGGCCGCCCTCGCTCGCTCGCCAGCCGGTCGATGACGAGGGCCGCGCCGATCACGATGAAGGGCAGGGCGGGAGTCGCGTACTTGTTGAAGACGTGGTACGCGGGATAGGTCATGGACAGCATCACGAAGGGCAGGGCCAGGATGGCGAGCCGGCTCCCGAGGAGCAACGGGAGACCGACCACGAAGAGGACAACGAGCCCGCGATGCAGCAGGATCTGAAGGCCATAAGGGAGCACAAAGGGAACCGCGAAGGGATTGTCGGGCTGATGCCAGAGCCGATGGAGATTCGTGAGGACGGTCTGCACGGACGCGCCCGGATGGCGCGACACGAACCGGGTCACGTCCGCGAACGTGGATGAGGTGGCGCCCTCGCCCTTCAGGGCGATGAGTTCCTTCTGGTAGGTGGTGTCCTCGATCCGGAGCGGCCCCTGCCAGCCGTCGCTGTCCAGGTAGAGCCAGAAGCCCAGGGGATGCGGCGAGGTGTAGGCGAAGAAGCCGTACTGCTTGTCGAGGACGTAGGCGAGCGGCTTCGAGAAGCGCTCCGCCGCGGCCACGGGGAGAAGAACGCTGAAGACTCCCAGCAGGGCCGCGGCCAGGAGCGCGGGCCGGCGCGTGAGGTCGGGCGCCCAGGGCAGAAGGCACAAGGCGAAGGCCAGGAGGAGGAACGAGAGACCCTGGGGATGGAGGGCCAGGCCGAGACCGAGCAGGATTCCCGCGGCCAGGATCGCGCGAGGATCGAGGCCTTCGCGGAGGGAGCGGAGCCCCACGAGGGCGGCGAACGTCCAGGCCACGAGGAGGAACGGCTCGGGCTGGACGATGCCGGGCAGGACCGAGAAGCTCGGATGGAGGAGGGCCAGGCCGAGGGCGATCCGCGCGGCGCGGGGAGAGATCTCGGTCTCGCAGATCGAGACGAGTCCGGCGACGGCGAGGGCCATGGCCAGGGCCTGCGCCGCGAAGATGACGGGGAGCCCGCCGAGGAGGCGCAACAGACCGTAGAGCAGGCCGGTCGCGGGCAGGGCGAGGTAGGGCTGGATGTCGCTCAGGATAGGACCGAGCCCGAGGGGCGACCCCAGGCGAAAGAACGCATCCGCGAACTTCCCGCCCATCTCGAAGTAGGCGGCGGGATCGCCCATGGGAAGCGGCTGCTCGAACAGCGCGAACTGGACGCCGGTCACGACGAGGGATGAGGCGAACGCGAGCGCGGTCAGCGGGCTCACTCGGGCCGGCCCGGGAAGCCGGGCCAGCCGGAGAGCGAGGGCGAGAGGAGTGAACACGATCACGACGGCAAGCGCGGGCATCAGCTGCGCGAGCGCGATCGCCGCGAATGTCCCGGAGAGAGTGCCCCTCGAGACCGCGAAGCTCGCCGCGAGCAGAACCACACTCGCGGCCAGCGCCGGCTTCGCGCCGCGGGAGGCGGCCGCGACCGCCAGGACCCCCGCGATGGCGAGCAGGGCCAGGGCGCCCGCGGGGCGATGCGCGCGCTCCACCACGATCTCATGAAGGCGGATGCGCGACGCCGACTCGACGACGACCGGGCCCCCCTCGGGGAGATCGAGCCGGACCTCCGCGGGCTGATCGGACGCCGCGAGCGTGCGCTCCACGCCGGGAGCCCGGAGTCGAACGATCCCGGACCCGGAGAGCCGCACGGTCAGGGTGAGACGCTCGCCGGGCAGGTCGATGGAGCCCTCTCCTTCCGAAACGATCCCCTGCAGATCCAGCCGCCCTCGCCCGAACCCGGTCGTGAGACCGTGGGCCCCGTGGTTGGCCGGGGCCGCCATGCGCGTGGCGAGTGCGGGGAGAAGGCTCAACCCGGCGAGGACCGCGACCCCGAGCGCGCGGGTCCGAGGGGTCAACCGAGCTCCGAGTACCGGGTCAGCTGGACGTTGTGACGCGCCAGCATGTCGCGCACGTCCGTGGCCTTGATCGCGGCGAGTTCCTGCTGCCAATTGAAGCCCCAGGCCGGGTACTCGCGTTCGAGCGCCTTCTGATCGACCCCGGGGTGCACGACCAGCTCCGTTACTCCGGCCGGGAGCTTCGGTATCCCCGCGATCAGGTCGCGCGAGGTGATGCGGCCGCTCGGAGACGGCAGCCACAGGGTGTCCGGGGTCCGGATGCCGCGGGAGCGCGCGGCGCGCTGAACCCCCTTCGCGAGGGGAGCGAGGAGCAGGGTGAACTTGGTTCTCGCCGGCACCACACGCCCGCCCGCCCGGAGACCGCGGATCTCGTAGTGCTCGGCCAGCCGGAACAGCGTTTTTCGAATCTGGGGAAAGAAGTGGGTGTGCTGGTGAGAGTCGAGATGGGAAATGGCGAGGCCGGCCTTCATGACCCGCTGGATCTGCGCGTCGAGCTCCAGCTCGATCTCCTCGGGGTCGATGCGCCCCTTCAGGAGGCCGAAGAAGAGCTGCCGGTAGCCTTTCGGAAGCTCGCCTTTCGGAGCCAGCGTCTTCAGGATGTTCGGACCGAGGAGCGGCCGTTCCCCGACCAGGGTCAGGTGGATCCCCAGGCCGATCTTCCGCCGTCTTTCGACCAGCCGGCAGGCGTGCTCGAACGCGCGGCCGCAGGGCACGATCGACGCGGAGGTGACGATGCCTTCCTCGTGCGCCTCGAGCACACCCCGGTTGATCGCTTCGTGCAGCCCAAGGTCGTCGCCGCTGACGATGAGCTTCCGGGTCACGCCGGTCTCCGCGCGGTGAGGAGAAGGTGGGGCGAGGCGTAGCCCGAATCGAGGGGAGACAGGGTCACGTCCTCGAATCCGACGCTCAGAAGCCTCTGCCTCAGCTCGTCCCCGCTCTCAAAATGCATGGTGTCGCCCTTCGTGATCCGAAGGATCCGCGTGCTCATGAACTCCTGAAGCTTCAGCCGCTCGAACTTCCACCAGGGCTCGGTTCCGATCTCCTTCAGGACAAAGATACCCCCGGGCCGCAACTTCTCGAGGCAGTTCTTCAGAAAGGGCGTCCATGAACCCTCCGGCACGAGGTACAGGACGTCGATCAGGCTCACCGCGTCGAAGCCCCCCTCCGGAACGGCCTCGAGGGGCGCCACGCGGAACTCCACGTTGGTCCGTGCTCCCACGCTGGCGCGAGCCGACCGTATCTTGGTTTCCGACAGATCGACGCCGAGGACGCGGGCGGCGGAACTCCGCAACGCCACTTCGTTCGCGACGAGGCCATGGCCGCAGCCCACGTCGAGGAGGGAGCCGTCCCGGGGCAACGCCGCCACGACCGCGTCAAGCGGCGCCGACCACGCGCGCAGGCGGGTGTGGAGCCGCACGCCGGGCGACTGATCAAGGTAGAGCGAAAGGGCCTGCATGAAGGAAGGGGAGGAGGCTCAGGCCACGTCACGGCGCAGCGCCAGCATCTCGCGCAGGATCTTCACGATCACCGCGGGGGAGGAAAGCGTCGACACCCCGCGCGAGCGCGGGAAGTAGTCGACCCCGATCTGGATGATGTGGGCGCCCGCCTTGCGCGCGCGGCAGAGAAACTCCACGTCGATGAAGCTCCCGTCGCTCTTGAGCGTGAATTTGCTCAGCAGCTCGCGCTTGAAGAGCTTGAAGGAGAAGTTCACGTCCTTGATGGCGAGCCCGAACAGGGCGCGCACCAGCGAGTTGTAGAAGAAGGAATAGACGGTCCGGAGCAGGCCCTCCGAGGTCCGGTCGAAGCGGTAGGCGGACACCACGTCGGCCTTCTGCACTTCGAGCAGACGCACCGCACGACGAACCTCGTGAAGGTCGAAAGGAAGGTCGGCGTCGGTGTAGAGCACCAGCTCCCTGGTGGCGACCGCGTAGCCCGCGCGCAGGGTGCCGCCAAGCTTCAGGTTCTTCGGGTTGTGGACGGCCTTGACCCGCGGGTCCTTCGCGCAAAGCGCGTCGATGAGCTGGGGCGTCTTGTCCGTGGAGGCGTCGTTAACGAGGATGATCTCGAAATCGTCGGTAATCGGGGCGAGCGCGTCCATCGCGGCCTCGCAGGCGCGGAGCACATAGTCCTCTTCGTTGAAGAGGGGGAAGACGACGCTGATCGACGTCATGAGGAGACCCGAGAATAGTTGGGAGCGAGCGGTTTGAGGAGCTGCTCGTAGGTTTCCCGGGTGCGCGCGTCGGAATGCGCGGTCTCCACGAACCGCCGCGCCCGCTCCCCCATGGCCTTTGCGGCCCGGGAGGCCGAAAGCGCCCAGGCGACGGCGCGGGTGAGGTCGCCTTCCTCATCCACCGGGTCGATCCGCCGGGCCGCCTCCGCGGGGATCTCCGACTGATTCGCGATATCCGAGAGGATCACGGGGCGGCCCTGGGCCATGACCCGCAGCAGGGCGGCCGAGGTCTCCCGCGCGGTGGGGTAACGAAGGTGAACCACGATGTCCGCCGCCTCCATGGCCGCGGAGAAGGCGTCGCTCTCGAGCCTTTCGGTCACGATGGTTCGATTCGAGACCCCGGTGCGATCGAGGACCGCCCGCAGCCACGCCGCGTCGCTCACCGGGCCGGCGAGGAGCAGGCGGACGCCCGGGTGGATCTCGCTGATCCTCGAGACCGCGCGGGCCACGGTCTCGATCCTCTTCTCCCGGGTGACGAACCCGAAGCAGCCCACCACCGGTTCGTCCGCGTGGAGACCGAACCGGACGCGGAAGGCCGTGACCGCGGCCGCGGAGACGGGAACGGACCGGACCGGCATGGCCAGCTGGACGCAGGCGAGGTCGGGTCGGGCGGCCTGGACGGCCTCGACCATGAACGCGTTGTGGGCGCCCACCGCGCGCGCCCGAACGAGGGCCGGCTCGAACAGCGGGAAGACGTAGGGCAGGAGATCGCCGGTGGTGTTGAAGTGCGCGTCCTTCAGCCGCTGGCCCTGCCCGGGATAGACGGCCTCGATGGCGGCCAGGAAGGACTGGTGCGCCTTCTCGGCTTCGGCACGCTTCCCGTGGCTCCCGGGATCTTTCGCATAGGCCTGCGATTCGGGAGACTCGAGAAAGCGGCGCGCGAACGAGTGATGCAGGACCAGGTCGTGCAGGACGACGGCCCCGGGCACGCGCTCCATCCAGCCATACATGAAGTCGTGCGCGGGCGCGTTCCCCATCTGGTAGACCACCGCGTCATACGGAAGGGCGGCGGCGCGCGCGGGCAGATCCGCGACCGGGAAGGCGGGGAGATCCGGGGAAGCGCTCACCTCACCCTGATCGTGGAAGAGCTCGATGAGGTGCGATCCGCGAAGAGCCCTCGCCACGTCCATGGTGTAGTCGGCGATGCCGGTGGGCGCGGGCGGCAGAGGCGACACGAAGGCGAGCCTCACCGCGTCCCCTTCTCCACGGCGCAAAGACGCCTAGCGGCGGGCATGGAGCGCGTACTCGAGCGAGCCGTAGAGCAGCGCGTTCAGCCGATCCACGTTCTCGTTGAACGCCTCCACCACGTTCGCAGGCACGGCCGAGGCTCCATCGATCCTGCGAAGCTGCGACAACGGCTCGACCGGAGACAGCATCTCCACCCGCACGTCCGCGAAACCCGCCGCGGAGGCGAGGAACGAGAGAGTCTCGGGATGCAGCGGCTTCTGATGGGTGAGATCGCGGTTGAAGACCTCGAGCAGGCCGGTGACGCTCCGCGGGTTGACCGTCTCCAGGATGAGCAGGCCGCCCTTCGCGAGGACCCGATAGGCCTCGACGAGGAGAGCTTGAAGCACGGGGGGCGGGAGATGTTCGGCGACCTGGGCGGCGAAGACCCCGCCCGCCGATCCGCTCTCCACGGTCTTGAGGAACTCGATCAAGTCGCCCCGGACCACGTCGAGCCCCTTGGCCTGGCAGGCCGCCACCGCCGAGGCGTTGCTCTCGACCCCGCGCCCCTTGAGGCCCGCTTTCGACAGGGCCTGCAGGAATTCGCCGCGCCCGCAGCCGAGGTCCAGGATCGTGCTTCCCGCGGGCGCGACCGCGAAAGCGCCCGCGTGCTTCTCGAATCTCGAGGCCAGCGCCTCGTCGCTTCTCCGGAAGCGGTTCTCGAACGCGGCGTACGCGCTGCTCTCCGCCGCATCGACCGCGGCCCGCGCGAGCTCCGGCGACGGCGCTTTGCCCTCGATGGTCTCGCGAACCGCCCGCACTTCGGCGCCGATCACTTCGACCCGGTCGACCAGGCCCTTCAAACCGTCGATCCGCAGATGCAGCGACTCGAGCCTTCGATCGAAGGCTTCGAGGATCAGCTCGGAACGAAGCGTCGCGTAGCCCGAGGCCACGCGGTCCCGCGCGTCCGCGGTGGGAAGAAGGCGCTGCGCGTACTGGATCAACGCGGACGAAATCTCCCGCAGATGGGCGATCGCCTTCGACTCCTCGGCGATGAAGCCGTTGAGGATCCGCACCACGTTCGAGTTCCACTCCTGCTGCCGGGAGATGGCGGGCCGCAGCGCCTCGGCGGCGCGGCGGTCGAGGAAGCCCCGATTTCCTTCATCCGCGGGGGCCGTCCACAGCCGGTTGATCGCTTCGAGTTGCGCCGGCAATTCGTGCAGCTGCTCCGTGGGAAGCGGAAACGAGACCAGGCGATCGAGGGCGGCGAGGGCCTTCTCGTAGGCCGCGTCCTCCTCCGCCTGCCGCGCCTTCAGCTTCGCGAGCGGACCGTCCTCGGGCGGGTTTCGATCGAGGAGGGACATGCGCCGCTACTTCCCGACCACTCCCTGAAGCGGCGAACTGGCGGAGGCGTACTTGCGGCGCGGCATCCGACCGGCGAGGAACGCCTCGCGACCGGCGAGCACCGCGTGCCTCATGGCGCTCGCCATCAGGACCGGGTCCTTGGCCTCTGCGATGGCGGTGTTCATAAGCACGCCGTCGGCGCCGAGTTCCATGGCGATGGCCGCGTCCGACGCCGTCCCCACTCCCGCGTCGACGATGAGGGGGAGCGAGATCGCCTCGCGGATCAGCTCGATGTTGATGGGATTCTGGATCCCGAGGCCGCTGCCGATGGGCGCCCCGAGAGGCATCACCGCGGCCGCCCCCGCGTCCTCGAGCTTTTTCGCCATCACCACGTCGTCGGTGGTGTAAGGCAGGACGATGAAGCCCTCCTTGACCAGGATCCTCGTGGCTTCGAGCAGGCCCACCACGTCGGGGTAGAGGGTCTTGGGGTCGCCGATCACCTCGAGCTTCACCCACTCGGAAAGCCCGGCCTCGCGCCCGAGGCGCGCGGTCCGCACCGCCTCGTCCGCGGTGTAGCAGGCCGCGGTATTGGGCAGGATGAAGATCTTCTTCGGGTCGATGAAGTCGAGCAGGGTCCCCGCGCCCTTCGGAGCGGAAAGGTCCACCCGGCGCACCGCCACCGTGACCATGTCGGCGCCCGCGGCCTCGTGGGCCGCGCGCATGATTTCAAACGTCGGATACTTCCCCGTGCCCACGATCAGGCGGGAGGAGAAGACGCGCCCGCGGATACTGAAGGTCTGGTTCGGCTCTGGGTCGGTCATGACACCCCGATTCTCTCAGCGAACCTTCGTTGACGCTCGCTTCGTCCGCGCCGGGGGAGGAGGGAGGGCTTCGGGCTGGTGCTCCGGCGGCACGTACTTCGCGGCAATCGTCTTGTAGACCTTGGGCCGCTTGACCCTGAGGTATTCGAGGAAGTGCTTCGGCTCCTTGAACTCGATGAGGCCCTTCTGGGGCGCGTTCACCTCGCACACCTGATCGTCATAGGCGCGGCAAATGTGCGGCCGGTTCAAGTACACCGAGCAGAGGTTGCCCTCTCCGAGGTTCTTGCAGCGGGCCTCGAACTGCACGTACCACTCCCCCGCCTCGTCGCGGCAGACCGAGACGCCCTGGTGATACAGGTGCCACAAGACCTCGGTGGCGAGCTTCGGCGTGGTGGGCGCGTTGATGCCGACCGCGACGTAGGTGCAGCATCTCGCGCATTGAAGGCAGGAAACATGGCCCGGGACGGGGGCCTCCTGGATGACGGGCAGGGTGACTTTGGGCATGGTCTCCGCTTCGAGGTTACGAGGTGACGATCCGGCCGTCCACCAGGCGTATGACCCGGCGCGCATGGCTCATGACGCTCGGGTCGTGGGTCGAGAAGATGAAGGTGGTGCCCGCGGACCGGTTGATCTCGAGCATGAGGTCGATGACGGCCTGGCCGGTCTCGTGATCGAGGTTCGCGGTGGGCTCGTCGGCGAGGACGATCAGCGGGTCGGTGACGAGAGCCCGCGCCACCGCGACCCGCTGCCGCTGCCCCCCCGACAGCTCATCGGGGCGGTGGTGCATGAAGTCCTGCAGGCCCACGCGGGCGAGGACCTCCTTCACCCGGGTCTTCGAGACCCTGCCCTGCCGCTTGAAGAGCAGCGGGAACTCGACGTTCTCGTAGGCGGACAGCACGGGGATCAGGTTGAAGGTCTGGAAGATGAACCCGATCTTGTTGGCCCTCAGGTCGGAGAGACCGTTGTCGTCGAGGCTCTTGAGCGCAATGCCGTCGATGAAGACCTCGCCCGTGGTCGGCGAGTCGATGGCGCTCACCAGGTTCAGAAGGGTCGACTTCCCCGAGCCGGACGGACCGGCGATGGAGATGAACTCGGAGCGTTCCACCTCGAGAGACACGTCGTGGAGGGCGCGCACGATCGTCCGCCCCAGGACATAGTCCTTGCTCACGTTCCGGACGCTGACCGAGCCCACCTAGAAGGAGTACTTCAGCCGCGCCTGGAAGGCGCGCTCGATGGGGGCGAGTTTGTATTCGGCGTCTTCGGGCCCGAAGAGAAGAACGAGGTCGAGGCTCATCTGCACGTTTCGGCTCGGAGCATAGGCGAGTCCCGGAGTCACGATGAGGCCGCGGTCGGAGAGGCCGATCACGGTGCGCAGGTTGGCGGCGAGGTCCTCGGCTATCTCCCGGCGGGTGAAACTGATCGACGCATAGTGGCGGCGCAGGCCGAGGTTGCCGCCGAAGGGGATCGCGGCATCCAGGTTCCACGCCGCGAAGGCCGCGGCCCGGACCGCCGCCGGGAGGTTCGGATCGTTCGCGACCGAGAGGTTGCGCCCGAGCCGGTTCGTGTAGGCGCGGAACTGCGCGTCATCCATGCCCTCGCCATTGAAGAAGTACTCGACCGAGAGGGTCGAGTCGCCCGGGCTCCACAAGGCGCCGGTGGAGACGCGCAGGAACGTTTCTTCGCCCCGGGTCCGGTCGATCTCCGACCCGCGATAGACCGCACTCTCGGCATGGAGAGCGACCGCTCCCCAGGTGCGGCCGAGATCCAGGCCGAAAAGACCCTCCCTTTTCGTGCCGGCGAGCCAGGTGAGTGCTATGTCCGTGTCGCGCACGAGGAGCCGGGCGCGAACCGCCCCCGTCCACTCGGGATCGGTCTCTTTGGCCAGCGCACCGGGAAGATCGGTGAGGGTCACGTTCGCGCGCCCCGCGACGAGAGTCAGGGAAGCCCAGTCCGTGGGCGAGACGTCGAGGCGCGCCGCGTCGATGCCCGGCCGCTCGTTGCCGGGGTTCGCGGGCGACTTCGGCGGCTCGATCCGGTCGGTCGGGTTCCAGACGAAGCCCGAGCCCCAGGCCGTTCTCTGCCGGCCCAGGCGAACCAGGAAGCCGCTCTCCGTCTTGTATTCGCCGAAGGCCTGGCGGAAGGTCGTCCGGGTCGCGTCGTTCTTCCCGGTCTGCCTTTCGACGTAGGCCGAGGCCTTGAACGCGAAGTTCCCGAAGGCCTTTCGTCCGGAGCCCACGAGGCGAAACAGGTTCTCGGTCGGTTCGAGGCCGAAGATGTTGCCCTGGTTCAGGGGGGTGGAGGTCGAGCGGTACAGGAAGTTCTCGAGGCCGAGTTCGTAGTCGTCCGCGATCGCCACGGGGCCCGGGCCGAGCAGGAGGGCCAGGAGGGGAATGACCCCCGCGCGACGAGGCCTGCCCCTCAAGGCTTCAGCGCTCGCGTTCGAGCGAGGCCGGCGAGAACATGCGCTCGTCGAGCTTCGGCCGGTCGTCGATCTTCAGGAACTTGAGTTCGGTGGAGGCGCCGGTTTCGAGAGCGCTCTCCATGATCATGCGCGTGGGCCGCTTCCGGCCCCCCAGGGTTTCGACCTCGTCGGAACGCAGGACCTTGAGCTTCTTGCCCGAGATGGTGAAGTACTCGGCGAGGCAGGGGAAGAAGGTGCCGTCCTTCCGCACCAGGTAGCGCACGCGGTCGTAGGCGACGCCGCGGTTCCTGGCCTTCAGTTCCAGCACGTGACAGGCCGAGCCGTCCACGGTTTCCTCGCCGGCCAGGGTGGCTTCGTAGTCCCGGGTCAGGGAGAGCCTGAAGATGTCGCCGTTGTTGAAATCGCCGCCGCCGAAGGTCTGCTTCGGCCCCACCCGGGCCACCTTCTCCGCGGCGGGAAGATAGATGTACGTGTTGTCATCGCGACGGAGGTAGACCGTGCCCTTTTCCTTCGGGGGATCAATGTAGCGCACGAGACCCCGGTCGTCGCCGGACTTGAAGCCCTCCATGGTGACCGCCCTTGGCGACTTCCCGGTCCGGTTCACGGTCATGCGCAGGGTGTAGGAGGCGGTTTCGCCGAGGACCGTGGCCTGGGCCTTTTCGAGGATCCGCGTGGCTTCGTTTGAAGGCGGGGTTTGGGCGAGGGTTGTCGCGGCCCCGCCAAGAGCGATCACGGCGAGGAGAGGGAGAGAGGTCACGCCGCGCACCGGCTCATTCTCTCGCCTGCGGGCGGATAGTGGTGAGAGCCACTACCCTGCCTCCAGGCCGTCGTCAGCTCTTGAGCGGTTTCTTCGCGAAGTAGTACAGCGAGTACGCGAGCCCCACGAACGCGATCACGCCGGCGACCTGGTTGGTTTCGAGCGGTCCGCCCACGTGCAGCAGGTTCGCGGGCACCCGGCCCGTGGTCTCGAGAGCCTTCACCGCCACCGCGAAGAGGCCGACGATGCCGCCCGCGGCGATGAGACCCGAGGCGTAGAGCGACCCGGGCGACGTCTCCTCTTCCGCCTTGTGCTCGACCCCGCGTTCGGCGAGCCACTTGACCACGCCCCCCACGAAGATGGCGGCCGAAGTGCCCACGGGGAGGTAGGCGCCGACCGCGAAGGAAAGGGACCGGACGCCAAGCAACTCGACCGTGAACACGAGGAACACGCCCATGAGGACGAGGCCCCACGGCAGCTTCCGGTTCAGGATGCCGTTGATGACCACGGACATGAGCCGCGCCTGGGGTGCCGTCGCCTGGTCGGAGCCGATGCCCTGGATCCACTGCTTCTCCACCTGGCCAGTGCTCCGGTCGAAGAGGTACTTGCCCTCGGGAATCGTGGGCGAGCCGATCACGTTCAGCAGGGTGTAGGTCTTCCCGGCGTGCTCGAAGGACTCCGTCTCGATCTTCACGCCGTCCGGACTGGCGGCGAGATCGACGGCGATCTTGATGTCCACGTACTTCTCGAGGCCCTTGTTCATGAGGATCAAGGTCGCGCCGATGGCGAAGCAGGACGCGAGGACGCCGGCCATGAGCGCGATCTGCTGGGCCCGCGGGGTGGCGCCCACGATGTAGCCCGTCTTCAGGTCCTGGGAGGTGTTGCCGCCGTTCGCGGCGGCGATGCAGACGCTGCCGCCGATCATCAGGGCGAGTGCGCCGTAGGGCGCGGCGGTCCAGCCCACCACCAGGAAGAGCGCGCAGGTCGCCATCAGGGTGGCGATGGTCATGCCCGAGATCGGGTTCGACGAGGTCCCGATGAGGCCGCAGATGCGCGAGGACACGGTGACGAAGAGGAAACCGAAGACGAGCACCAGGATGGCGGCGATGAGGTTCGCCCCCGCCCCGGTGGGAGCCCCCGGGATGGGCATGAAGGTGAGCATCGCCCACATGGCCACGATGATCATCAGGGAGCCGGCCAGGACCACGGTGATGGGCAGATCCTGGGAGGTGCGGCCCACCGCCTCCACGTCGGCGGAAGCCTTGCTGCGGGATTTCTTCAGTTCGAGGACGCTCGCCTGGAGGGCGGAGACGATGGTGGGAATGGTCCGCATCAGGGTGAGCAGTCCGGCCGCGGCCACCGCACCCGCGCCGATGTACCGGATGTAGCTGTTCCACAACTGCGGCGAGGTCATCTCCGCGATCGGGATGGCGGCCGGATAGATGGCGGTCGGAACCTGGGACCCGAAGAACTTGATCATGGGCATGGCCACGAACCACGAGAACAGGCCGCCCGAGAAGATGACGCCCGCGATCTTGGGGCCGATGATGTAGCCGACCCCGAGGTACTCCGC
>Ga0154020_10005865_pt1 | contig 14426 bp, 22 predicted proteins | sample Klosneuvirus_201_FD_109709 | JGI IMG/M metagenome (GOLD analysis project Ga0154020, IMG submission 109709) | Active sludge microbial communities from wastewater, Klosterneuburg, Austria - Klosneuvirus_20160825_MG | ecosystem: Engineered > WWTP > Aerobic digester > Activated sludge | place...
CTCCTTCAAAACTAATAAACGGGGCGGCTTAGCCTAGGACCTTACCGCCCCTCTCTTGGGTTGTTCCCGTGGATTACGTTTTCGGCAGACGGTACGCACGAACGGTGACATTCGGCGTGCTGGAGGCTGCGAGGAATGCGATGTTGACCGAACCGTCATCCTGCAGGAACCGAGCCGATTCAAACGGGCCCGCGATCACCGCAGGCGTTGCCCCGCCCGTTGCCGTCAGTGCGATCGCTAGATCCTGCGATAACGGTGATGGCGGATTATCGCCGCCTTTGATCGTGATCGTCACCGCGGCTGCAGCCGCATTAACGAACTCAAAGATGAGTCGGTCCATTGCACCGCCAACAGAGACCGGAACGGTTCCGTCAGTGTCGATCGTCTGCACCGCAGGCCGGGCCGTCGAGCTGTTGGCAGCAAGTGCCGTGACTGTAATTGAACTTGGATTTGCCATAACTTTGGTTTTTCATGCGGGGCGGCATCACGCCGCCCCGGCTTTCTACGTTGTCGTCGGTTGGGTTATATGAAATTAGCTGGCCGCGTTGGTAACGGTTCCGACTGCCCAGGCGGTCGGACGAACGAGCTTGCCGCCGTAAACGTGCAGGCCCTTGACACCGTCCGCAAAGCCTTTCTCCTTGCGGTACGATTCGACCTTGCTGATCTGCTCGGCATAGCTGTACGCGATGGAGTGGCCCGCGATGACCTTGTACTTATCGCTCGAGGCGATCGGCACATTGTTCGACTTCATGACCGTGAAGCCCGCAGCTTCACCGATCTTGCCGTTGAGCATACGGGCATCAGCCGCAGCTGCACCGCTACCGACAAAACGCGAGTCCTGCAGCAGGTAGCCGTGGAAGAACGGAGGCACGACAACAAAGCGGCCATCGCTCGGCACGTTGGCCTCGTCGAGCTTCACGCTCAGATTTACGAGGTGGTTATACGCGGCATTTGCCGCACCGACTGCCACCGGCAAACCGGTCGAGCCGACTAGGTTGCCCGATGGCACCAGCGTGTAGCTCGCCGCGATGAACTGGTCCGCGAGATCACGTAGGCCATAGGCCGCACGCGTCATCGCCTCATCCATTGCATTGACGTTCTGCTGGACTTTGTCCACGTCATCGACGGTGAATGCAAAATACTTCTGCTGATTGATCAGCAATGTCTGCTCGGCGTCGGTCAGCACCTGGACCGAGATGTCCGCGTCCTTGGTGTACGTCCCGATTGTCGGATCACCGATCGACGCGATCTTCACCGTGTCACCGGCTTCCCGGATCTCGCCTTCGTAGTCGCGATTGACCACGCCGGCTTGTCCGTAAACGAGAGACTTTTCGAGGGCCGACAGCAATCGGGCGGCCCAAACTGTCTTGATAAAATTGAGTGACATATTTTTTAGTTAAAAAAGCGACATGTCGCTTGTTGCGGCCCTTATTTGCCGGCCATTACCTTCTTGACCTCTTCCCAGTCAAGCAGCTTTATCTCGGCCGGCGTCATATCTGCCAGCTTCTCCTTTGTGAGCTTGGTTGTACTGACGCCCTCTGCTCCTCCGTTTATCGACTCGTCCGGTTTTTCGATCCCGAACGCGTCCGCAAAATCTGATTTGTAGTTAGTGATCAGGGCATCGAGATTCTTCAGGCCGCCCTTATCATCAAATTCGAGATCGCCCTTCATCGCATGCCAAAGCAGCTCAGGTGATCTTGCACCGGCTTTTGACAGTGCAGCGGTGACCGTTTCCTTCGCACTCGTCAAACGCTGCCCGGCTTCGAGCTCCTGGATCCGTTTGTTTGCTCTCTCCAGTTCGCTGAGATCCTTCTCATCGTTGGCCTTTTTCAGAGCCTCAGCCGCAGCCTTCTGCCTTTCGGCTTCGACCTCAGCCTTGGTGTAGGTCTTTTCAGACTTCGCCTTCGGAGCAGCAGGATCCGCAGTCGGCGTGTCCGCAGCTGCAGGAGCAGGAGTTTCGGCCGCAGCAGGTGCGGCAGAAGTGTCGTCAGGTTTTGGATCAGCGGCCGGAGCCGCAGGAGCGTTCTTCGCCATACAAACCGAGGTTATTAAATGGCAGGCAGGTCCGGCAGGGTGTTTCGTTTAAATCGCGAGATTTGCTTAATTCAATCATTTACTCGTTTTTTCCGGGATTTCACGCGCAAAAAAGCCAACCCTAAAGGCTGGCTTTTAGATCTCAAATGTCAGATCTCAGATTCTAATTTGTGAAATTTCGGATCTCGTCCGCGGTGGGCTGATCAGGCAGCTGCACGACGCCGTCCTCTTCGGCGACCTCACGCCAGGCCTTATCGAGAGCCTTCTCGTCGCTCGTCGATAATTCGAAACCTTCATCGCCGGCACCGGTAAAGCCGGGCCGCGAAAGGATCCTGTCCATGTCGTCTAAACTGATCATTCGTCAAAGTCTATCTCAAATTCCTTTTCCTGTAAATACTTTCTCAGGATCCGGAAGCTCGCACTGTCGCGGTTCAGGTCGAACATCATTGGGCGTCCGTAACCATAATAAAGCCAGACGCGCTTTCCGTTCGTTTGTTCGATGAGCCCGTTCAGATCTTCGATGCCTCGAAAAGTTAGCGGGAACCGGTCCCAGTCGCTTTCCGTCAGCCTGGCGTTATATCCCATCCTCGCCCAGCTGTAATAACCATTCCAGACCTTCCCGGCCGTCGAGCTGTAATTGCCTGCGGCCATCGTATCAATGTATTCGATCCCGAACCGCTCGGCATGAAAAGCCTGCGTCGCAAACGATTTGAGCCCCGTTCCTTTTGGAGCCGTTCGCGAGGTTCTGAAGATCTCATTATGAATGAACAGCCGCCCGGCCCAGTCATGATCGAGGATCCTTTCCTGCGTCGCGATCAGCGGATGCCTAACGGTGAAATGCAACCCGTCTTCGTGGTCTATTACGCTGATCTTGGCTCCGTCCAAAGCTCCAACCAGGCCACCGATCTGATCGTGCGTGAGCTCGCGGCCGAGCATCTCGACGAGACGATCTTCGGTGCCGTAGTCAAAATCGACCGCGACCTCCTTCGGCGTCCGGATGACGCGATCGGCGACCGGTTTGCCGGCGAGGATCTGGTTGAGCGGTTTCGTATAGACAGACCTGCCAAACTCCTTGCTGTTTTTCCACCCGACAAAATCCTTAAGAGTGACTAAGCCTTCCTTGTATGCGGCCAGCCCATCGACGCCCAGGATCTTCTCTTTGACCGCATCGCTCTGCCGCTCGAACCATTCACGCCCGAGCTCCCGCGGCGGCCGCGTCACGCCCTTAATGACCGGGATCATCGTGCATCGACAGTTGATGTGCTGCGGAAAACCGTTCTTGATCGCTAAGATCTTTCCGTCGAGAGCCAGACAAACGACGCACGTCCGCTCGGACTTTGCCGCGACCCACTCCCAGCCGGTGATATTTTGGTTCTCGCGATAGGCCTCGAGCGTCGTTGCTCTGCGCACACGGTTGACCTCGGTACGCGCCATTGTCAGTGCCCGGTGCCTGGTAATGTCGCCGGCCTCGACAAGCCTCCGGGCGATCGTTCGAAAGTCGGTTCCCAATGCCGCGGCTCTCACTATCTCACTGCGCAGCTTCTCAGCAACGGCCGGTGCAAATGTCTTCTCGAAATACGCGAGCATCGGCGAACCGTCGCCCATCATACCGATCGCATTTTCGATCGTCCGCGTCGGCAGCAAACTTCCGATCGCATCGGCCGGGCTTAGAACGTTGATCACTTCGCGGGTCTGATTTGCCGCGATCGAGATCGCCGATCGCTGTTCACGCGAAACGATGCCGGTCACTTTCCCGCCAAATCTGACGATCTCGGTTTTGACCTGGTCAATAAGAGCTTTCAGACGACGCGAACGAGCGATCCAGCCCGGCGTGATCGCCTCACCGGCAGCTCGTGCCTCGTCCATGAGTTTTTGGATCGCTTTGTACTGGAGTGTTAGGTCTTTCTGCAGGTCCGCATAGACCGAGAGCATCTCGCGAAAAGTCGCCTCTTCGCGTTCGATGATCCGTTTCCGGTGAGCTTTGAGAAGGTCATCAAGAACCGACATTTACATCCGTCTGCTGCTGATCAGTGTTGTCGTTCGACAGATTCTCGCCCGCATTAAAGCTCTGGACCATCTTCTGCTGGATCTCTTGTTTTTCGAGCAGCATCTTATCGACATCCTCTTCGCCATAACCGGCTTCTATCAGAGCCTGCCGCTCGGTGATGCCGAGATCCTTTTTAACGACGATGTTATCAAGCTGCTCTTTCTCCGAGAGCGGTGCAGGATCCTGCCACTCGGTAAAAAGCCTGACTCCTTTGCCTTTGTTCTCGATCATCAGGGCGAACGACATCAGGTTTTCCCAGACTGAGCCATAACTCTCCATGCGATCGCGGATCTTGCCGAGGAATCTCGACTCGAGCTTTTCTATTGAGATCCCCGACTGTGGGAACGACGCACCGGTCAGCATGAAGTAATGCAGCGGCGTTCCGGTCACCGTTGCGATGTCCGTGCGGAAACCATCCTTGACCTTTAGAAACTGCTCGAGGTCCGTCACTTCAAAATCGCCGAATTTGGTTTCTGCATTCTCCGTGATCCAGAGCTTCTCGACACCGGCCGTAAATGGCGGCTTGGCTTTGCCCTCGTCGTCGATCTCGATCTCGATGCCCGACGCCCACCGCTGCCGATAGCTCGCAAATTCCATCGTCACCAGCATGTCGAGTACCGACTTATTGAGAGCATCCTGGACAGGCATTGCGTTGTGCAGCTCCGACACGCCAAACCCGCCGATCGATCCGTTGTTCGCAAAATGGAAAACTGGCACGATACCGTAAGGATTCGACACCGCAGGCTCGAACTCGACGAACTCCTTCGCTTCTGGCAGCTTGCCGTCCTCGCTCTTTTTCTTCGACACCAGCCGCTCGATGCGGTCCGGATAATACATGTTCAGCCGGAACAATTTCTCCGGCGTCTGCCAGTGCTTCGCCGCCCACAGGATCTTGCCCGGTGATTCCTCGTCGTAAAAGACGGTAACGTTCGCCGATTTGTTCGGGTAGATCGTGACCTGCTTCATATCATCGACCCAGACGATCGCATACGCGTCGCCGTTGATCGAGGCTTCTTTGTGGATCTCGCCGGACCGAACGCCCATGCGGTTGGCCTGCCAGATCTTCCAGGCTTCTTTTGGCAGGTCCTTAACTTCGCTGCCGCCTTCGCCGTCCGACTCGACACGAAAACCGGTGATCACCAGTTTGTCGCGGACCGCATCGCAGATGGCCGGGCACACGTTCAGGGCAAACGATTTGAATAGGTTCCCAAATGTGTTCTTGAATTTGTCTGTCGCGAACTTCAGATCATGCTCGCCGCGGTAATAGTCAGTTGTCTTTTGAACCGTCGTCGAGCGATCGTTAAACTGCTTGATTGCCGTTTCGATGTCTTTAGCGGTTGTCGATGCGTCCTTTTTTACGTTTTCCTGAGCCATAAGCCTGTCCCTTTGTGTCCCAACGGGCTTGAAACCCGTCGTTGGGAGTCCGAGCCGTCCGCGATCAGCCACGGGCCTCTATTCATTTCTCATCAAAATGCCCAAAGCTTGCCCGATTTTTTCGACAACATCCCGACCGCGACGCTAACCGCATCGACCTGGTCATCATGAGCATCGCCCTTGCCGGTGAACCTGCAGCACTCATCCAGAAAATCAGCGTTCCAGTGCCCGCGAACGATAAAGACCTTGCCCTCTTCCGCGAGGTTCGCCCATGCCAGGGCTCGGGTAAATTTGTCGGTATCGACCTTGACGGCCTTCAGCGGGATCGCCCGCAGCGACGGCTCACGTCTTAGGTCCTGAACCAGAGCCTCGCCGTGCAGAGCTTTTTCGACGCCGTGCCGGGTGTTTTTTTCCTGCTTCATCCGCTGAACGACAAAACGCCGCTGCTCCGGGTATTCGATCCGGCCGCGAAAACCTCCCGAGATGTAGAGATTGCCCTGCTTGTCAAAGCCGCATCGAAAGCTCGCCGTATAGTCGGCCGAGGTCTTCTGCGAGACCGCGAGATCGTAACCTCTGGCCCATTTCAGGTTTTCCGGTTCCTTCTCGACGATCTTGTCTTTGAACCAGCTTCGCTTGAACAACGCACCTTCGAGCGGCGTTGGCCGTTGTTGATAGAGAGCTGCGAACGAATACGCTCCGAGCTTCTTTTCCGCTCTCCGGAGACTCGCGATGTCGTACCGCTCCGGGCACAACGCCTGCCCGACCTTCCGGCCCATCGGGTCTTTCTCTTCGGCGATCGCCGGCAGCCGCAGCACTTCCCAACGCTCGCCGCCTTCCTCCATTTCCTTGAGCAAACGCCCGGCGAGATCATCATCGTGCCATCTGGTCATCGTCAGCACGATCGCACCATCAGGTTCGAGACGCGTGTAAAGATCATCGTTGAACCAGTCCCAGCATTTGTCGCGATAGGCTTCCGATTCGGCCTCCTCGCGGTTCTTGACCGGATCGTCCACCATGATCAGATTGCCGCCGAAACCGGTGATACCGGCACCGACGCCGACCGCACGAATGCCGCCACCGATCGCTGTCTCCCATTCCTCGACCGCCTTGCGGTCCTTGGCGAGAGCGATCCGTTGCTTTGCGATGCGATAGGTCTTTCTTGAAAATCGATTGGCGAGCTTCTGGTTGTACGATCCCAGAATGATGTTCATCTTCGGATCCTGCTCGAGCCTGTACGCGCTATAACGAACCGTCACCGTCTCCGACTTCGAATGCCTCGGCGGCATAAAGATCATCAGCCGCTTTGTGATCCCGTCCGTCACGTCCTGCAGCTTGCGGTAGAGCATAAGCTGATGCTTCCAGCCCCACGACCATTGCGGCGTGACCTGCGGGAGCCATTCCGGAAAGTCGATGCGGTTCAGCCCGAGCCCTTTTCTGGTTTGCTCAAAATCCGCTCGCTGCCGCTGCCGGTGATCATATTTGGTGGCTGGTTTCACGTTTTATTTCGGTGGCAGTTGTAACGACGCTCGCCCGCAACGGTCGGACTCGACGTGTAAATCCGGCTCAAATAGTCACTGAGACTGACGAATGGTTGGTTCGATCGCGGCGTAAAAGAAATAATTTCGCTCTGACCGCAATTACACTGCTTGCATTCGCCAGCCTCGTGGGATGCGTGACTACAGGTTTCGCATTCGGACATTGTTAGTCTTCGACTTTAGTAAGGTCGATGTAAAAGAACTTGCCAAGTTCCAGCTGCTCTGCCGCTGCAGGGTTATCGACCTGCATCGTGAAAGTTCCGGAAGGTGTGGCTTGGGCGAATCGCTGATCTTCGGGTATCGAAGTATCATATTGCGGCGTCAAGGTGATCTCCTTTGAAGTCGGATTCCATGCGAACGACTTCACCGACGTAACTTGAAATTTTGCTCTAACTGACATAATTGTTTTCTCCTTTTTTTTCGTGGCTAAACTTTATCCGGTCCTTCCTCCTCAACAACGAACTTCCTCTCGGCCCACTCGATCAGCGCATCCTCTGCATCGCACAGCTCCTTCGCCAGTGAGGGCGAGATCTCGATGGCCGCGGCCAGTAGGTGTTTCAAAAAGAATGTCCAGTTGCCGTAGTTATCACGGGCAGCTTCGAGCTTGTCGAGGATCTTGATGCAGTTCTGGGTGTACGTATTGTGCTGCCAGACGAGCTCCTTCGATGCGCGAACGCCTTGAGCCTGGATTTCGATATACGCGGCCTTCCTGATCGTCTCGTTCTCAGCAAGCAGTGATTCGGCCGATGTCGCCGCGGCTGACGTCAGGCTTGCCAAGTGGAGCTTGAGCGAATTATCCCAGCGATATTTCGAGATCCAACCCTCGCGAAAGTTCTCGCCCTTGCCTCGGTTCGTGAGCAGCGACTTGCGAAAGCCCGCCCAGCCCATCCGCTGCATTTCTTCCTCAATGAGGTCGAGACGCTCGCCGTTATATTTCAAATACAGGGCAAAAGCGTCCTTGATCTCCTCGTCGGAATGTCTTTGTCGTGGAGCCATCTATTTGTTGATCAGCAACGAGCCGGCGACGATACCGGCAGCACCGCCGATCACCATCCACTTGAATTTTTTCCAGAACGTGACCTGATTCTTTTTCAGGACCTCGTTCGCCGCCTTTATCGCGGCCGTCTCACGCATCGCCGCCGCGACCGCATTGCGCAGCTGCGTCTTCTCCTCAGCGTCGAGCTCCCGCAGATTTTTCAGCCCGAACGAAACCTTGCTCTCGAGCAGCAAAAGCTCATTCTGTTTCTCGATCTGCACGCCCTGCGAAGCCAGCAGCTTACGCGCCGCTCTCAATTCCTCGACAACCTCCGCACAAGCAGCTCTCAAACCGTCATCTTGGGTAACAGGGGTAGCCGAGGGCACCGAGTTCGCGGCAGAGTTCGTCTGTGCTTGGAGCGTCCAAACGCCGCTCACGAACAGCACGCTCATACTCAGCACGATCACGGTTAACACTCTCAGCAGCACGTTTGACCTCTTCAATTTTTGCATCACGCTTTACCTCAACTTTTGCGAGTTCCTCCTCGCGAATCTTGATCACATTGGCGATCTTTGCTGCCTTCTCCAGAGCCTCGTCACGTTCCTGCCGGGCCTTCGTCGCTTCACGTTCGTAAACCCGAACCTCGCTCCATGTCTGAAACGTATTCCACCAGCTGCCGGCGATCGCAAAGATCACCACGGCGACGAGGGCCAGACTGACAAATTTCTGACTCGCCGAGAGATCAGCCCACAGGTCCGAAATGATTTCTTTGATCGGCACTTTCGTCATCTTTTCTCTGCCAATCCTTTCACGAGTTCCTTGATCTCGTGAAGGTCGCCCTCGATCCTGCCAAACCGCTCGCCCTGCCGCCTGTCAACTTCGGCTGCAAGCCGCTGGTCAAAGTGAATGCCCCCATTTGACCGGTGAGCCTCGAAATCCTTCCAGGTGTCTTCGAGCGACTGGTCCTGCCGCATCTGCGTCTTGTCAAGCTGGTTCACTTTGCCCTCCAGCCGTATGAGCCACGCGATACCGCCGATCACCGCGACCGCAACAGCGAATAAAAATCTTGGGTCTAGCCATGGAGAGTCTTGCATGCATCTATTTGGGCCTGATCACCAGGTTGTGCCGCGTCGGGTCTGTCGCATAGTCAGCCTGCAGCTTGAGTGTTTTCCAGCCAATCACCTTCTCCGCGACGAACCAGACCAGAAAACCAATGAATCCGAGGCTGAGCACTGTCGGCACCAGGATCTTCAGCAGCTCGATCGTCTCCGGAGAGATCTGCACGTTAAACAATTCTTTCAACCCCGCAACGCCACCGACCGCTCCGAGGATTATTGCCCCTTGTGCTTTGAGCTTCGCCATGAAACCGGTCGGCTCCGGAGCATCGACCGTCTTATCTTCCGCGACGAATGTCGGCGGCTGATCAGCAACTGTTGGTTCAGTAGCGGCCTGCGTAGCAGCTTCGTCGGAGGATGTTCGTTCCAGCGGAGTGTCGATAATAGCGGGCTGATCAACTGCCGAATCTTCAAATGGCTCGCCCACCGTCAATCGCTCGCCGGCGACGACTATGTCATCGTCGGTCAACTTGCGGCCGTGAACGTTTAGCGGCAGATCGAGCCGCCAATTATCTCTGGCGATCTGGGCCAGGAAGAAATCAGTTCGATAGTCCGTCACGGCCAAACGGGGTATCGACTCGAGCCAAGCGTCACGCTTTTGCACGTACTCCGTGATCCAGCCTTCCTCGTCGATCGGGCTGCACTTTACGCGGTCACGGATCTTGGCATAGGAACCGTGATTGATCGAGTCATAGATCACCGCCAAACTTAGCGGCAGTTCAAAGCCCGAGCCCTCACACGCATCGATCGCTGGCTGCAGATAAAAGTTCTCGGCGATCATCTGCTGAGCCTGCTTCATCTCGTCCGTCCGAGCCGCAGCTCGCAGAGCGTTTTTGAAAGTGAGGTTCTCGGACCATTTCAAAATATTTCGCCCCGAGTGCAGGTCCGGTAAGGCGAGCCGGAATATTTCCGCTCCAACCTGACCGCCCATACCGAGGTATGTATTCAGAACCTTGTAGAGAGATCCCGACCGATGCGTAAACTGGTTGATGCCGTAGCTCACGCCGGCACCGTCATTCAGCACCGCCACCGCCGCATAATCTCCGAACGGTTTCGCCGTCTCGAAGATATGCACGATCGCAAGTGCCGTCAGTTTTGCTTTCTCGGAAAATCCCATGATCTTGGTCGCGGGAGTCGGATTTGAACCGACGACCCTCGGGTTCGTGAGCGTAGGCGACTACCAGGCTGCTCCATCCCGCAAAATTCTTAGTCCTTCAGTCGGATGTTCACGACCTTCGTCGGCACGGTCGGGATCTCGCAGATCGCATTGATCTCGGTCTCACCCAGAGCTTTGTCGAGCTTGCCCAGGGCAACGCTCACGAACTGCCAGAAATCAACGCTTTTCTTTTTACAAAGGGCCATCAGCTTCTTCAGATCTGGCACACGGACGCCGTTCTTCGAACCGTGAACGACCTCAGCGACAGCGTGTTTCGTTTCGAGCACCGTCGTTTTCGGTTTCGTCCCGAGCCACTCGCGGATCTTTCCCTCGATCTCGTCTGCATTTGCCTGCAGCTTGTCGATCTTCGGATCGTGCTGCTTATTGATCTCAGCGACCGCTGCGTCGTATTTGTCGGTCAGCGGCTGGATCTCTTTCTCGCGAGCAGCCTCAGCCGCCCGCAACTTTTTCATCGTCGCAGCCCAACGCTCCGTTTCGTGCGTCACATCTGATTGTGATAGTGCTTTGCCCACGTCTTTTTCTCCTCGCCGGTCTCGTAAAAAGGAAACCTCTTGACCTTTTCCGGCTTCTCATTTATGGTTATGGCAAGCGAGCCGCCTCCGTCTGTCCAAACAAAAACGGCTCGCCCCCTGATAGCATTGAGCAACACAGTCAGCCCTTTTCCGAACCGGATTGTCTTTGCCGTTTTTGAGAATAAGTCGCTTGGGCGGGCATTTCACTAGCGTTTTCTTTGAATCGCGAGTTTTGCTTAATTCAATCGTTTTCTTGTTTTGTTTGAGATTTGAGAGTGTCCAAATGAATACGCAGATGACCCAGACTTCGCTTTTGCCATTTCCATCGCCCCGCTCGAACGACCGCCTGATCAAGCTCCGCGACGTCGAGCACATCCTCGAGGAATACTTCCACCGCGACAGCCGCCCCAGCCGCTCGACCATCATCGGCTGGATCGAAGACGGCACCCTGAACGGCACCCAGCTCGGCCGCGGCCGCAATTACTACGTATACGAATTAAGCCTCGACAGCTTTAAAACCAAGCTAGCCGCCCAAAACTACGAAATGGCAGCATAAACACAAAAAAGGCGTCCACCCGGACGCCTTTTGCTTTTCTTGTCTTTCAGATCTCAAATCTTTTTGTAGTTATAATCCGCAGCTCGGGGCGATTGAACAACCGGTTGCTGCGTCGTCTGAATGGCAGGTTTGTCATAGTTCATGACCGCCCAAACCAGTGCGATCACCCAACCAACGAACGTCCAACCCAGAAATAGATTCAGCAGAACAATTGCTGCCGTTTGCGGATGACTACTCGCCACCGCCACGATGCTCGGCAAGAAGTAAAAAAACAATCCGCCCAGAAAGACCGCTCCAATGACTAGCAAACCCGCAGCTGCATCGCCACTGCCTTGATTAGCTTGAAACAACATCATATTCGCCTTCCTCATCAAAAACGTATTGTAAATTCCCGAGCTCTCGATCCAGCAGGATCTCTTCTGCCTTCTCCAGACCGTGCTTAAGAATCAAGCCCTCACGCTCCACTTCTCTGAGCTCGTCTTCCATCCATTTAGGCAATTTGCTCATGCTGCCCTCTTCATCTTGTGGATCACGTAACGCACGAGCCCCCAAACTCGGAACGAGTCGGTTCGATCGACGCGTCTGATCGGGTAATCTTCGTTAGCTGGTACCAAATACAAACCATGAGAATGGTGGCGCAGCCTTTTGACCGTATATTCGCCATTTACTTCCGCGATCACAACGTCGCCTGGATTCGCAAATCCGGTCTGCTGGACGGCCAAAATATCGCCGTCATCAATGCCGGCTTCCATTTTCGATTTCATCGACAGGCCGCTTGCCCGGCAATAAACGATATCGTCGCTGCCAGAAAGGTAATCGTCGATGTCGATCCATTCCGGATCCTGTTGTATCGGGGCAGCCGGTCCAGCTGGAATGGCTACCGAGAAATATGGTCGTAATTTGTGCGAGTGTTTGGGTGTGAGAATCTGGATTTGCATGTCGTTCGTGAAATTTATGTCTAGTGTGTTATCCAGCCTTTCGGCGGGTCGTTTCTTCTATTTCGTCGTCGTCGTCGGCTCTAGATAATACGAGTGGGTAAACAGGACGTTTTCTCGAATTACTGACTTCCTCTCTAACGATTTCACGAATCATATCACGAATCTCGCCTTGCGTGTCAAGTGTGAAACGTTGATCATGCGAGACCCGCGAATCGACTATTTCTTGAATTCGATCGTCCACTGACTGCGGTTGATTACTGAAGAACGAGAATCTTTTCGCCCGCCGTCGATCCGAATAAATCCCTTCATCAATAGCCGGGATCAATCCAAATTTCAACATTCCGTGCTGCAACAAGACCTCGCAAAGAATACGAAGTGTGGCTTCGGTTAGGCCGTCTGATCCTATATCAAGATCAGCAAACACGATTGGAGCTTGTTCCTTTGCTACGATACGCAGTCGCTCCATCAGTGCATGATGAACGATATAGGCCAAGTTCCCCGAACCAGATACAAAACGATCACCTTCACCTGTCAATAACCAGTGAAGGCTACAATTCGTCAACTTCGAGATTTTTACAAGCTTCTTGTCGTCCGGGACGCGCCCAGCCATATAAACCTTGACCGTTGCCTCAGAAACCCCCATTTTAGCAGCAATTTGTGCGTATTTGGCGTTGCCAAAAGCAAGTCGCAGTCGTTCACCGAACGTAGATTTTTCCATTTGGTTGACAAAATATAGACTTTTCGCTTGACAGAGGTCTACGATTCGTCTACATTCTAACTCAAGCCTGTAACCTCCGGTTAAAAACTCAGGCTTGTAAACGGGGAATTTTACCATGACACCACGCAAGAACAAAGAAAAACTGATGGACATCGGCAAAACCGTCGCCGATCTGGTCCGTGAATTAAAGGAGCAGTATCCGGACGTTACGGAACGCAGCCTTCGGGCGATGATCGACGATATGATCTGGGGTCGCGATTACTACCCACGCTACGCGATGTACCTCAATACCAATTACGGCTTTAAGTTCACGCGTCCTGACCATAAGCGTCCGGCACGACAGATACTGAAAGCTGCTTAGGCTCGATAGGTTTTGACCATGTGGTCGAGCCTATCTTTTTTTGCCCATTTTCGGCTAGGTCCGATTTTCCGAGATTCGTGATAACGAGAGGTCTGATGGAATCCTACGAGGTCTTACAAAAAGCGATACCCGAGCTACAGAGCCCAAAGGTGGCGAAGTTCCTCGGCATATCCGCAAACTACGTCAACCGCTGGCGACGCCGGCCGTCTGACGACGAAGAACCGACCGCAACCGGTCAACGCTCTATCCTGGATCGCATCACTGATCTGATCGACGTAGTTTTCCTGATCAATCCATCCGGCTCCGGCCTGATCGTCCAGTACATCGAAGCGCATCACGACAACCTGCTCACGACGCACGCAAAACCGATCCCATGCCGGAACACTCAGGCAAAGGCCGGTGCGATCCTGCTGACCGACGCCGTCGAGGCTGTCAATTCGCTCAACGTTGATGGTTGCACAGAAGAGACGCTCGCGGACCTTGTACGGCTTCGCGACTCCGCCGATTACGCGATCAAGCAGGTCGAAAAGACCCTAAATCAGGAGGCAGCGTCCGCAAATGTCTGACAAACGAGTGCCGATCTTCGACTCGGGTTTTAACCGAGTAGCAACTATGAGTTTCAACGGTGAGGCCGTGTTGATCAGCTTTGACAAGGAAACGATTTACAAGAGCGGCGACAGCATTTGTCTAGGTATTACGCAGCTCAAGGCTCTGATAGGAGGAGAAAAAACAGATGAACAGTCAGCCCAAAACAACTGAACAGCTCCGGGCCATTTTCGGCCTCGGCAAAAAGCTTAATTGCGCGAAAGAAGATCTCGAAGAGATGGCCGGAAAACGGCTCTCGACGCTGACCTTCGACGAGGCAAACGGAATTATTACCCGCCTCGGCGGCGATGCTTTTCCGTCACCTGCCGGCCCGGCTCCACGCCGAACTCAGAACTATCGCAAGCAAAAGCAGCAGATCAAAACGATCGTCACGCCTGCCCAACTCGATAAGCTCGACCGGCTCTGGTTCAAATTCGACCACCGGACGGCATCCGGTCTCAATACGATCTGCCGCCGTGTTAACCGCGGAGCCGAAAA
>Ga0154020_10005867_pt1 | contig 14421 bp, 24 predicted proteins | sample Klosneuvirus_201_FD_109709 | JGI IMG/M metagenome (GOLD analysis project Ga0154020, IMG submission 109709) | Active sludge microbial communities from wastewater, Klosterneuburg, Austria - Klosneuvirus_20160825_MG | ecosystem: Engineered > WWTP > Aerobic digester > Activated sludge | place...
CACCCATACAATGATCTTTGGCAGCCTTGGCACATTCTTCGCACGAGATATCGTTCCCTGCGAAGAAAGACAGAAAATCAGAGAGTAAAGGGAGAACAGAATCCGGGAAGAAAAGCGCACAAAAACGATCTCAATGAGGAAGAGGAAAACTATGATTGAGGCCGTTAAACCGACGCCCATGAACTCTGAGTAGGTCGCCTCACTCGACGGCCAGAATGTCCGGATGTTCAATCTACAAGAAATAATAGGATCAATGATAAGTCAGAACGCGATGAGAAACAACAGCAATCCAATCAACGACAAGATATATCGAGAGGACGCAGATCATACCGGATGATATCGATCGCGGCAATGGAAGCAGTAGCGACTGCGTAGAGGATGTAGAGGGCTCTTGGGGCGATTTTGAGGAAGAAGAAGGAGGCGACAAGGGCCACAGGCAAGGCGAACGTTCTATAATAAAAAGTTTTATAATGAGGCATAAGAAGCGTTACATGACGCCGATGACGGTGTATATTATATATCGCCAATGATAACCGAATATAGGTTAAGCGTGTATCTACCATGTGCTTGTGAAATCAGAGACAGAGGGGAATTGTTCATACCCGAACATTGGGTCGGCGGTATAGTCCGCCAAAATGCCCACGAGAGGGAAGTGGAAGGCCCAGACAATGAGGGGGAGGAAGACGGCGAGAGGGAAGAGGGGGAAGGTGCAGATGTAGATGACTCGCCATATTGTCTTCTTCTTGCAAATCCTGAACATGCAACAAGAATTGAGAATATTAGACAACTTACGAGCAGTTAAGAATGAGACAGAGAACAACATACTTCATGGCGCGCTTCTTGGGGCGGAAGAGGGGCTCCTCATCCAGCTCATCTCCTTCAGAAACCGTCTTGATGAGCGAGGCCTGGTAAAAGTAGATGGCGAACACGATGAAGATTTGCACAAGGCTCGATATGGCCGATATGGTGTAACGGAATCCTACGTCTTCGTCGGTTAGGAATCAGAAATATCCTGAAGAGATAGGGGAGAGGACCTTCCTGCGCTTGCACGGTATAAAAGCCGCAACAACGCTGAGTCGAAACGATCCGACCAAACTCAACTTGCACCAATCCAATGCTGTTGTCGCCTTCTAAATAAGTAGCTGCGTTTTCCCTAAAAAAAAAAACAGCGAAGATGTCAGCGAGTTGACTCCAAACACGCAAGCGAACTCTAGGACGAACCATTGTGTGAAGTTTTGGAAGAGAGTCTCGTGAACATCCCAAAAGTGCATGTGGCCGACAAAGGCGCCCCAAAATTGACTCATCTTTAAACCCGACGTCAATAGGAGCTCCTTTAGCGCCAGTCGATCCACTGTCATAGAATTCATCAAGACAGACGATAATGAATGACACGGAGAGACGTACTATCATCCATTGAGTCATAATCTGGGACGAAATAGGGGACGGTCTGAATCGGATGATGCTGCAAAAATGCAATATGACCCACCAAGCTCGAGTTGTGCAAATCCAGAAGTCGCTGTCTCGCCCAATCAAAAGAGCCTATCAAAAAGGTCACTCAGATCAACGGGAATCCTGACGCGAAAAAGAGATCAATTTCACCTCCGTCCCAATCATGGAGGTCAGCAGTCGGAGGACCTCCCTTGAAGAAGGTCAAAGGGTTCGGATCACTCTCCCTGGAATTGTAATCCAGTCCCAGTAAAACTATAGCAGAACAGGAGTCATCACGAACCCATGAAAAAGATCAGAGTCACAAAAACCTAGGAAGTCCTCCGTCGAGTTCGACCCGATGCGAAGCTCAAAATTGATCAGCGTAATGTTTTGAGAACTAGAAGGGTCAACACGCGTCTCAAAGTCGCGGAAGACATCGTGACGCGCAAAGACATCGTCGAACGTCGACACGAATTCGGCATCGCCAGTGGGATATTGCTCTGACGGAAGAAGTTTAGGGACCTCGCATTCAAAAATCGGCCTCCATCAATAATACCTTCCCAGCTGCTTCTGGTGATTGGCTCGTTATAGGCCCAAGTATCGTGATTCCCGAGCAATGGGAAATAGGGGATGGTGAGGTTGTCCAAGATTCGACGAGCGAGAACGAACTGAGCAGGCAGAGCTGAACACAAGAGACATCAAGACATCAAAGTGCCAGAGAAGGCCCTTCACCACGGCAAAACGAAATCATTACAACAAAATCGTCATTAGAATATCAGGACTGCGAACCGGACTCGGTCAGGTCGCCGGTGACGACAACGAACTTGGGTCCGCCTTCGGTGGCGGCGAGCTCGTTGATCTTGCCAACGGCCGCTTGAGCTTTGGCGAGGACGTCATCAGCATGCTCGCGACCAATATGAAGATCTACTCTCAAGATTAATAATTAAACGGGGCGAGGGAAGCGAATGGCAGCCGAGAAGGGGATCTGGGGCGACACTCGAGAGGTGACTGATCACGTCAATGACAGGAAAGGGGCGGACCTGATATTATAACAAAAGAATACTTGTCTTGAGAAAAAAGAAACTTTCCAGGAACTCCTTCGCCAAGCGCCAGCGCTAGAAGGGGGAGGAGAACGAGCACCGTCAACGAACGGCGACATATAGACGACCGAAACATTGGCAGCCTCGAGGGAATGGATTCCAGTGCCAAAATTATCTAAGGAAATTGAGAAAGAAATGATATATTTATTTATGGCGGCAGATTCCTCTTGTGAGGGTGAATTAAACGATTTCCAACGGACGCTCGGCTGTCCCCTTCACAACCGTCCGATTCACCTGTCGCCGTCGCGCGTGCTTTCGATTTCGCTCGTCGTCGACAGCGCACTCGCTGCCGGTGTGGAAATTGCTTCAAGTCATCTTGTTCCGTTATAAGGAAGCCGAGATCACAAGGATCGAGAGCACGCGATTTCGCTAGTCTCCCATGCTGGTCCTCTACGAGACTCCCGGTACCTAGAGCTCTCGCGCCCCGCTGCTGCGACGAGCGTATTCTCATCGTTTCCTGCTAGCTGGCTTTGCACTTTTCCAGTTGAAGGATGACAGCAAGCTCAAGGATGCTGATAAGCTCTACTCTCACTTCGAGAGCATCGACAAGGCCAAAAAGATGTACTTACCCCCACGCTTTCTCCCAGCGCGCGTCTTGTGATATATGGTTTCATTTTATATAATTTGTCGATTCGTTGATTCTCCCTTGCCGATCGCATGCGCAAGGTTCGCGCGATTTTGAAATTTCGTCTGGGTTCCTTTAGTTCCCCCTTGCCCTTCTTCTCCCCATGGCTCTCAACGCTGACGCTTTCTTTTTTCAGCATCTCCTTGAAGGACTTCAAGAAGTTCGCCGACACTGCGGAGGCTCTCTCCTCAACTACGGCCGTGATCGAGGGCAAGGTCAATGACACCTTGGAGGCTTTCCTCAAGAAGTCGGTCGTCCAGAAGGGCATTGAGGCCAAGCTTGCCGTGCAGGACAAGAAGCTCGGCCAGGCCATCAAGGATAAGTTCTCTTCCATTGACCCCGTCAGCGACCCGTCTGCTCTCGAGCTCTTCCGGTGCGCGGCCGTCTCCTCCTGCCCCTTGCCCCGCTCTTGCCCTGCCTCTTGGCCCATGTTATTGCTGTTTGGTTCTATTCTGATTTGCTTCCCCTTTGTGTCATATTTTGCTGACGCCCTCGTTAGTTGCATCCGCTTCCAGCTCAACGACCTCCTGAACATTGAGGGCTTTACCTCGGAGGACATGCAGCACATGCAGCTCGGCCTTGCCCACTCGCTTGGCCGCTACAAGCTCAAATTCTCGCCTGACAAGGTCGACGTCATGATCGTGCAGGCCATCTGTACACATTTCTCTCGCAGGTTTGTTCAGAGCTCCCTGTGACCGTGCCCTGTTTAGCCCTCCTCGACGACTTAGACAAGGAGGTCAACACCTACGCGATGCGCGTTAAGGAGTGGTACGGCTGGCACTTCCCTGAGCTTGTCCGCATCCTCAACGACAACCTCGTCTACGCTCGCCTCGTCCTCCACGTGGGTACGCGTCCTTCCTTGGTTCGCTGTTGCTTGGAGGGAAGGATTATCCTATTTGGAATTACCGCCTGAATTCTATGATTACAAACTTGCTGCTTTGAATGACCCTCTCATCTCCGCTTCCCTCGAAATCCCTAGATTTGAATGACTGTTGCTCACCATTGTTTCTCAGGTCTCCGCAAGAACGTCGACACTGTCGATCTGAGCGACGTTCTCGAGGAGCAGACCGCCGACATCGTCAAGAAGGCCGCCCAGACTTCCATGGGTACCGACATCGGCACTGCCGATATTGATCGCATCAAGGTAATCTCAATTTCTTTTCTTATATTAGCCGATGGTTCGCTGTTACTTGAAGGGAATGATTATCCTATTTGGAATTACCGCCTGAATTCTGTGATTACAAACTTGCTGCTTTGAATGACCCCTTCTCCATCTTTTGGATTCGCGTTGGCGCTCTGTGGACTCTTCCTTCTTCTGACCGTTTTGCCTCCAGGATCTCTGCACTCAGGTGGTTGAGATCTGCGAGTACCGCGAGGAGCTCTACGAGTACATCAAGAACCGCATGCGCGCCATCGCTCCTAACCTCACCGTGCTCGTTGGTGAGCTCGTTGGCGCCCGCCTCATTGCCCACGCTGTGCGTTGATCATTCTTCTTACGTACATATTATTTTGTTTTGACGGTGATCTCTTAGGGTTCGTTGATGAATTTGGCCAAGCACCCTGCTTCCACTGTTCAGATCCTTGGTGCCGAGAAGGCCCTCTTCCGTGCCCTCAAGACGAAGAAGGCTACTCCTAAATACGGTCTTATCTACCACGTCCGTCTTGTTTGATCAGTCCCTTTCCAGCCTTGTTCGACATTTCGTTCTCTAGGCTTCGTTGGTCGGCCAGTCGCAGCCCAAGAGCAAGGGTAAGGTCTCCCGCATCCTCGCCAACAAGGCCGCCCTCTCGATCCGCGTCGACGCCCTCGGCGATCAGGACTCGAAGCAGATTGGCGTTGAGGCGCTCGAGCTCATCTCCAATAGGATCCAACAGCTTGATGGCCGCCGCCCCGTCACCATGAAGCCCGAGGCCACCAAGATTGAGAAATACGAGAAGCCCACTGACTCTCGCGGTGGCTACAATGCTGCCGACGATGTTGCCATGAAGGACGTTGAGGACGGCTCGGAGGAGAAGCAGGAGAAGAAGGACAAGAAGAAGGAGAAGAAAGATAAGAAGGACAAGAAGCGGAAGCGCGATGATGACTCGGACTCGGATGAGCCCAAGAAGAAGAAGAAAAAGAAAGAGGAGAGCAGCTCTTCCTCGGATTAAGAAGCCTTCTGATGCGCAGACGGCTTTGTTAGTTCCATGAATCGAGGCAGAAACTGGCTTGACAATTTTTTGTTTTGTATCTTTGTTAATAAGATTGTCGCTATTGGATACGCGTCTCCTCACTTGTGGAGTCATTTTTCTTTTCGCGTGTGAACATCGTTCGAACTTGAACTATCTTCTTATTATCTCAATGGATTCTATTCCGAAGATCGACGAGGAAGCGTTTGAAAGAACCATAAAATATGTGGAGAAGATGAGGCAGGTGCGAATCAAGACTCAGACCAAATTTTGTCATCTGAGAACTCTTGCATCAGGAGATAGTGGCCTTGAAGAAGGAAAATTATGACGTAAAGATGAAGCTGCACGGCGCCGTCGAAGACGTGAAGAGGCTCACTGCTCAGAACGGAGATTTGATGGAAGGTGCGCGGCGGTCGAGAATTTGCACTTCTGAAGGTTCTCACAATTGACCGCTTGTGCAGTGCTGGATATAAAAAAGGACTCAATCTCGAATTTGGTTTCAAAGGATTCAAGTAATATTGCTGAGGCTGAGCACGTTCGCCAATGATGAGCATTGAAGCGAAGTTTGATCTGAATGCCTCTATTAGGTTTCTTCGACGCTTTCAGAGCTGAAAGGGATGATTGTCGATCATGTGAGCAAGATGAAAACGGTGCGCTGTCCCATTATTGATATTCTTCAGATTCGCGACATTTCATGTCTTTTAATTAAGGAAATCGAGGGTCTCAAAGTGGAACTTTGCAAAGTAAATTCTCAAATGGCGGAATCGACTTTGCGGCACGTTGCGGAGAGAGAAGAAATGAGAGAATTACTGGCGCTTAAATCAAATGAAATTGAACAGACGAAGCGAACCTTTCTCGAGTCCAAACTGGCACTGGAAGAGAAGCTGCAAATGAGTACTCGATACCAGGTTATCACTTCAAAGAATTGCGTCTGAACAGATCTACTATCCACTAGACTCCACCGAGATGAACAGAATGCGCGATGAGCTCACGATGAAAGAAAAAGAAGTGGAGGATTTAAAAGCAGAGCTGCTTCGATCGAACAAGGAACGTGAGAGACAGCTGCAACTTTTAAAAATGAAGGTCCAGTACAACACACCGCTTTTCTTCATGAAATTGAGCTGAAAGAAGTTATAGCACGAGGAGGAACTCTACAAGTTCACTAGTAGGACGAGCAACACGTAACCAACAAAAAGAATTTGTCTCAAAATAAAGACGTTTCTCTAATTGTTCTCAGTCAGCCCCAGATACGCTAGGAATGCGTCTTGAGTCGGCTCGCGCCCGAGAAATTCGCGAATCATATCGCTAGGATCGCGGGTGCCTTCAAGAGATAATGTGGGTTGAAAGAGAAGTCAGATCTCAACGACAAGAAAAAGGCACCTCCAGGCGCGAGTATGATCTCACGATAGCGACGGCCGGTGTGATTGTCCAAGATACCGTTCTTTTTAAATACCTAACAGAATCAGTGAGACAACTCCTCATAAGGCAAAATGAATCTCGTCGAACCGTGAAAAGATCACACGAAAACACCTCGCTCCACAAGTATCCATAATACCCAGCGCTATAGCCTCCAATGATGTGGCCAAAGGAAGCGGCAGCGTTCGAATTAGGGGGAGCTAAGAAGGAAGTTAAGAAAGAGCAGTCCTCAATTCGAGGGCACTATTGATACCGGCAACTTCGGTGATTTCCAAGCGCAATCGATTAAAAATAGACGCGGTATCGATTTTGCCGACAGCAGTCGCGAAGGTCATGTCCATGAACCCCCAGAGGAGTTGACGCGATTGAATCATACCCGAGCATCTATTGCCATAATGGAGATTAAGCAATAATCCAACCATAAAGAGCAACGAAAAGATTGTCCGTACGCTCTCTTCATTGTAACAAGTCTTAGGCGGAGAGCTTCGGGCAGGGAAGCGCCCGTCGTGACGTGCTTGCTGAGGCGAGCAAGGATATCAGGCTCGTAGCACCAATTCTCAAGCATTTGCGAGGGCGCCTCGACGAAATCGACTTCGGTGTTCGTCCCTTTGAGGGAAAGCTTAGAGTATCAAGGAGGAAGGGGAATGCAAAATTCATACCAGCGAACAGAGCGAAGTGAGCGGTTGACATCAGCTCATGCATAACATGGCCAAACTCATGAAAAAAGGTCGTCACCTCTTGGAAGCGAAGGCACGAAGGCTTCTCTTTCGTCGGTTTCTAATTAATTCATTCAATAGAACGGAGAGAGAAAGAAAAACCAAAATCGTCCAAAATACCGAGAAGTTGGCCACCATCGCAGCAGCTGGGTAGTTCTTTTTGCCCCTGACATAGCATCCTGCAGGATCGAGTCAGAATGATAAGTTCTGGAGTCGTCATGTCGAATGCAGCGTACCGCCAAGAAGTCCAAACTCAGATGCATGACCATGCTTTCCCTCGCGCGGATGGAGGTCGAGGTAGAAGTGGCCCATGAAGGCGTTTGTATCGGAGTCGTACACTTGGTACTGCTTTACGTCCTCATGCCACACATGAGGGTTCGGCTCCGGCTTGAAGGTCAAACCGAGCAAGCTCTGATAAATGTCAAGCATTTCTAGAGAAAGGGAGAGGTAAAAAAAAAGGATTGGTTCAGAAGTGCTCGAAAAAAAATAAGGACCCTTGGTAACGTGGTCCAATGGAAAATACTGCTGAATCTCTTCCTCGTTGAGCTGATAGCGAGTTTCCAACACCATATTGTAGTAATAGCGGTAGTCCTATGTATCAATTCAGCACTAGAATCCCCTTAGGCAGCTTTCCAACATAATCCGCACGTATGAATTGATAGTATTGTCAAAGGGAATGCCGCGTTGTTCACATTCTTGCTTCTTGCATGCGAGAAACTCGTTCAGGTCGCGGCGCATCAAAGGGCGAACCCTCTCGTTCAGCTCATTCAAAAATGCCCAAACCTGTTCAAATTAAAAGATATTCGATAAGTTCATCATCGCAAACAGATGATAGGTGATAAAGACCGTTTCGGGGTTCTTGGCCATCTTGATCTTCAGAGCGTACTCGGCGTGGCTCTTGAACCCGAGAAGGAGGGCCTCCTCACGGCGCAGCTCGACCACGCGCTCGAGGAGAGGCTCGTTAATCTCCTTGCACTGACTCTCCTTCAACATGTCCACCTTCTTGCGAGTTTCGACATTCTTGCACATCTTACTCCTTGAAATCCGGTAAAAACGAAGCGAATGACACAGAGACGAGCTCGCCGGTGCAATCGTACAATGGGAAGAAGTCGGGCATTTTGAGGGTGACTTTGTACTTGTCGTCGACTTTCTCCAATCCAGACAAGTAATCCTCACTCATACCGTCGAGTTCCTCCTTGGTAAACAGCGCGTGCGTCTTGTCTTCTCGGACGTTTTGCTGGAATTTGATCCGCAGCTCCGCCATCTCTTTCTTGAGTTCCTTGAGACGGTCGCGCTTAGATTTCTCAAGGTGGATACCAGTGCGCTCGTAATCCTCGAGAGTCTAATTACAAGAAAAGTACACATGATCAATTTTGCAAGGGGAAGGATAAGTGAGAGAACTTCAGGCTGAACCTTGTCAAGGAAGCGGTTTTCCTCGGCAGAGTGCTGGGACTTGTCGTGGACAGCAGAGTAAGCCTTGACGGCGTTGTAGACGTCCTCGCGGTACATTTTCTCAACATTGTAAGCTTGGATCTTCTCGTTGGCAAGAACAGATGCATCACGAACGCTGTCAATGATGAAAATATTATTCGGACATAATGATCCAAAACGGCGAGGGAAAGCCGAGCTCGCGGCGAAAGCCGGGCTTTTCAAAAAAGAGACACGAACCTCTTATCAGGTGATACGCTGGAAGGAAAAACAAGGACCTCGCGGATCATGCTAAAGAGCGCGTCTTCGTCAGAGTAGGCCAACATGATCGCCCATGACGGCGCCATTCCAGCGATGGCATCGAGGGCCTTCTTCGAACCCTCGATCGCTGCCTCCGTGGTTGACGCAATACCGACCGCGTTTAGATCGAAGCGCAACTTGTTGGGGTACTTGGAGCCTTCTTGCGCAAGCAGGGCTAAGGGACGAAGAATCAAAGACAAACGGCGAACATCTTCGATCATGACAAGCAGGCCGCGCGCACCCTCCAATGCCTCCATTTCGTCTCTAAACGTTCAAATATGAAAATGTCCTCGATGGAGAATTGGAGATGTGCTGGAAAAGTGAGAATACACGCTTACAGATACGGAGAGGTCCGCCTCAGGAAAAAACCTCCTGTCGGGTGCGCGGCTGGCGTCGCCTGCAAGGCCAAGCGCTGCGATTGAAAAAATCAATAAGTTGAAGCTTAAAGCTAGACCTTCACTACCTTGTCCCTTCTTATATTCCTACATTTTGGTGGGCTTGAAGGCTTGCGGAGGGAATTGCCTTCTTCTCTCGGGTGACACGCTCGCCGCCTTTAGATGCTTCATTGAGCACAGCGTTGTACGGAGACTCCCATCGCTCCAACTAGACACCGTTTCTTTTAATTATTGGCGAGTTCCGAGGTCATGGACCTCAGACAGGACTGTCCTGGTTTGCTTCCCAATCTCCTTCCCTCCTTCGCTCGTTTCGAAAACCAAGTTCTCGTCGTCTCTTCCACGATACTCCGTCGTAAATTGTGTGAAAATATACCGGTATTTGTAAATTATATATGTTGGTTGAGCTCGTTGATTGGGAGAGGCGTCTCCCAAATCTCTGCTCGTCGAGGTTCGCTTGATGCTTCGTTGATTTCGCAGACATTTCGTTCCTCCTTCACCTTACGCTTTCACCGTCCGTGAATCCGAATTATTGTGGCATTTCTTAAGTTGTATATTTATGGTATCCAAGTCCATGGCGTTGATTGACGCGAAGCCGTTTATTTCATTGACTTGTAGTGGCTTCATCTTTCAGCCCACATTCTGATGCTTTCTTTCCTTCCCCCAGAAATTCTGATGTCAGAGAGCGACTGGGAATCAGAGACTTCTGAAAGTGCATCCTTTGGCTACTCTGCTGCCGTGTCGACCACGGCCCGGCCCCCTCCACCGGGCCCGCGTTTACCACCGACCACGGCGCGGCCGCCGGCTCCTTCCATGCCAGGATCTCATGGGCAGAACCTTCCGCCGCCGCCAACGACGCCAAAGCCGACTGCTCCTCCACCAGTGCAACACTCGGGACCCACCACGCCACCGCCTAGCTTACCGGGCTTGGCGGGGCTCTCTTCATCCACGTCTCCCTCGCCGGGAATTGTCGCCTCTCCACGTCCAACGCCATCGCCAATAGCCGGCGACATCAAGAGTTCAGCTCGTTCGATCGCAGTTCTTCCTCCGCCAAAGCCAATGGGTCGCGCTGCTGCTCCCCTTGGTACCTTAGTGATGTCGTGTCGAGCGTTCTCTCTCCGCATTCATTGTTTTCTGCATAGGCCCTGATGGACCGACTGTTCGTGCTCCTCCGCTGCAGAATCGCGCGATCACAGTCGGACCCGTCCAAGTCAGCAGCTCGACTGCAGGGTTGCCTCCAGGACAATCGATACCTCCAGGACAGTCGATGTCTTCAGGCATGCATCCACCTGGAGTTTTTTCTGCTGGCTCAATAGCTCATCCATTCGGAGTCCCTCCCCAAGGCAGCCGACCACCTCCTGGCCGGCCGCCAGGAGTTCAACCCCCTCCTGTTTCTGGATCTCCTGCGACAGGTGTGTCGCCAGCGATCAATCATCCTTCTATTTCCAACCATTCCAATTCCTCTCCCGCACTCCCGCCTACTGCTTTGAGTGCAGGCGGTACTCCTGGTTCTCTTGGTTCTCCTCCTACAACAGTCCGGCCTCCTGCTCCTGTCCCCAACGGCGGTCGCCATATGTCCATTTCACAAAACGGTCCCCCAAGACCCAATGTCTTAGCGACATCACAAGGTATTCCTCCTTCTCAGCTCGTGGGCAGAAGCGTCAGCGTCGGTCCCAACTCAGCCGCCGCTGCAAATGCTGCCAATGCCGCGAAACGGCCTCCACCTCCGCCTCCACGAGCTCCACTAAGTAATAGCGATCCCACTCCTCCACGAGCTCCACTAAGTAATAGCGATCCCACTCCGTCAATGCCACTGGCTGCTCGCCCACCACCACCTATAACGATGAATAGACCCCCTTCTCCTCTCGAATCCAATTCTGAACAAGATAGAGAGCGACATGAGCTTCCTCCACCTACAGCGAAACCTGAGGCATTACCGCCTAATGCTGGCCCGCCTGCCTCTGCTCCGCCGTCGATTCCTAGTCGCCCTTCTGGGACCGTTTCCTCTTCGATGCCAGCTCGGTTCCGCAATTTCACTATGAGCGGTACCGAACTCCCGACCACTAGCCCCAAAATTCGTCCAGCCATTCCCAACTTTGCGCCCGTCACTCCGACTTCACCATCGGCTCCTCCGCCAACCAACCTCTCCACATCACCGGCGATCGAGCCCCCTGCGAGCTCAATGCGTCCTCGGTTGGATCGCGCCGAGATTCCTTCGTTAGTTCGGCCGACTCCTCCCGCCCCCGTCATCGACGGCAGCTCCGAGTCCACTTCGCTGTCCACCTCATCAGAGTTTGGTTCCCTTCAAAATAATTTACCGCCTCCGCCTTCGCCAACCCATACTGGTGCTTCTACTGGGAGTGCTATTCTTGCTCCTGCTCCTGCTCTTTCTCCCGCTCCTGAGATATCTGCCATTGTGCCCGTGTCGGAGGAGGAGGCCTCCAAGGAGCTGAGCTTCTACACGCCAGATAATGAGACCAACATGATGCTCGATGCTGAGGGCCAAGTCAAGGCCGCTTCTTTCTCTAAGCTTGTCGAACGCCTTACTGGACCTAATGCCATCGGTACGTCCTTCTGTTCCATGCTGCTCCGCGCTCTTTCGATGATGTTTTTCGTGTAGACGTGGATGATTTCTTGCTCACATACCGCTCATATGCGACCCCCAAGGAGCTTATGAATGCCCTCATGGCGCGCTTCCGTACCGCGCAACCGCAAGACGAGAAGGTCGTGCGACTCAAAGTACTCAACACGATCCGCGCATGGGTCGAGCGGTATTGGGACGACTTTGAGCTAGACCGCTCCATCATCCAGGAATGCAATCAATTTCTCGATTTTGTCGCCCAGCACCATCCCGAGTGCGCCAATGTCGCTACAACGGTCAAGGTTCGCCTTGACAAGAAGATCAACCAGGTCAATAAGACTCTCATCAAGTCGGACATCCATATGGAGAAGCCCATCTTGCCCTCGGACATGAACCAGGAGGTATCGAAGAGTTGCTGTCTTCGTCTCTTCTTCTTCCGCTTTGTAACCTCATTTTAATGCTAGGTCCTCAAGTTTAGCAGTGTGGAAATTGCGCGCCAGCTGACCTTGATGGAGTGGGAGATCTGGGAGCAGCTCAAGCCCACTGAATTCCTTGGCCTCAGTTGGACCAAATCTAAGAAGCGAGAGCGATCGCCACATATTTTACAGATGACCGAACGCTTCAACGACGTCAGGTACCTTCGCCCCTCGTGCTTCTTAGATTGTCCTTGATGGAGATTGCTGTTTTAGTGGTTGGGTCTTCACTGCTGTTTGCACTGCCGAGAATTTCCAGAAGCGTGTCAAGATCTTCCGCAAGTTCATTGAGATTGCTGAAGCGCTGAAGAAAATTGGCAACTTCAACGGTATGATGGAGATACTCTCAGGGCTCGATCGCGGCCCCGTGTTCCGCATGAAGAAGACGATCGCAGCCGTCTTTGGTGATAAGAAGGCTGCACAAGTCTACAACGAATGCAAGGCGCTTGCCAATCGCGAGAAGAACTTCGCGAGCTTGCGCGCGGCCATCAAGTCGATTGACCCGCCCGTGATTCCTTACCTCGGCATGTACCTGACCGACCTCATCTTCACTGATGAGGGCAACAAGGACATGCTCAACGGCCTCATCAATTTTGCCAAATATCGCCAAATCTCGAACACGATCAAGTCGATCAAGCAGTATCAACTCAAGGGCTATGAGAACCTGCAGAAGGTCCCCGAGCTCCAAGCCAAGCTGCAAGGTACTTGATTCGTTAACGCCAAGAGTCGATGATCCTTTCTCATCCTTTGTCTTTAGGCTTCTTGACCATCGACGAGAATACCCTTTACGACGTATCCAATTATCTCGAGCCTCGTGAGGACAAGGAGCCAGGTCCTCGGCCCCCCATCCTTGACAAGATAGCAGAGATGGAAGCGCAGGCCAGTGCCCCCGCTGCCAGCAGTGTCCCAACCAATGCTTCTTCCGCTTCCGCTGCAATCAATACTCCTTCTTCCTCTTCCTCTGCTGTTGCTGGTGGCGAGATGAAGTTCGAGATGGTTCCTGGCTCGCCGTTCTCCTTCCCTGATGCGAACGCGGGTCTTATGTTCGATCCAAAGACGAAAGAGATCATCGCCATGTCCATTCCCCGCATCATTGAGAGGGTCACCCATCACGCGATCCCTGGTACTTCATCACCATCATGCTCTTCTGGTGAACTCTTTTACCCCTCTCGTCTGTTTTGAATAGACTATTCGTCACTGCACCCTCTGCTTGCCACTTACCGTGAGATCCTATCACCATCGAGCTTCCTCGACTTGGTCATCCAACGCTACGATGTTCCTCCCCCTGAGGATAAGTACGTCTTCTTCTCCGAGAAACTTTTATCCGAGCCTAATATGAACTGGTTCAGGTCTCCTGCCAACATGGAGAAGTGGGAGAAGATGGTGAAGACGCTCGTCTGCAGCCGCGTCTTCAACCTTTTGCGCAACTGGGTGACGCATTACTGGTACAATCTTCGCTGTCCATTGCTCTTGGTCTCCTTTTGAATGATCTTGGTGATGGGTAGGTCGGACTTCAGCAGCGACAGCTCCGTGTTGAACAAACTCAAGCAGTTCGTCTCTGGCACCATGGCCACCGCTGAGCCCCGAAACGCGCAGATCTTCTCTGACACGATTGACAAAGTACTGTTGATCCCCTTTGCTGCTCACGGTAGGTATGGTTGTCAGCTTCTCATTGGTGTATCATATAGAAAGCGAATGGTATCGGTCCCGAGCAGACGCCGCCGCCCTCTCGCCTCCCTGCCTCGCTGCCCGACAAGGCGAGCCTCACCTTGCTTGCCTTTGACCCCATTGAGGTC
>Ga0154020_10005868_pt1 | contig 14418 bp, 12 predicted proteins | sample Klosneuvirus_201_FD_109709 | JGI IMG/M metagenome (GOLD analysis project Ga0154020, IMG submission 109709) | Active sludge microbial communities from wastewater, Klosterneuburg, Austria - Klosneuvirus_20160825_MG | ecosystem: Engineered > WWTP > Aerobic digester > Activated sludge | place...
CTTCCTGCGGATTCTCCGCCTTAGGCGTTCGCATCGCGGGCGCGAGGCTCGCAACCTCCGCGGCCTTGGCCTCGGGCGCCTGCGGTGAACTCGTCGCCTCCTCCGACATCAACCGGGCCGACGGTGGCAAGATCGTCAACGAAGCGGGTGACGTAGTGATCATCACCGGCGTGCTCGCGATCTCCTGCACGGACAATGCGGGCGCCGTCGTTGTAAGTGCCGGCGCGTTCACCTCCATCGTCGCCGCCGCGCCACGGACCTGAGCAGCGAGCCCTCCATCGCTTCCCGAATCTCCCGACGACCCGATGATCGCTCGCGTGCCGCCCCCGGAGCTCAGAGCATCCCCAATCGCCGACCCCACCTTCCAAACCACCAATCCCGACAGAATCAACGCGTGAATGAGCAACGACACCAGCAGACACTTGGCCATCAAGCTGAGTTGCCGGAGCCGTTGCCGCATGGTCGCATCGCGCATTGCCATCAACAACCCGAGCGCAAGCAGCGTCGCCATCAGCAGCGCGAGCAACCACGGCCACGCCGCCGCCCAGAGCCGAGCCAGCGTTTCCCCCGCTTTCAGCGGCTCCGCTTCAACAAATACCTCACGCGACGCGGATGACCACAGGGCATACCGAACCGGCGTTGTGGCTTCCCCACCACCAGGTTGCGCATCGGTCCCGTCTGTCCCATGAGTCCCATCCGCCCTATCCGAACTGAAATACAACCGAAACCCATCCGTGCTCGGAGCCGGGTCCAAGTCGTTTGCCGCCGAGTTGATCGCCGCTCCCAGCCCCTCTGGCGCTTGCAGCACCCCTCGAAGCAGCCGCGACCGATACACATCAAAGCCGCCCAGCCCACCAGGCCGATCCGACGCAAAGTACAAGAAGTCACCCGCCGGGCTCATCGCGGGCGCACCCTCATCAAACTCCGTGTTCAACTCGGTCAGCGCCACCGCCGCGGCCTCTGATCCTAAACCCGCACGATAGAGGTCGTAGTCGTGCCGCGTCCGCTGCTCCCGCAATGTCGCCGTCCAGCCTTCCGCCCGCGGAGCCACCTCACCCGGCCGCGGCCGATTCGATGAGAAATACAGCGTCGAGCCATCGAGCGCCAGCGCCGGCCCGTAGTCATTGAAGGGCGAGTTCACTCCCGGCCCCAGGTTCACGGGCTCCGCCCAGCCATCGCTCCCGAGTCGCGATACCCAGATGTCGTATCCGCCCTGCCCACCCGCTCGATCCGAATAGAAGTACAGCGCCTTCCCATCGGCCGACAACTCCGGCCCCAATTCATCGCTCGCGGTGTTGATCGCCGTGATCGCTTCCGGCGCTTTCCATCCTCCCGCGCCATCCGCGGCCCGACGCCGCTGATACAGGTCTGCGTTTGCACCCGCCCGGCCGCGCACGAACACCATCTGATTCCCATCCGCGCTGACCCGCGGCTCATATTGGTCCGCATCCGCATCCGCCGCAATCCGCTCCGCCGGCTGCCACAGAATGCTCCGCAACGGAGCACCCGCCACCGCCGTCCGGATCTTGTCCGCATCCGAGTATACGGACCTGGCGCGCAGATTCAGCCGCCACCCCAGCACCGCGCTCCCCAGCAACGCAAGCACCACAACAACCGCGATGGTCCGAGTCTTCATGCCTCACCTCACCGCCGCTGCGCCAATGGGCACCGTATCCAGGTACGGCATCGGCACCCCCGCCGCCTTGCACACATCCAAGGCCGCGGCGATATTCGCGTACGCCGTGGTCCGATCGCCACGTACCGACACCTTCTGTTGCGGGTTGGTCTTCACCGCCGACTCAATCTGCTCACGCAACTGCGCCGGCTCGATCGGCCGCCCCGCCACCGTCAACTTCCCATCCTTGTCCACGTTGATGATGATCTCGCTGAGCTGCTGGCTGATGGGCGCTGCCGCGCTCGCCGTGGGCAGCGCCACGCTCATCTCCCGCTCCACCTGCGCGATCGTCGTCGCCAGCAAGAAGAAAATCAGCAGATTGAACAGCACATCCGCCATCGGCACAAAGTCGATGTGAATGCTGTGCTCCTGGTCTTCATCGTGAAACAGCATGTCACCCTCCTTCAGCTCGCTGCCAACACCGGCTGAGCCCCATTGACATGAACCACAGGCGATGCCGGACGCGCCTCTACCCTCGCCGGCACACTCCCCGGGTGCTCCTCAATCCAGTCCGAGGCAATCCGATCCAACTCCGCCGCCCGCGCATCGATCCGCCCCAAGAGCGCGTGATACGCGACCAACACCGGAATCGCCACCAGCAACCCCGCGGCCGTATTCGCCCAAGCCTCAAAGATCCCGCGAGCGAGCAACTCTGTCTTCCCCAGAGACTGCCCCGAGGTCGCGATCGCCTGAAACGTCTTGATCATCCCCAGAATGGTCTCCAGCAACCCCAGCATCGTGCACACCTGCGGCAGCGCCCCCAGCAGCCGCATCCGATGCTTAAGCCTGACAATCTCCCGCCGCCCCACTTCCGTCACGGACTTCTTGATCGAGTCCACGGGCGCATCCGCGTGCCGAAGCGCCTGCACCAGAATGCGACCCAGCGGGCTGACATTGGCCTTTGCCAGTTCAAGGGCCTTCGCCGGATCGCTCTCTGCCTTCAACGAGGGCACCAGCGTTACCGGCGCCACGGTCGAACGCCGCGTCAAAAGCAACCTCTCCACAATCACCGCCAGCGCCACCAGCGAACACAGCGCAATCACGATGATCGTCGGACCACCCTTGACCGCAAAGTCCCACACCGACATGCTCGACGTCCCCGCCGGTGTCGGATCCGCCGCGAACACACCCACCACCACCGCGATTCCTGCAATACCCATTCAGCACCTCCTTCAACGATCAGCCGAAGCCCGACCCGGCAACGTCGGCGGCGCGGCCACTTTCACCTGGTCCGCCGCGAGCTTCGCCCACTGCGTGTCCTTGAACCGATCCATCACCTGCTTGAACTGCGCCTGCGCCTCTGCGTTCTTGTTCAGTTGCATCAGGCAGCGCCCCGCCTCATAAATCGCCGCCGCGGACCACTCCGGATATGCGTACAAAATGTCCACCTTCAGCAACTCGCGCGAAGCCTCATCAAACTGCTTCATCGCGAACAAACACTCCCCAACCTGGAACTGAGCCCGCGCCGCCGTCGGCCCGTTGTGCTTTCCCACAACCTCTCGGTACGCCGAGATCGCCTCCGCATGCCGCCCTTGGTTTTCAAGCGCCCATCCAATCCCGAACTGAGCCTGGAACCAAACCTCTTCCTTCGCCCCACGCTTCAGATACTTCTCAAACGCCGCCCGACTCCCCTCCCACTGATGCGCTCCCGCCAACGCATCCCCCAAACACAACAACGCCGCTCCCTCCGACTCCGCAGGCACACCCTTCTCAATCGCTCGCTGCAGGTGCCCCGCTGCAACCTCCGCCCGACCCGCCTTCAGCGCCGCTTGGCCCGCCAGCATCTCCGCCGCGGCCTGTACATCCGAATCCTCATGCGCCTTCAGCAAAGCCTCACACGTGGCCAACGCCTCAACCGCGCGATCCAACCTCAACTCACTCACCGCCCGCACATACATCGCCCGAGCAGCAACCCCCGCCTCCTTCGACCCCGCCGCGGCCTTCAACGCCCGGCCCGCCAACTCCCCGGCCACCGCAAACTGTCCCGCGTTCACTTCCAACTGCGCCAAGTCCAGCGCCCCGTGTGCCTCGATCGTCGCCGGCACCGATTGACCGAGCAACGCCCGATACGCCGCGCGAGCTTCTTCGACCTTCCCGAGTTCTTTCAGATCCCAAGCCCGCTCATACCGCAGCGCGACCAACACATCCGGCCGAACCGTCCCGCCCTCCGCATCCTTCATCGCCTCCAGCGCATCCTCCAACCTCCCCATCCGTGACACCGCAATCGCACGCTGCGCCTTAGCGTCCGCAACCCGCGGATGCGATGGCGAGCCTTCAATGAATCTCGCAAACGCCCCCTCCGCCTCCTCGTACTTCCCCGCCGACAGCAGAGCCGCGGCCAAGTCATACCGAGCATCCTCTCCCCCAGCGCCTGCCTCCCCTGCCACCTTCGCCAGCAACCGGGCCGCCTCATCACTCTTGCCCTCCTTGGACGCAATCGACGCCAGGTGCCGAAGGCAATGCGTTCCGAACTTCGTGGCACCGGCCCTCTCCTCCAAAGCCAGGACCGCCTCAAAGTCCTTCCGCGCCAGTTCGAGTTTCCCCCGCTCCAGCAGAATCTGCCCCCGCTCAAACCTCGCTTGCACGGCCGCCGGATCTGAACCGAAACCCGCAATCACCTTCTCAAACTGAGCCGCGGCCTCATCCGCCCGGCCGCGACGCGCCATGCACACGCCCAGCTTCAACACCGAATCACCCGTCTGCCCCTCCTGCGTCGCGACAACTTCACGCAGCCACTTCTCGGCCCCCGCCCAATCCGAAACCCCGATCGCCGCATCCGCCAACACCATCGCCCCCGCCCGCCGAAGCGCCGGATCAACCTTCCCACCACTTCCAAGTGCGTCCCCAAGCGCCGTCTTCGCCTCCTCACCCTTCCCCGCCTGCGCCAGCAGCAATCCCCGACGAACCGCCGCCTCACCCGCGCGCGGATCATCCCGATTTTCAGCCAGGAACACCTTCAACTCTTCCGCGGCCCGAGCCGGGTCGCCCGCCTGTCCCTCCGCCTCGGCCACGATCAACCGCACCGACCCCGTCCGCTCGTGCGCCGGATACGCCTTCAAGAACCCACGCCCCAACAGCGCCGCCCTCGATGCATCCCCCGCCGCCAAGCTCAGCGACGCCTGGGCCGCCATCGCCTCCGCCGCCAGCGCGTGCTTGGGAAACCTCTCCCGCACCGACGCGTACGCCCCCTCCGCCTCCTTGCCCTTTCCCGCCCGCGACAGTGCCGCGGCCCGATCAAACATCATTTGCGGCAAGAGCCCCGACTCCGCCCCCTTCTCGATCGCCTTCTCCAGCCTCGCCGCCGCGCTCTCAAACTTCGACAGCCGCATCTCGGCCTTCGCGGCCCAATACATCGCCTCGACATTCGTCTTCGCTGCGGGCTCCACAACCGCCAGCGCCCGATCCGCCTTCCCCTCATCCAGATACGCCCGCGCCCTCTCCACCAGCGCCGCCTCCGAAACCCCGGGCTTGGCCATCAACTCATCCAGGATCGCCCCAGCCTTCTTCGCATCACCCAAAGCCCGCGTCAACTGTGCCAGGCCCAGCATCGCATCCGCCCGAATCCCCTCATCCCCCGCGGCCTCGCGATAAAGCCGCGCCGCCCGCTCCGACTCCGCCACGTCCGGCTTCGCCCCCGCCAAAGCCAGCCGATGCCGACTCTGCGCCTCACTCAACGCCGCCCGCGATGTCAGTTCGCTCTTGGGAAACTCCTTCCGCATCCCCGCCAGCCGCGCCGCAGCTTCCTGGTCCCTCCCCTGCCCCGCATCAATCGCCGCCAAGAAGAACTCCGCCCGCGGCCGCGAATCACTCGTCGGCCATTCCGCAGCAACGCGGCTCAGCACGCGCTTGGCCTCATCCAGCTTCTTGTCCTGATACAGCAGCTCCCCCAGCATCCCCGCCGCGCTTGCCCCCTGCTCGAACTTCGGGAACCCCTCCAGCAACCGCCGGAGCGCCCCCTGCGCCCCCGCCGAATCCCCATCCTGCACCGCACACTGCGCCTTCAGCAACAACGCATCCGGCGCAAACTCAAATCCCGCCGGATCCCCCAGCGCGTCAAGTTCAACCAGCGCTTCCTTCCACTTGCTCAATCGCGACAACGCCACCGCCAACCCATATCGGGCACTCGCCGCCTTCGCGTGCCCCGGGTGCTCCTTCAGAAACGCCCGATACTCCGCCACCGCCTGCTCAGGCAGATCGCGATGCAGCAGCCCCGTCGCCGCGCGATACCCCGCATCGTCCTGACTTTGAGCCAGGCAAGTACTGCCCGCGGCCATCATCAACGCCACCATCCACCGTGCGCGAACCATGAGCCAGACTCCGTATTCAAAGCGAAGGGCAACCGAGGAGCGCCGGGCAATCCCCGTTCACTCCGTCACAACTCTGAAGTCAAACAACCGCCCGGGCGCGGCACGATGGCCTTGCCGCGCCTCGGGCGTAGTCAGGATTGATTACCGCGTCGCAGATGCCGAGCTGGTCGGCGTCGGAGTAGCGGGAATCGCCGGTGCGGCAGGGGCCGTCGGCGTCGCAGGTGCAGCCGGAGCCGCACCCGCTGCGGGGGTCGCGGGAGCCGCCGGTGCGGCAGGAGCCGCCGCAGTCCCCGGACGACCTGAATATGCCCGGGCCGCCGCAAACGGCGACGGCGTAGCCGCCGGCACCGCCGCCTCAGGCGTCTCCGACTGCTCGGGCGCAATCACCGGGTCGGGACAATCCACCTGCTCTTCTGCCTGCTCTTTGAGGCACTCAATGGTGCACTCCAGCTCTTCAATCTGCTGGTCAATCCGCTCCGAGAGGCCGTCCAGCTGCTCCAGACGGCTTTCCATCCCGTCCAGCTCGACCACAAACGGATCGTTTGATTCGTCAACGCCGTCTTCCTCATGCTGGTGCCGCGCCGCCTCGTGCTGCTCGCGCATCTTCTGGGCTTGCTCGCGCGTCCGCTCCAGCTGCCTCCGCAACTGCTGGTGCTGCCGCTGAGAGTCCTTCTTCTGAGCCTCCAGCGCCTTTGCCGCGGCCTTCAGTTCCTCCGCGTACTGCTGGGACGACCGTTGATACAAGGTGGCCGCCGCCAGCGGATTGGTCGACCCGGAGCGGGCGCTGTGCCCCTCAGGATTGATCATCTGGATAAACGCCCCGATGATCTCATGCTGCCGCGGCGTCGCGTGAATCGTGATCTTGCCGTTGTCACGAGACACCAGGATCGGGACGTCATCCCGGATCATCAAGTCGGTAAGAGCTTCTAGCTTCCCTTCGGGCAGCGCGTACGAACGCGCGGTTGTCTCTCCATCCGTCGTAACGATCTCCACCCCCGGCACCCGCGCCAAGGGCGTCCCTCCCACAGCCACCGCTCCACGCGGCAGCGTCATGACCGTCGTACCAGGCCCCTGGGCCAGCCCTCCACGCGGAGCGCTCAACCGCCCCGCAAGGCCGTTGGCCACCCGCGCAGGTTGCGGCGGCTGTGGGGGCTGAGCCGCCCGAGGGGCGACCGCCATGCCCGCGACCACCCGAGGCTGCTCCAGCAAATTGTTCGCCCCACGCGGGCCACGTTGCCCTTGCTGCTGCAACTGCTCAAGCTTGGCCTCCATCTCCCTCAGACGCTTCTCCATGTCCTGAAGCGCACGCTCCTTGTCCTTCAGAACCTTGACCTTCTCCTGGAGATTGTCAGAGCCCGCTTTCTGCTTCAGTTGAACACCCTCTGCACGCCGCATCGCCTCAAGCGCTGGCGCCTCACCCAGGAACAGAACTCCTTCTTTCGCCTGGGCCTCATCTTTGGCCTTCCTGGCGCTCTGCTCGGCCTGTTTGTCGCGCATCGCCGCCGCCCGCACCTTCGCCGCCTCTTCCTTCGCCTTCGCCTCCTCAGGCGGGCAAGCCAATCCCGGCATCACAAACATCCCGGTCGCCGCGATCGCAATCGCGAAAGCCAACCCACACACCGAAGCCCTCGGGGCCACTCTCTGCGTCATCACCATGGTAACTCTCCTTGCAAGCTGCCTGGTCCGTCCAGAAACACCTAAACCCGGGGCCCCGCTACGGCCCGGAACGCTAAGAAACGACTTTGTTGCCACGAGCGCCTCGGCATACGCCCGCCGCCCACCTGGCAGCAGCGTCGTCACCCACGCGTCACAGCACGACTCGGCCTCATCACGCAGCCGCCGCCGCGCCCACCACGACACCGGGTGCCACCAATACGCCAATCCAATCAGCGACTCCACCCAGCACATCCGGTGGTCCCGCCGCCTCAGGTGACACAACTCATGCACGATCACCGCGCACTGACACTTGGTATCCAGCTCACTCCAAAGCGCCCGCGGAATGATCAGCCGCGGCCGCAATCCGCACCAAATCATCGGCGACACCCGATCATCCACCACCAACGTCTCGGGCACGCGCTTCACACCCGCCACCTGGGCCAGCCGCTTCACCAGCGCCACCATCGACGCCGGCGCCGGGTCCGCCCTCGCGATCAACCGGCGAATCAACACATACCGCGCCACCCAGAAACTCACGAGCAGCGATGCCCCTACCAACCACACCACCGGCGGAATCGAGGGCACCGCCGCCAACGCGTCCCGTGCCGCCAGCAACTGCGTCACCCATTCCCGCGTCGCGTTACTCGTCTTGATCACCGGCACCGGGGCCGTTCGCGCCGGACGATCCACCGCCGCGATCGGCTCCGGCTTCGGAGCCGGTGTGAGCAGTGCCTTCTCCAGCCCCACCAAGGCCGGCTTGGTTGCAACCGGATGCGACTTCACGCTGGGCAACTCGACCATCGCCGGGAGCGGCCCGACAAACTCTTCCTTCGATAGGGCAGCGTGGCTCGACGTCACCCCCAACGGCGTCGCATCCTTCACCAGCGAGAGCAGAGACGCATCCATCTGGTGCGGCGCGGCCTCTTCAATCGGCCGTTCATCCGTCACAATCGCCGCAGTGTCCACCGGCTCTTGCCTGGCCGCGACTTCGGGCGTGAGCGAGTTCACCACCGACATCACCCGATCCGACCGAAACCACGCCGGCCGCCACACCCCCGCCATCAGCACCGGGCTCAGCAGCGTAAACAACACCGCAAACCACATCGCGTGCCGCGTCGCCGGCCGAAAGCTCTTAATCCGACAGCACACCGAGGCCACGATCGCCAGCGGAATGGCCGCCAGCCCCGCTCCCCACATCAGTTCTGCGATCCGCGATGCCCAGTCCATGCCGATCTCCCGAATCGCTCACTGGTCCAAGTCTTTGATCAACTTCCGCAACTGCGAAATCTCATCCGCGCTGAACTTCCCATCCTCGATCAACTGCAACACCATCGGCCCCGCGGCCCCGTCATACAGCTGATCCAGCAGCGACTTCACCCGCGACTTCACCACGCTGTCCCGTGAAACCTTCGTCCGGTACACATACGCCAGCTCCGCCTTGTCGCTCACCACAAAGCCCTTCTGCTCCAGCCGCGACAGAAACGTCAGCACCGTCGTATACGCCACCTTCCGCCCGCGCTCGTGCAGATGGTCCATGACATCTCGAACCGTCAGCGGCCCGTGATCCCACAGCACCCGCAGCACCGCGAGCTCCGCCTCTCCAAGTTCATATTCGCGACGTGTCATCGAGAGCCTTCCGTCCGTTCTCCGCCGGACTACTACCGCTGTCGTAGACCAGCCTACTACATCGGTCGTACCTTGTCAAGATGTTCACTGTCCACAATCCCGTCACAAGAATCGTACAGGATTTTCAGATCGGCTCACGCCGCAGAAAGCAGCCCCGCCGTGCCATCGAAGTCGGTCCCCCGACTTCGATGCCCCTTCACCCCAAACGCCCCTCAAAACGCCCAGCCTTCCCCCACTCAGCACTCAGTCCGCAGCACTCCCTCAAGCCCCCACCAACGCCTTCCCCAACCGCGGCAATACCGCCTCCTCCACAGCCCCCGTCCACGCCACCTCCACCTTTACCCCAAACAAATCCATCAAACTCTTCAAGTGCCTCTCGATGCTCCGCCGCGCCTCACTCAAATACCGGACATCGTTCGCCTGATACAGCTCCGCGGCCTGCTGCTGCGCCCTCCGCATCATGTCCCGCTGCCGATCCGCCGTCATCGGGATCACATCCAGCAATCCCAGAATCCGAGCATTCTGAATGTCGTAAGGCACCAGATCCAAAAGCCGCAGATGCCCCTCCACCGGCGGCAACACAATCCGATACCGCCCGTCCCCCAACTCCGACACATCCTCCGCCCGCACCCGCGAAAGATCGATCGTGTACTGCTTCTCAAAATTGAAAATCATCGCCAGCCGAGCTTGGCTCAAAAGCAGCGGCGGCAACCAGGCCCATCCACTGGTTGCCGTCGCAATTTCTTTAGCACAAACTTCCAGCCCGACCAGCTTCCCCACCGCCCGCACCCGCTCGGCGATCGTGTGCACCGCCACCACATCCTGCCGCGTCCGACGGGCAAACCCTCGGACCTTCGACGTCACCACCCAGAGCACTCCGGCCCCAAGCACGAACCCCAGGATGGCGATAACAAACGATGTGGATCCGATGAAGGGCATTCCCCGTCATTGGGAATGCCCCCCCACCGGTTTCGATCGATATCCCAGGTCCTACGCCGCAGCCTCCATCGCATTGCGAATGCGCTCCGCCCCCCGGCGCAGAACCGACTTCACCGTCCCCACGGGCAATCCCTGAATCCCTGCGATCTGCCGCCGCGTCATCCCACGCAGGCAGGCGAGCACCACCACCGATTGCTGCCTGCCCGGCAACGCCTCCAGCGCCTGCTTGACCAGTTGAATCCCTTCATTCCGCTCCAGCGAACACTCTCGACCGGACTCACCGCCAATCTCAAAGTCCTCCAGCGCTCCGCACCGCGGCGAACGCATCCGGGCCCGGTACGCATCCCGTGCAATCGAACGCGTCACCAGCGAAATCCACGTTGTCGGTTTCGAGCGCGACGGGTCGAATCTCCACGCCTGCTTCCATATCGCCAGAAACGCATTCTGGCACACGTCATCAACGTCCGCGCTACACCCTACGGTCCGATGAACGACGCTTCTCACCAAGCCCTTGAACCGTTGATGAACCTCTTCAAACGCCGCCGCATCCCCGGCACCCACTCGCCGGATCAGCTCGGAATCAAAACGGATCACATCGACTTGAGTTGCAGAGTTCATGGTGATGCTCCCTTTCTGCTCAGTAGCAACCGAGTACGTGGAAGAAGGAGTTCCTCTTTCCACGTCCGTATCTTCCCGCCACCCCATGACATCACCGTGATTGCCGAATGAGTTTGGCTTTAATGTCCGCTCATCACTTGCCTGGCAGCTTGGGTTTCCCCCCATGCTCCGGGTCCGGCGGGTAACCTCGCACGCGAACTCCCGGCGACGGCTTGTCGCCCGAGTGCATCGTCGCCGCGGCCAGGGTCATCAAGAAGCGAATGAACACCACCAGCAAGCTCGCCGCAAAGGCCAGGAACACCACATCCCATATCGCGCCCCCATTCGCGTAGAGGGCCGCGTATCCGGAAGCCACGGTGACCAACGCCAGCACGATGACCAAGACGACCAGCACAAGCGAGCTTTCACAAGTTGTCATCACTGGGCGCGCACGTCTCGCGCCGGCATCTTCGGAAGTATGCGCGAAGCATGTGAAAGAAACACAAAGCCCGCATGAACTCTCTTTAATGATCCTTGAGTCGAGGCAGACGCACGGTGAACTCGCACCCCCGATCGGCGTTGTTCTGGACCGCAATTCGACCAGCGTGGAGCTCCGCAATCCCCTGCGCGATCGACAGCCCCAGCCCGTGCCCACGCCCACGAACGCTCTCACCGGGTCCCTGCACGAACCGATCAAACAGCGTGTCCATCAACTCAGCCGGAACACCCGGACCCGCATCTCGCACGGTGATCTCGCATTCGGCATCTCCCCCCGACACACGAACGACAATCGCTTCACCCTTGGGGCTGAACCGCACCGCATTCCGGACCAGGTTGTCAACCATTGAAGTCAGCAACGGGAACTCGCCCGCCACCATCGGGTCACTCTCCGCAAGTTCCGGTGAAAGCAGTACCCCAAACTGCCTTGCCATGATGCGGCAACTCTCGACCGACGCCATCACCACCTCGTTCATGCTGCACGGCTCCGGATGCGCAAGAGCCTGACCGCCCCGCACCCTCGTGAGCGTCAAAAAGCTCTCCACCATCCGCCCCAATCGCTCCATCTCCTCCGCGGCACTTTTCACCACCCGCTCCGCAGCCGGGAGATTGTTCTTCGGCAGCGTCTCAGCTTCCGTCAGCAAGACCGCAATCGGCGTCTTGAGCTCATGCGCCACGTTCGAAATGAACCGCTCCTGTGCATGAAACGCCTGCCGCAACTTGGACCGCGTCTCCTGCAAGTCCCGCTCCAACGCCGCGATTTCCGGCGGTGCCCGCGGCGGGTCAAAGTCCGGCTCCTCGCTATCAGGCGCCAGTGAGTTGGCCACCCGCGCCAACTGCCGCAAGGGCGCCACCGCCAGCCCCCCGATCAGCCACCCCGCAACCCCCGTCGCCAGAACGCCGGTGGGTATCGCGATCCACACCGCCGTCATGCTCAGGTTCATCATCGCTTCATACCGCGTGTCCGTCGCCGCAAACAGCAATACGTATTGGTTCCCATCGCCAGCCCGCAGACGCTGCGCGACGATCCGCCCCCATCCCCCCGAGTTGTCCTCTGACACCAGCGCCGGAACCGTCGCACGCCCCACATATCGACCCGCGGGGCTCAACTTCCCGATCAGCGTCGTCCCATCCGTCGTGCTCGCCCGCGGCACGCTCGATGCCAGCACCTCCCCATCCTTCGTATACAAAGACACCACAAACCGCTCAAACCCCACGAACTGCGGGCTCTTTTCCGCCAGCACCGCCATATCGGAATCCGTAAGGCGATCCCCCGATTCAACCACCGCCGCGGCCGCCCGCTGAGATCGCGTGGAAATGCGATCGTCGAAAAATTCCTGCAGCGAGTTCTTCTGATAAATCAACAGCAGCGTCGCCACCATCGTCTGGATCACCACCGAAATCGCCAGCATCCAAAGCGTCAGCTTCAGCCGAAGCGAAATCCCCCTCCGCACACCCTGGGGCCTGGCAGCGCTGATCATCCCGCTTCATCCATCACGCCGAACCGGTACCCCGCTCCCTTCACCGTGTGGATCAACTCGCGTGCATGCCCCCGATCCATCTTCTTCCGCAAGAGCGATATGTACACATCCACCACGTTGCTGCCCGGGTCAAAGTTCATGTCCCACACCTTCTCCCCGATCTGCACCCGCGACAGCACGCGGTTGGGGGTCCGCATCAAGAACTCCAGCAGCGAAAACTCCTTGTGCGAGAGCTCGATGTTCTCCCCGCCTCTCTTGGCACTGTGCGTGTACAGATCCAGCTCCAGGTCATCACACCGCAGCACGCGCGACTCAGTCGCATCGCCCCTCCGCAGCAGCGCCCGAATCCGCGCCACCAACTCCTCAAACTTGAACGGCTTGGCGACGTAATCATCCGCCCCCGCATCCAGCCCCGAAACCGTCTCCTCCGTCGAGCTCAGCGCCGTCAACATCAGGATCTTCGACGGCACTCCACGCCGCCGCAGGTTCCGACACACCTCAACGCCATCCCGATCCGGCAGCAGCAAATCCAGCACCACAACGTCATACACACCCGTCGCCGCCAGATCCTCTCCCTCAAATCCCAGGTGCGTCACATCCACCGCGAACCCGTGTTCGCGCAGACCGTTCTGCAGCGCGCTCGCCATCTTGGGATTGTCCTCGATCACCAGGAGTCGCATAGCAGAGCCTCCTTTCGATGGACCAAACTTCCGCGGCCAGTATACCAGAACATCTGCACTTACCACCACGCCTCTTCCGCGGTTCATCTCAGATGCAACTTCGCATTCTCTTCTCAAATCGACACACGCACATTCGGGGGAACCCTTCATAAAGAAAGTTTCATCGCCCCCTCACGAACGCCACATCACCGTCGCTGAACATCCCAACGCCGGCACACTCGCCCCGCGGACGCATTGGCCAAACCCTCAAAGATCGAACCCTCAAAGGACAAACGCTCAAAGGAGGCCCACCATGGAAATCAACTCCACCACATCCACCGCACGCCTCTTCGCCGCCGCCGACGCACTCCTCCAGGCCATGCACCAGGGAGGCACCGTCCCCATGACGCTCGGCGTCGCCTCAAAGTCCGCCCGCGGCTTCACACCCAGTGAACTCATGAACGCCATGGACATGCTCATCCGCATGGGCTTTGCAACCCGCCGTGACTGAGCCCCGCATTCGAACAGTCCCCCACCCGCCCCCATTGACAACAACCACAGAGAGGAACCACCATGCTCTACTGGTCCATCATGTTCTTCATCGTCGCCCTCATCGCCGCCATCTTCGGCTTCGGCGGAATCGCCGCCGAGGCCGTCGTCATCGGCAAGGTCCTCTTCTTCGTCTTCCTCATCCTCTTCGTAATCTCCCTCATCTTCGGCCAACGAGGCCGCGGCCGCCCCGTCTAGCCCCCCACGCCCGAGCTCGTACCCACTCCACTGGGTGCCACTGGTCCACCGCCTTCGGTGGACCAGTGTTCTTTTCCCGTCCCCTAACCCGTGCGGAATGCCTCTCCAATGTGTGGCACCTCTATGAAGCGGGAAGTCAACAGGCGATCACCGCGGAACGCGGCCTGGGGATGACTTTCCGCAGGTGCAATCCGTGGATGTTGAACGGCGAGTGTCCGGATCGCCGTAGATCC
>Ga0154020_10005870_pt1 | contig 14417 bp, 11 predicted proteins | sample Klosneuvirus_201_FD_109709 | JGI IMG/M metagenome (GOLD analysis project Ga0154020, IMG submission 109709) | Active sludge microbial communities from wastewater, Klosterneuburg, Austria - Klosneuvirus_20160825_MG | ecosystem: Engineered > WWTP > Aerobic digester > Activated sludge | place...
CGCTCCAGACATCGCTCAGGCGCTTGTCATAGTTGGCGGTCAGGCCGCTGTAGCCGCGGTTCAGCTCGCTGTTCGGGCCGAAGGGATTGTACTCCGCCAAATTCTTGGCGTAGCCGACCGCGACATCGTCCGTGTTGGTGGTCGTGCCCTTTGGTCGATCACCAGCGGAGCCGCGTTGTTCGGCGCGTGGCGCATCTGGAGGAAATACTCACCCGAGATGAAGAAATTGGAGCCGTCGGGAAACCGGTGCGACAGCGCCACATAGTATTCCTGGTTCCGGTTGCGCGCATACTCCTGGTCGAAGTCGCGCTGATAGTGGCTGGCGGTGACGATGTAGGAGGTTTTGCCCAGCCGGCTCTGGAAGAGCGGTCCGGTGCTTTCCAGCGTGACGCGCTGCGTGCCGTAGTCACCGTAGTTGAGGGACAGCTTCTGGCCGGGTTTCGACTTTGGCTGCTTGGAGATCATGTTGACCATGCCACCCGGGGACGTGCGCCCGTAGATCGCGGCATTCGATCCCTTGATGATCTCCATCCGGTCGATGTTACTCGATCCGTAGCGCCCGAGACGGAAGAAGCCGTCGCGCAGCTGATAGGTGGAGCCGAAGCCCCGCAGATTGAAGCCACCGCCGATGTCGAGGCCGGTAAAGCTGCCGACATGGACGAGATTGTCGGTGAATTCAAAGAGACCGAAGTCTTCGAAGAATTCGCTCGTCAAAACATTCACCGTGTAGGGCAGATCGATGATCTTGGTCGCAACACGCGAGCCGGTCATGGTCTCCGACGGTACGTAGCCACGATCATCCGACGCGGTCACCGAAAACTCGGAGAGTTTTATGGTGTCTTCGGGAGGTGGCGGGGTTTGGCCGTGAGCCGCGGCTCCGGCGAGGGCGACGGCAAGGATCGATGCCAATCGAGAGCGACGTGCGAGCACGCGCAGAGGTGAGTTCAACATAAGTTCGGGGGGTAAGGGACGGTTTGGAAACGTTCGGCGACACCAGACAGGCGCGCCGATTCCAACACGGTGGGAAATTAGGCGGTACAATCCGTCGAGAACACTCCTAGGTTGTTTATATTGATAAGCAAGCGCCCCGCCCGCTTTCGCCCGCCAACGCGTTCGGAACAAGCTCTTTGCCCTGATCTACCGCTACCAACGAATGGCGTGGGCCTCACTTCCGGACCACGATTCCCGTGGGACGGCCCCCGGGGACGGACGCGGGCGCCGCTGGAGTAGCTCGCCCAGCGTCGGTACGGGTCAGCGGTGGCTCGCGTCCCACGGAAGCCAGCGTCATCAGCTCCTCCGCGCTCAGGGCGCGGTTGAAGACGGCCACCCCGCCGATCCAGCCGGTGAAACCGACTCCCCGGGAACTATGTATGACGCGGCCGATGGTGAACGGACCGCCGGTTCCGTCGTCTGCAGGGGTGTACAGCTGGTCGTGGGAAAACCACCACGGGTTCAGCCGAAGGGCGACCAGATCTCGGGCGGTCTCGGTGAACGAGCCGTCGGGGCCTTTGCGCAGCGTGACGCTCAGTCGCGTGTACCGGAACTCCCGGAGTTCGATCCGTTCGTCGGCCGATTCGCTGACCACGCGAGCGGAGATGAGTTCGTCCTCGGGTGGGTTGTAAAACTGGTCGGGCGGGAACGCCGGATCTTCGCCGGCCTGAAGGCCGGGTTCGCGGTGAAGGCGGCCCTGGAGCCAGGCTTGGTAGGCGGAGGAGATGAGCCTGTCGCTCTTGGGGTTCTCCAACCAGCGGTCGCCGGATTCTCCATTGAGCCAGCCGGTGAGTTCGCGCGTGGTGTGGCTGTAGGTCATGGCGAAGCACTGCCACGAAGCGTCAAGGACAGCGGCGGGAGAATCGGCGGAAACCGCAGGGGAGACCTCGGCCGAATTGCACTTGTGCAACGCGTAGCGATTCAGAAACGAACTCGCACCGTTCTCGGAAATGTGGCCGCAGGCGGACCCCTCCTTGTTCAATCCGGCAAAAAGCGCGTACTGCCGCTGGCCACGCTCGACCTTCTTGATGGTGGAGGTCTCGTTTTGCTTCAGATCTGTGCCCTCGTGCCAAATGCCGGCGAGGGCGTGGTTGCCGCTCTCCCGGATGGCCCAGACCACGACGGTGACTGATTGATCCTTGCCCTTGAGATCGATCGGCGAGTCGTGAAGCCGGGTGCGCGGGACGTAGAGAAAGGGTCGGAACGCGGGGTCGGTCTCCCGGCGGATACGGACAGCTTCACCAAAGGGTCCGCGACCAAGAAGCGGAAAATCCGCATAGGTGGCGTCACGTCCCTCACCCCAGTAGTCATGGACGTAGTTGCCGGCGTCCAACGGAAACTCGTTTTCCGCTCCGGCGGGCACGTGGGCGGTGAAACGACGCGCACCCTGCGGCTCGCGCTTCACAAAGTCCCAGAAGGCGACGCACCCGGGCGTGCCGGTGACGATCGCGACGCGGTGAGCGCGGCTGCCCGCCGGCTCCGCTCCGCTGCTAGCGGGGAGCAGAGCACCCAGGGCCATCGTGAACAGGAGGCGGCACATGTGAGTGTTCATGGATCCGTTTCGGAGTCCACCGGGGTTCCGGCGCGCCACGTGAGCGACGGCACCGGGCATCCATCATCACGCAGATCTGGCCAGCGGAATCACCGTGTTCCACGTACGCGTGGCGTCCTTGAGGTCGAGGCCCGGACCTTCGGCTGTGGCGCAAAAGAGGTGCGTGGGTTTGCCATCTTCGAACAGGAGTTGCGGGCGCTCGAGGAAGCCCTGACGCGTGGTCCGGCCGTCGCTCCACCGGAGCTGGCGGCTGTAGGCCAGCGTGGCCCGATCGAAGTCCCAGGTGATGCCATCGGGACTGGTGACGTGGATACCACCAAATTTTTCCCCGCAAATCTCGCCGGTCATGTCCTTCATCAAAGCATTCACTCGCCCGTTTTCATACCAGAGGAACGGATCTTCGACGTGAGCCGGTTTGCCTTTGAAGAGCCACGGCTCGCGCTGGCGTGTCCACGGACCCAGGTAATGGGGAGCCCGGGCCACGCCGACCTGCAGGTTGCCGAGATTCTCCCTGCGCGACTTGTAGGCAAGGAGGAACGAGCCGTCAGGGAGCGGGCAAAGCGAAGGATTGGTCGTGGCGATGGAATCCCACTCGCCCGGGCGCGGCTCGAGCAGCGGCGTGTCGAGACGTTTCCACGGGCCCTTGACGCTCTTGCTAGTGGCGAGGCCGATGCGCTTGCGCGCCCACGTGGCGAGGTAGCGCGGGGAACGCCAGACCTCCTGCTGGTCGTGCGTGGGCGTCGGTCCGTCGTAGGTCGAACCCATGTAAAGCAGGAGGTAGGTGTCGCCCACCTTGCGGATATGGGGATTGTGCGTGGTGCGCCCATCGAAGAAGTCGCCGCCGCGCGGCGGGAGCGCGACCTCGGCGAGCGTGTAGGGACCGACAGGCGTGGCCGACTCGGCGCGCACGATCTCCGACATGAAGAGCCAGTGGGGGTGAAAGAGGACGGTCTTCGGGATACAGGACGCGAAGAGGTGATACCGCCCATCCTCGCCGCGAATGGGCGCGCCGCACCAGACCCAGTGATCCGGCAGTTCGAAGCCACCGCCGACCACGGCAGGCTGGAGCCGGTTGATGAATGCCGGCGTCGGCGCGTTGGCGGTTTCGGCCGCGCGCAGGGGCGTGAAGAGCGGAGCGGCCACGGCCGCGGTGCCGAGTTGGGAGAGAAAGGTGCGACGACGCATGGTGTGCAGGCACGCTTAATTCAAAACACCAGCATTGTGAAGCGTTCTGATTCGCTCGTCCAATCCACCTCTCACCTCGGTAAACTGCACCCCGCGCCGTACGAGCTCCGTCCGATACCAGGACTGTTGAAACTCCCGCAACGCCTCCTCCGACCTTGTGCCATCCTGGACAAACGGGAAATCAGCGGCGCAGAGCACCACATGGTCATAGCGCCGCTCCGCGAGGCGCTGGAGTTCCGGCTCCGCCCGACCAAAGAGGTGTTGGCTGTAGAAGAACGTGGTGAGAGGCGTCGTGTCACAAATCAGAAATCTCACCGCCCGCGGCGCCGCCTCCTCTTCGCGTGCCACCTGCTCCCGCGCGATCTCGAGCAGGTCCCCGTACACCAGTTGACCGCCACGCGCCTGCCAACGCTCACGGCCGTACTCAGTCACCGCCACCGTCCCCAGGCGCTCGGCCAGCGCCAGCGCCAGGGTGCTCTTGCCGGTTGACTCGCCACCCAACAACGCCACGCGCTGCACAAAACTCGCGTACACCGCCGGCGAAAGAAAGTGACGTAGGCCGTGCGGGTCCCTTCGCAGGGCCTCCCCCGACACCGGAACCGCCGCACGCGCGGGATCCACCGCCACGTGCACCACGGGTGGTGCGTGACCGGTTCGGCGCGACGGAAACAAACGGGTGAGCTCCGCCGCAAATCCATCGCCATACGCCTCGCTGGTGAACACCGCGTCCACCTCGCATCGCAACACGTCGAGGCAAAGCCGGCCGACAAACCGGCGGTGGACGTCATCGGCCTCGCTGTTCTGCGGCAACTCGACCGGAACCCCAGTCGCTCCCCACCAGGCACGGAGACGCTCCGGGGTCACCACCAGGCGCCGCGCCCAGGGACAGCAGGCCGCCAGCCACGCTTCGCGTCGTTCGGGCTCGCAACCCGCCAACTCGGGACGGGTGTAGCTGATGACCACCACCTCCTCGCACCGGGAGCGGGCGTGTTCCAACACGTATTCATGACCTCGATGCAAAGGACAGAATTTTCCCACCACCAATCCGATGCGGAAGCGCGCGCTCATGGCACCGCTTTCTCCCGCGTCACTCCCGGCGCCGCGCCTGGCTGCGCCTGGCGCCAGAGCCGGTGCCAGTGCCACCACGACACCCCGGCGTTGATCCCGAACCCCGCGTACAGCAACGCGGTCGGCCAGAGTCCACGGCTGGCGTAGAGCGGCACCGCCACGGTGTTAACGATCATCCAAAAGGGCCAGGTCTCAAGACGGCGCCCCATGAGCAACACCTGCGCGACGACACTGAAGGCCAGCACCACGGAGTCCGCATAAGGGGCGTAGGCGTCCGTCAGGAGATGCAGCAGGGTGCCATATCCCAGGGTCACCCCCACCGCCGCCGCGAAAGCCCACCCGATCACCCGCACGGGCGTGCGCCGGATCGGCAGCTCGCCGACCGCCGCTCGATCATCCTCTCCTCCAGTGCGCCATCGCCACCAACCGATCGCACTGGTGACGATGAAGAAGACTTGAAGCGTCGCATCCGCATAGAGCTGAGTACCGAGGAAAAGGACGCCAAAGAACCCGCAACCCACGATGCCGGTCCACCAGGTCGCCACCCGATTGCGGCCCGCCAGCAGGATGGAAACGAGGTTGAACGCATTCGCGGCCACTTCGAGAGCGAGAAGACTTCCGGGCTCGAGGGTCATGCGCGGCGAATTGCGTCCCTACCCGTCGGTGGCATCATGGAAACGCCCCTCGCAGATCCGAGGTGTACTGCACCTGTTTCGTCGGCTCCGGAGCCAGGGGGCCCAGGTTCAACGGCTGGTCCGCGCCAAACAATGTCAGCAGGGTCCGCTTCAGGTCCGCACCCTCGATCCCCGGTCCGTCCCAGCCGAACTGCAGGGTCCCGTCGGCGCTCTGATGGAGGCGGAAGCGCGCCAACGCGTAGGGCCGGAGCAGATGAGTGACCTCAATGTTGTTGATCCACGCTCCGGCGCGGGTCCGGAATCGGACCGGCGGACGTCCTTCCAGTCCCATCAGCACCGGCTCGCCGGCCACGGTGCGGAGCGAGGCGTAGTCACCTGTACGATACCGGAGCAGCGGCAGGCAGAAGTTGAACCCGCCGGTGAGTGTGATCTCGCCGCGCTGCCCCGCGGGCGCGGGACGACCGGCGGGATCGAGAATCTCCACGTGCATCCGGGGCTGCAGGAGCACGTGTCCACCCACCGCCGGATCCGCCACTGCGATCGGGCCTGCTTCGTTCATGGAATAGAGGTCGAGCACGGGACAACCGAACCGGTTCGTCAGCCGGTCGCGCAGTCCGGGCAGGAGCGTCATCGAGGTGCAGAGCAGCGCGCGCGGACGGCAGGTCACGGGCAGGTCCAGCAGCACGGCAAACGAGAGCGGATCTCCGGCCAGAACCTCCGGCGCGAGGGCATCGAGGTATGGGGCGCGATCATCCGGATGGCGCCAGTCGTCCGGATGGAGATTGATCTTCGCCAGTCCGGCCTCGTCCTGCGTCGGGGTGACGGATACGTAGGTGAAGCAAACGCGCTGGTGTCCCAGCAGCACGACCCCCATCTGGCCGCGTCCGTGACGCAACTCGACTCCGAAGCGGCGCAACGCACGTCGATGGTACCCGAGGTAGCTCGCGGCCACCACCGGGTGCGAGGCTATCAGCAAGGGATGCCCGGTGGTGCCGCTGGTGCGGAAGTGGATCATGCGCTCCAGCGGCACGTCGTCCGGCACGAAACGGGCGATGTCTCGACCCAGGTCTCCGCGGTCCACCGTCGGAATGTCTTCAAAGCACTCCGGAGGCGGACCGCGGTCCCGAAACTCAGGTACCAACTCGTAGCAACGCTTCACCCAGGCCTCCAGCCAGGAAGGACGTCCTCTTTCGTTGGCCTGGAGCACCGCCGACATCACGTCTCGCTCCTGCGCGCGCACCTGCTCGACCTCGTGGGGACGCAGACGGTGTCCGCTTTCATTGCGATAGATCGGAGCGTGGGGATGTTCCCGCAGGCGGGCCAGCAGTCGCTTTCCCTCCTCGCTCAACGCGGGGTGGCGGTCATGGTCCGCGGTCTGTATGGGTTGATCCCTCACCGGGGCACCTATTCGCGGGTCCACTTGTCCGCGGACTCCTCCGCCGCCTTGCGCGCCAGCGCCTCGCGGATTTCCCGGGCCCGCTGCTCGGCCGCCCGCGACGCCCGCAACATGCGCGCTCGCTCGACCGAACTGAGGCTGGTCAGGCGGTCCTGCGCCTGCGCCACGCTTTCGCCCCGCGGTCTCAGTCCCAGGCGGGCCAGCGAAAAGCGCACCAGTTCCTCGCGACGATGCGGATCGGAGATGAACTTGGCCGCCGTCACTTGGGCGGCCAGCTCCTCGGCCCCTTCTCCCACCAGAGTTCGGAGGTCCTCGACCCGCGGCGGGTGGTTCTGGAATGTCTCGTCCGCCAGGAGCCAGCACAGCAGCAGAATCACCGCGAGGCGGTTGCGGTCGCCCGAAACACCGCGCGGCCTGCCCAGCGCGAGAAGGTCAGAATCCGGCCGGTGCGACAGGAGCCGCCACAGATCGCCGATCACGGCGGGCACGGCCACTCCCGCGGAGGAACCGAGCTGCGGCTCTGCCAGAAAATCCTGGGGCGTTTCCATCACGCGACGCAGCATCGACTCGAGATCGGGACCTTCGGTTTTCATCCAGCGGAGCACGGTTCAACCACGAGAGAAGGGAAAGGGACAGTCTGTTCAGGCACTCCCGCTGCACCCGAAGCCGTCGGGATCGATGGCTGGACTGCGAATTTTTGACAGACTTGGGTGCTGTGGCAGTCCTCGCACGGGGCGAGCCTCCGGAGCGCGCGGGCCCGCCTGAAATACGCCGGCAATTCACGCAACTCGCCCGCCGGGGACAGGCTCTCAAGGCTCACTCCGTAGCCCTCCACGGTGAAGCTGCACGGGGCGAAGCGGCCTTGTTCATCAATGAACAAGAAGCGCTCGCCCGGTCCGCAGTCCTCCACCGGAAGCGCCATACCTCGGCTGGTGGCGCGCAATCGGTGGAGGTAGGCGTCTCCCCCCACCACCGCCAACCCGTGCCAGCTCGCGCGCTCCCGCGCCAGCGGCAGGGCGGCCGCCCACCCTTCGACATCGTCAGGGGTGAGTCGATGCGCGGGATAAAACTCGGGGCGATCATTTCCCCCGAGTTGATTGAACGTGATTTCCTCCACGCCCCAGCCGGCCACTGCTTCACACAACGCAGGAAACTCCCGCCAGGTCTGGCGCATCAACACGGTGTTGATTCGAAGTTTGGGGCCACGGCCGCGGAGGGCCTTTTCATCGGCGAGAGCGCGCACCGATTTTGCCAGCAGTTCAAATCCGCCCGGCCATCCGCGCAGGCGGTCATGGGTCGGAGCGAGTCCATCGACACTCACGGTCACTTCCGCAAAGGTGCAGACAAGGAGCTCTCGCATCGCGGTCCGGTTCAGGGCTGTGCCATTCGTCGTCACACTGAGCCGGAGGCCGCATGCCACCGCTTCCCGGCTGAGCACCTCGAACTCGGGCCAGAGGAGCGGCTCGCCACCGAGCCAGCTGAGCAAAACCGGGTCGCCGGTAGTCTCCTGATACTCCGCCAGGCGTGCCACCAAACCACGCGCCACTGCGGCCTCCATCAACCTGCCCCCGCGGGAGTGGGTGCGATCGTAGGCACAGAAGGGACAGGCCAGATTGCACCGCTCGGTGACGCGACATACCACGATCATGTTACGCGTCCTCCGGTGGCTGGCACGGGTTGCACCTCTGGTTCCCCGGCGAAACGACGGCGGCTGAACTCCCGCGCAAAGCGTACGAGTTGCTCCCAGGTCGTCACGGCATGGACGTGCCAGCCCTGCTGGTCCCTCGCCCGCTGGATGACGGCATAGGGATTCATCGTAGGCAGACGGACCCGGTCGCGCTCCCACGCCTCCGGCAGGTTGAGCACGAGGGTGCCGCCGCCGCCCGCCTGCGCAAGAGCGCGGGCCGCCACGGTCCAGCCCGGGCTGCCTCTTTCATCGTTGCTATCGAACATCGTCGAAACCCCGTCATCCGAAATGACCATGACGTGGGCCGGCCGCTCCGTCGGCCGGCGTCCGGCATAGGTGTCCCGCAGGCGATGCAGGGGAAATTGCGTGCCGCCACCAAAGAACCCGGTCAGGACACGCAGGATTTCAAATTCGTCGCGGCAAAATCCGGGTGTGGCAATAAACTGATCGCGCCCGCTCCAGAGCGTGACCTGCACGCGGCCTCCGGCCCGCAACGCGGAGAGACACAGGATGGCACCGGCGAGAGCCAGGTACGACACCCGCACCTGCGGATTGGGCATCGAGCCGGAGCTGTCGACATACAGATCGAGGTCCAGCGGCAACGGACTCGGTGTCGCCCCCTCGGATACGCCCCAGGTGCGCTGCACGAGTGTCATCCCGGGGATGACACTTGGGCTGAGCAGGATGCTCTGAAGCCAGTCGATCTGGTCGAAGGGTTGTCCGATGTCCCAGGGTTCGAGTCCCTCCGGCAGCGGGTCGGTGCCGTCAGGGCGGGGACGAGAGGGAAAGGCGATGAGATGAGGGCGGGCGCGTTCGCGGTAGTAGCGCACGGCCACCTCGTGGTCGGTGAGGTTCAGGCCCGCGGAGCGGAGGATCTGACCGTACTCAAACGGCTCGCGGGCTTGTCCCTTCGCCTGATCGACCGGGGAGGGCGTCGAGGCTGGACGAGTCCTTTGGATACGCCCGTCCGGTGCGGCCTGCTCCCCGTCCGGTACGTCATCCTCACCGGTGAGCACGGGATCGGAGGCAGGATGCGGAGCGTCCCGCTCGTCGGCCTCCTCCTCCACCGCACCCAGGGGCTCGCCGCCGGCTCCGGCCCCGCGGGTATCGTGCCAGCCCGCCATCGCGGCGGCCGCGTGTTTTGCATCGGCCACGAGATAGGGCAGGAGCAACGCCGCGAACCGGCCGCTGCCGCGCAGGTGGTCGCGCGCATACACGCGGACCAGCCGTGCCCCGAGCCAGGCGTCGCCCTCCAGGCGGTCATCGGTCTCGCCTCCTCCGAGCGAACCGCGCGGCAGGCTCCAAAGAACTTCGTACATGCGCAGGTACAGGGTCCACACGGCGCCCGATGCCTTCCCCTCGGTCCGGAGGGCGCGGTAGACCTCGGCCAGGCGCAGGTCAGCGCTCCGCTGCAGCCGGTCGTTGATCAGCAGGTCCGTGTAAAGGTTGGCCAGCATCGGGGCGTGGGCCTCCAACGTAGGCAGGGCCCGCTGCATGCGCGCCAGCATGCGCAGGTGGTCGGTCAGCGTGGCGGGCGCGAGCACGTGGTGACCAATCTCGTGGGCGAGCACCTCCACCGCGTAGTCTCCAAGGTTGCGCACCGCCACCTCGGCCAGATTCACCACAATGGCCTGGTCGCGGAGGCGGATCATGGCGAAACTCCCCTGCAGTCCCTCCGCCACGGCCGCCTTCTCCTCCAGACACAGCAGCGGTTCTCGCAGCCGGGTGTGGCGGCTCCAGCAGGCGATCGCCCGGGGCCAGGCGGCGAGCCAGCGGTCGCGAAGCGAGAGGAGCGTGGACGTGGCCATCGGTGGGGAAATCGCGCAGCGGGTCAGGTCAGGTCATCGCAATCAGGACAACGGCATGCGTGCCATCACCGGTGACGGCCAGCGTGGATCCGTCGCTGCTGAGGGCATGGCTGGTCAGGGTGCCCAAGTCGCCGAGATCGAGCTCTTCACGACCACGCCGGAGCACCGCTCCCTGCAGTCGGAGTCCATCGGGCCAGTGGCCGACGGTGGCTGGCGGCGCCTCTCCCTCTCCCGGCATCTCGGCCCGGTGGAAGGTGGCGCCGCAGGCGTCCGCGATGAGGTGCCACGCGCCTTCGTCGGTCAGGGTCAGCCAGGCGCCCGGCGCCGGGGCCACGCGAGGAGGCTGGGCAAACACACCGCCGAACCCGCGGAAGGCCCCGACCCTGGCGGCCACGCGCAGGCGCGGGCGCTCGGGCCGGGCACCGGGGTCGTACCAGACATTGCGCTGCAGATCGGTGCGCACCACGGGCCAGTCGGAATCGGGTGGTGCCTGGACCGCCGCAAGGGCGACCGCCGGGGGCAGGCGATCCGCGGCGGCGAGCGCACCGGTCCGGTAGTGGGAAAGTCCCGACCGCCAGGCCGCCACCTGGCCCAGCGCGAGCACTGCTTCGGCCGAGCCACAAGTCGGACCGAGATCGCGCAGCAGGGCGATCCACTGCTGCGGGCGCCCCCCGGGCGTCGCCGCCACCTGCACCGCGGCATTGCTGAGCGCGGCCAGGAGGCGCTCGGGTTCAGCCGCCACCAGACCGCCCAGCCGGGGCAGGATCTCGGTCCAGGTTGCCTGGACCCAGGGGTGGCGGGCATCAGGACCGGCCAGTCGCTGGCCGACCAGCAGCAAGGCGGCGTCGTACACCGCGGGCGCGACCAACGCGGCGGAGCCAGGCGCGGCCCGTTCGGCCGCCGCTACGATGGCGGAGCCGGGATCTTGCAGCACCGCCGCAAAGCGCTCCGGGGTCAGCTCGGGATACCGGTGTCGCGCCTCGGAGAAGCGACGGTTGAAGTCGGCTCGCGCGGAGGCGAGCACGCGGGCGAAGGCGGGGTTCACGTCACTGGGTCTTCAGCCACCGGAGATAATTGGTGTAACGTTGATGGAGATACTTGAGCTGGAGGAGGTCGTCGTACAGGTGGCCATAGAGTTTTCCGCCGCGGGCCCACTCTCCGATCAGGCGCTCGATGCGGGCCAGGCGGCCCCGGACCTCGGATTCGGACACGCCATCCAGGCCGCGGCGGAACTCGGTGGCGAGGGCTCCGGCGGGGTCGTCACGGTCGAGGTCGAGCCGGTCGTACTCCGTGCAGGCGAGGTCGAACAACCGCCGCAGCCACCCGATGCGATCCTGACGGAGGGAGGCGTTGCCCGGGGCGTCGAAAAACGGCGCTTCCAGATCGGGCTGCAGCTTGGCCTGAAGAACAAACGGCAACACCTGGCGCACATCCTCGAGTTCGACGGTGCGGTGGCCGCGGAAATACGCCATCGCCTTGGCGTAGATGAGCAGGGTCATGAGGTTGCGCACGGAGAGACCGTTGCGCGTCTGGCACCCGAGGTCCTTGAGGCGGTCGCGACCATTGTCCTGGGCCGATAGGGCGGCCCAGTCCGTGCCGGCGAGCCGGGCGGTGTCCTTCGTCTTGTATTCGAACTGCGCTCCTCCGAGTTCGCAGAATTCAAACTGGCTGGCGAAGAATTCGATGCGGCGCCGGACATCGGTCGGAAACGCGACCGCCCGGATCTCGGTCTGCAGGCGGTCGATCTCCGCCTCGGTGAAGACGATCGCCCGGGGCACGGCCTCCTCGGGGCGGACGTCGTCTTCGATGCGGGCCAGGAGGTCGCCGAGGAAGCGGGGATTGAAGGCGAGCGCCTGGACGATGACGTCGATGCGGTCGCGCAAGGCCTCGATCACCTGGTAGGTGCCGCCGCCCTGGTCGTCGTTGGCGGTCAGATACCAAGCGGACTCGGGACACTCGAAGATGTGGTCGAGCAGCTCGGCGTAGCCGTCGCCCATGACCGTGAGCAGCGCGCTCTGGGTGCGGGTCGGGATTCGGTTGTACTCGTCAATGATCTTCACCCGCAGTCCCAGCCACTTCCGCCAGGCGATGCGGATGTCCTCCATCTTCTGCGCGCCCACCAGGTCGGCCGGGAGCGGATTGCCGAGCAGGTCGGCGATGGTCATCTGGGGGTGCCCGTGCTGCATGGCCCGGCGGACCTCGCGCACGGGATATCCCGCGAGGATGCCCATGAGCAGCGCGCTGGCGGTCTTGCCGCGGCCGGGGCCGCCGATGAAGAGGCACTTGCGCCGGGTGGCGAAGGTCAGCAGGGGCAGCAGGACAAAACTGGAGTAGCTCTGGGCGGAGGGCAGGGTCAGGCGGCTGCGGGTGTCGCCGACCGTGAAGTCACCCGCCGGTCCTTCATTGTATTCAACGTCGTAGTGCGGGCTGATGATGGCGGAGTTGACGATCCAGAAATAGGCTTGGCGGAGCTTTTCGTCGAGCGGTGCGGCTCCGGCCGGGTCTTCCGCCGCAGGTCCGTCGGCCAGCGGGCCGCGGTAGAGGTCAGCGACGTCAAAGGCCCGGGCCGGCGGCGCCGGCTGCGGATTGGTGGGCGCTTGGGAGACTTTCTGGAAGAGGGAGAAGACGGCCATGGCAAAAGCTGGGTGGGATCGCGGTCGGTCGGATTCAGCGCAGTCGCTGCCGTCGAGCAAGGGTCATTGGCCGGGGCGAGGCAAGACCCCCGGCGGCCGCCCTGCCTACTCTCGCCGGGTCGGCGCCACCTTGCGTTCCCAAAAACCGATCCTCCAGCCGTCATCCTCGCCCAAGACGCCGTACCATTCATACTCGGACGCGATCTTGTCGCCCAGAACCCGATAAAGGCGGTTGCTGTCTCCATTGTCCCGCTGCAACCAGAGCACGTACCGGATGTCGCGGCGGACCAGCCAGCCGACGGGATCCGGCATGCGGTCGGAGTAGAACGCTTCGATCTCGCGCCTCCGGCGCTCAATCTCAGGATGACCGTCGCGCCAGAAGACGTCCTGGTGGGCGACCCACCCAAGGTAGGCCTGTTTGCCACCGAAGAGCGTGAGCACGCTGTGTTCCGAGTTTTCCCTGACCGGACCGCTTTCCAGCGCGATACCATCGGGCCGGGAAGCCAGAGCGCGCACCACGTTGTTGTTGACGTGATGCTGGGTGATCCAGTGGTGCCCGGAGAGTTTGAAGGCCGACGGCTTCTCGCGCATGACAAATGCGTGCCCAAGCCGGCCTCCGTAAACGCTCATGGTGACTAAACCGAGCACCGTGCCCCATCGGCACAACCGGCTGGGCGAATCGAGATTGTTCGCCGCGAGCGTGATGATCATGCCGGCATAGATCCACGGCCACCACTTGAGGGTGCTGTTGTAGCGATTCCACGTGCCGCCGAGCAGGTCATCGTTGAAGACGACATCGGCAAAGATCATGAGCAACGCCCAGGTCACGGTCAAAAAGAGCGTAAACCCCGGCCGCCGGCGGCTCCAAATGCCCAGCACGAGGAGGAGGAGCACGGGCCAGAACATCAGCACCCACTGACCGATCGGCGTGCGTTCCGCCAGCGAGGTCAGCTTGAGCGAGGACTGCTGGGTGATGGGCTGGCTGGCGAAGGCGATCAGATGGGGTGCACACAGGCCCGCCGCCCCCAACCCGCCCGCCAGCGTCGGCCCGACCCAGTCAAACTCCCGACGGCAGGTGCGATAGGCACACACACACACGACGAGGAGGGCCTGCAGCGGCGCGACCCAGACATTTCCAACCAAGGCCACGGGGACGGTCGCGGCCAGAAGGGCGAACGCCCAGCTTCGCTCCCTCCCCTGACAGCCCCGCTCCAACGTGGCGATCACGAGAGCGGACAGGCCCAGCAGGAGAAACCCAAACAAGGGCGGGTGATATTCGCCGATGTAGATCAGGTAGCTGAACGCATCCATCGGGAACTCAGGCGCCAATTCGTCCGGCCCAGGATTGAAGGTCCAGCCGATCGCCCGACCCAGCGCGTTCCATTCGTGGTCACCCACGTGAAATCCGAGAAACCGCGAACTCTGAAAAAGCTCCGGGCCCTTCTGGAGCAGGGCGGGCAGGC